>Ga0209061_1003559_pt1 | contig 16649 bp, 14 predicted proteins | sample Coa_R1_10_FD_187157 | JGI IMG/M metagenome (GOLD analysis project Ga0209061, IMG submission 187157) | Surface soil microbial communities from Centralia Pennsylvania, which are recovering from an underground coalmine fire - Coalmine... | ecosystem: Environmental > Terrestrial > Soil >...
TGGCGGTCATGGAAGTGCGGCGCGCCGGGTCGGCGAGTCAGCTCGCCGAGGCCCGCCGCGTGCTCGCCGAGACGCGCCGCTCGCTGTACCGCATCCTGGCCGAGGACCTGCCCGCCGACGGCCGGGTCGGCGAGGACCTGCCCGCCGACGGCCCGGCCGGCGAGGACCTGCCCGCCGACGGCCCGGCCGGCGAAACCGCGGCCGAGGCCGCTGCGGAGGAACCCGAGTGAGCGAACCGGCGGTCCTGGTCGCCGATCTGGTCAAACGGTACGGCGACGTGGAGGCGGTACGCGGCATCGGGTTCGAGGTCCGGCCGGGGGAGACCTTCGGCTTCCTCGGGCCGAACGGCGCCGGCAAGTCGACCACCATCAAGATCCTGTGCACCCTCGCGGACCCCACGTCGGGAACCGCGAGGGTAGCGGGCTACGACGTGAAAACGCAGCGGGACACCGTCCGGAGGAACATCGGCCTGGTCTTCCAGGACACGACGCTGGACAGCTACCTCACCGGCGAGCAGAACCTCCGCTTCCACGCCGACCTGTACGGCGTGCCCCGCTCCCAGCTAGGCCCGCGGATGCGCCAGGTCCTGGAGATGGTCGGCCTGTGGGAGCGCCGCCAGGCCGTGGTGGCCACCTACTCGGGCGGCATGAAGCGGCGGCTGGAGATCGCCCGCGGCCTGCTGCACGCCCCCCGCGTGCTGTTCCTCGACGAGCCCACCGTGGGCCTGGACCCGCAGACCAGGACGTCGATCTGGGAGTACATCAACGACCTCAAGCAGCGTGAGGACATCACGATCTTCCTCACCACGCACTACATGGACGAGGCGGAGAACTGCGACCGGATCGCCATCATCGACCACGGGAAGATCGTCGCCCTCGACACGCCGGAAAACCTCAAGGCCAGCGTGGGCAAGGACCGGGTGCAGATCGCCGTGGCCGACGACCAGGCGGCCATCGCCGAACTCAAGGAGCGGTTCCGCATCGACGCCGCGGTCCACGAGGGCATGGTGACGTTCAACGTGGAATCGGGCGAGCACTTCGTGCCGCGCCTGTTCGCCGCGCTCACCCAGCAGATCAGGGCCGTGAGCGTGAGCAGGCCCTCGCTGGACGACGTGTTCATGTCCTACACGGGCAAGACCATCAGGGACGCGGAGGCGACCGCCGGCGACCGCAACCGCGCTCACGTCATGGCGTTCCGCAGAGGGAGGTAGCAGCGATGGCGATCGGAGTGACCGGCCGGCCCGTCGGCCAGCCGGACGAGGTCACCGAGGCGATCCGCGTCTCTGTGCCGGAGAAAGGGCTGCGCCAGGACCTGCGCGCGGTCAGCATCGTCTGGCGCCGCGAGCTGATCAGGTTCCGCAGCGACCGGCTGCGCGCCGTCACCTCGCTCGTGCAGCCGGTGCTGTTCCTGTTCGTCCTCGGCACCGGCCTGTCCTCGCTGGCGAGGCGCGGAATGCCGCCGGGCGTCGACTTCAGGACGTTCATCTACCCGGGCGTGCTTTCGATGTCCGTGCTGTTCACCGCCATTTTCTCGGCGGCGTCCATTGTCTGGGACCGTGAGTTCGGGTTCCTGCGGGAGATGCTGGTGGCGCCGGTGAGCAGGGCCGCGATCGTAATCGGCAAATGCCTCGGCGGCGCGACCGTGGCGACGTTCCAGGGAATCGTGATTCTGGCGCTGGCCGGCCTGGCGCATGTACCCTACGATCCTGTCCTGTTTCTCATCGTGATCGGCGAACTGCTGCTGCTGTCGTTCACGCTCACCGCGTTCGGCGTGATGATGGCGGCGCGGATAAAGCAGATTCAGGCGTTCATGGCGCTCACTCAGATGCTGGTGATGCCATTGTTCTTCCTGTCCGGCGCGCTTTATCCGCTGAACGGGCTTCCGGCCTGGCTGACCGTGCTCACCAGGTTCGACCCGCTCACCTACATCGTCGATCCCATGCGGCACGCGGTCTTCAGCCACCTGAGCATCCCGCCGCAGGCGTTCGCCGTGCTGAGCCCGGGCGTTACCTGGGCCGGCTGGCACGTCCCGGTCGGCCTGTCGCTGGGAATCGTGGCAGTGATGGGCGCGACGCTGCTCGGTATAGCGATCATGGAGTTCCAGCAGACCGAGTAGCTGTGGAAAAGCTGTGGAAGAGGGCAACGCCGGGTGGCTACGGGGGCAAACCACCCGGCGTCGCAATCATCGGCGCTCCGACGGGGGCCCGGAACGCCGGCAGCGGTGCCCCGACGGGGGACCAGAGCACCTATACGAATCGTACACCTAAAGGCACCCCTATGTGTCAAGACCTAATTACAAAGTAATCTCGGCACGTTATTTAGCGTAGTCGCGCCGACGGAACCCGCAGAGCGCAACGTTCACCCGCTAAATCCCGAATGTCCGTTTGATTCCGGGCAGGAGCCGGGCTTTGCCTGCCGATTTAGCTAACCAGCTCATGCAATGGCGGCTAGCGCCGGCCGGCGGCGCCGTCCCCGGACCCTGACGACGGGCCGGAAGAGGACCCTGACGACGGGCCGGAAGGGCCGGGGGGCTCCCTGCGGGCGGGCAGGTTCATCCGGTACTCCATGAACCCGCGCACGTTGTCCGGCTCGCGCCCGCCGTTCGCGAAGACCACCGCGAAATACGGAATGAAGATCGCGCCCACCGCCGGTATGCCGGAGAGCCAGCCCAGGTGGTTGACGAACATGAGGATCGCCGCGATGAAGCAGAGCACGCGGATGGCCATCATGATCAGGTACCGGTTCTGCCGGTACCTGATGTCCTCCGACATCGGGCGCCGCGCCTGGGTGACGAGATGCACCTGCTGGCCGCGCCCGAGATGGCCTACCCTCACCCCTCTACGGTATCGCCCCCCGGGCGGCCCGGCTACCGCGGAGGGGCGGCAGGCGCAAGGGGCGCGGGTCAGCTCGCCTGGCTGACCGATGACATATTGAACGCGGCCACGCGCAGCGGCGGCATCGCGGTGCGGCTGAAGTAGTCGCCCCACTCTCGCGGCAGCGTCGGCTCGCAGCCGCCCGCCTCGGCCAGCCGGGACAGCATGCCCACCGGTGTCTCGTTGAACCGGAAGTTGTTCACCGCGCCGACGACCTCGCCGTCTTCCACGAGGTAGACCCCGTCGCGGGTGAGGCCCGTCAGGAGCAGCGTCTGCGGGTCCACCTCCCGGATGTACCACAAGCTGGTGAGCAGCAGCCCCCGCTTGGTCGACGCGATCATCGACTCCAGCGACGCCGACGAGCCCGCCGGCCCCGGCGACATGATCAGGTTGTCCGCCGGCGGCGTCACGGGCAGTCCGGTCACGGCGGCCGAATACCGGCTCGAATAAAGCGCGCTCAGCACGCCGCCGGAGATCCACGACGCGCGCCCGACGGGCAGCCCGTTGTCGAACACCGAGGAGTCGCGCCCCGAGGCGTGCGCGATCACGAACGGCGCGCACTCAAGACCGGGGTATGCGGGGTCGCTGAACAGGTCGACCGGCAGTCCGGCCAGGCGCTCGCCGATCCGCGTCCCGCCACCCGGCTTGCTGAAGACCGTCCGCCCCTCGCCGGCGTCACGCGCCCCCGCCGACCAGTACAGGCCGATCATCAGGTCGGCCACCGCGGTCGGCGGCAGCAGCGTCTCGTACCGCCCGGCCGGCAGCGCGATCCGGCGCTCCTGCCAGCTCAACCGCTCCGCCAGCCCGGCGTCCAGCGCCGCGACGTCGACGTCGGTGAAGTCGCGGGTCGCCGCCCCCGCCCACGCCGACCGCGCCAGGTCGGCGGACTTGGCGTTGAGCTCGAGCCGCCCGGCCGGCTGGTCGTGGCGCAGCCGCAGCCCCGCCGACGTGCCGAGGAAGGTCGAGGTCACCCCGTGCTCGGCGAACCCGTAGAGCTTGCGCCCGGCGCCCTCGGCCGCCCGCAGCGTCTCCCCGAGTTGCCCGGCGAAGGTCCGGAAGACCCCGAAATCCGTGGCTACCGGGGCGGAAGACCAATCGGGTGATTCCGAACGCACGCCGCCGTCTCCGCTCACCAGGTCCATCGCGTCCTCGGCCGGCGAGGCCTCGGCGGCGGCCTTCTCGGCTTCCCGCACGACGTCTTCGACCTGGTCCGGCCTGACCCCGGACCGGGAGACGACCCCGACGCCCGCCGCGCCGCCGGACCGCCGGTCGATCGCGATCACCGTGAGGCTGCGGGAGACGGCGACCCCGTTGGTGGTGAGCGTGTTGCCCGCCCACCGCAGGTTCGCGGTCGAGGTCTCGTCGGCGATCACGACGCAGTCGCCGCCCGGCCGGGCCGCGGCGAGGGCGCGCTCGACGGTCTCCTGCGAAGACGCATGCCTGCCCCTGGGGGGAGGCGCTGCCCCGGGGGAACGACCCGCCGGGATCCCCCCGCGCATGGCGGGACTGCCCGTCCCCCCATACTCCCCTGGCCCCCCGTTCTCTCCGGGGGGCGTCCCCGGAAGGCCGCCGGGAACACCGCGAACGTCGCTCATCCCTGCTGCCCTTCCTCCGCCGTGTTGAGCACCCGCACCCCGCGGAAGAGCGCGGCCGGGGCGCCGTGGCTCACCGGGGCGACCTGGCCCGGCTGGCCCTTGCCGCAGTTGAACGCGCCGCCGAGCACGTAAGTCTGCGGGCCGCCGACCGCCTCCATCGAGTTCCAGAAGTCCGTGGTCGTCGCCTGGTAGGCGACGTCCCTGAGCTGGCCGTCGAGCCGGCCGTTCCGGATCCGGAAGAACCGCTGGCCGGTGAACTGGAAGTTATACCGCTGCATGTCGATCGACCAGGACTTGTCGCCGACGATATAGATGCCGTCGTCCACGCCCGCGATCAGGGCCGCGGTGTCCGGGCCCCCGGGGGCCGGCTGGAGGGACACGTTGGCCATCCGCTGCAGCGGCATGTGGCCGGGGGAGTCGGCGAACGCGCACCCGTTCGACCGGCCGAACCCCTTGAGCTGGGCCATCCGCCTGTCCAGCTGGTACCCGACGAGCACCCCGCCGGAGATCAGGCTCCAGGACTGGCCGGCCACGCCCTCGTCGTCGTAGCCGACCGTGGCCAGCCCGTGCTCCGCGGTACGGTCGCCGGTGACGTTCATGATGTCCGAGCCGTACCGGAGGCTGCCCAGCTTGTCGAGGGTGGCGAACGAGGTTCCGGCGTAGGCGGCCTCGTAGCCGAGTGCGCGGTCCAGTTCGGTGGCGTGGCCGATGGACTCGTGGATGGTGAGCCACAGGTTGGACGGGTCGATCACCAGGTCGTAGCGCCCGGGTTCGACGCCGGGTGCCTTGAGCTTGGCGTCGAGCAGCTCGGGAAGCTCGGCCAGTTCGGCGGGGAAGTCCCAGCCCGTCCCGGTCAGGTACTCCCAGCCGCGGCCGGCCGGCGGGGCGAGCGTGCGCATGTCATCGAAGCCGCTCTCGGTGACGGCGACCGCCGTGAGCTCGGGGTGCAGCCGCACCCGCTGCTGCGTGGCGGTGGTGGCCCCGTCCGTGTAGAACTTGCACTCCTTCACCGCATGCAGCGCCGCGTCGGCGTGGCTGACGGCGCGGTGCGCGAGTAGCTGCGCGGACCACTGCGCGAGCAGGTCGATCTTGTCCTTGACGGAGACCGAGAACGGGTCGGTCTCGTAGGCCGATACCCAGGTGACGTCGCCGTAGGCGGGCTCGGGAGCCAGCTCGATGCGTTCGGTGTTCATCGCGGCGGCCACCGCGGCGACCTCGGCCGCCTGCCTGGCGGCGACGGCCGCCGCTTCCGGCGTCAGGTCCACGGTCGAGGCGAAACCCCAGGTCCCGTCCACGATGACCCGGACGGCCAGCCCGCTGTCGTCGCCGTCGGACAGGCTCTGGAGCTTGCCGTCGGCAAGCCGGATCTGCTGCACCCGGATCCGTTCGGCCCGGAAGTCGGCGTGCTGCGCGCCCGCTGCCCTGGCGGCGTCCAGCGCGGCGTCAGCCAGCTCCCGCAGCGGCAGCCCCGTGAACTCGGGATCGACCCGTCTGTTGCGATCATCCACGCCACAAGAACCTATCTCACTCTGTTTCCCCTGCGGGGGCGCCCCTCGCGCCTCATCGCGGCCCCCGCCCCGCCCGCCATGACACCACGCGCCTCAGCAGTGCTCTCAATTTCGCTTAGCACACTTTCCGCACGGGCATTCCGGACATTCCGGGCAGCGAAGTGGCCGCAAGGTGTGCGAAGTGAAAAGTCAGTCAACTGGCGTGACGGGGGATGCCAGCGTGCCTGGGTCACCGGCAGTCGTTTATGGCGGATGGCTGAAGGCGCCCGCGGGTGCTCTGTCTCCTCCGGGGGCCGGCAGCCCTTCCGGGGGTCTGGCGTCTCTTCCGGGTCTGGCGTCTCTTCCGGGTCTGGCGTCTCTTCCGGGTCTGGCGTCCCTTCCGGGTCTGGCGTCCCTTCCGGGTCTGGCGTCCCTTCCGGGGTCGGCGTCTCTTCCGGGGGCCGGCCTCCTTGGCCCCGCCCGGTTTCCTCCGGCCCCGCCGGGTTCCCTCCGGCCCCGCCGGGTTCCCTCCGGGCCCCGCCCGGTTTTCTCCGGGGCCGCCGGGTTCCCTCCGGGGCCGCCGGGTTCCCTCCGGCCCCGCCGGGTTCCCTCCGGGCCCCGCCGGGTTCCCTCCGGGGCCCGCCCGGGCGCGACTGCCCGTCTCTCCCGGGTCCCCCCGGGGACGGTACCCTCGGCTGGCGGGCTGATCGACTAAAGGAGGCCGAACGTGGGTCGTTCTGTGCTGGTGACCGGCGGTAACCGGGGGATCGGGCTGGCAATCGCGCGGCGGCTGGCCGCCGGCGGGGACAGCGTCACCGTGACATCGCGCTCCGGCGACCCGGTGGCCGGCTGGTCCCCGGCGGCGGGGGAGCGGGGTTTGTCCGTCGTGCGGTGCGACGTGCGGGACGCGGCGTCGGTGGACGCGGCGTTCACCGCGGTCGAGCAGGAGCAGGGACCGGTCGAGGTGCTGGTCGCCAACGCGGGCATCACCCAGGACCAGCTCCTCGCCCTCATGAGCGAGGAGGCCTTCGCCAGCGTGCTCGACACGAACCTGGCCGGCGCCTACCGGGTCGCGAAGCGGGCCGTGCGCGGCATGATGCGGATGCGCCGCGGCAGGCTGATCTTCATCTCCTCGGTGGTCGGGCTCTACGGCTCCGCCGGGCAGGCCAACTATGCGGCGTCCAAGGCCGGCCTGGTGGGGTTCGCCCGCTCGCTGGCCAGGGAACTCGGTTCGCGCGGCATCACCGCCAACGTGGTGGCGCCGGGATTCGTGGACAGCGACATGACGGCGGTGCTGCCCGAGGAGCGCAAGGCGGCGATCATCGCGGCGGTGCCCCTCGGCCGGTACGCCTCGGCGGACGAGGTGGCCGGCGTGGTGGCGTTCCTGGCCGGCCCGGACGCCTCCTACATCACCGGCGCCGTCATCCCCGTGGACGGCGGCCTCGGCATGGGACACTGAGCGACATCCGCCCCGGCACCCCGACCCGGCCCCGACAACGGAAAGCAGGACAGCGATGGGCATCCTCGACGGCAAGCGCATTCTGGTGACCGGCGTGCTCACCGACGCCTCGATCGCCTTCCACGTGGCCCGCATAGCGCAGCAGGAGGGCGCGACGCTCGTGCTCACGGCCTTCCCGCGGCCGACGCTGGTGGAGCGGATCGCGAAGCGGCTGCCCGCCCCGGCCCCGGTGATCGAGCTGGACATCACCAGCCCGGACCAGCTCGCCGCGCTCGCCGGGCGCGTGCGCGAGCACATGGACGGGCTGGACGGCGTGGTCCACTCGATCGCGAACGCCCCGCAGTCCGCGCTCGGCGGCAACTTCCTCGCCACGCCGTGGGAGGACGTGGCGAAGGCGGTGCACGTCTCGGCCTTCTCACTGAAGTCGCTGGCCATGGCCGCGCTGCCGCTGATGGACGGCGGCGGGTCGATCGTCGGCCTGGACTTCGACGCGAGCGTGGCATGGCCGGGGTATGACTGGATGGGCGTGGCCAAGGCCGGGCTGGAATCCTGCGCCCGCTACCTCGCCAGGGACCTGGGACCGCAGCGCATCAGGGTGAACCTGGTGGCGGCGGGCCCGCTGAAGACCATGGCGGCCAAGTCCATCCCCGGCTTCGAGAAGTTCGAGGGCGTCTGGTCCGAGCGGGCGCCGCTCGGCTGGGACATCTCCGACCCGGAAGCGGCGGCACGCGCGTGCGTGGCGCTGCTTTCCGACTGGTTCCCCGCCACCACCGGGGAGATCGTGCACGTCGACGGCGGGGTGCACGCGGTCGGAGTCTGACACCGGGCGCCTTCTCCTCGCGCTCCGTGTTGCGCTCCGTGTTGCGCTCCGTGCCGTCGGTCCGGATACTCCATCTCATGGGAGGTTCTGCGGCTGAGGCCCCTACATCGCCGGACGCCCAGCCAGCCCGGGGCCTGCGCGCCTCCGACGCTGAGCGCGATCAGGTGGTCGCTCAGCTCAAGGAAGAGTTCGCCATCGGCCGCCTCTCCCAGGACACGTTCCTCTACCGGGTGAACAAGGTTCTCAGGGCGCGGTACCGGGCGGACCTGCCGCCGTTGGTGGCCGACCTTCCGGCCCGGCAGGCACCTGGCGCGCCCCGGCCGCCGGCCCGGCCCGAGGGCCGGGCGGGTTCCCTGGCCGGCCGGCTCCGCGCCGTCTGGCCGCGCCGGGCACGGCCCGGAGTCGCCGGGACGCCCGGGGCGCCCGGAGTCGCCGGGACGCCCGGGACGCCCGGCGGCGTGTCTCCCGCGCCGCCCGGCGGCGGCTCGCTCCCCAGGCTGACGGCCGGGCTGCCCCGCGCCGGGGCGCGGGCGCGGCGGCCGGTTCCGCTGCGGTTCCCGCGCGGCGCCGACACTTTCTTCAGCATCGGCAGGGACGCCGGCTGCGACCTGGCGATCGCCGACATGACGGTCTCCCGCGTGCACGCCAGGCTCGAGCGCACGCCGGACGGCTGGCTGCTGACCGACCTGGCCTCCACCAACGGCACCCGGGTAAACGGCTGGCGGGTGCGCGGCCAGGTCCAGGTCCGGGCCGGGGACCTGGTGAGCTTCGGTGACGCCGAGTACACGCTGTGCGACGCGGACGGGGTGTAGCCGACGCGCGCAGGCCGGCGAGTCATGTCAATACGGGCGATGTTTTAAAGTCTGGAAGCGTGACAACAGTTCTGCTCGTCCGGCACGGCCTTACCGACGCGACCGGGCGGGTGCTGACCGGATGGTCGCCGGGCGTCGGCCTGGACGAGCGCGGCCAGGCGCAGGCGAGGGCGCTCGCGGCGCGGCTGGCCCCGGTTCCGCTGGACGCGGTCGTCACCAGCCCGCTCGATCGCTGCCGGCAGACGGCCGAGGCGATCATCGCCGCCAGGGACGGAGCGGCCGGACAGGCGGTGCCGGAAGAGCGGCTGGGGGAGTGCCGCTACGGGGACTGGACGGGCAGGCAGTTGAAAGAGCTGGAAAAGGACCCCCTGTGGCCGGTCGTGCAGGCGCACCCGAGCGCCGTCAGGTTCCCCGGCCCGGACGGCGAGTCGATGCTGGACATGCAGCATCGCGCGGTCACGGCGGTGCGGGACTGGAACGCGAGGCTGGGCAAGGACGCGACCTACCTGATCTGCTCGCACGGTGACGTCATCAAGGCCATCGTGGCGGATAGCCTGGGATTGCACCTTGACCAATGCCAGCGCATCGTGGCGGATCCCTGCTCGCTGACCGTGATCCGCTACACGCCGCTGCGGCCGTTCCTGCTCCGGCTGAACGACGTGGGAGGCGCCGTGGACGACCTGCTGCCGCGAGCCGAAGCCGGAGCAGCCGACGGCGACGGTCCCGCGTCCGAGAGCGATGCCGTGATCGGCGGCGGTGCGGGTAGTACTCCGGGCGGCGCCCTTGTTGGCGGCAGCGCGCCCAGCGCGGGAGGATAGGAGCATGCCGGTCTTTTACTACGATCCGCCGGACAGGTTCGTCGCCGGCTCAATAGGCCAGCCCGGAGACCGGACGTTCTACCTGCAAGCGACTTCCAGCGGTCGCACGACCAGTGTCGCCTTGGAGAAGTTCCAGGTCAGCCTGCTGGCGGAACGGATCGACGAGCTTTTGGACGAAGTGCTGCGGCGCACCGGCGGCAGCACCTCCATCCCGGCCGCGGCCCCGGCGGCGCTGCGCGACGACGAGCCGCTCGAGCTGCCGCTGACCGAGGAGTTCCGGGTCGGCGCGATCGCGCTGGCCTGGGACAGCGACGGCGACCGCGTTGTCATCGAGGCGCAGGAAGAAAGCGACCAGCCGGTCGAGCCGCTGGCCGACGAGGTGCCGCCGGACGGGCCCGCGGTCCTGCGGGTCCGGATCACGCCGGGCGCCGCCCGGGCGTTCGCGCAGCGCGCGCTGCGGGTTGTCGCCGCCGGGCGGCCGCCGTGCCCGCTATGCGGGCTTCCGCTGGACCCCACCGGGCACGTCTGCCCGCGGCAGAACGGCCACCGGGCCGCCGGCAATGGCTGATCGCGCCATCGCCAGGGAAATGGACACCCCGGACGGCGAACGGGCCGCGCTCGAGCTGCTCGAGCGGGGGACACTGGAGGTGGAGGGACGCCTCGTCGACGCGTCCAACGCGACGCTCTACTGCACGGTCAAGGGCGGCGGCGCCGAGGCGGCGTGCGTGTACAAGCCCATCGCGGGGGAGCGGCCGCTGTGGGACTTCCCGACGGGGACGCTGGCCGGCCGCGAGGTCGCGGCCTACGTGGTGTCCCGGGCGGCAGGCTGGAACATCGTGCCGCCCACCGTCATGCGGGACGGCCCCTTCGGCCCGGGCATGGTCCAGCTGTGGATCGACCTCGACCCCGCCGTGGACCTCGTCGCCCTGTCCCGCCGCATCGACCATGCCGGGCTGCGCGAGATGGCGGTCTTCGACGCGGTCGTCAACAACGCCGACCGGAAGATCGGCCACCTGCTCCCGGTCGCCGACGGCCACCTCTACGGCTGCGACCACGGGGTCTGCTTCGCCGAGGACTACAAGCTCCGCACGGTGCTGTGGCAGTGGCGGGGCAAGACGCTGCCCCGGCGCAGCGTCGAGGCGCTGCGCTGCCTCGCCGACGACCTGGCCGCCGGCTGGCTGGCCGAGGAGCTGTCCGGGTACCTGACCGCCGGCGAGGTCAACGCCACCAAGATCCGGGTGGACAAGCTGCTCAAGCACCGCGTGCACCCGTACCCGCCGGAGGACTGGCCGGCGATCCCCTGGCCGCCCGTGTAGCGGGCGGGTATCACAGGTCCCCGATGTCTCCCCGGTTGCCGCGGCGGCGCAGGTAGCGCTCGAACTCGCGGGCGATGGCGTCACCGGACGCCTGGGGCAGGTCGGTGGCGTCCTTGGCTTCTTCGAGCGTCCGCACGTACTCGGCGACGTCGGAGTCCTGCTGCGCGAGCTCGTCGACGCCGTGCTCCCAGGCGCGCGCCTCCTCGGGAAGCTCGGCCAGCGGGAGGGAGACGTCCAGCACGTCCTCGACGCCGCGCAGCAACGCCAGCGTCACCTTCGGCGACGGCGGCTGGGCGACGTAGTGGGGCACCGAGGCCCACAGCGAGACGGCCGGGATGCCGGCCGTGGCGCAGGTGTACTGGAGGACGCCGACGATCCCCGACGGCCCCTTGTAATCGACCGGCTCGGAGCCCACCCCCCGCAGCAGCCGCTGGCTTGAGCCGCTGACCTGGACCGGCACCGGCCGGGTGTGCGGCGAGTCCGCGAGCAGCGCCCCCACCAGGATCACCATCTCCACCCCGAGCGCGGTGAGGCCGCCGATCAGCTCGTCGGCGAAGCCCCGCCAGCGCATGTTCGGCTCGACGCCGTGCACCAGGACCACGTCCCGGCTCAGGCCGGTGGCGTCCGGGCGCGCCAGCGACAGCCGGGTCGTCGGCCAGACCAGCCGCTCGCTCTTGCCCGCGACCACGTCGATCTGCGGACGGTTCACCTGGAAGTCGTAGAAGTCATCAGGGTCGATCGCGGCGATCGGGGCGGACGACCACGCGAGGCCCAGGTGGCTGACCAGGCCGCTGGCCGCTTCGGCCGCGTCGTTCCACCCCTCGAACGCGGCAATGGCCACCGGATGGACCAGCGGCCCGTCGACGTCGCTGAACTCGATGATTCCACCTCCGGGTCTCACGGGCCGGGGCCCGTGACTACAGCCTACGTCGCCAGCCTGCCTCGGTGCGTTACCTGTGGCAGACACAGTTTTCATGGCCCGATCTTTGTGCCCGGACACCAGAAACGTCTACACTGAGGAAGCCTATGAGCGGGCTAGCGATAGAAGAGGCTACCGAACGGGCGGCCGCGCTGCGCTGCGCCCTAGCGGAGCGGGTCGTCGTCGCGGACGGCGCGATGGGGACGATGCTGCAGGCCAGCGAGGTGACAGCCGCCGATTTCCGCGGCCACGAGGGCTGCAACGAGATCCTGAACGTGACGCGCCCGGACGTCGTCCAGGCGATCCACCGCGCGTACTTCGACGCCGGCGCGGACTGCGTCACCACGAATACGTTCGGCGCGAACCTGGGCAACCTCGGCGAGTACGGGATAGCGGACCGCATCGCCGAGCTGTCGGAGGCGGGCGCCCGGCTCGCCCGCGCGGTGGCCGACTCCTGCACGGCGCTTGACGGCAGGCCGCGCTGGGTGCTCGGCTCGATCGGCCCGGGCACCAAGCTGCCCACGCTCGGCCACGTGACCTTCCGCGAGCTGCGCGACTCCTACTTCGAGAACGCGTCCGCCCTGCTGCGCGGCGGCGCCGACGCGCTGATCGTCGAGACCTGCCCCGACCTGCTCCAGGCGAAGGCGGCGATCATAGGCTCGAAACGGGCGGTGGCGGCTGTGGCGCCGCACGCGCTTGTCATCGCGCAGCTGACCATCGAGACGACGGGCACCATGCTGCTCGGCAGCGAGATCGGCGCCGCGCTGACCGCCCTGGAGCCGCTCGGCATCGACGTGATCGGCCTCAACTGCGCGACCGGGCCCGGCGAGATGAGCGAGCACCTGCGGTACCTGGCGGCGCACTCGCGCATCCCCATCTCCTGCGAGCCGAACGCCGGCCTGCCCGAGCTCACCCCCGGCGGCGCGTACTACCCGCTGACCCCGGACGAGCTGGCCGCCGCGCACGAGAAGTTCACCAGCGAGTTCGGGCTGGCGCTCGTCGGCGGCTGCTGCGGGACCACGCCCGCGCACGTCGCGGCGCTCGTCGAGCGGCTGGGCACGCGGCGGCCCGGCGGACGGCCGCTGGCCCGGCGGGACCCGCGCCCCGAGCCGGGGGTGGCGTCGCTGTACAGCCACGTGCCCTTCCGGCAGGACACCGCGTTCCTGGCGATCGGCGAGCGGACCAACGCCAACGGGTCGAAGGCGTTCCGCGAGGCGATGACCGAGGGACGGTACGAGGACTGCGTGGCGATCGCGCGGAGCCAGACCCGGGACGGCGCCCACCTGCTCGACGTGTGCGTGGACTACGTCGGCCGGGACGGGATCGCGGACATGCGCGAGATCGCCGGGCGGCTGGCCACCGCCGCGACGCTGCCGCTGGTGCTCGACTCGACCGAGCCCGCGGTGATCGAGGCGGGCCTGGAGCTGATCGGCGGCCGTGCCGTCGTGAACTCGGTGAACTACGAGGACGGCGACGGACCGGACTCCCGGATCGCACGGCTCATGCCGGTGGTGCGCGAGCACGGCGCCGCCGTGGTGGCGCTGACCATCGACGAGCGCGGCCAGGCCCGCACCGCGCCGTGGAAGCTCGAGGTCGCCGAGCGGCTGATCCGCGACCTGACCGGGAGATGGGGGATGCGGGCCTGCGACATCATCGTCGACTGCCTGACGTTCCCGATCGCCACCGGGCAGGAGGAGACCCGCCGCGACGCGCTGGAGACGATCGAGGCGATCGCCGCCCTGAAACGGCGCTATCCGCAGGTGCAGACGACGCTCGGCGTGTCCAACGTGTCGTTCGGGCTGAAGCCGGCCGCGCGCGCCGTGCTGAACTCGGTGTTCCTGGCCGAGTGCGTGCGCGCCGGGCTCGACTCCGCGATCGTGCACCCGTCGAAGATCGTTCCGCTGGCCCGCATCCCCGAGGAGCAGCGCCAGGTCGCGCTCGACCTGGTCTACGACCGGCGGCGTCCCGGGTACGACCCGCTGGCGCGGATGCTGGAGCTGTTCGAGGGCGTGGATGCGTCGTCGGCGAAGGCGGAACGGGCCGCCGAGCTTGCCGCGCTGCCGCTGTGGGACCGGCTGAAGCGGCGGATCATCGACGGCGAGCGCAATGGCCTCGAGGCCGACCTGGACCTGGCCCTGGCCGGGCGGCCCGCCCTGGAGATCGTCAACGACGTGCTGCTCGACGGCATGAAAACGGTGGGCGACCTGTTCGGATCGGGGCAGATGCAGCTCCCGTTCGTGCTGGCCTCCGCCGAGGTGATGAAGGCCGCGGTGGGGTACCTGGAGCCGCACATGGAGCGCACCGGCGACTCCGGCCGCGGCACGATCGTGCTCGCCACGGTCAAGGGCGACGTGCACGACATCGGCAAGAACCTGGTCGACATCATCTTGTCCAACAACGGCTACGACGTGGTGAACATCGGCATCAAGCAGCCGATCTCCGCGATCATCAGCGCCGCGGAAGAGCACCGCGCCGACGCCATCGGCATGTCCGGCCTGCTGGTGAAGTCCACCGTGGTGATGCGGGACAACCTCGCCGAGCTGAACTCCCGGGGCCTGGCCCGCCGCTGGCCGGTGCTGCTCGGCGGCGCGGCGCTGACCCGCGCCTACGTCGAGCAGGACCTGGCGGCCATGTTCGAGGGCGAGGTCCGCTACGCGCGGGACGCCTTCGAGGGCCTGCGCCTGATGGACGCCGTGATGGCCGTCAAGCGCGGCGTTCCGGGCGCCAGGCTCCCGGAACTGAGGACCCGCCGGGTCCGCGCGGCAGGCGCGCCCGCCGCCGGGGCGGAGCCTGACGGGGGGGCAGACGCCACCGTCCGTTCGGACATATCAAGGGACAACCCCGTGCCGGAGCCGCCGTTCTGGGGAACGCGCGTGGTGAAGGGCCTGCCGCTCGCGGAGTACGGGGCGTACCTGGACGAGCGGGCCACGTTCATGGGGCAGTGGGGCCTGAAGCCGTCGCGGAAGGCGGGCGGCCCGAGCTATGAGGAGCTGGTGGAGACCGAGGGACGGCCCCGGCTGCGGATGTGGCTGGAGCGCGCGCAGACCGAGGGTCTGCTCCAGGCGGCGGTGGTCTACGGCTACTTCCGCTGCGTGAGCGCCGGCAACGACCTGATCGTGCTGTCGGAGTCGGGGGCGGAGCTGGAGCGCTTCACCTTCCCCCGGCAGCGCCGCGACGGCCGGCTGTGCCTGGCCGACTACTTCCGGCCGGCGTCGGCCGGCGAGACCGACGTGGTCGCGTTCCAGCTGGCCACGATGGGGCCGGCGCTGTCGGCGGCGACGGCCGAGCTGTTCGTGAAGAACGCCTACCGCGAGTACCTGGAGCTGCACGGTCTTTCCGTGCAGCTCACGGAGGCGCTCGCGGAGTACTGGCACGCGCGCGTGCGGGCCGAGCTCGGCATCGCGGGGGCGGACCCGGCCGACCTGGACGGGTTCTTCGGCGTGCGCTACCAGGGCGCGCGGTACTCGATCGGCTATCCCGCCTGCCCGGACCTGGCGGACCGGGCGAAGATAGCCCGGCTCCTGGAGCCGGCGCGGATCGGCGTGGAGCTGTCGGAGGAGATGCAGCTCCACCCCGAGCAGTCCACCGACGCGATCGTCGTCCACCACCCGCAGGCCCGCTACTTCAGCGTGTGAACGCCCGCCCCGCGGTCCCGCGCCGGCCGTTGCCCGCCCGCCCCGCGGCCGTTGCCCGCCCGTGGCCGTCCCGGCAGCCTCTGCTGTCCAGCCAGCCTCCGCAGTTACACTTCGCACACCTAGCGACCACTATGGTGTCCGGAATATGGTGTTATGTCCGTGCGAAAAGTGTGCTAAGGGCTTGCCTGTTTTAACTTTGGGCGGGGCGGCGTCACGCAGGCTGACCGTATTACGTCATTTACGCCCTTACGTCCGGTTCCGGCGGTGCGGCGGCGCCGGAACGTTCTGGGGCTGTGGGCCACCGCCCCGCTCTTCCTGGCGCTGTGGGCCACAGCCCCAGGAAGAGCGGCGCGCACCCGGCCGCATCGCGGCGCGCCAGAACCGGAAACCGCAACGTAATCGCCGACGGGCCCTAAGTGGCGGTTCGCGGCCGGGCGGGACAGTCTGGCGACGCGCGATCATGGAAGGGCGGCCCCGGAGCGTGCCGCCAGTTGATACCGGTGACCCCTGACTGGGGAGCGACGTGACGGTGGTGCCCGCGGCCCCGGAGGGAGCGACGTGACGGATGAGCTTGCGGCCCTGAAGGGAGCGACGTGACGGATGAGCTCGCGGCGGTGCTGTTCGACATGGACGGGCTGCTCGTGGACACCGAGCCGCTGTGGCTGGAGACCGAGACCGAGGTGATGGCGCGGCTCGGCGCGCCGTGGTCGGCGCAGGACCAGGAGGCGCTGCTCGGGGGCAGCATGGACCGGACGGTCCGCTACCTGCTCGCCAAGGCGACCCGCCCGGCCGCGGCGGAGACCGTGGCGCGGTGGATGCTCGACGGGATGCTGAAGCGGGTGCGGGCCGGGCGGGTGGTGGTCCGGCCGGGCGCGCGGGAACTGCTCGCCGAGGTGGCCGCCGCCGGCCTGCCGCA
>Ga0209061_1003560_pt1 | contig 16646 bp, 19 predicted proteins | sample Coa_R1_10_FD_187157 | JGI IMG/M metagenome (GOLD analysis project Ga0209061, IMG submission 187157) | Surface soil microbial communities from Centralia Pennsylvania, which are recovering from an underground coalmine fire - Coalmine... | ecosystem: Environmental > Terrestrial > Soil >...
GCCGAGATCTGCGCCGACGGGCTCTGGCCGGCGGTCTGGAGGATCGCCTGGATCCCGCTGCTCGCGGTCCCGTAGCCGGGGATCGTGTCCTGGCCCTTCAGCCAGCCGGCCGTCGCGTCGGCGGCGGTCGTCGGGTCCGACCAGACCGAGTCCGCCGAGCCGTACGTCCCCGAGTCGGTGTAGCCGATGTTGAGCCAGTCGTTGTTGTTCGCGCTCTGCCGGGAGACGGCGGCGCCGCCGGACTCCTCGGCGAGCAGCCAGGCGGAGACGACGCCGGGATCGAGGCCGGTGTCCGCGGCCAGCCGGGCGGCGAACGTGCGCTGGTCGGAGGTGAGCATCGTCGAGGCCGCCGCCGGCAAGGTGGTGGGGCCGCTGGCGGCGGTCGAGCCGACGGCGCTCGAGAGCAGCGTGTTGAAGCTCGGGCTGCCTGAGATCGCGTTGGAGGACGCGCCGACCGTGGAGGGCGTGCCGGCGGTCGTCGTGGTGGAGGCGGCGGCCGGCGGCGAGAACACCGTCTGCAGGCTCGCGAGCTGCTCCTGGATCTGGCCGATCTGGGCCTCGACGGAGGAGATCTGGCTGAGGGCGTCGGTGTAGCTCATAGGTCGCGCACCCTCGGTAATCGGCATCCCGCGGTGCGCGCTTAAGTGAAACGGGGTGGACCGCAAGCGGCCCACCCCGTCCCAACCGTTCCCTCGATGGATCGGATATGTGGATGTGGGCCCCGCCGTGTGCGACCTGGGTGGATAACGGGGCTGTTGTTCTCGCGGTGACAGCCGGGCTGCCGCGGGCGAGTGGGTGACGCTGCGGCTCGTCGCCGCCTGGGCGGCGACGAGCTTCAGCGAAGGGGGTCGGGCGATCAGCCCTGGAGGAGCTTCAGGATGAGCTGGGGCTGGGACTGCGCCTGCGCGAGCATCGCGGTACCGGCCTGCTCCAGCACCTGCTGCTGGGTGAGCGTCGTCATCTCCTGGGCCATGTTCACGTCCGTGATCTGGCTGTTGGTCGCCGACAGGTTCGTCTGCGTCGCCGAGATCTGATCGGAGGTGTACTGCAGGCGGTTCTGGACCGCGCCCAGCTGAGCCGCGTAGCTCGAGATGGCGTTGATCGCGGAGCTCAGGTTCGTCAGCGCGCTGGCGGAGCTGAGGTCGAAGACCTTGCCACCGGTGGACGCGTTGCTCCAGGAGAACCCGGTCGTCATCGTCGTGTTCTCGACGTTCGAGAACGTGACCGCCAGGCTGTCACCGCTGTTGGCACCGACCTGGAAGGTGACCGTGCCGGAGGAACCGGCGGAGCCACTGAGCAGGTTGATGTTGTTGAAGTTCGACGACGACTGCTGCCGGTCGATCTCCTGGGTGAGCTGGTTGACCTCGGCCTGGATGTCCGCCTGATCCGTCGAGGAGTTCGTGCCGTTGTTGTACTGCACGCCCAGCTCGTAGATCCGCTGGAGCATGTTCTGGATGTTGCTCAGCGAGCTGGAGGCGGTCTGCACCATCGAGATGGCGTTGTTCGTGTTGTCGCCGGCCTCGGTGAGACCGTTGATCTGCGAGGTCAGGCCCTCGGAGATCGCGTAGCCGGCGGCGTCATCGGCAGCCGAGTTGATGCGCAGGCCCGAGGACAGGCGCTGCTCGGCGGTCGCCACGGCGTTGCTCGAGTTGAGCAGGTTCTGCTCGGTCTGCATCGCCGAGACATTGGTGAGAATCGAGAGGGACACTGTTACACCTCCATGGTGCGGTTGGGTTTGTTTCGTCCCCCGGCTGCTCCTTGCGGCCGGTCCCTCCGGTTATCGGGTGGGGCCGTGTTTTCTTGAACGCCTTTCCCGGAGCGTCCAGAGATCCTGGACGCGGCCAGGCGGAGCGACTCGGGCGCAGCGGACAGCGCACGACCGCGCGCGACATGGAGGAGTTGATCGAGCAGGAGTGGGATGAGCGGTCTCGCCGTCGTTGACTCCGGGCCGCTCTACGCCGCGGCGGACGCCGACGACATTGACCACGAGTCCGTTGTCGCGACGTTGAGGCGGAGTGATCTGCGGCTTGTGATCCCGGCGCTTGTGGTCGCCGAGGCGACCTCCTTCGTCGCTGGACGGCTCGGTCCACAGGCAGAGGCCGCATTCCTTCGCGGGCGCGCGACGTTCGACGTCGAGGGACCAAGCCCGGAGGACCTCGAACGGATCGCGGAGCTCGTTGCGGACTATGCCGATTTCCCGCTTGGCGGTACCGACGCTTCCGTGGTCGCCCTGGCCGAGCGACTTCGCACGACGACGGTCATCACGCTCGACCGGCGCCATTTCCTTGCCGTCAGGCCGAGCCACTGCGAGACCTTCGAGGTGCTTCCATGAAACGGACTGGCCGCGCGGTGCTCCCCCGCCTGCGGCGAGCTACGCGGTCAGGTCGATGCGGTGGGCGCGCGGCCCGACCTCGTCGTCAGCGGTGAGGTCGATTGAGCGAGGCGCGGGCAGCTCCGGCACGGTGACCGGGCCCTCCGCCTCTGCGGTTGCGTCGTCTGACCCGTCGACACCCTCGACGTCGAGCTCGACGCCCGCCGCGGCCGGTTGCCGGCGACGCCGGCGGTTCGGGGGACCGTCGCCCTGGCGCCCGTCGCGGCGCACCGGAGCGGCGCGCTGGGTGGCGCGTACCTCGGGGAGGATCGACGGGTTCGGCAGGATCGGCTCGATCGCGTCCATCGGTCGCCTCCGTCTCCGTTGTCGGCCTCAGGTCAGGAGCCCGCGCCCGACGAGTCGGCGGCGGAGCCGGCGGTTTGGGCGCCGGCCGGCGCGGAGCCGCCGGCGAGGCCGCGGACGTGCTCCTGGTGCAGGTCGAAGATCATGCGCAGCTCGGCGAGCACGATCTGTCGCCAGACGGCCACCGCGCACCCCCAGGCGAGCAGGTAGCTGCCGATGCCGCAGATGAGCGCCCGCTCGAGCGTGCTCGTCACCGACAGCCCGGCGCTGTGGGCGAGCAGCGCGCCGACGACAAACCCGGCGAGCCCGCCGAGACCCTTGACGCGGCGCACCGACGCGCGCGCCCGCGGGTGGCCCGCGACGCTCGGACGCCCGGCACCCGCGCCGGCGTCCTTGCCCTTCTTGCCCTTCGCGTCGCCCTTCTTCTTCTTGTCGCTCTTGTCGGCCATCGGGTCAGGGGGGCGGATCAGATCAGGTCTCCGCGGGTCTTCGCGCGCGCGACCCGCATCAGCTCGAACACGTAGCGGATGAGCCGCTGGCGGTCGTCCTCGTCGATCGTCTCGAAGCGCAGGCCGCGGCGGCCGCCCGCGTCGATGCGCACGACCCGGGCGATCCCCTCGGCGGGGGGCGTGGAGTCGGCGAAGCGGATCTCGAAGCGGACGACGTCGCCGATCCTCAGGTGACCGGCGTCCGAGAGGAGCATCCCGCCGCCCGAGATGTCGACGGTGTGCGTGCGGCGCGGCGCGTACAGCGGCGGGGCGTCGACCGTCACCTCGTGGGACGCGTGGACACGGACGAACTGCCGGCGCTGAACGACCTCGGGCGCGCCCTCGGCGCGGAAGCGCACGAGCGACGCGTCCTGGAAGACGGCCTCCCCGTGCAGGCGGATGACGCCCCGCACCGTCGTGTACTCGAGCGTCGCGTCGTTCTCCTCGCCGACCGGCGGCTGCTCGACCTCGGTGAGCACGACGAGCAGGACCTCCTGCTCGTGCTCGTACGTCTGCACGGGCAGCTCGTCGCCGCCCGCGGTCCGCAGCGTGCCGCGATGTCCCGACGGATGCGAGAGGAGCGTCGGGTTCTGTTCCGGCACGAGGCTCATCGAACCAGGTCGGCCGCCAGCGCGCCGGAATCGATGGACGAAATGGCACCCGCGGTGTTGAGGCCGGAATGCACGTGGCCGAGCGGAATACGGGTCTCGATTGAGAGCTCGGCGACCGTCCCGAGCATCCCGGCGATGTCGGCGTGCGTCGCGAGGAGGCCGTTGACCCGCAGGACGGCGTGGTGCTCGACGAGGTGCGTGAGCGCGGGGAGCGTGAACGTCGCCGGCGCGCAGAGCAGCACGTGGTCGGGAGCGAAGCGGCCGAGCGTCGCGGCAAGCGCCTCGCAGTTCGAGGCCTCGCCAGGGGTCGTCGCGGGCGTGTCGAGGATGACGAGATCCTCGTCGCGCGCGGCCGCGACCGCGCGCGCGGTCGCCTTCGTCTTCATCGCGGGAACGAGCTCGACGTGCTTCTCGCCCGCCAGAAGCTCGGCGAGCTCCTCCTCGGGGCCGGCGCCGGCGACGCGTGCGACCGTCACGTCGTGCCCGGCGCGCGCGCAGGCAATGGCGAGCGCCGCGACCGCGCGGGTCTTCCCACTTCCCGTCGGACCGACCACCGCGACCACGCCGCCGTCGAGCGGCAGCGGCGCGGCCGGCGGCAGCATCGCGGCAAGCGCCGCCTGCGCGGCCACCGTGATGAGGGGCTCCTCGTCGCTGTCGGCGGCCTCGCGGGCGGCGGTGACGAGCCGCGCGCCCAGCGAAGCGCTGAGGCCGTGGGCGATGAGCCGCCCGCGGACGAAGCTCTCGCCGGCCGGCGCGCCCGCGGCCTCGTCGTTGAGCGTGGCCGTCGGGTCAGCGAGCGGGCGGAACGTGGCGCGCTGTCCATTCGTCTCCGCCGTCAGCGGCCGCGGCCGGAAGACCGGCCCGGCGCCGGACGCGGCAGGCGCGACGTCAAGCAGGATCGGGATGCTGAGCGCGACCGGCTCGCGCTCTGCCGGCTCGGGCTCGATCGGCTCGGTGTTGAACACGGCGGTCGGGATCAGCTGGGCCGCGGACTCGGCCTCAGGCTCGGGCTCCCGGTCGGCCGTCAGCTCGTCGAACGCGATGAAGCCGCCAGCCGGGGCGGGGGCGGTCGCGGGGCGGGCGGGCGTCGGCGCGGGAGCGCTCAGCTCCGGCTCCGTCGGAGCGGGAGCCGGCACCTCCGGCACAAACGCCTCGGGCGGAGTCGGTGTGAACGGCTCGGGGGTGAGCGGCGCGGCGGCTGCGGCGGCCGCGGCAGCCTCCAGACGCGCGGCGAAGCCCGCGAACGGATCGGGCGTCGGCTGCGCCCCCGCCGGCTGCGGCCCCGCCGGCTGCGGCCTCGCCGGCTGCGGCCTCGCCGGCTGCGGCACTGCCGGCTGTGCCCCCGCCGGCTGCGGCCCCGCCGGCTGCGGCACTGCCGGCTGCGGCAGCCCCGGCTGCGCCCCAGCCGGACGCGCGGCGGTGGGCTGCGCTCCCATCGGCTGCACCCCGGTCGCGGGGGCGCCGAGCAGCTCGTCCAGCAGCGCCTCGTCGTCGTCGTCGGCGTAAACGGACAGGCCGGGCGCCGCCTGGGCGTCGATCTCGACGCAGCGCTTGGCGAAGAACCCGCCCACGCCGCCGGTGAGGCCCTGGCGCTCACGCAGGATCATCGCGCCCGGACCGAGCTCGGCCCGGATCTGTGGGATCAGCTCCTCGAGCGTGCGCCCGCGATAGGTGCGGACCTCGCCCGGGCGGATGTCGGTCTCGGTGGGGGTCGTGTCGGTCGGGGTGTTCATGTGCGGATGACTCCTACTGTGTCGACGGTGATCCCGGGCGAGATCTCGTTGTACGAGCAGACGGGCAGCTGAGGCACGGTCGACTCGAGCATGCGGCGCAGATGGCGGCGCACGCGCGCCGAGCAGAGCAGCGCGGTCCTGGCGACGCCCCGGGCTGCGGCCTCGTCGAACTGGCCGCGGACCGCGGCGACGAGGGCTTGGGCGCGCGCCGGTTCGAGCGCGAGCAGCTCGCCGTCCGCCGTCTGGCTGATGCCGGCCGCGATCTCCTGCTCGATCGCGGGGTCGAGCGTGAGCGCGTGCAGCGTCTCGCCGTCGAGCAGCGGCGCGATGATCGCGCGTCCGAGCGCGTGGCGGGCGTATTCGGCGAGCAGGCCCGGGTCGCGGGTGATCCGCGCCTTGTCGCCGACGGCCTCGGTGATCGTGCCCAGGTCGCGGATCGAGACGCCCTCGGCGAGCAGCCGCTGCAGCACGCGCTGCAGCTCCCCGAGCGACAGCACGTCCGGCACCACCTCGGTGACGACGGCCTCGTTGGACTCCTTGAGCTGGTCGAGCAGCGCACGCACGTCCTGGCGGGTGAGCAGCTCGGCGGCGTGACGACGGATCGTCTCGGTGAGGTGGGTGATGATCACCGACTCCCCGTCGACGACCGTGTAGCCGAACGCCTCGGCCTCGGACTGCTGCGCGTCGGCGATCCACACGGCCGGCAGGCCGAACGCGGGCTCGGTCGTCGGGATACCCGACAGCGTGCCGAACGCGTCGCCCGGATTCATCGCGAGCTTGTGCCCGGCGACGATCCGCCCGCGGGTGACGACCGCGCCGCGCACCTTGACGACGTACTCGTGCGAATCGAGGTCGATCTCGTCGTGGATGCGGACCGACGGGATCACCATGCCGAGCTCGGAGGCGATCTGGCGGCGGATGAGCGAGATCCGGCGCACGAGCGTCCCACCCGAGCCGCGGTCGACCATCGGCACCAGACCGAAGCCGATGCCGAGCTCGAGCGGATCGATCGGCAGTCCCTTGAGCACCTCGTCGTGGGCGGCGACCTTCGGCTCGAGCTCCCTGGTGGCGCCCCCGCCCGGCAGCGCAACCGCGAGCGCCGGGCTCGGCTGGAAGGCCTCGATGCCGCCCTTGCGCAGCGCCCACCCGACCGCGAAGAACAGGCCGCCGACGAGGATGAACGGGATCTTCGGCAGCCCCGGCACCATCGCGAACGCCATGATCGCGCCGCCGGCGACGAGCGGCGCCTTCTTCTGACCGAGGATCTGGCTCGTGATCTCCGAGCCGAGATCGCGCTCATCGGAGCCCGAGCGGGTGACGATGATGCCCATCGCGACCGAGATCAGGAGCGCCGGGATCTGCTCGGTCAGCCCGTCGCCGACGGTGAGCAGCGAGTAGGTGTGGGTCGCCTTGCTGAACGGGATGTGGTGCTGGACGACGCCGACGACGATGCCGCCGAGCAGGTTGATCACGACCATCACGACCGCGGCCATCGCGTCGCCCTTGACGAACTTCGAGGCGCCGTCCATCGAGCCGTGGAAGTCGGCCTCGCGGGCGATCAGCTTGCGTCGCTCGCGCGCCTGTTCGTCGGTGATCAGGCCCGCGTTCAGGTCGGCGTCGATCGCCATCTGCTTGCCCGGCATCGCGTCGAGGGTGAAGCGCGCGGCGACCTCGGCGACGCGCCCGGCGCCGTTCGTGACGACGACGAACTGGATGACGACGAGGATCGCGAAGATCACCAGGCCGATCACGACGTTGCCGCCGACGACGAACTGACCGAAGTCCCGGACGACCGAGCCGGCGTCGCCCTTGAGCAGGACCTGGCGCGTCACCGAGACGTTGATCGCCAGGCGGAACATCGTCATCAGCAGCAGCAGCGAGGGGAACGAGGAGAACTCGAGCGCGGAGCCGAGGTACATCGTCGCCACCACGATCGCGAGCGCCGCCGAGATGTTGAGCGTGATCAGCATGTCGAGCAGCACCGGCGGCAGCGGGATCACGAGCATGCAGATGACGACCACGACCCCGACGGCCGCGAGCATGTCGGTGTGGGCGAGGATGCGGCGCAGGATCTTGTCCATCAGGCGGCCGCCTTACGCTCGGCGGCCCTGCGGCCCGCCATCCGGTAGACGTGGGCGAGGACCTGCGCGACCGCGGCGTAGAGCTCGGCCGGGATCATTTGGTCGATCTCGACGCTTGCGTGCAGGGAGCGCGCCAGCGGCGGGTCCGGGACGATCGGCACACCGTTCTCGGCGGCGATCCGCCGGATCTGGGCGGCGATCAGGTTCTTGCCCTTGGCGACGACCACAGGGGCGGGCTTCTTGCCGTCGTAGACGAGCGCCACCGCGTAGTGGGTCGGGTTGGTGACGACGACGTCGGCCTGCGGCACCGCGGCCATCATGCGGGCGCGCGCCTGGAGGATGCGCCGGCGGCGGATCGCGGACTTGACCTCCGGCGGGAGGTCCTGGTTGCGCGATTCGTCCTTCACTTCCTGCTTGGTCATCTTCAGGCCCTTCTCGAACTGGCGCTTCTGCCAGACGTAATCGGCAACCGAGATCAGGAGGTACACCGCCAACACGCGGATTGCGATCGTCTTCGCCCCTGAGAACATGAGCGAGCCGAGGGCCGCGGGGGTCGCGCCCATCGTCGTCTCGCCGTGGGTGATCATCGGCACGAGCGAGATCGCGGCGACGGCGCCGACGACCGTGACCTTCGCCAGCGACTTGCCGGCCTCGAACGGGACGCGCTTGCCGAACAGGCGCTTGACGCCGGCGCCCGGGTTGAGCCGCTCCCACTGAGGCCGGAGTGCCTGGATGCTCGGCCGCAGGCCCACCTGGGCGACGTTCGCGAGCAGGCCGACGGCGAGGCAGATGCCGGCGATCGGCGCGACGGTCTCCAGCATGAGCTTGATCGCGATCTGCTCAAGGCCGTGCAGCCCGGAGGCGGACGTGACCGCCCCGCGCACCGCGATCTCGCTCCAGATCGCCTGCATCGCGGCGCCCGTGTTCGAGACGACCGTCGGGCCGAACGCGATCACGCCGATCAGCCCGCCGACCAGCACGGCGGCGCTCGAGATCTCCATCGAACGGGCGACCTGGCCCTTCTCCCGGGCCTCCCTGCGGCGCTTGGGAGTCGGTTTCTCGGTTCTGTCGGTGCCGGCCATGTCTTCTAGAGCGCCTGGACCGCCTGGGCCACTGCCGTGCCCACCTGGCTGTTGAGGAAGCCGCCGAGGAACGGCAGCGACGCCGCGACGACGAGCAGCGCGACGCCGATCTTCAGCGGGAAGCCGACCGAGAAGATGTTGAGCTGCGGCACGACCCGGCTCACGAGACCGAAGGCGACGTCGGTGACGAGCAGCGCCACCAGCGCGGGCGCCGCCAGCTCCAGCGCGGAGACGAAGATCGTCCCGGCGGCGAGGTCGACGCCGGCCGCCAGCGAGCTGATGTGCGGCGCGCCGGTGAGCGGCACGAGCACGAACGTGTGCTCGATCCCGCGCAGCATCCAGGCGTCGCCGCCGATCGCGACGAACAGCGCGAGGCCGACGATCGAGTAGAGGTTCGTGAGCGTGCCGCCCTGGGTGCCGTCCATCGGGTTGATGAGCTGTCCGTAGGAGAAGCCGGCGATCACGTCGAGGATCGCGCCCGCGGAGTTGACGGCGGCGATCACCGCGCTCACCGCGAGCGCGAAGCCGAGGCCGGTGAGCGTGTTCGTGACGAACAGGAGCGCGACGACGAGCGGGTCTGAGGGAAGCGTCTGGCCGTGCGTGGCGATCGGGGTCAGCCCGAGCGAGAGTGCGACCGCGATGATCGTCTTCACCTGCGCGGGCAGCAGCGTCGAGCTGAACAGCGGCGCGACGACGAACAGGGGGGTGATGCGCGCGAGCACGAGGAAGAACCCGAACACGTGCCCGGGCCCGAGCTCATGCAGCAGACCGGTGAGGACCGACTGGGTCATGCCCCGGCGATGAGGGTCGGAATCGACTGGTAGAGGTTGTCGGTGTAGTCGACGATCTGCCGGAGCATCCACGGGCCGAGCACGACGATGATCACCGCGACCGCGATGATTTTCGGGATGAACGTGAGCGTCTGCTCCTGGATCGAGGTCACGGCCTGGAAGATCGAGACGAGCAGCCCGATCACGAGCCCGGCCAAGAGCACCGGGCCGGCGACCTCGACGGCGAGCGTCATCGCCTGGGTGGCGAGGCTGATGACCGTGTCCTGATTCATCGCGCGGCGCTCCTCATCCCGCGTGGAAGCTCGTGACGAGCGCTCGGGTGATCAGGTCCCAGCCGCCGACCAGGACGAACAGCAGGATCTTGAACGGCAGCGAGATGAACGTCGGTGGGAGCATCATCATCCCCATCCCCATCAGGGTCGAGGAGACGATCAGATCGATGATCAGGAACGGCAGGAAGATGAGGAAGCCGATCGCGAACGACGTCTTCAGCTCGGAGAGGATGAAGGCGGGGATGAGGACGTAGGTCGGCACGCCGGCGCGGGTGCGCGGCAGCGGCTTGATCTTCGCCATCGAGATGAAGAGCGTGAGGTCCTGCGGCTTGACCTGGGAGAACATGAACTCGCGCAGCGGCTCCTGGGCGCGCTCCAGCGCCTGGGGCGTCGAGATCTTGTGGTGCACGAGCGGCTCGTAGGCGTCGTTCTTGATCTGGTCGATCGTCGGGTGCATCACGAACAGCGTGAGGAACAGCGCGACGCCGACGAGCACCTGGTTCGGCGGCGTGCTCGTCGTCCCCATCGCCGTGCGGATGAAGCCGAGCACGATCAGGATCCGGGTGAAGCCCGTGACCGTGAACAGCACCGCCGGGATGAGCGACAGGCTCCCGATCAGCAGCAGCAGCTGGACCGAGTTCGAGCTGGCGTGAACGGCGGCGGCGATCACACGCGCACCGTCATCCGCCGCAGGACGTCCAGGAGGCCGTTCCCGGGGGTCCACGCGGCGGCCGGCGCGGCGGTGCCGGGCGCGGTGGCCGGCTCGGCGTCGGCGGGCGCGATGATGCCGTGCATCTGCGCCTCGGCCTCGGTGTAGACCTTGATCGGGGTCACGCCCGACTCCGAGATCCCGACGAGCACGACGTCGGAGCCCGAGCGCACGAGCGCGACCGACCGGTTCTGCGCGAGCGGAAGCGTCGCCAGGTGCTGGAGGCCGTCGCCGGCCGGCTTGGGCTTGCCGCCGCCCTTGACCATCTTGAGCACGCGGGCGATGCCGTAGATCAGCCCGATCACGATGACGAGGGCGATGATCGTGCGCAGGATGCTGCCGCCGCCGACCGACGAGCTGTGCTGGGTCGCCGAGCTCGCCGACAGGTGGAGCGCCGTGTGCTCGCCGCTGCCGGACGCGAGCGCGACCGCGGGAGCCGCGAGGGCGAGGGCGCCGGTCAGGACGACGCCGCGGAGGATCGTGGAAACGGACCGCATCGAGGGAGTGACTTCGAGGGAAAGTCACTGTCTATGTCGGCGCGAGCCGCCCGATGCTTGAGAGGAACTTGCCGCGCGCGGCGCGGCGCTACTCGACCGGCGGCGGCGGAGCGGGAGCCGCCTCGGCGGCCGCCGGCTCAGGGACGGTCGGCTCGCCGGTCAGGATGTGCGTGAGCCGCAGGCCGAACTGCTCATCGATGACGACGACCTCGCCGCGGGCGATCGGGGTGCCGTTGACGAGCACGTCGACCGGCTCGTCGGCCATGCGATCGAGCGTGATCACCGAGCCCTCGCGCAGCTCGAGCGTCTCGCCGACGGTCAGCCGCGTGCGCCCGACCTCGACCGACAGGTCGATCGGCACGGCGGCGAGGCGCCGCAGGTCCGACCCCGAGCGCGGGGCGGCGCTCTCGTCGCTCAGCTGGGGGAGATCGATATCGGGGGTCATCGCCGCTCCTACTGGATCGCGAGGTCGGTGAAGTAGACCTTCGTCACCTTCACGTCGGTCTGGGTCTTGATGCCGTGCAGGATCTCCCGCTCCAGCGTCGACCGTCCGCTCGCGCTGAGGAGATCCTTGGAGGGGTCGTTCGTGACGTCGCTCGTCACGATCGAGCGGATGATCGGCTCCTGGGTGAGCGTTCCGAAGCCGGCGGGCGTCGTCGCATCCGCGTTGGCCGCGGTCGCCCCGTCGCTCTGGCCGGGCGCGAGCAGCAGCGCGACGGTCATCGTCGCGTACTTGCCGTCGGCGAGGTTGAGCTCGAACTGCTTGGGCATCACGTAGATCGTCCCGTTGACGACCGGCTTGGGCCCGGGCTTCTTCTTGAGCAGGAACATCTTGGCGCCGACGCCGCCGACGACGAGCAGGAGGATCAGAGGGATGAGGACTTTCTTGCTTTTCATGCGGGATCGGGGATCAGGAGGGTGCGGGATAGTCGCGGTCGAGGACGATGTCGACCCGCCGGTTGCGCGCCCGCCCGGTCGCGGTCGCGTTGGAGGCGATCGGGTGCAGGTCGGCGTATCCGGCGGCGCCGAGCCGTCCCCTGGCGACGCCGTGCGCCGTCAGGTAGAGCAGCACGTTCACCGCGCGGGCGGTCGACAGCTGCCAGTTCGTCGGGAACTGCGCCGTGTGGATCGGGACGTTGTCGGTGAAGCCCTCGACCGTGATCGGGTTCCTGCGGTCGATGTCGAGCAGATGGGCGACCTCGTTGAGCAGCGGGTCGCCTCGCGACTGGAGCGTCGCCGAGCCCGAGGCGAACAGCAGGTTGTCGGTGAGCACGCGCACGACCAGCCCCTGACGGGTGATGTTCGTCACCACCGACTGGGCGAAGCCGTGGCTGCGCGCGTAGGCGTCCATCCGGCGCTTGAGCGCCTCGAAGGACCTCTGCTCCGCCGCCGTGCCGGAGGCGCTCACCATCGCGTTGCCGATCTGCTGGGCGTTCGTGTCCCGAAGCTGCGGCACGTTCGGCGTGACCGGGATGATCGCCGGCACCGGCGATGTCGCCGGCGTGTGCTTGCTCGTCGACTCCGAGCCCGACTGCATGATCGCGCGTCCGCCCGACAGGATCGAGCCCGAGAACGCGGACTTCAGCGACTCCTGGAGCGTCTTGAACTTCGAGATGTTGACCGCCGAGATCGAGAACAGCACCATGAACAGCGCGAACATGAGCGTGAGCATGTCGGCGTAGGTGAGCAGCCAGCGCTCCTCGTTCTCGGGCTCCTCCTCGTGGCCGCCGCGGCGTCGGCGCCGGCCCGCGGCGCGGGCGGCGGACATCAGGCGGCCTCCTGCTGGCGGAGCTCGGCGACGTTATCGGGAGAGTCTTCGCGATCGCGCTCGGTCGGCGGCACGAACGAGCCGAGCTTCTCGGCGACGACCCGCGGGTTGTCGCCGGCCTGCACGGCCAGGATTCCCTCCAGCGTGAGCGTTCGGAGCTCGACCTCCCGCTTGGAGAGCGCCTTGAGGCGGTTGGCCACCGGCAGGTAGACGACGTTTGCCGAGCTCACGCCGAGCAGCGTCGCGATGAACGCCGAGGAGATCGCGGGCCCGAGCGTCGAGGGCGCCGACAGGTTCGCCAACACGTGCACGAGCCCCATGACGGTGCCGATGATCCCCATCGTCGGGGCGAAGCCGCCCGCCTTCTCGAACGGCGTCGCGCCCGCGTGGTGCCGCGCCTGCATGCCGGCGATCTCCGCCTCCAGGACGTCGGCGACGAGCTCGGGGTCAGAGCCGTCGACGACGAGCTGCATGCCCTTGCGGGTGAAGTCGTCCTCGATCTCCTTCGTCTGGGAGTCGAGCGCGAGCAGGCCCTCGCGACGTGCCTGCTCGGCGAAGCCGACGAGCTGCTGCACACGGCCGGAGACGTCGAGCTCCGGCGGGCCGAACGCAAGCTTGTACAGGGTCGGGATGCGCTTGAAGCTCTCCATGCCGACCGATGCGAGCGTCACGCCGGCGGTGCCACCGAACACGATCAGGAACGCCGGGATGTCGATGAACGCGGTCGGCGCGACGCCGCCCATCAGCGCGCTCATGAGAATGCCGCCGGCGGCGACAGCGATTCCGATTGCGGTGGCGGCTTTCATGTCAATCGTTCAATCGGCCGGGAGCCTTGGAACTTCAGGCCGGCGTCGGTGAATCGGACGAGGAAACGGGCAGCGGGGTGACATCCGCGCCGCCCGGCTGGGCGGTAAGCAGGCCGCCGCGGCGGCGCGCAGAATGACCGGACGCGCGCAGGGCGGCGCGCCGCTCCATCGCGCCCGCGAGGACCTCGACGCGCTGAGCGCGCACCTCCTCGGCGACCCGCTCCGGGGTCTCGGCGACGACGACCTTGTGGCCGTTGGTGAGCGTGATGACGGTGTCGGGGTTGGCCTCGACGGTCATGATCAGCTCGGAGTTGAGCTGGAAGGCCTCCAGCACGTGTCCGAGGCGGTGCAGGGTGATCATCATTTCGGTCCTCGTGGGGTCGGGAGGGGCGCTCCGCGGTCGCGTCCGAGGCCACCGGGGCGGGTCCGAGGCCACCGGGCGGGTCCCGAGGCCACCGGCGACGGGGCCGGGCCACCTGCGACGGGGCCGGGCCACCGGCGACGGGGCCGGACGCGCGCGGTCGGGCGCCGCGCTCAGCGGCCGCCCGCCCGCGTCGTGACCGGGGTCGCTACTGCGGCATCTGCACCAGGGTCTGCAGCATGTGGTCGGCCGTGGTGATGACCTTCGAGTCGGCCTCGTAGCCGTTCTGCGCGTCGATCATGTTGGCGAACTCGGTCGCCATGTCGACATTCGAGGACTCCAGCTCGCCGGACTGCAGCGTGCCGATGCCCCCGACTCCCGCCGTGGCGATGCTCGGGTTGCCCGACGCGGTCGTCGCCGACCACAGCGAGCCGCCGTCGCGCGAGAGGCCGGCGTTGTTGTTGAACGTCGCCATCTGCAGGTAGCCGGCGGTGTACTGCGTGTTGTTGTAGCTGTAGGTGACCTCGCCGCTCGAGCTGATCGCGACGGCGGTGGCGCCGGTCGGGATCTGGATCGGCACGCCGGTGTTGCCGCTCGGGCTCGTCCGGACGGTGCCGGACGTCGCCGGGCCCGCCTGGCCGAGCACGTACTGGCCACCCTGGGTGACGAGGTAGCCCTGCGAGCTGATCTTGAAGTTGCCCGCGCGCGTGTAGGAGATCGTCGTCGGGTCGATCGTCGGCGAGCTGCTCGCCGTGAGCACGCCCGCCGGGCCGCCGTCGCCGCCCGCCTGCTGCTCGGCGTTTGAGCTGCCCGTCGAGGAGCTCGAGTTCGCGACCTGGAAGAACCCGTTGCCCTGGATCGCGAGGTCGGTCGCGATCCCGGTCGACTGATCGGCGCCCTGGCCCATGTCGTTCTGAATCGCGCCGACCGAGACGCCGAGGCCGACCTGCTCCGGGTTCGTGCCCGCGTTCTGCGCGGTCTGGCTCGAGCCGCCGGCGATCGTCTGCGAGAGGGCGTCGACGAACGACGTCTCCTGCGACTTGTAGCCGATCGTGTCGACGTTGGCCAGGTTGGAGGCGGTCGTGTTGAGCATCGTCTGCTGCGCCTCGAGGCCGCTGATCGCGGCGCCCATCGCTTCCATCATCGGGACATCACTTCCTTTCGTGAAACGTCAGGGGAGAGAAGGGGGTGTGAAGGGGTTCAGGAGCCCTGCGAGCTCGGATTGGTGGAGGAGGATCAGCTGCCCGCAGTCGTGATCGCGGACAGGCTGATGCCGCCCGTGCCGCCGATCGTGAGCGTCGGACCGGATGAGGTGAAGTCGACCGAGGACACGGTCCCGGTCTGCGCGTTGCCATTCGAGTCGAGATAGGTGACCGTGTGACCGAGCAGCGACAGCGCCGAGGTCGCGGCCTGGTTGGAGGCCGTCTGCGAGGAGGAGCTTGCGATCTGCATCTCCTCGTCGAGTGAGCTGAAGCTCGCGAGCTCGCTCATGTACTGCGTCGGGTCGGCGGGGTTGAGCGGGTTCTGGTTCTTCAGCTGATCCATCATCAGGGTGAGGAAGTCACCCTCGTTCAGCGAGCCCATCGTGTTCCCCGTGTTCGTGGTGGGGGACGCGGGGCCGATCGTGTCGGTCGTCGTGGAGGCGGGTGTGACGCTCATGGGTTCTCCTGGTTCCGGCGCGCCGTCAGGCGAGCACGTTGACGAGCGCGGAGCCGCTGAGGTCCGCGACGCGTTCGGGGGAAGGGGATGTGGAGGGCTCGTCGCCCTCCGTGACGCCGGCCGCGCCGGCGGAGGAGGATCCGTTCCGATCGGCGGCGGGTTCGCCGTCGCCGCGGCCGGAGGTCGAGATGTCGAGGCTGAGCAGCGCGGCGCCGCTCTGCTCCAGCGAGCGCCGCAGCTCGTCGCTCGAGGCCTGCAGCGTCTGCGCCGCCTCGGGGTGGGCGGTGATCACCCGCGCGACGAGCCCGTCGGCGGTGTGCTGCAGGTGGATCTGGATGTCGCCGAGCGACTCGGGCGAGAGCTCGATTCGCGCCTGGGTGATGCCCGCGCCCCGAGCTGCCATCGTGATCGTCGCCTCCACCGCGTCGGCGGCGTCGGCGAGCGAGACCGGGACCGGGACCGCGTGAGCCGTGACCGGTGCGGGTTGATTCGCAGGCGTCGAGGGTGTCGCGGCGAGGGCGAGCGCCGGGGCGGCGGGTGTGACGTCGGTGCTCACGGCCGGGCTGCCCCCGGGCGCCTGGGTCGCGGGCGCGCCCGGCGTCCGCGGCGCATCGGCATGGGAGCCCGTGCCCGACTCCGAGCCCGCGCCCGACTGCGAGCCCGTGCCCCCGCCCGAGGGCGTGTCGCCGCCGGTCGCGGTCTGGACGGTCGGTGCTGCCTGCGCGGTCGGAGCTGCGGGGGTCGCGGCGGTCGCGTTCGTGGTCGGGGCGCCCACGGGCTGCGTGCCGGCGGACGGCCCGGCCTTGCCCAGCTGGTGCGCAGGGTCGATGGCGACCGGCGCCGCGGTCGTTGCGGGCGTTGCGGGGGCCGGGGCGGCCCAGGGAGGCAGGGTGGCCGGGGCCGCCGGGGCCGGCGCGGCCGAAGGCGCGCCGGGGGGCGGCGCGGATGTCGCGGGCGGCGCCACGCCGGCGGGCGGGGCGGACGCCGTCGTGGCGGGCGGGGCGGACGCCGTCGCGGCGGGCGTTCCTGACGGTGTGGCGGGCGTTCCTGACGGCGTGGCGGGCGTTCCTGACGTCGCGGCGGGCGTTCCTGACGTCGCGGCGGGCGTTCCGGA
>Ga0209061_1003562_pt1 | contig 16610 bp, 11 predicted proteins | sample Coa_R1_10_FD_187157 | JGI IMG/M metagenome (GOLD analysis project Ga0209061, IMG submission 187157) | Surface soil microbial communities from Centralia Pennsylvania, which are recovering from an underground coalmine fire - Coalmine... | ecosystem: Environmental > Terrestrial > Soil >...
CGACAGCTACGGCGGCATGGCCCGGCATGGCGGCGGCGCCTTCTCCGGCAAGGACCCGAGCAAGGTCGACCGCTCCGCGGCCTACGCGGCACGCTACGTCGCCAAGAACGTCGTCGCCGCCGGGCTGGCGGATCGCGTCGAGGTGCAGGTCGCCTACGCGATCGGCGTCGCGCACCCGGTGTCGGTCATGGTCGATACGTTCGGCACCGAGAAGATCAGCCGCATGCGGATCACCGAGCTCATCTCCGAGCACTTCGACCTGCGCCCCGGGGCGTTCCGGGAGTACCTCGACCTGCACCGTCCGATCTACCAGAAGACCGCCGCCTACGGCCACTTCGGCCGCGAGGAGCCCGAGTTCACCTGGGAGCGCACCGACCGCGCCGACGCGCTGCGCGCGGCCGCCGCGGCCTCATAGGACCGCGGCGGCACGCCCGCCGCGCTCACTTCTTCAGGTAGCCCTCGCGGCGGAGCAGCGTCTCGAGCTGGGCGATGAACCGCATGCCGCCGTCGGCGCGCGGGAACAGCGTCGAGCGCAGTCGGCCGGCCCGCGCCTGCGCGACGAGGTAGGCGCGCGCTGAGCTCCAGCGGCCCAGGCGCGCCTCGTCGGCCGCCCAGGCGGCGATCAGCCCGACGTCGTTGCGGCCGTGCGCTCGCCGGTACGCCCGCATCCAGCGCGCCGCATCGCGGCGCACGAGTCGCGGGTAGCGCGAGGTCACGTTGACGAACCTCACGCCCGACAGGCGCATGATCTCAAGCGGCTCGCCCGAGTCGGCGTAGTCGGTGAACGCGTAGGCGAAGCTCGGGTCGACGGTGCGGAACAGCTCGAGCGAGCCGATCCGCTCAAGACGGTACCCGGCATCGGCGAAGTTGTGCGCGGCCGAGAGCACGTACCGGCCGCCGAGCGCCGCGCTCGGGCGGAACACGTCGAGCACCGTGCAGCAGTGGGCGCCGCCGGTGTAGAGATCGACGAGCACGTCGGCCGACCCCGATCCGTCGAGCGGAGCGAACCGCACGGGCGGGTCGAGCGGAGCGGTCGACACGACGCAGCCGCTGCCGCAGGCGCGGTTGCTCACCGTGCCGTGGAAGAGCGTCGTCGTCCCGTCGCCGATCGTGAGCGTCGGGGGTTGCGGGCGCATGAGCGTCCCGTGCGTCGTGATCGACGCCGTCAGCGAGTGGTCGCGTGCCGTGTAGGTCTTCGCGCCCGCTGCGGCCGGGGCGATGAGGCCGACGGCGAGCGCGAGCGGGATGAGTGTCTTGCGGATCATGGGTCCTATCCTGACAGGCCGCATGGCCGCCCAGTACATCTACACGATGCACCGCCTCACCCGGCGCTACCCGCCGGACAAGGAGGTGCTCAAGGACATCTCGCTCTCGTTCTATCCGGGCGCGAAGATCGGCGTCCTCGGCTACAACGGCGCCGGCAAGTCGACGCTGCTGAGGATCATGGCGGGTCAGGACACCGAGTTCGACGGACAGGCGGCGCTCGCTCCGGGCGCGAGCGTCGGACTGCTCGAGCAGGAGCCCGAGCTTGACCCCGGCAAGGACGTGAAGGGCAACGTCGAGGACGGCGTGGCGGAGATCCGCGCCCTGCTCGACCGCTTCAACGAGCTCTCGATGAACTACTCCGAGGAGACGGCCGACGAGTTCGGGCGACTGCAGGAGCAGATCGACGCGGTCGACGGCTGGAACCTCGACACGACGCTCGAGTACGCGATGGACGCGCTGCGCTGCCCGCCGCCCGACGCGGACGTGACGACCCTCTCGGGCGGCGAGCGCCGTCGCGTGGCGATGTGCCGGCTGCTGCTGCGCCAGCCCGACCTGCTGCTGCTCGACGAGCCGACGAACCACCTCGACGCCGAGTCGGTCGCCTGGCTCGAGCAGCACCTCCAGGACTACAAGGGCACGGTCGTGGCGATCACCCACGACCGCTACTTCCTCGACAACGTCGCCGGCTGGATCCTCGAGCTCGACCGCGGCCGCGGCATCCCGTATCAGGGCAACTACTCCGGCTGGCTGGAGCAGAAGCAGAGGCGGCTGGCGCAGGAGGAGCGCCAGGAGTCCAACCGGCAACGGACGATCGCGCAGGAGCTCGAGTGGGTGCGGATGAACGCCTCCGCCCGCCGCGGCAAGCCGAAGGCGCGGCTCAACGCGTACGAGGCGCTGCTGGCGGAGGATCGCAACGTCAAGCTCGACCAGGTCCAGATCCACATCCCGCCGGGACCGCGGCTCGGCGAGGTCGTGCTCGAGGCCGAGAACGTGCGCAAGGGCTACGGCGACCGATTGCTCATCGACGACCTCAGCTTCACGCTGCCGCGCGGCGGGATCGTCGGCGTGATCGGCCCCAACGGCGCGGGCAAGACGACGCTCATGCGGATGATCGTCGGCGAGGAGACGCCCGACGCGGGCACGCTTCGCCGTGGCGACACGGTCCAGCTCGCCTACGTCGACCAGTCGCGCGAGGCGCTCGATCCCGAGAAGACCGTGTGGGAGGAGATCTCCGGCGGCCTTGACGAGATCCCGCTCGGCGATCGCACGGTGAACAGCCGCGCGTACGTTGCGGGCTTCAACTTCAAGGGCAGCGATCAGCAGAAGAAGGTCGGAAAGCTCTCCGGCGGCGAACGCAACCGCCTGCACCTCGCCAAGCTGCTGCGCTCGAACGGCAATCTGCTGCTGCTCGACGAGCCGACGAACGACCTCGACACCGACACGCTGCGCGCGCTCGAGGAGGCGCTCCTGTCGTTCGCGGGCTGCGCGGTCATCGTCTCCCACGACCGCTGGTTCCTCGATCGCATCGCCACGCACGTGCTCGCGTTCGAGGGGGACTCCCAGGTGCGCTGGTTCGAGGGCAACTTCGAGGCCTACGAGTCGTTCCGCCGCGAGCAGCTCGGTGCGGCCGCCGACCGGCCGCACCGGATCACGTACAAGAAGCTCGTCCGCAGCTGATGGGGCACCCCGGCGGGCGGACGCCGGCGCGGCGGATGCACGACAATCGGCGCTCATGATCGTCGTCGCCGGAGAGGCCCTCATGGACGTGCTCGCCGAGCCCGACGACCGGCTGGTGGCGCTGCCGGGCGGCTCGGTCTTCAACGTCGCCCGCGCGCTCGGCTGGCTCGGCGCCGACTGTCTGTACCTGGGGTCGCTGTCCGACGACCGCTTCGGATCCGAGCTCCGGGAGCGGCTGACGGAGACCGGGGCGCGGCTCGCCGTGCCGGACCCGGTGGCGGCCCCGACGACGCTCGCGCTCGCCGAGCTCGACGACTCGGGCGCCGCGCGCTACCGCTTCTACGACGTCGGAACCTCGGCCGCGCGCCTGGAGCCACGCATGGTCCCGCCCGGCCTGCTCAGCGGCGCGGACGCGCTCCTGGTCGGCGGGATCGTGCTCGGCCTCGAGCCGGTCGCCTCGACCCTCGTCTCGCTCGCCGCCGGCGCGCCCGAGGAGCTGACGGTCATGTGCGATCCGAACTGCCGCCCGAGCGCGATCCACGACCGCGAGCACCACCGGCGCACGATCGACGCCCTCCTGCGCCGGGTCGACGTCGTCAAGGCGAGCGTCGAGGACCTCGCGCTGCTCAGCGACGACCGCTCCCCGCCCCTCGAGGCCGCGCGTGCGCTGATTGAGCGCGGGCCCGCGGCGGTGATCGTCACCGACGGGCCGCGGCCGGTATCGGTGCTCACCGCCGAGCGCGTCGACCAGGTCCCGGTACCCGATGTCGAGGTCGTCGACACGATCGGCGCGGGCGACGCGTTCGTCGCCGGCCTGCTCGCCTGGTGGGCCGAGCACCGCGCCCGCCGCGAGGCGGCGGCCGACCACGAGACGCTCATCGCCGCGACCCGCGCGGCCGTCGAGGTGTCGGCGCGCGCCTGCGCGGTGCGTGGCGCGGGCCTTGCGCCCGCCTGACCCCGGCCGCGGCGCGGGCCTCGCGCCGGCCTGCCCCGGCCGCGGCGCTTGCGCCGGTCCTCGCCGCATCAACGGCGCATGCCGTATACCGAGGCGTCGAGGTAGCTCGCGCCGCCGATCGCCCCCAGCCAGGTGAAGGGCGCGCCGCTGTGGCCGCGGGCGATCTCGACGATCATGCCGATCACGACCGCGAGGATCGTGAGGCGGCCCGCGAACGCGACCGCCCGCAGCTCGATCGCGCGCAGCCGCTCGTCGCTGAGGTCGCCGCGGAACGCGCGGATCGACTCGCTGCGCCCGCCGAACGCGAGGATCGCCGCGATCGCGAAGAACAGATCAGCGTGGGGGCGACCCGGTCGCCTCGGTGGCCGGCGAGCTCGGCGGCCGCGGTCCCGAGCCCGGCGCTTTGCGTCGGCCGTGCCCGAGCCGCCGACGCGCGGGGGCCGAATTGATGTATGCGGCATCACTTCTGCCCGCGCGGTGCGTGGCAGGTCACGCGCGGGACGAATTGGCAGATGGGGCATCACCTGTGCCCGCGCGCATCCGCCGAAGCCCAGCAGGCGCTTCTCGGCATCGCAGGCGATGCATCATTTCTGTCCGCGCGCATCCGCGGAAGCCCAGCAGGCGCTTCTCGGCATCGCGGGCGATCAGTCGGTTCTCGCCATCGCCCGGCGATCAGTCGGTTCTCGCCGTCAGCCGGCGAGCAGCGCCTCGAGCACGGCGGCCAGCTCGCCCGGGCCGGCGACCGCGTCGGCGTCGCGGAGCTCGTCGGCCCCGTGTGGCCCGGTCGCGACCGCCAGGCAGCGCACCCCATCCGCTCGCGCGCAGGCGATGTCCCGCGGCGTGTCGCCGATCACGAGCGTCCGCTCGCGCGGCCAGGGGACGCCCGGGGTGCCCGCCCGCCGCCGCGCGATCTGGGGGAGCACCGTGCGGTCCTCGGAGTCGGAGCCGAACGCGCCCTGTCCGGGCTCGAAGAAGCGCCCGATCCCCGCCCGCCGGAGCTTCAGCCGCGCGATCGGCTCGAAGTTGCCGGTGACGAGCGAGAGCCGCACGTCATCCCGCGCGCTCAGCGCTTCCAACAGCTCCGGGATCCCGGCGAGCACGCGGTCGGAGAGGTCCGGCGGGCACAGGCGCGCATACGCGGCGACCGCCGCCTCGCGCACCTCGAGCGCGCGCTCGTCGATCGCCTTCGCGGACACGCCGCCGGCGAGCAGGAGCAGCCGCGCGATCTCCCCGTCGGTCCGCCCCGCGGCGGAGATCGCGTGATCGAATGCCGGGTCGAGGCCGTGGACGGTGTGAAGCGCCTCGCGCAGCGCGACCGCATGCTCGCCGGAGGCGCGCCACACGAGCGTGCCATCGATGTCGAACAGGAGCAGGGTCGGGGCGGTCATCGACCCGGCGCCTCCGGTTCAGCGCGCGAACGACAGCCCGGGCGTGAGCTTGCGGGCGAACGCAGCCAGCAGCCGGGCGGTCGCCTCGACGTCGGAGACGTCGACGAGCTCGACCGCCGAGTGCATGTAGCGCAGCGGCACCGAGACGATGCCGGTCGGGATGCCGGATCGGCTGACGTGCACGGCGTCCGCGTCGGTGCCGGTGCCCTTGCCCATCGACTCGATCGTGTGGTCCATCCCGAGCTCTTCGGCGGTCTCGAGGAGCAGCTCGACGACGACCGGGTGGATGATCGTGCCGCGCGCGATCACCGGCCCCGACCCGAGCGCGTGCCGGGTCACCGGCCCGAGCGTGATCCCCGGGGCGTCGGTCGCGTGCGTGACGTCGACGACGACCGCGACGTCGGGCTCCAGTCCGAACGCGCTCGTGCGGGCCCCTGCATAGCTCGTCTCCTCCTGGACGACCGCCAGGCCGTAGACGTCGCCGGGTGCGCCCCCTGCCTCGGCGACGAGTCGCGCGGTCTCGGCGGCCACCCAGGCGCCGACTCGGTTGTCGAGCGAGCGCGAGGCGATCCGCTCACCGAGCAGCGGGATCGGCTCGGCGTCGATCACGCCGACGTCGCCGATCCGCACCTTCGCGCGGGCCTCCTCGCCGTCGGCGGCGCCGATGTCGATGTGCAGGTCCTTGATCTTCGGGGCCTTGTTCCGCTCCTCGGAGTCGAGCAGGTGGATCGGCTTGCGCCCGACGACTCCGAGCACGTCGCCCTCCCGCGTCGCCAGCCGCACCCGCTGGCCGATGAGCTGGAACGGGTCCCAGCCGCCGACCTCGCCGAAGCGCAGGTAGCCGTCGTCGTCGATATGCGTGACGTGAACGCCGATCTCGTCGATGTGGCCGATCACGGCGAGCGACGGGCCGCCGCCCGTGCCGGGGACGCGAACCGACGAGGAGCCGATCCCGTCGACGCGGACGTCGTCGGAGAACGCGCTCACGGACTCCCGCCAGACGGCGGCCGGTCCCGTCTCGTGGCCGGACGGACCGGGCGCGCGCAGCAAGCTGTCAAGGAGTGGGGGAGTGGGCATGAGCGCCGAGACTATCCACTCGACGTTGCGCCGGTACGCAGCCGAACCGCCGCTCGCCGAAGCGGACTACTCGAGCAGCTGGCGCAGGACAAACTGGAGGATCCCGCCGTGCCGGTAGTAGCGCTGCTCCTTGGGCGTGTCGATCCGCACGGTCACCTCGAACTCCTTGTCCTCGGCCTTCACGGTGAGCGTCCGCGGGACCGCCTCCTCGCCGTCCTGCGCCCCCTCGCCGGACGCGATGCCCGTGATCGTGAACCGCTCCTCGCCGGTGAGTCCGAGCGAGTCGGCCGACTCGCCCTCCTTGAACTGCAGCGGCAGCACGCCCATCCCGATCAGGTTCGAGCGGTGGATGCGCTCGAACGACTGCGCGATCACCGCGCGCACGCCGAGCAGCTTCGTGCCCTTCGCCGCCCAGTCGCGGGAGGATCCCGAGCCGTACTCCTTGCCGGCGATGATGACGAGCGGCACGTCGGCGTCGATGTACTTCATCGCCGCGTCGTAGATCGACATCTCCTCGCCCTCGCCGTCCGCGCCCAGATACGTCGTCACTCCGCCCTCGGTCCCCGGGGCAAGCTGGTTGCGCAGCCGCACGTTGGCGAACGTCCCGCGCATCATCACCTCGTGGTTGCCGCGCCGCGACCCGAACGAGTTGAAGTCCCGGGCCTCGACGTGGTGCTCCTGCAGGTACTTGGCCGCCGGCCCGTCGCGCTTGATCGACCCGGCGGGGGAGATGTGGTCGGTGGTCACGCTGTCGCCGAGCTTCGCCAGCACGCGCGCGTCGACGATGTCCTCGAGCGGCTCGGGCTCCCGGGGCATCTCCTCGAAGAACGGCGGCCGGCGCACGTACGTCGAGCGCTCGTCCCACTCGAACGCCTCACCGGTCGGCACCTCGAGCGAGTTCCAGCGCTCGTCGCCGTCGAACACGGCGTCGTAGCTCGATCGGAACATGTCGGACTGGACCGCCTCCTCGACGAGGTGCCCGACCTCCTTGGAGTCGGGCCAGATGTCCTTGAGGTAGACCTCCTCGCCGTCGGATCCGGTGCCGAGCGGCTCATCGTAGAGGTCGATGTCCATCGTCCCCGCGAGCGCGTAGGCGACGACGAGCGGCGGCGAGGCGAGGTAGTTCATCTTCACGTCGGGGTTGATCCGCCCCTCGAAGTTGCGGTTGCCCGACAGCACCGAGGCGACCGCGAGATCCTCCGCCTGGACGACGTCCGCGACCTCGGTCGGCAGCGGGCCGGAGTTGCCGATGCACGTCGTGCAGCCGTAGCCGACGAGGTTGAAGCCGAGCGCGTCGAGGTGCTCCTGCAGGCCGGCGCGAGCGAGGTACTCGGTGACGACCTTCGAGCCCGGCGCGAGCGAGGTCTTCACCCACGGCTTGACCTTCAGCCCCTTCTGCACGGCGTTGCGCGCGAGCAGCCCCGCCCCGAGCATCACCGACGGGTTCGACGTGTTCGTGCACGAGGTGATCGCGGCGATCACGACGCGTCCGTGATCGAGCTCTGTCTCTGTGCCGTCGGACAGCGTGACCGGCACGAGGTGGCTGCGCCGCTCCGCGACCTGCGCGCCGCCGGTCTGGCCGTGCGGGCCGTGCCCGGTGCCGTTCGGGACGTGCGTGGAGACCGGATCCGACGCCGGGAAGCTGTCGGCGAGCGCGCCGTCCTCGCCGTCGGGAGCGTCCTCCTCCTCGTCGGGCAGCAGCTCCTCGAGCGCCAGCCGGAAGGCGGCCTTGGACTCGGTGAGCGAGACCCGGTCCTGGGGCCGCTTCGGCCCGGCGATCGAGGGCACGACGTCGCCGAGGTCGAGCTCGATCTCGTCGGAGAACGTCGGCTCCTCGGAGTTCTCGTCATGCCACAGGCCCTGCTCCTTGGCGTACGCCTCGACGAGCGCGATCTGCTCGGCCGGGCGGCCGGTGAACTTCAGGTAGTGCAGCGTCTCCGCGTCGATCGGGAAGATCGCGCAGGTCGAGCCGAACTCGGGCGACATGTTGCCGATCGTCGCCCGGTCGGCGAGCGGCAGCCGCGCGAGGCCGTCGCCGTGGAACTCGACGAACTTGCCGACGACGCCGCGCTCGCGGAGCATCTCGGTGACGGTGAGCACGAGATCGGTCGCGGTCGCCCCCTCGGACAGCTCACCGGTGAGCTTGAAGCCGAGCACCTGGGGGATGAGCATCGGCATCGCCTGGCCGAGCATCGCCGCCTCGGCCTCGATCCCGCCGACGCCCCAGCCGAGCACACCGAGCCCGTTGACCATCGTCGTGTGCGAGTCGGTGCCGACGAGCGTGTCGGGGTAGGCCTGCGCCGGGCGTCCATCCTCGGCCTCGGTCCCGAACACGACCCGCGCGAGGTACTCGAGGTTGACCTGGTGGACGATGCCCGTGTCCGGCGGCACCACCTTGAAGTTGTGGAACGCTCCCTGCCCCCAGCGCAGGAACGCGTACCGCTCCTGGTTGCGCTCGAACTCGAGCTCGGCGTTGCGCTGGAACGCCGCCGGGCTGCCGAACGCGTCGACCTGGACGGAGTGGTCGATCACGAGCTCGGCGGGGACGAGCGGGTTGATCTTCTCGGGGTCGCCGCCCATCGCCGACATCGCGTCGCGCATCGCCGCCAGGTCGACGACCGCGGGCACGCCGGTGAAGTCCTGCATGAGCACGCGCGCGGGCGTGAACGCGATCTCCTCGGAGGGCTCGGCCTTCGCGTCCCAGCTCGCGAGCGTCTCCACGTCCTGAGCGCGGACCTGGTCGCCGTCCTCGTGGCGCAGCAGGTTCTCCAGGAGGATCTTGAGCGAGAACGGCAGCCGCGCGACGTCGTACTTCGACTGCAGCGCGTCGAGCCGGTAGATCTCATACGTCCGGTCGCCGACCGTGAGGTCGGCCCGGGCGCCGAAGCTGTCGGGATTGGGGGCCATGTCGTCGGAACTCCTGTGCGTGTTCAGGTGAGATGCAGCCGCCACCTACTCTATGCCCGCGATGGCGGCGTCGATCCTCCGCGCGAGCGACGAGCATGACCCCGACGCGCGCGTGCGGGTGACGAACATGGAGCTGTTCTTCGACCTCGTCTCCGTGTTCGCGATCACGCAGCTCTCGGACTTCCTGTTCGGGCACGCGAGCGGGCACGGCGCGCTTCAGGCGCTCGTCCTGTTCGTCGCCGTCTGGTGGGCGTGGAACTACACGGCGTGGGCGACGAACTGGCTCGATCCCGACCGGTCCGCGGGCACCGCGCTGATGATCGTGCTGATGCTGGCGAGCCTCGTCATGGCGGCGGCGCTCCCGCAGGCGTTCGAGGGCCGCGGGGCGCCGTTCGCGGTCGCCTACGCGTCGCTGCAGGTGATCCGCACGAGCGTCGTCGCCTGGGGGTTCCCCGCCGGGGACCGGATGCGGCGCAACAACCTGCGGCTGCTCGCGTGGCTCGTGATCGGCGGCGCGATCTGGGTCGTCGGCGCGTACCTGGACGGGGATGTCCGGCTCGCGGTGTGGGCGGGCGCGGCGGCCGTCGAGCTTGCCGCGCCGATCCACGGCTTCGCCCTGCCCGGCGTCGGCTCGACGCCGGTCGAGGAGTGGCGTCTCGCCGGCACCCACCTCGCCGAGCGCTATCAGCTCGTGCTCATGATCGCGCTCGGCGAGTCGGTGCTCCGCGTCGGGCTCACCTGGTCGGAGCAGCACGGCTCGTTCGCCGTCGACGCGGCGTTCGTGCTCGGCTTCCTCGCCACCGTCTCGCTGTGGGCCGGCTACTTCGTCGACGTCGCCGAGCGGGGCGCCGCACGGGTCGCCGGCGGGGGCGGAGCGCGCACCGGCCGCTCGGCCTACGCGTACGCCCACGCCGTGATGGTCGCGGGCGTGATCATCGTCGCGGTCGCGATCCACCTCGCGATCGCGGAGCCGCGAGCGACCGTTGACGTGTTCAGCGCGTGCGTGCTGCTCGGTGGCCCCGCGCTCTACCTGGCGGGGCTCGCGCTGTTCAAGCGCGGGGCGGAGGTCGCGAGCCCGCGGCCCGTGCTCGCGGCGATCGTCGTGCTCGCGCTGCTCGGGATCGCGGCGATCGCCGGGACCGATCGGCTCGTGCTGCTCGCCTGCGCGACGGCCGTGCTGCTCGTGCTCGTGCTCGTGCGCCCGCTGCTTGAGCGACGCCCGACCGCGGCTCGCTGACGCTCGGCGGCGGCCCGCGGTTCCCGCGACCGGCTGAGCCTCCGGGACGACCGCGGCTCGGCGCGGCCCCACGCTCCTACGTTCGGCTTACGGAGGTCTTGCTCGGATCTTGCGGCGGGCGCCGATGCTGCACGCGTGTCCATCGTCATGTACTCAGCCTCCGGGGTGCTCGCGCTCGCGGCGGCGGCCGCGTTCGCCGCCGGCGTGTGGAGCGAGTCCCACCGCGCTCCCGACCAGCCGTGAGCGCGACCACCGCCCCCTCCCTCGGCGCCGGCCGCACCGCCGGCCCCGCGTCGCTCGCCGGGCGCCTGCGCGAGCGGGCCCGCCGCGCCCCTGTCGAGCTGCTCGCGCTCGCCGCCCTCGCCGCCGTGCTCAACCTGTGGGACCTCTCCCGCAACGGCTGGGCGAACACGTTCTACGCGGGCGCCGTCCGCTCGATGGCCTCGAGTTGGCACGACTTCCTGTTCGCCTCCCTGGACCACAGCGGTCTGATGACGGTCGACAAGCCGCCCGCCGCGCTCTGGGTGCAGGCGCTCTCGGCGCGGATCTTCGGCTTCCACCCGCTCTCGCTCCTCGTTCCCGAGGCGCTCATGGGGGTGGCTGCGGTCCTGCTCGCCGCCGACCTCACCCGCCGGCGGTTCGGCCGCCCCGCGGGGTTCGTGGCGGGACTCGCGTTCGCGCTCACCCCGATCAGCGTCGCGATGGCCCGCCACAACAACCCCGACGAGCTGCTCATCCTCTGCTGCGTGGCCGCGCTGTGGTGCGCCGTGCGGGGGTTCGAGGACGGCCGCACCCGGTGGCTCGTGTGGTCGGGCGCGCTCGTCGGGCTCGGCTTCGAAACGAAGATGGCGGTCGCGCTGTTCGTCGTGCCGGGGCTCGCGCTCGCCTGGCTGTGGCTTGCGCCGGCGGGTCGCGGCGCCTGGCACGCCGCGCGCCAGCTGCTGGTGGGCGGTGTCGCGCTCGCCGCGGTCGCGCTCGCCTGGCCGCTGCTCGTCACGCTCACGCCGGCCGCCGACCGGCCCTGGATCTCCGGCACGAGCGACAACTCGGTGTGGTCGCTGATCGTCGGCTACAACGGCCTCGGCCGCGTCGCCGGGCAGGCCGGGGCGGGCGGCGGCGGGTTCGGCGCGGGCTCGCCCGGCGTGCTGCGGCTGCTCGACGCCGGTCTCGGCGGCCAGGCGGGCTGGCTGCTCGGCTTCGCGCTCGTCTCAGGCGTCGGTGTGCTCGCGCGGGGAACCTTTGTCCGCCTGAGAGGGACAAAAGTTCCCCGCATTGCCGGTCGGCGCGTCGCCTGGGTGCTCGCGGTCGGCGGCGCCGCGCTCGTCTCCGCGGTCGTGTTCAGCGCCGCCTCGGGCATCTTCCACCCCTACTACGTGTCGTTCCTCGCCCCGTGGGTAGCGATGCTCGTCGGGGCGGGTGCCGGCGAGGCCCTGTCGGGTGGCCGGCCCGGCCAGATCGTCGGCATGCTCGCCATCGCCGGCGGTGCGGTGTCTGAGCTCGCCGTGCTCGGCGCGATCGACGGCTCGGTCGGCTGGGCGACGCCGCTCGTGATCGTCGTATGCGCCGCGTGCGTGCTCGCGCTCGGCCTGCGGCTGTCGGCGCGGCTGCGGGGGCTTGCGGTCGGTGCGGCGCTCGCCGCGCTTCTCGCCGCACCTGCCGCGTGGGCGTTCGACACGCTCGGGCATGCGACCAGCTCGACGTTCCCCGCCGGTGGCCCGGCGAACGCCGGCTCGTTCGGCGGCTTCGGCCCGCGCGGTTTCGGGGGCGCCGGCGGTCGGGGCGGAGCGCGCGGCGGCGGCGCGTTCCCGGGCGGCGGCGCGTTCCCGGGCGGCGGCACGTTCCCGGGCGGGGGCGCGCGCCCGGGCGCCGGCACGGCGTCGGGGCGCGGTACGGCGTCGGGGCGCGGCACGGCGTCGGGCCGCGGCACACTGCCGGGCGGCTCGCGCTCCGCCGGTGCCCCCGGCTTCGGCGCGGACTCGGCAACGCTCACCGCCGCGGTTCGCTATGTCCGCCGCCACGGCGGCGGCACGATCGGGGTCGAGAGCCAGAGCTCCGCGGCCGCCGCGATCCTCGCCGGCCAGGAGGACGTCGCCGGGCTGGGCGGCTTCTCCGGCGTCGAGTCGAGCGTGAGCGCCCGCTGGCTCGCCGCCGAGGTGCGCGAGGGTCGCCTGCGCTGGCTGCTCGCCGACACGTCGGGCGGCGGAGGTCTCGGTGGCCTCGCCGGTGCCCGCACGCCCTTCGCTGCCGGCTCCCCGTCCGGCTCCCGGGGCTCGGGCGCCCCGTCTGGCTTCCCCTCGGGCACGCCACTCGGCTCCGGCGGTCCGGGCGGATCCAGCGGCGGCCGGAGCGGTGCCCGGGGCGGCGGGCTCGGCGTCCGGGGCCGCGGCGGCTTCTCGGACGGTCGCACCGGCTCGACGAAGGCGTTCGCCGCCGCCGAGAGGGTCGCCCGCAAGATCACGCTCAGGGTCGACGGCACGACCGTCACGCTCTACGACCTGAAGGGCAGGGCCGCCGCGATCCTCGATCGCCTCACACAAGCTTGAAGAGGGCCTGCCGACGCCGGCGCGAACCCTACAGGCCCGGCGGGTGGCGCACGACGAACCCGCTGAACTCGCCGCCGCCGCGCGACCAGCGGGTGCCGTACTCGGCGAGCGCGACGGTGTCGAACCGCCAGCCGGCGATCTCCATCCAGACGTGGCCGGCGTTCGCGTAGATCGTGACCCACTGGCCGGGTCCCGGATCTCCGTAGCTCTCGAAGTCGCCGGACACCTCGGGCGCCGAGAGGAGCCCGGCGGCCGCCAGGACGTAGGAGACCGAGCCCGAGCAGTCGTAGCCGTTGGCCTGGAACGAGGCGTGCCCGCCGCCCCAGATGTAGGGGAGCGTCGCGATCGCGTTGCCCGCCGCGATCATCTGCTTGACGGCCTGGGGCGCGTTCGCGGGCGCCTGCACGTAGCCGTTGGTGTCGATCGCGATGCCGCCGACGCCCGCGTTGCCGGTCTGCGCGGCGCGCCGGGCCGCGGCGGCGGCACGCGCCTCCTGAACGTTCAGCTTGTGCTGCAGCTCGCCGATCCGCCCCTGGACCGCCTGGTAGCGACCGGCCGCGCGGGCGCGGCGCGCGAGCTCCTGCACGCGCTCGTGCTGGAGCGCGGCCTGCAGGGCGGCGACCTGGTTGCGCTTCTGAAGCACCGCCTCGGCAAGCGCGCGATCTCGGCGCTCGAGCGCGCCCAGGTGCTTGGCCTCGTCGGAGACCTCGCGGCGGGCGATGCGCGTGATCGTCACGATCGACGCGTCCTGGTGACCCATGCGCCGCATGAAGTTCATCTCTGTGAGCAGCTGGCTGAAGCCCTTCGAGTCGAGGATCACCGTGACGAGGTTCGGCTTGGCGCCCTCATAACTCGCGACCAGATTGGCCGACAGCGCCTGGGTCGCCGCGTGCAGGCGGTCCTCGAGCGTGATCAGCCGGTCGCGCGCGTCGAGCAGCTGGTTCTGGACGTCCTTGAGCTCGCCCACGCGCGCGTCGAGCGAGCTCTGCAGGCTGCTCAGCTGCGCCTCGGCGGCGGCGATGCCGTGGTTCGTCGACTCGATCTGACTCGTGTCGGCGCTGATCTCGCTGCGGAGCGCGGCGGCGGCGTTCTTCGCCGAGGAGATCTGGCCCTGCAGATCGGCGGATCCGCTGGAGACGAACGCGCTGCCGAGCGTCGCCGCGCCGACGGACAGGGCCGTGGCGGCGCGCAACGCCCAGGGGTGTCGAACGAAGCGGGGGGGCATGACTACGTCCCCACCGCCCGGGGCGACCACCTCTCGAGCGGTGCGGCGCGGTCACCCTAACACGGCTCGTCGCCGTGTCACGCCCGGAACCTGCTTTGCACGAGATCCTGCAAAGACCCGCTTTTGGCAGGTTTCCGCCGTCCGATCCCGACGGCTGTCATCGTCTGCGGCGTGATCGATCCGGCCGCATCCGCCCGACCCGCAGCGTCCCGCCCCGCCGCCGCCCGACCCGACGCGTCCCGCATCGCCGCCGCTCGAGCCGCCACGGGCCTGCCTGCTCCCGGCGACCTCTCCCGCTGGCTCACGGGCGAGTGGACGATCGCCCGCGCCATCAACGGCAACGCCGGCCGCTTCGAGGGCCGCGCCCGTTTCACGCCCGACCCGCGGGAGCCCGACGTCCTCCTCTGGCACGAGCGCGGCCGCCTGCGCCTCGGCGCCCACGATGGCCCCGCGGAGCGCACGCTGCGGATCGCGCCCGCCGCGGGCGGCGCGTGGGAGGTCCGCTTCGCCGACGGCCGCCCGTTCCACCGACTCGACCTGCGCAGCGGCATCTGCGAGGCGACCCACCGGTGCGGCGCCGACTTCTACCACGCCCGCTACGCGGTCGAGGGCGGCGACCGGTTCACGGTCACCTGGCGGATCACCGGCCCGCACAAGCACGACCTGATCGAATCCTCCTACAGCCGAGTGCCGGCCGACCGGCCGCTCCTGGGCGTGTCTTGACACCCGGTGCGCCACCACGAGCGACGACGCCCGCCGCGAGCTCCGCGCCCGCTATGAGTGCGCGACCTGAGCGGCCCGCCGCGCGAGCCTGACGCGGTCGGTCTTCGACAGCGCCAGCTTGCGCAGGCGCACGTTGCGGGGTGTCACCTCGACGCACTCGTCGACGCGCACGAACTCCATCGCCTGGTCGAGTGAGAGCTCGCGCTTGGGCACGAGCCGCACGAGCTCATCGGCGGTCGACGAGCGCATGTTCGTGAGGTGCTTCTCCTTGACCGCATTGACGTCGAGGTCCTCGGCGCGCGAGTTCTCCCCGACGATCATCCCCTCGTAGACCTCGTCGCCGGGCTCGACGAACAGCGTGCCACGCTCCTGCAGGTTGAAGAGCGCGAACGCCGCCACCGTGCCGCGCCGGTCGGCGACGAGCGACCCGGTCGGGCGCGTGCGGAGCTCCCCGTGCCACGGCTCCCAGCGATCGAACACGTGGTGCACGATGCCGGTGCCGCGCGTCTCGGTGAGGAACTCGGTGCGAAAGCCGATCAGCCCGCGCGCCGGCACGAGGTACTCCATGCGCACCCAGCCCGTCCCGTGATTGACCATCTGCTCCATCCGCCCGCGACGGGCGGCGAGCAGCTGGGTGACCGCCCCGACGTACTCCTCGGGAACGTCGACCGACATGCGCTCGACCGGCTCGCAGCGCACGCCGTCGATCTCCCGGGTGACGACCTGCGGCTTGCCGACGGTGAGCTCGAACCCCTCGCGTCGCATGAGCTCGACGAGCACCGCGAGCGCGAGCTCGCCACGGCCCTGCACCTCCCACACGTCGGGCCGCTCGGTCTCCTCGATCCGCAGCGACACGTTGCCGACGAGCTCCCGGTCAAGGCGCGCCTTCAGCTGGCTTGCGGTCACGTACTGGCCGTCCTGCCCGGCGAGCGGCGAGGTGTTGATCCCGATCGTCACCGACAGCGACGGCTCGTCGACGGAGATGATCGGCAGCGGCCGCGGGTCCTCGGCGTCCGTGAGCGTGTCGCCGATCGTGATCTCGGGGATCCCCGCCACCGAGATGATCTCTCCGGCGGAGGCCTCGTCGGCCGCGACGCGCTCCAAGGCCTCGGTGACGTACAGCTCCGAGATCCGCACCCGTTCGATCGAGCCGTCGTGGCGCGACCAGGCGACGGTCTCGCCGCGGCGGATCATGCCCGCGCGCACGCGGCAGATCGCGAGCCGGCCGACGTAGCTGTCGGCGTCGAGGTTCGTGACGTGCGCCTGCAGCGGCGCGCCCACCTCGTATTCGGGCGCGGGGATCTCGGAGAGGATCGTCTCGACGAGCGGTCGCAGGTCGGGGTGGGCGGGGGCCGGTTCATCGAGGTCGAGTGTCGCCGTGCCCGCCTTGGCGTTCGTGTACACGATCGGGAACTCGATCTGCGACTCGTCGGCGTCGAGGTCGAGGAACAGCTCGTAGACCTCGTCGACGACCTCGGATACGCGCGCGTCCGGTCGGTCGATCTTGTTGACGACGAGGATCACGGGGAGCCGCGCCTCGAGCGCCTTGCGCAGCACGAAGCGGGTCTGCGGCAGCGGCCCCTCTGAGGCGTCGACCAGCAGCAGCACGCCG
>Ga0209061_1003563_pt1 | contig 16602 bp, 20 predicted proteins | sample Coa_R1_10_FD_187157 | JGI IMG/M metagenome (GOLD analysis project Ga0209061, IMG submission 187157) | Surface soil microbial communities from Centralia Pennsylvania, which are recovering from an underground coalmine fire - Coalmine... | ecosystem: Environmental > Terrestrial > Soil >...
GGCAGCAGTGGCAACCGGGGCGGCTTCTCGTTTGAGATTGAAACACTACTATGATGACATTGCAACCCGTTCAGAACAGCGGTGGCAACCGGGGCGGCTTCTCGTTTGAGATTGAAACAAGATCGCGCAAGAGCAGATACGTGGCCGTCACTTTGTGGCAACCGGGGCGGCTTCTCGTTTGAGATTGAAACAACGAGACAATGAGCGCTGCCAGGCAGGCAAGCAGGGTGGCAACCGGGGCGGCTTCTCGGGGGAGGAATATTCACGTGGGCCAGCACAAGGCCCCCACCGCCCATCCCCGCCGCCCCTGGCCCCTACGGTGGTTACGAAACGGGTGGGCGTGGGCCTTGTGCTGGCCCACGTATCCATCCGATTTTGATGCGAGGAGGAATATCATATGGGCCTGACAGTCTGTCCCGGCGCAGTCGTCGCGACACCGGTTGAGGTGATCTGGGGGAATCTCGTCCATTGGGAACGCTATTGCGAGTGGTTTGATCGCTCGGTCCAGGTAGAACGGTGTGAGCCAGAAGGCCCAGCCGCCGTAGGTCAGACCATCTATTTCGCTGGAAAAGCCCTGGGCCGCACCTGGCACTTTACCTTCAAGGTCGAAGAGGTCAATCCCGAAAGACACCAGATCGGCCTGCATGCTTTTTTCCCCCTGGGCCTGCAAATGAAACCACACATCTCCTGCACTCCCATCGATGCGACCACCTGCCGCGTCCAATATGGCTGAGATTTCATCTTCCCGCCAGGCTGGTGGGGCTGGTTCATGGAAACATTTGGCGGGAAAACATTGGCCGCCAGCATAGAAGATTCCTTGCAGCGCCTCAAGCGTTCCTCTGAAAGACAGTATCAGCAAGAGCGCGGGTCCTCCTGACGAATGAGGCCGGGAACACCGCGCATCCCGCCAGCTCCCCGGCCGGCTCTAACTCTCGCAATCGCAAGGTGAGCTTTGCCGGGCTGCTGTTTCTCATTCAGCAGATGCGGGGCAGAGGATCGCCGACGAGCATATCGAGCACGCGCATGCCACCGATTTCGGTGCGCAGGAAGACCATGCCCGCAGGCTCTTGCTCGACGGTGCCAATCAGGGCGGCCTCACGCCCCAGCGGGTGGGCACGCAACGCGGCCAGTGCAGCGCCGGCCTTTTCAGGCGCGACAATCGCCAGGAGTTTCCCCTCGTTGGCAATGGTGAGCGGATCAAGTCCCAGGATCTCGCAGGCGCCGCGCACTCCCGTATGCACGGGGATGGCCTGTTCGTCAAGGGCAATGGCGACCTCTGAACTGAGCGCCATTTCGTTGAGGGCCGTCGCTACGCCTCCGCGCGTCGGGTCTTTGAGGCAATGCACGGCCTCGCCCGCCGCCTCGAAGAGCGCCGCAACCAGCGAGTGCAGCGGGGCTGTGTCGCTTTGTACCCCGGTCTCGATGTCGAGTTCTTCGCGCACGAGCATGACGGCGATGCCATGATCGCCAGCAGACCCGCTCAGCAACACTTTGTCGCCGGGCCGCAGGCGCGCCTGCCCCGGCTGCCACCCGTCACGCACAAGGCCCACGCCGGCGGTATTGATAAAGACGCCATCGGCCTTGCCGCGCTGCACCACTTTGGTATCGCCCGTCACGATAGTCACACCCGCCTCACTGGCCGCCTCCGCCATCGAACCAACAATGCGCCGCAGTTCGGCTATAGGAAAGCCTTCCTCCAGTATAAAGCCTGCCGAGAGGTAGAGCGGCTCCGCGCCCGCCATCGCCAGATCGTTGATCGTGCCATGTACCGCCAGCTTGCCGATATCTCCGCCGGGGAAGAAGAGCGGGCTGACGACGTAGGTATCGGTGGTGAAGGCCAGGCGCCGGCCCGCGCCATCGATGCCGAAGGAGGCCGCGTCATCCATGGCATCCAGCAGCGGGTTCGAGAAGGCCGGGGCAAAGACCCCTTCGATCAGGTTGTGCGTCGCCTTGCCCCCGCTGCCGTGGCTGAGCGTAATCTTTTCGTCGCGCAGGTAGAATTTGTGGCGGCGCGCCTGCCGCGTGCGCTCAATCTTCCTGAGCACATCATCAACCATGTGCTCCCTGTTCTCTGGGACAGATGCAGACATAGTGATTCTCCTCAAAATTATGAGCCGGTATCGATGCCGGTCACAGGCCGGATGTGCAGCCGCGTGCGCTCGGCGGCCATGGAGAAGCGCCCGTAATTGAAGTAGGCGGCGCAGGCGCCCTCCGGCGAGACCATGCAGGTGCCGATGGGCGTTTCGGGAGTGCAGGCGGTGCCGAAGACTTTGCATTCCCACGGTTTGATGACGCCCTTGAGCACTTCGCCGCACTGGCAGGCTTTGGGATCAGCCACGCGCAGGCCCGGCACTTCGTAGCGCAGTTCAGCATCCCAGTCGGCAAACTCTGGCCGCAGCTTCAAGGCGCTGTGCGTTATGAAACCCAGGCCCCGCCACTCGAAGAAGGGCCGCAGTTCCATCGTCTGCGCCATCGCTTGCAGCGCCCTGACGTTTCCTTCCGGGCGCACCACGCGCGCGTACTGGTTCTCGACCTCGGCGCGGCCCTCGCTGATCTGCCTGACGATCATGTAGACCGACTGGATGATGTCGAGCGGCTCAAAGCCGGAGATGACGACGGGCTTGTGATGATCGCGCGCCACAAAGTTATATGGCCGCATGCCGATGACCATGCTGACGTGGCCGGGGCCGATGAAGCCGTCCAGGCGCAGGTCGGGCGAGTCGAGAATGGCCTTGATGGCCGGTACGATGGTGACGTGGTTGCAGAAGACGGAGAAATTCCTGATGCCTTCGGCTCGCGCCCGCAGCAGCGTGACCGCCGTTGAGGGGGCCGTCGTCTCGAAGCCGATGGCGAAGAAGACGACCTGGCGATCAGGATGCTGGCGCGCGAGCTTGAGCGCATCAAGTGGAGAATAGACGAAGCGCACATCGGCGCCCTCGGATTTGGCGTCGAGCAAGCTGCCTTTGGAGCCGGGAACGCGCATCATGTCGCCAAAGGTGGTGAAGATGACGCCCTCCATGCGGGCAATGGCGATGGCGTCGTCGATGCGGCCCATCGGCAGCACGCAGACGGGACAGCCTGGCCCGTGAACGAGGTCGATGTTGCGCGGCAGCACGTCCTCGATGCCGTGTTTGTAGATGGTGTGGGTGTGGCCCCCGCAGACCTCCATCAGCTTGAGCGGCTGACCAGCGCTCAGTCTGGCGATTTCTTCGCAGATGCGCTTTGCCAGTTCTGGATCGCGATATTCGTCAACGTATTTCATGCTCATCTCTCTTCTCCTTCCAACAACAAATGTACGGCTTCGATCAGGGCGTGATAGGCGGTTGCCTGCGCTTCCTGGATACGCGGTATGTGGTCGCTGGGGGCGTTGATGCAGTGATCCAGGGCCGCGCTCCGCAGCATCTTGCCGCCGTCGTAGCCGGTCAGCCCCACGGTCAACAGCCCCTGCTTCTTTGCCTGCTCCAGCGCCGCCAGCACGTTTGTTGAATTGCCACTTGTCGAGATGCCCACGGCGATATCGCCGCGCCGCCCATAGGCGATGACCTGGCGCGCGAACACATTGTCGAATCCGACATCGTTGCCTACCGCTGTGACCACAGCGATATCGTTGGTCAGGGCGATGGCCGGCAGCGGTCGCCAGCCGGGAAAAGGCGGGGCAATGAGTTCGTAGACCATATCCTGCGCGTCTGTCGTGCTGCCGCCGTTGCCGAACGCCAGCAGGCAGGCGCCGTTGCGAAAGGCGGCGGCCATGGCGCGGGCGGCGGCAACGATCTGCTGGCCCGAATGCGCGAGCGTTGCGCGGCGCAGCTCGATCACTTCGCGGCACTTCTCAAGCGTCGAGTGGCGTACCTGCGCCAGCACATCTTCTATGCTGGCCCTGCCCCCCTCAAAGAGAAAGGGATAGAAGAGCCTGTCGTATTCGGAGCCTTCAACATCGCTCATGTTTCATCTTGCCTCACCTTCAATTTTTACATGGGCGATGGCGACTCCGCCGTGGACGAGTATTTCGTCGCCCACCGCCGCGCTCTCCAGAAGCGTAATATCAACCTCTTCTATTGCATCCCCCGAAACTTCTGGAAGAGAGGAAGGAGCATCGGGGAACATCCCCATGTACCTGTCAGGCCCCTGCATCCCTGCATTGAGCGTTACCAGCGCCAGCCCCGTTGTCTCGTCGATACGCAGTATACGGGCTGGCAGCGCCTCGTCGGAACAGGTCGTGCAGTGTCCCTCTGCATCTCTATTGCAGAAATATTCATTCATTGTAAGAGTCCTTCATGCTCAAAGAAGACATGTACCAGCTCCCACAAGACATGGTAAAGCGTCTCGTGTGTCTCCTGAATCACCAGGGGATCGCGCGCCGGGACGACGAAGCAGAAATCAAGTTCGGCCCCGCGCAAGAGTCCGCCATCGCCGCCGGCGAGACCCAGCGTGAGCAGGCCCTTCTGCCTCGCTGCGTGCAGCGCCGCCACGACGTTCGCGCAGCAGCCGTCGGGCGAGAGGCCCATGGCGATATCCTGTGGGCGCGCGAGCACGGCGACCTGGCGCGCGAAGGGCATGGTGGTATCGCCGCCGGCGGTCAGCCCGCTGATCGTGGCGCTATCGTTGGTAAGGGCCAGGGCGGGCAGCGCGCGCTTGCCGACGATGACCGGATGCACAAACTCGACGGAGATATGCTGTGCATCGGTGGCCCATGCTCCATTGCCAAAGGCGAGCAGGCGCCCTCCCTGGTGGAAGCGGCGCGCCATCGCCCAGCACGCCTCGGCGATGCGCGGCGCTTCAAGCGTAAAGAACGTATCAGGCACCGTCGTACTGCGTTCAAAGCGCGCCTCAACCAGCGCCATCACGTCTGGCCGCCGCTCTTCTCTTTCGGATGCCATTATTCTCCTCACTCAATCTGGCTCTGATGGAGCATATTGAGTTCGTCGGTATACGCCTGGCCCATGATCTGAAGCGCCTGCATCGTCTCACGGGCCTCGTTCTCATCTATCTTGCTCATAGCAAAGCCTACGTGGATTAACACCCAGTCGCCCGGCTCGATGCCATCAGGCCGTACCAGGGCTATGCTCACATTGCGCTTCACGCCGGAGACATCGACGCGCGCAATAGAATTGGCATCATCCACAATGTCTATGACTTTGCCCGGAATGCCAAGACACATTTTTGCCTCCTTAACAGACGCGGGCAAGCCGCCGTCCGCCTACTGACGCGGGCAAGCCCGCCTGGACGCGGGCAAGCCGCCGTCTCTACATTTTTTCTGGCCGCAACCGAGCTGCGGCCACGGCCAGCTGGCCGAGACTGATTCCGCCATCGTTGGGCGGAACGCGCCGATTGGTATAGACATGGAACGCTAACGCGTGCAGGCGCGCCAGCAGTTGCTCAAGTAACAGGCGATTCTGAAATACGCCGCCGCTGAGCGCGACCACCTTCAATCCTGTGCGCTCGCGCGCCTCAACGCAGACCCGCGCGAGCATATCGGCGATTGAGCTATGGAAGCGAGCGGCAATGCGTGATGCGGGCACACCCCGCGCTATCTCGTCCACGATGGCGCGCAGCATCGGCGTCACATCCAGCGTCGCCGGTTTTCCTGGATTGATGGCGAAGGGATAGGCAGGATCGACGGCTTCGCCTTCGGCCAGCATCTCCATCTCGATAGCCGCCTGGCCCTCATACACCACTTCGTCGCGCACACCGAGCAGCGCGGCTGCGGCATCAAAGAGCCGCCCCAGGCTGGAGGTCGGCGGGCTGTTGATGCCGCGCTGCATCATCTGATTTATCGCGCGCCATTTCGCACGATCCAGGCGTCGCACAAAGGGAATGTCCAGATCAAGGAAGGCGTCGCCACAGGTTCGTGCGAGGTAGAGCGCGGCCATACGCCAGGGCTGGCGCACAGCCTGCTCGCCACCCGGCAGTGGCACATAGGCCAGGTGCGCCAGGCGCTCGAAGCCCGTCAGGTCGGCGCTCAGCGCTTCGCAGCCCCATATCGCTCCATCGGTGCCGTAGCCAGTGCCATCGGCGGCAATGCCAATCACCGGACCCGCCAGACCATGCTCGGCCAGCACGCTCGCGATATGAGCATGATGGTGCTGAACGCCGATCTTGCGCGGAATGCTGGAATCGAGGGCGTATTTTGTCGCCAGATATTCGGGATGCAGGTCGTAGGCAATGGCTTCGGGGAAGATATCAAACAGGCGCTGGAAGTGCTCGATGCCCTCGCGGAATGACCTGAGCGTTTCCCAGTTCTCCAGGTCGCCGATGTGATGGCTGACGAATGCCTGGCGACTCTTGCCCAGGCAGAAGGTGTTTTTGAGATGCCCGCCACAGGCCAGCACGGGCGCCGGCAGCTCGAAGGCCAGCGCGATTGGCTCCGGGACGTAGCCACGCGCACGCCGGAAAAACTGCTCGCCACCGGCAACGACACGCATCACCGAGTCATCGCAGCGCATATGGATGGCGCGATTATGTGTGAGCATGCCATCGGCAACAGGGGAGAGCCGCGCGCGCGCATCATCGTCCTGATAGGCTATTGGCTCATCGCTCAGGTTGCCGCTGGTCATCACCAGCGCGGCTGGTCGGCCCGCCGGAATCGCCCCGGCGAAGCAGTGCAGCAGGAGATGGTGCAGCGGCGTGTAGGGCAGCATGAGGCCCAGCGTGTTGTAGGCTGGCGCGACGCCGGGCGCCACGGGACAGCCGGGCAGTTGCTCTAAGAGCAGGATGGGGCGGCGCCGCGATTGCAGCAGCGCAGCCTCGTCCTCGCTCACGCGGCAGAGCTGCCGCGCCGTGGCAATATCGGCGACCATGAGCGCGAACGGACGCGCTTCGCGATGCTTGCGCGCTCGCAGTCGCTGCACTGCCTCCGCGTTCAGGGCATCACAGGCCAGGTGATAGCCGCCCAGCCCCTTGATCGCCAGAATCTTCCCCGCCGCCAGGTGGTGCGCCGCCGCGACAATTGGCTCCGCATCCATCTCTGGCAGCCCTCCCCAGGGGAGCAGGCGCGTATGCGGGCCGCAGCGCGGGCAGGCGTTGGGCTGCGCATGGAAGCGCCGGTTGAGCGGATCGTCGTACTCGGCCTGGCAGTCAGGGCACATCTGGAAGACGCGCATGGTGGTCCTGTCGCGGTCATAGGGCACGTCCCGCACAATTGTGAAGCGCGGGCCGCAGTTAGTACAGTTGATAAAGGGATAGTGGCAGCGCCGGTCCGCCGGATCGAAAAGTTCGTGCAGGCAATCGTCGCAGGTAGCGGTGTCAGGCGAGATGAGCGCCTGCCGCTCGGCGCCCGCCTGGCTGTGAGAGATAACGAATGCCGTCTCGTGCAGCGGGGCCAGATCTTCGGTTGCGATGCTATCGATGCGCGCCAGCGGTGGCAGTTCTTCGCGCAGCGCCCGTTGAAATGCTTCGATGGCCTCGCGCGCACCTTCGACCTCGATGGTCACGCCCTGGCTATCGTTGCGCACAAAGCCCGCCAGATTCCGGCGCTGCGCCTGTCCATAGACAAAGGGCCGAAAGCCGACGCCCTGTACAATGCCCTGGATGATGAAGCGCCTCCGCGCTGTCGCGCCTGTTACCGCTGCCATCTTTAATCCTTTGATATTCCTCAAGCCAGATAGGGACAAGCCCTATAGGTGTTAACTTGCTCTCTAACCGTGTCATCCTGAGCGCCAGGATGACACCCTGGCGCTCAGGATGACGTGTGACTACTGCCATTGTAACGACTGCCGCGCGCAAACTCCAGCAGCCACGCGCACCAGGCATCGAGTCCCGCGCCCGTGCGACAGCTCAGTTCGAAGATCCGCAAGGCCGGATTGACGGCCAGCGCCTGTCGTCTGACCTTCTCCAGATCATAGTCTGTATAGGGCAGCAGGTCAAGCTTGTTGATGACCATGACCTGCGCGGCGGCGAACATCTGCGGATATTTCGCCGGCTTGTCGTCGCCTTCGGTTGTACTCACCACGACGACGCGGGCCTCCTCACCCAGATCCCAGGCGGCGGGGCAGACCAGGTTGCCGATGTTCTCGATGAGCAGCAGAGCACAGTGCGTGAGATCGATCTTCGCGAGAGCGTCGCGCACCATATGCGCTTCCAGGTGGCAGGCTCCGCGCGTGTTGATCTGCACGGCCTCAGCGCCCGCCGCTTCGATGCGCTCGGCGTCGGCGCTGGTCTCGATGTCGCCTTCGATCACCGCGATACGCAGTTCTGGACGCAGCCGCCTGACGCTCTGTTCAAGCAGCGTCGTCTTGCCCGCACCCGGCGAACTCATCAGGTTGAGCGCGCGCAGGCCGCGCGCCGCCAGCGTCCGCCGGATCTCTGCGGCAACGGTCTCGTTGACCGCCAGAATGTTTTGTGCAATCGTTACCTTGACCACCATCAACGCCTCTCCTGACTTCAACACCGTTTTATCAAATAATCAGGTAATCTCATTTATGCGCAGGGGCGCAATGTATGCGCTCGTCCGGCTTGCAGAGCACTCCCGGGCGCGATACATCGCGCCGCTACGCCCGGCGTGGTTCGATCTCCATTTCAAGGATCTGGAGTTCGGTGCCGGAAATGATCTCGCTGCTCCACTCGCCACACGCCGGGCAGCGCGTGATGAAATCCACGACGGCGAATGCGCTGTCGCAGCAACGACAGCGCGCGCGATGGGGCACGAGATCAATCAGCAATTGCGCGCCCTCCAACATGGGAGTGAGGCTGGTCAGCATCTCAAAGCAGGCGCTCAGCGATTCGATGACGACGCCGCTGGCTTCGCCGATACGCAGGCGCACGGCCTTCACGCGCGCGGCGTTATGCTCACCGGCGCGCGCCTCCACGGCCTCAACGATGCTCTGAGCAATGGCGAGTTCATGCATAATCAGCCTTGCTCCTCCCTATGATGAACCTTAACAACCAGGATCGGGAATGCCCCCGGTGTGTAGCGGCGCGATGTATCGCGCTTCATCGGCTTGTAGAGCGCTTCCAGGCGCGATACATCTCGCCGCTACGCACGAAAAGGATTACCAATCTTGATGGTTAAAACTCACCATATTACATCGAGCGTATGCGCATGTAGCGCCTGATATCGGGCAATTGTTGCAGGATGATAAAGACCAGCGCCAGCGCCAGCGCCAGCAGCACTAATCTGAACATAAGAGTATTCCTTTCTCATGCAACAACTTATCGACAAGCGTATCAATGATCCTGACGGCTTCATCCACAGCCGCCGCAACCGGCGCGCTCAGTTCCATCTGCATCTCCATAGCATCGCCCGCTCCCAATGGAGCCGGTTCGCAGCCGACCAGCAGGGTACGGATCGGCCTGGCGCCGAGCGTGCGGGCGAAGGCGAGCACCTTCACCGGGTCCATGCTGTGGGCCGCCAGGCCGGCCTGGCCGGCCTGCGCTCCCTGCTCAGCATCGACGCCCGCCAGGTCAGGCTCGATCACATAGAGCGTTCCGGGGGAGCCACCGCGCGGGATCGCATCGACCAGCAGCAGCGCGGCATAGTCGGCGAGCAGCGTGTATGCCAGGTCCAGCCCGCGAATACCGAAATCGACGACCTCCACGCCCGGCGGATACTGCTTTTCTTTGCGCTGCAACAGGCGCTGGGCCACGGCGACGCCAAAGCCATCGTCGCCCAGGAAAATATTGCCGATACCGGCGATCAGTATCCGCCCGCTGCGTTCCACCGGAGACGATGTATTTACCGTGCGTTCCATAGCTGCTCCTCATTCATCTTCCGCTGCCTCTACCTCTTCGGGGAAGAAGTAGAAACGGTGGCCGGGCAGGATGCGCTCATCCTCCTGCTCCCTGCCAGGGTCGTCATCCAGCGTCACGACAAAATAGACGCGATTCTCGAAATCCTGCTGGATAGCTTCGACTCTCGCCGTTTTCCCATCGAGCAGCATGTCGATGGCATCCGCCCTCGCCTTTGGATGCAGCCGCACGTGGTCTCCCGCCTTCACCTCCTTTCCGGCGATCAGCACCGAAGCCGGCGGCGGATAATCCTCGCCGGGATAATTTCCTGGCACGCCATGTATCATATCTGTTCCCTTTCAAACGGCCCGGGCCTGTCATTCTTCGCTGCCGCTCAGGATGAGAGGCCCGATCATCTTTCCCCTTCGTTGAGCGGGCGCAGGCTGCGCACCGTGCCATGCAGTTTCATCAATTGTTCGGGTGAAAGCGCCTCTGTCCGCTCCAGAATCTCGCGCGCGCGCTCATCTGCATGCCGCATCTCCTCTTTTTCTTCATCCGTCAGCGTCATAATGCGCAGGCTCAGCAGTTCATCGATCTCCGTGCCATCGAAGAGCGCGCCCGGGCTTTCAGGAGCGATCTGCGGATAGTCGTACAGGATGATGGGAGATGAGAGCAGCGTATCATGCTCGCCCTCGTCGCCGGCCAGCACCGGCCAGGTGCGCAGGTTCTGGCAGCGCCCCGCATCATCGCGCAGTTCTGGCGGCGGATCCAGAAGCGAGATAAAGTCTCCCCGGCGCACTTGCAAGATTGTATGCGTTGAAATAAATGATTGCAGCATGATGGCATCGCGCCGCTCCGAGGTGTGCGCGGGCACCGTCGTGTTCTCGATGCACACGCGCAACCTGTAGAGATCGGGGCCGATCCGCTCCGCGACAAGCCTGATAAGGCCGGAGATCGGCTGGTGCTCGCGCACGATGGTACTCGCGGGCCGCCCGGCTGGCTGCTCGACCATGCGCGCGGCGGGGAATGCGAACTCGACACAGTTCTGCCTGGCGACCAGGTTGTCCGGCACCAGAGAGAGCGCCGTTACCTCGCGCTCAATGCCCTCCTCCCACGTTTCGGGGCGCCAGTGAACGACCATATGCTGCGCGCTCTCTGCCCGCCGCCGCTCATCGCCAGTTTCGCTACGCAGGAGCAGGTGCAGGAAGCGCACATAAACGTCGATCTCAGTGTCCGCCGCTCCCCTTAGCAGGCATTCCGTTTGCATCATCCAGGGTTCTATGCCCCCGTTGGCCTCGCTATATGTGCGCGGATAAACGACGCCGATTGTCCAGCGCTGCCGATTTTTGATCGCCGAGTGCCGGTAAGGATAGAGCAGGTAGCCCTCGTAGAGCACGGCGTTAGCAATCTCTTTCACCTGTTCCAGCCTCATGATCGCGCCTCCTTGCCATGCTCCTTTGCGTCACCCAACGAAACGCCTGTGGAAAATGGAGAAAAATCGGGAGACACTTCCGCGCCCCCGGCAAGCTGTTTTGCTCCCTGCGCCCCCATTTTCAGCAGATGCTCAAAGGTCTGCTCCCAGGTAGGGAAACCATGCGCAACCTTGTAGCGATAGAGTTGATCGAAGGTATCTCTGTGCAGGCGAATCCAGTTAGTGTTGGGATAATAACGCTCTATAACCTCCCGCCAGACGGCAACAGGAAGGCGGTAGCCTGCTTCCTTCGACCAGGAGATCTGCCCGACCTGCAAATGGTCCTGCTCGCCCTCATAGAAGATGGTGCCGCTAAAAAGAAAGATCAGCGGGATCTCGCCATCAGCCAGGGCCGCGAAGTATCTGGTCCCCACCACTTCAAAATCGTAGGTGCAGGCAATGGGTAGATCGACAATGGTGCTCCCGGTGAACGGCGGAACGACGGCGCTGGCATGGGTCCAGAGCAGGGGGCGCAGCGTTTCCCGCCAGCGCTGCGGCTCGCCGAAGATCTCCAGCAGTCGCTCCTGCTCATCGGGATGATAGCGCCGGCGCGTAGCACTGATCTGGATCTGGCAGCGCAGCGAGACGCTGTGGATATGTTCCTCTGCGTTCTCATTGGTGACGTGCAATTTGAAGACGAGCAGCGGGACAGCGGCAAATGCCGGAGCCTCTGCGCCAACCACCTCAAAATTCAGATCCGGCATGCCCTTCTCCTTTCACTGGCCGAGATTTCGTGCGCAGATCCGCAAAGAACTGCTCAATCACCCTCCAGACCTCCTCTCCGCCGCTTAGACCGCGCCAGGAGACGCGGATCAGTCCAACGAGCCGATAACAGGCATCGATAGGGACGATATAGTACTCGCGGCTCTCCCCTATCCGGTTAATGAGCAGCGCCTCCACGTCAGGCTCCAGAGCGCTCTTCAATATAGGATTGCTATCGACAAGTGCCTCCCAGTTCTCCAGGCTGAGCACCGATTCGGTAGCTCCGGCGGGGCTGGGATAGAAGGCCACAGGGCGCCCGGCTGTCGCGCTGTGAAAGATATAGACTATGTTTACCGGGATCATCAGTTCGTTCCACTGCTCATCGGACATGGCAAAGTCTGACAGGGCCAGGTAGCGCCGGGGGATGATGCGATACTTCCCGCCGCAGGCCCCCTCGTTCCCAAAGAGCAGCGAGCATGCATCGCACGCGCAGATGATCCTGTGGCTGGCGAGTTCCAGCAAGTGGTGATGCTCGCTTGCGATGACAGCGCTGCATAGTTCGCAGTGTTCCACCGCCTCCGGCGCCAGAGCACGTCTGCGCGCGAAGCGGCTGAGCGCTCCGATAGGTGCCGCGAAATTGTTATTATGATTATCTGTAGAGTAAGCCGCCGGCATGCCTGCTACCTCACCCTCCAGAAGCCGTTACATGTGCATTGTCACGGCGCCGTCGTGGTGGAACGAACCTGACCGGTATACCTGACCGCGCCGGTTGATCGCTGACCTCCTCTATCTGGAGGCCATCCAGGTCTGGCGCCGCGTTGTAAATAGCCTCCTCAACCGCCTGCCTGAGCGCACTGATTGAGGAGGAGCAGCCACTACAGGCTCCCCCCACGAGGCGCAGGTGAGCAACGCCATTCGCGATGGTGACGAACTCAATGCTGCATCCATGCGCTTTGAGATAAGGACGCACACCGTCCAGCGCCTGAGCGATGCGCGTCTCGATAGCCACGGGATGCAGCCCATGCAAGAGCAGCAGTGAGCCTACCAGGTCGTCATGGGCAAACTCCGCGATCAGTGCGCTTCCCGGCGCTTCGCTCTGCGCAATCATTTCGAGCATACGCGCCAGCCCTTCGCCATACATATCCACCAGCGCCTGCACAAGCTCCTCAGTCGTAGCGCGTGCACGCGGATCAGGGAACTCAGCAATCTCCTGGATCAGCGCCTCAATACGCGCCGCGCGCTGCTGGCGCTCCCGCATATTCTGTTGCATGGCTCCTCCTCGTTCCCGCGTCCTGCGGGCATATCAGGCTGGTGGCAAATAGGGACTTCGCGGATCTATCGGGCCGCTCGTCACAATGCCGCTGGCGAACCTCGGAGTCGCCTTCCCGGCGGGACGACCCGCGCCCGTCGTTTCAGTCTGGCGGCGTCCAGCCTCTTTTCCCGACGCCCTGGGCATCTCCTCGCCCTTGCGCGCGCCCGGCTGATGCACCGGACTGGACTGTATATTACCTGCCATTATATATACTCCTCTGACGGCATCGGGGAAGGAGGCATTTTCCCGGCATCCTCCCCCGTTTAATACCCTTCACGATGTGAGCGATACTACATGGTCAGTCCAAAGGTCGGCGAGTGCGTGACCTGAAGTTCTTTCCCACCACCCAGATACATGTGCACGCCGCAGGGCAGGCAGGGATCAAAGCTGCGTACCGCGCGCATGATGTCGATGCCCTTGAACCTGTCGGGACCGTTCTCCTCGAAGATGGGCGTGTTCTGCACGGCATCCTCGTAAGGGCCGGGGGTGCCATAGATGTCGCGCACACTGGCATTCCAGGGTGTGGGAGGATAGGGATGGTAGTTGGCGATCTTCCCATTCTCGATGACCAGGTGATGGGAGAGCACGCCGCGCACGGCCTCATGGAATCCGCAGCCAATGGCCTCCTTCGGCACCGTGAACTCGTTCCATGTTTTGGTGCGCCCGGCACGAACCTCATCCAGCGCTTTCTCCAGACAATATAGCCCGACGGCGGCGGAATACGCCTGGAAGTATGTCCGCGCGCGGTCACGCTCGATGGCGTTGCTCCACTGCGGGATCTTCCACTCGAACTCGGTCTCCGGCCTCGTCGCGGATCTGGGCAGCCGGATCTTGACGCTGCTGCCGGTTGCTTTGATATAGCCTCCCAGGTCCACCAGGCCAGCGAGGGCTGTAGCCCACAGGCGAGCAAGCGGTCCACCGCCGGTATCCAGAGCGAGGTGCTGGCCGGTGTTCTTGTCGTACCAGCGAGGAGACATCACCCAGCTATAATTGCCGTTGAAGTCGCGTTTCTGGGGCTTCGGGATCGTCGTCTGGTTCCAGGGATGATGCTTGTCAACGGGGTTGCCAAGTGGATCGCGATCAACGAAGGTTCTCTCGTTCTGCCAGTCCTCATAATAGGAACTGCCCAGCAGGATGCGGATGCCCAGGTTGATATCGACCAGGCTCGTCGTCACCAGTTTGCCATCCACGACGACGCCGGGGGTGACGAACATAGCACGGCCCCACTTATCCATCGTGCGATAGTCATAGTCGCACACGTCGGGATCCTGGAACGATCCCCAGCAGCCCAGCAGCACTCGCCGCTGCCCGACCTTCTCATAGCCCGGCAATGCCTGGTAGAAGAAGTCGAAGAGATCATCATGCAGCGGGACGATCTTCTTCATCCATTCGACGTACTTCATCAGGCGCACCAGATAATCGGTGAACACCTGGTGGGTGGCAACCGTTCCGACTCCGCCAGCGTAGAGCGTCGAGGGATGGACGTGGCGCCCCTCCATCAAGCAGAACTTCTCGCGCGTCAGGCGACTCATCTGGAGCGCCTCCAGATAGAGCGCACCCGTGAAGGGGTTGAGCGCACGCATGATATCGCCGATAGTGCGATAGCCATGCTCCGACGCGTGGGGAGCTTCGGTCTTATTGGCCTGCTCTAATACGCCCGGATTGGTTTCTTTGACCATCTGCTCGCAGAAATCGACGCCAACCAGGTTTTCCTGAAAGATGTTGTGGTCGAACATGTACTCGGCGGCTTCACCCAGGTTGAGGATCCATTCGCCCAGTGCCGGCGGCTTTACGCCATAAGCCATGTTCTGAGTGTATACGGAGCAGGTTGCGTGGTTGTCCCCGCAGATACCACAGATACGGCTCGTGATAAAATGCGCATCGCGCGGATCTTTGCCCTTCATGAAGATACTATAGCCACGGAAGATGGAAGAGGTACTGTGACACTCCACGACCTGCCGTTTCTGGAAATCGATCCTGGTGTAGATTCCCAGGCTCCCGACAATGCGTGTGATCGGATCCCATGCCATCTCTACTACCTGGGGCGGTGGCGTCGGAGTTGGCTCTCGTCTTACTTGCGTCGCCATAATGCTCTCTCCTCTCATGCCTTGTGATCGAGAAGTATTGTTATTCCGCATGCAGCAACTGAGGCTTGTATTGCCTCGCCGGGATTACCAGCGTGGCTGGTAGCCCGTCGTCAATTGCTCTCCCTTATGCCGCCAGGATGGTTCCTTATTAGCAGTGTTGTTGGTGATCTTGCGCAGCCCTCTGATGAGTGCGCCGTAGGTGCTCACCATATTCGTCGATACTTTGGCGCCGGGCGGCTCGTCCATAAAGGGCATGAATTTGTCGGGGAATCCTGGCATCGTGCAGGCAATGCAGATACCTCCAACATTGGGGCATCCGCCGATGCCGGCCATCCAACCGCGCTTCGTGACGTTGCATTGCACGACCGGTCCCCAGCAGCCTATCTTCACCAGGCACTTCGGCGATCCATACTCGGTAGCGAAATCACCCTGCTCATAGTAGCCCGCGCGATCACAGCCCTCGTGGACGGTTTTGCCAAAGAGCCAGGTGGGGCGCAGAGCATCATCCAGTGGGATCATAGGCGCCAGCCCCGCCGCCTGGTAGAGCAGATAGAGCAGGGTCTCCATGAAGTTGTCGGGCTGCACGGGGCATCCAGGGACATTGATGATCGGGATGCCAGCCTTGGATCTCCAGCCCCAGCCCAGGTAATCAGCAAGGCCCATCGCGCCGGTTGGATTGCCCTGCATGGCATGGATGCCGCCATAGGTAGCGCAGGTCCCCGCCGCTACCACAGCCAGGGCTTTAGGCGCGAGACGGTCGATCCACTCGGCGGTTGTGATAGGCTGGCCGGTGGCCGGGTCGGTGCCAAGCGCCGCCCAGTAGCCCTCGCGCTTGATCTTCTCATTGGGGATGGAACCTTCTACCACCAGCACGAAAGGATCGATTTCTCCACGATCCGCTTTGTACCACCAGTCCATGAAGTTGTCGCCCACTTCATAGGCGAGCACGGGGTTATGCAAATAAACCTTCGGGAGCCCGGGGATAGCTCCCATTACCACATCCTCGACGCTGGGTTGAGTCGCGGCGGTAATCGATACAGTATCTCCGTCACAGCTCAGGCCAGCCGTCATCCAGATGATGTGTACTTCCTCCACACGCGCGCTCGTCGCCATATGGCACCTCCTGAACGATATACGCCCACTTGTATCTAAACTAAGAAGTCGCCGACAGAGTAGCTATTTTGTGTACTTACGGAGGAACGCTAAAACACTACCATCAGAAACGCGGCCAAGCAACGGCCGAGGATTACGCCACCGGTTTAATCCCACTATCTCCAGTGCAATCAGCGCGTAAAAAGGAGAGCTTTTCTGCTGGCCTACGACGGCCTGGGAGCATCACTAGCTTAAATAGTATAACATATTCTATC
>Ga0209061_1003565_pt1 | contig 16597 bp, 13 predicted proteins | sample Coa_R1_10_FD_187157 | JGI IMG/M metagenome (GOLD analysis project Ga0209061, IMG submission 187157) | Surface soil microbial communities from Centralia Pennsylvania, which are recovering from an underground coalmine fire - Coalmine... | ecosystem: Environmental > Terrestrial > Soil >...
TGTGTGGGGACTGGTCCGCTTATGATCAACTCGTAAAGCGTTACCAGCGCCAAATCTATAACTTCGCCTACCGAATGATGGGCAATGCAGAGGATGCTCAAGACATTAGTCAAGAAACATTCCTGCGCGCCTTCCAATCGCTGCACTCCTTTCGGAAGGATGCAAGCTTTCTGACATGGCTTTTTAAGATCGCCTCCAACCTCTGCATTGACCTGCTGCGGTCAAGAAAGTCAAAAGGGACGCTCTCTCTTGATTCTGAATTGGAAGAGGGCCGTGAACCCGCGGCGGAGGCTCGCACCTCAGACCCAGAATGCGTGGCGATGCGCAATGCTACGCAGGAGGTGGTACAACATGCCATTAACACGCTGCCTGCTCGCTACCGAGCGGTGGTCATTCTGCGCCATCTCCAGGGTATGAGTGTAGATGAGATCGCACAGACGCTAGATATCCCTGCCGGCACGGTGAAAACCCATCTCTTTCGTGCCAGAGAGATGCTCCGCGAACGGTTAGCCACGGCATTAGAGATAAAATGATGGAACATCAATTTCATGAGCAGCAAGAACCACAGGGGCAAAAGCCGCTCTATCGTACCCATTCTGAAGTTTCGGTAAACGAGGCGCTTTGCCTAGAAGTTCGCCGCTATCTGCCGGAACTGCTTGAGAACGACGGCTCGCTACGACCCGATCAGGCCGTCGCGCTCAACGTGCATCTAGCCGTCTGCACCCGGTGCGCACAAGAGTTCGCGCAGATGCAGCAGGTGGTTATGTGCCTTGAAGAGCTGCCGGTGCTTGACCCGCCATCGGATTTTTCTGATCAAGTTCTAAGGCGCCTGCAGTTTCTCCCGCCCCCCGTTGTTGCTCCCGAAGACACCTGCGACGAGTTCACCCATGAAGCAACGCGTCAACTTCAAAGCTACTCTCAAGCTCCCAAAGAGACCTTCAGCCGATACGGTCTGCTCGTTGCAGCGCTTTTTTCGGGTATCTTCCTTTTCCTCATTGCGAGCACATGGGGGCGGCTGGTGTTGGGCGCAAACCTGGAGATGGGTGTCCAAATGCTGCGCGAGTTTGCCGCTTCCATGCGCTCAGTTCCCCTGTTTGGCTGGCTGGTCGCTAACGTGCTGCAGTCATTGGCTGCTTCGCTCGATACCCTCCTCCATATCTGGCAGGAGGGAGGAAGTACAGAGCTGGTAGGGGTTCTTTTTGATGTAGCCCTTTTGGCGGTGCTGGCGGCATTGATGCGTCATCGGCGTCGTCCACTCTGGCGAGGAGGAATGTAGCGATGCGCGTAAAAACGATCCTCTCCCTGTCCATTCTGCTGAATCTCCTCTTTATACTGCCCTGTTGGGGACAGAACCCACAGAACCTTCATCCCGCTCTGCTTCGCATACCTGCCAATGCCAAAGAGGAACAGCTTAAAGCGCTCCATCAATCGCTGTTAATAGAGGGCCATATCCTCAAAGATATCTATGCCTATCAGTGCCCGCGCGTTATCGTGGCACCAGGCGCCCGAGTCGATGGGACGATCAAGCTCTTTCAAGGCCCCACTACCCTGGAAATCTCTCCTAAAGCCTTTGTACGCAAGGTCGCGATCTTTGAATCGGCCCAGAAGACAACACCGCTGAAAACATTTCGTCCGACACCAAATCTGAAAGTCACCTGCTTTTTTAAGTCGAATTCCGGCCAAGGCTATACATTAAGTGAAGCTGAAAGCTCCGATTTGCAGCAGGAGTCGCCGCTTATTGGAGCCAACATAGTGACCGAGGACGAGACAGGTAGTTACCTGCCGACAGGATCACCCACACTCACCAACACGATCTCGACTTATCACGCCCCTGCCGATGCCGAAGCGACGTCACTTGCCCGACCCCTGGCACTGCTTGGGCTGTGGCTCTATGGTCTTTTGGGAACCGGCATTCTCGCAGGTCTGGCCCCACGATGGGCACAAAACGTCAGTCTCACCCTTTTGGATAGACCACGTGAGGCGATGGGACGAGGAATAGGTGGTCTGCTTATCTTGCTCTGCACTGGGGTAGCCTTGGGAAGCCTGTGCGCTATCGGCTATAGCTATAAGCTCTACATCGCTCCCCTCGCCGTCGCTTGGGCGCTGCTGATGTTCTGTAGTCTGGGGGTGGGTTGGCTTTGTGGATCGGCCGCCTTGATGGATAAGATTGTAGAACGCTTTCCGAAGTATTCTGCCTATCTCACCAACTGGCCACGTAAAGCGGTCGCCGGCATCACGTTCTTGGTGTTTGCAAATCTCCTGCTAAGTATCTTCGGGCTTTCACCTATAGGAATTTTATTGATCGCCATTGTGGCCGTTGGAGGACTTGGAGCGGCCATCCTTCGGTTTCGCTCACGCTATTCGCCCGATAGAGAGGACGAACGTCTGATAGTCGGCTAGTTAGACCCTCGTAGGTTGAGGCGAGACTAGAGGCGAAACGCGATCAAGATCTGCGTAATCCTTGCAAGCGTTCGCATAACTCAGTATACGGCTTTAAGCGGTTTCATGTGCTAAAATAGCCTCAATGCACTTGCATAGGGAAGGTATGGCGTGGGTGATGTGATAAGTTTCCGGTGTACAGACGGCCAGGTACGTCTGCATAACGTTACCTTGCAGCTTCCGCAACTGCCCGGAGCGCTCCATGTGGATGAGGTGACCGTTGATCTTGGCACCGCGCACTTTGATCAAGCAGCAGGTCTGAAGCCGCAGATATCCGCAGACCTTACCTCCATTGGGCTTATACTCTCAGAAGTTACTTTAAACTCGCTTCTTCACAATTTTACACCGCCGAGCGCGCCGGTACGCGAACTGCAAATAAAGCTACTTTCCGGCAAGGCGAGCGTTGATGGGAAGTTCCTGCCCGCTCAAAAGAATCCCTACCTTCCTTTTTTATCGAATCTCCCCGTGCCGTTCACTGCTGAAGTGGTGCCCGTTATCGCAAGCACAACCCAGATTCGTGTGGAACTGAAGTCGGTACGTGCCGGCTTTGCACTGCCGGAGATGGCGGTTCATCATATAGAGCGCCTAATTAATGAATTGCCTATTCTTAACTTGAACAGCCTCCCCTTTCCCCTCGCCCTCCAAGATATTCGTTGCGAGCCAGGAAGGCTTATCGTGCGTGCTGCTGTTCAGTTCTCCTGGCCGTTTGTAGCCCCATCGTCCTCTCAAGAGGTTTCCTCTCCCTTCTCACTAGCGTCGCTGTCCACTCCTCGCGATAAAGTAAACAGCTAGGGTCGCTTATGGCGTTATGTAATCGCCTCAAAACCATTTCTCGCGATCCCTACGCGACTACTTTGCTTTTGCTGCTTAGCGTCGCCCTTCTGGTACGCATCCCTCTCTTGCTTACCGGTGCCACCGAAGAAGACGTTTACATTACCCTGCGCTATGCCGCCAACATTGCACACGGCATGGGGTTTGTCTATAATCCCGGAGAGCATGTTTTAGGGACAACGACGCCTTTATACACCCTCTGGCTTGCCCTGTTGTTTCGTCTTCATCTCAATGCCTTGCTGGGAGGGAAGCTCTTAGGCATTGCATGCGATCTATTGACAGCCTTCGGCGTCTACCGAATCGGGAGAGCGGTGGGCAGGCCTGGGGTGGGTTTAGGAGCTGCATGGGCTGTAGCCTTTTTTCCTCTCAACCTTACCTGGGCCACACGGGGAATGGAAGTGGGGGCAGTTGCTGCTGCCATCGTATGGAGCTTTCTCTGGCAGATACTGGAAAAGGAGCTTGCAACATGGTTTTGCGCTGCTCTCCTGCTTCTATTGCGCATTGATGGGGGTGTGCTGGCTCTGTTCCTTTTGGGCGACTCGCTCTTACGCCGGCGTTGTTTTCCATGGAAGGGGCTACTTCTGTTTGGCTTAACGGTTCTTCCCTGGTTTGCCTTTGCGACCGTCTATTTCGGTTCGGTTATCCCCACATCAGTCCCGGCGAAGCTAATCGTATATTCTCGCGAGTATGCAGGGCGGTTTCCTCAGCTTAGGCCTTTCTTAAGTCATATGTTTTTGCATCCCTTCGAGGGATGCATGAGTGCGGGTTGCACGCTCGCCGTTTTACAGGCGGTTTGGGGCTTCGTTCATAGAGAGACCACCCTTCGCTTGCAAAATGCCAAGCTGTTAGCCTCTCTACTTTGGATGCTTACCTACTATGCCGCAATGGCTTTCTCCCCTGTTTTCCTCTTCGGATGGTACTTTGTGCCACCCTCTCCTCTCTTTTATCTATGGGGCATGCTCGGTTGGTTTGCGCTCGGCGCACGCCTCTTTCCCCAACGTGTCCGCCTTTCGCCGTTGGTTGCCATAGCTCTGGCAAGCCTGCTGCTGGGCGCTATCACCGTGCCCTACGCCTATCATTCCCTGAAACAGGCGCAGACGGCCGAGCAGAGGCTGCGTTTGCCTATAGGGGTTTGGCTTCATACACACGCGCAGCCTTACCAAACCCTTATGCTGGAACCCATAGGCTATATCGGCTACTTCAGCGGCCTGCGTGTACTCGATACCGTTGGGCTGGTCTCGCCGCAAGTTTTGCCTTTCTATTCAAGGCGCTATCCCTCGCCGCTCCATGCCCTCTGGAGCCACTTTCTGCCGGATTTCGTGCTACTGCGTGCTGGAGAGTACCAAACGCTTTTACGTTACGAGCGAACGCTTCCATTGGTCGAGCGCTTGGAAAGTCACTATCGTCTTCTTCATGTGTGGCACGATCCGGCGCATCCCCTAGCAGCGCCCGCATTCTATCTGTTCCAACGTTGCAACCGCTCGTAAACTACCGCGCGGCCTGAATGCGGCAGCTTTGCCCTGGTACCACGTATAGAGACAAGAGGTAAGGGGTAAAATGAACCACAATCCTTTTAAGGATAACGTTTTGCCGATATGGCAAAGCGTCTATGCCTAAAAATCGAGAGAGGTTACAGGAGGGTTTTCGTGGCTTATTGGCAGCGCACCGTAGCGTGTGGGGCTTTGCGAGAAGATCATGTAGGGCAAGAGGTTGTTTTGAACGGTTGGGTGCACCGTGTGCGTACCTTTGGCGATCTCGTTTTCGTTGACCTAAGAGATCGCACCGGCCTTGTACAGGTGGTCGTAGACCGTTCCGATGCGCCCCATCTCATCGAAACGGCAAATGCCCTGCGAAGCGAATATGTGCTGAGCCTTCGTGGTCTGGTGCGTCTGCGTAAGCCTGGCACGGAGAACCCCAAGCTTGCTACAGGCAACGTTGAGATCGCCGCACAACAGATCGAGATACTTAATACGGCGAAGACCCTGCCGTTTCCTCTCAACGATGAAGACCAAATGCGCTCGGTGGATGAAACGCTGCGCGTAAAGCATCGTTACCTCGATCTGCGGCGTCCCAAAATGATGCGCATTTTGGAGCTTCGCCATCGTGTGGTGAAGTTGATTCGCGATCTGTTGGATGCCGAGGGCTTTTTGGAGATCGAAACACCCATTCTCACAAAATCCACTCCTGAAGGGGCAAGGGACTTTCTGGTGCCTTATCGGCTGCAACCGGGCCTATTTTACGCGCTGCCGCAGTCGCCACAGCAGTACAAGCAGCTGCTGATGGTTGCCGGATGCGAGCGCTATTTTCAAATTGCGCGTTGCTTTCGCGATGAGGCTCAGCGGGCCGATCGTCAACCCGAATTCACCCAACTCGATGTGGAGATGTCATTTGTAACGCAGGAAGATGTGTTGCAGGTTATCGAGAAGGTGATGACGGCCGTTGTGCAGCAGCTTAGCGAAAAACGACTGCTTGCCAGTCCCTTCCCGCGCCTTACTTACGATGAGGCGATGCGACTTTACGGGACAGATAAACCCGATCTTCGTTTCGGCCTCACCCTCTGCGACCTTACACCGCTAGCTCAAGAGACGGAGTTCGGCGTTTTTCGCGCGGCCATAGAGGCCGGCGGGCAAGTAAAAGCCGTACGCTATCCGCAAGGGGCACAGCTCTCGCGGAAAGAGCAAGAGGCTTTGGGAGAGTTTGTTAAGGAGTTCGGGGCTAAGGGGCTAGCTACGATCTCCGTCCAGGAACCGACCCCACAGGGCGTAAAATCTAACATCGCCAAGTTCTTTTCTGCCGACCAAATGCAACGCTTGCTACAGTTGTGCGAGGCGGAAGCCGGCGATCTGCTCTGCATTGTGGCCGATGCCAACCCCCAAATCGTGGCGGAGTCGCTGTCTCGACTACGGTTGGAGATTGGAAGGCGCTGTGGGCTACGTAACCCGGATGTGTTGGCGTTTTGCTTTGTAACCGACTTTCCTTTAGTGCAGTGGAATGCGGAGGAGCAGCGGTGGGAAGCCGAGCATCATCCCTTCACAATGCCCTACGAGGAGCATCTACCCTATTTCGATACCGACCCCTCCAGGATACGCGCCCAGTGCTATGATCTCGTTTGCAATGGACAGGAGTCGGCTTCTGGCAGCATTCGAATCCATCGGGCCGACATCCAACAGAAGGTTTTTGACCTTTTGGGCATCGATAGGAAGCAACAGCATGAGCGTTTTGGGCATCTGTTGGAGGCCTTTTCTTATGGGGCGCCGCCGCACGGTGGGTTTGCTGCAGGCATCGATCGGCTTATCATGAATCTTTTGGATGAACCCAACATCCGAGAGGTCATTGCTTTTCCGAAAATGGGGCTAGGCTACGATCCGATGATGGAGGCGCCCTCAGAAGTCGAGGAGGCCCAGCTAATAGAGCTGGGCCTCCGCATCATCCCGCGCAAGAGCTAGCGGTTGTATCGCTATAGGTGCAGAGGTTAGCGATCGTCACGATCGTGGTCGTGATCCCACCGCTCATGGCCGGGTGGAATGCGCCCGTGTTTGTACCATCCGAGGTGTTTTCCGTTGTCGTGGTGCCAAGCTATCGGGCGGTAGTCATCGTTATCACCGTCGTAGTCGGGGTCCCAGCGCTCTGGGCGGTAGGGGGCGTGGTAATATCGTGGCTGGTACCTGTAGTGGTGATCCCAGTAGCCCTCTCGGCGATGCCGGGCTGTAATGGAGTCGTTCCACCGTTTATAGGCATAGGCCGCAGCAAGGCCGGTGAGGATGCCCGCCGTCTTATTGTGTTGGGTTAGCAACAGGGTGGCAGCAGCGGCACCAAGCGCATAGGTGGTGTTGCGTCGCCCCTCCTCGCTGGCCAGCGCTTTGGAAGGGAACATCAAGACCCCCACCATGCTGGAAAGCGCTAACACGCCGGCCAAACCTTGTTTCGCATATCTCATGGCATCTCGCCTCCTTTCGCAATGTTCGGCAGTTTTCACTGCACACTTTTAGAAGACGAGACCTCGAAAAGGGCGTGACATCACCGCCATCCGTCTTAAACCTGTGGGAGGCGGATGCCGATTGGTTCGCTCAGCGCACTCCGTGAGCAATTTGATGGATGGCAAGCACCTGCCGCAAGAGCGGTTCTAGCTGCGCTAGAGGAAGCATGGTTGCCGCGTCGGAAAGGCCTTTTTCCGGCTCTGGATGAATTTCAAGAAAGAGCGCATCAATCCCTACGGCGGCAGCAGCACGAGAGAGATGAGGGATATATTCTCGAAGGCCACCCGACGCCGTCCCCCCTGCAGCAGCCCCTGGGCGTTGCACGCTGTGGGTGCCGTCGAACACCACAGGAAAGCCCAAAGCCCGCATCTGTGGCAGCCCCGTCATGTCAACCACCAGCGTGTTGTAGCCGAAAGAGACCCCGCGTTCGGTAAGCAACAGCCGCTTATTGCCCGTAGAAAGAACCTTCTCTACCACGTTCTTCATATCCCACGGGGCCAAAAACTGCCCTTTTTTCACATTAATTGCCCTGCCGGTGTTGGCGGCAGCGAGTACCAAATCGGTTTGTCTGCAAAGAAATGCCGGAATCTGCAGCACGTCACACACCTCGGCCACCGGGGCGCATTGCCACGTTTCATGAACGTCGGTCAGCACAGGAACGTTCACTTCCCGCTTTACCGCTGCCAAAATTTCAAGGCCTTTTTCTAAACCATGCCCTCGAAAAGAGTTTTTGGAGGTTCGGTTTGCTTTGTCGAAGCTCGCTTTGAAAATATAGCCCATGCCCAATTCTTGAGTTATCTGCTTGGCGGTTCGGGCGACCTCCAAGCACAGCTCTAGGCTCTCCACTACGCAAGGGCCTCCGATCAGCGCGAGCGGTTGTGCGGGCGACCCTATGCGCACTTCTCCTATCTCTACCGTTGTTACCTTTTCGGCTTGCATCGCATCCTCTCTTTCCAAAGCACTAGAAGATACCTTATCCCAAAAACGAAGAGTTTTGCAAGCTGTGGACGGGCATTCGGAATACTCCCCAGACTTGGAGAAATGGCAGTATCACAGGTGTTCGCTATACGTCTTCCAATACATCAAAAAATCTCTTGACTATCCCTACATGGTTTGTTATAATATGTATCGTAGTATGCACAATGCCGACTTATCTCTCCAACTGTGCCTACAACAACTCTGTCAGCTCATGCATAAACAAGGAGGTCTCTGCTCAAACAATGAAAACGTGTTCGTCTCTACTTGGCTCCTCTCGAAGCCGTCTCGGCCTGTCTGCCTCCCCCCCCGTGTTACACGGCTAAATCCTGCTCCTGCCAAGCCTAAACCTAAAGCAGTTTATTTCGTTCTTCGAGCCACCCTCGTGACCCTGCTGGCATTCACCACTCTCACCCTTCTCCCCCCACAGGCCTACGCCGGCCATTACACCGTCTCCTACTCCGGTGGAACCGTCAACGGGCAGCCCTATACCGGCAACGGACCTTACGGAGGCTCTATGGGTTCCAGCCAAGTGACCTGTTCTGGCACCATCACTGCGACCTTTACTTGGGTACCAGACTACCCCGGCGACCCCTCGGTGGCTCCTCCTGCTGTGGTGATAAAGGAAACGTGTCTTGCTCAGTGGTATGCCAATGGAGGAGGCGTGAATGTGCAGTATAGCGGGAGTGCGGATGACGGTTTTGGCGACCCCGCTCAAGCGACGACTCGTCCTGGGCAAATTTCTCAGGGGGTACGTTACGAGATACGCCAATCAGATACACTGGGGGCTCCTTTAAAGAGCTTTTCGGTGCAGTGCAGCCCCAAAGTGAGCGCGAGTGCTACTCCAAACGGGGTGGTTGTAGGGGTAGTGCAGTTTACGGCGTCCCCTTCTCCGTTGATGGTAGTGTTAGGAGGCAGCGGCATTAACCTAAACACGCAGCCGGAGTACCTGATTGGTCAGCAGGTAAACTGTAGCTTAACGTATCCGAGCGACCTAACGGCGAGCAACTACCATTGGACACCTGCCAACGCTTGCCAACCTTTCAAACAGTGGAAATTGACCGACTTCTTCTATAACGACATTGATAAACCCCAAACCGTTCAGCTCATCCTTCTCACCAACCAAGACCTTACCCAAAGCACGTTAACCTTTTACCCTAAAGTGCCCACGAGTGGGATTGTCCAATGTACCGTAGACCTCACCGTTCCTCAAGGAGCCCATTGGGATGATGGAAGCACTACCAAAACCGTCACGGCTCAAAGCCGCTACATTGGTTTCAGACCGCCTGACCCGCCTTCACCACCTAGTCCTGATCAGCCTGCTCCACCTGTCTTAACAGCCGCCTTTACCCCCGCTAACGGCACTATCGGCTTTGATCCCTCTTCAGGGCAAATGAGCGTCGGCGCGGCCTATACCTACCAAGTGAAGACCCCCACTGAATTTATCACCTCCTCCGACACGGGTGCCGTCACACTCTTTATCTACTTTACCCCCACGATTTCCGTCTTCTCTGGGAATGCCTCCTTCCTCAACAGCCCCGCTACGCTCAACGTGTTTACCTACCCTGCTTTCCCACCTAACTGGCAAAACCCTGAATTCAACCTTAAATACCTGTGGAATACAGATGCACTCTTGCTTGATAGCCATTCCACGAACATTCCCTAATCCCCATGAAGAGGAGATACACCCATGAAACCAACCCAACCGAGTCTTTCAAAACTTTTCCTTGTTCTAGGTGTTCTGGGGCTTCTCGGCTCTCAGGCCAACGCCCAACCCCCGCGCTTCACACTCCCGGCTCAAAGCACCGTAGTAGAGGCGGCCTTAAACGGGCTGAAATATCGGTATGACCCCTATATGCAGACGTTGCAAGCGCGTCTTGACCAGGGGCGCTATGCCGAGGCTTTGTCTTTATGTCGTACCCTTATCCAGATTGGAGAGGACAAGAGCCTACTGCAGAAAACGCTGGCAGAGTCAGGTCCGAGTGTGATAGAGGAGATAGACGGTTGGCTTCAGGCGCATGCCTCAGAAGCGAAGTCCGTATTCGATGTCGGCGGCGAACGGGAGCGGTGGATTGAGCTGCAACTGGACAAACTGGTCTCTTACATCAAAGGCTTATCGGGGTTTGGGCATGGCTATGCCATTCATATTCTGTTTTTGGAGGGCAAGTATGCTCAGGCGATAGCAGAGGGGGAGAGGCTGTTAGCCGAGGCGAAAAGCTACCATTGGGAGTACACGTATGGGGGTGAGCAGTATCAGACGCCTGCGCAAATTCACACTTGGCCGAAAGACGCGATTTGCAGTGGGACTATTCAGGTAGGGAACAACTCTGTGTACGGGATCGATTTAGACCTAGCGATATGTTACTATCAGCAGAGGGAATATGTGCAGGCGCGGGACTATTTTTTACAGAGTTGGTTAGTCCGCAACTCTCTGCCATTTACCTTTGGCTACTATGCCCAGCGATTGCGGGAGCACTTTAGGGAGATAGGTTATCAAGAGTTAGGGGGGATACTCTACTTAGCAGAGACGCTGAATGCTGAAGGGGAAGAAGCAGCAAGTGGAGGATGGTTTATCAGTGCACCGCCGGACTCTCGTTATTGTGGAGACTTGAAGGCAGCCTTGAGATATGCGGAGGAGGCCTACAAGCTGATGCCCAACAATCTCGATGCCTGCCAACAGTACTGCGTGCTGCTCTACGCCCTTAAACACTACATGCAGGTCATTGATGTCTACGAGTACATGTACAGCCTGATCAAAAAAGGCCCCTCGGCCTACGTAACCGCGCAAACGAACTTTAGTTTAAACAACATCAACGTCGCTGTGCCCAAGTCCTGTTGGGAGGCGTGGAAACGCAAGCATCCAGGGCAAAAGACGTTCTATCTGCCCTATTGGGAGGATAAGTAGTTCGTCACAGGAAACGTATGCAGATAGATTGAAATAAGGCGATTTACGCAGAGAAATGAGAAGCCAGTCACGTATACTAAAAGCAGTAGAGATGTAATAGTAGATACTAGGCTATTCATCCTTAATGTGTCTCTATCAGCGACACTATTTTTCAACTGTAATGCTATTACGCGCCCGACAGCAGGCAAGAGGCTGCCTCTTGCCTGTGTTTTGTTACCAGGCCTCACCTCGCGCCTATGGGACGTAACATGGGTTGAACAGAATAACATCTCTAATGATATGAGTTGCTATTGTGAAAAATATTATTTAAAATTTCTAATTGCTAGCAATTTGAAAATTGATCATTCTTCAAGCCAACTACAAAGGAACGCAGTCTCGATGAAGAAGGTGGGAATGAGGTAACATGAACCTAAAAAGGCGGGAAAGGAAAAGCGTACAGAGATGATTCGGAAGGGGGAGTATATTCGCGATATTCTTGCCGGCGATGTTGGACGGCCGGTGGTAGCGCACGGATGGGTTAAAACGCGCAGAGATAGCAAAGGCATCCACTTTGTGCAGATAAATGATGGCTCCTGCTTTGCCGACCTACAGGTTGTTATCGAGGAAGGGACGGTTGAAGAGAGCGTTCTCAAGCAGGTCACTACCGGTGCGTGCATTCGTGTGGAGGGCGACCTGGTGCCGTCTCCTGCACCAGGACAGCCGGTGGAGCTAAAGGCTAAAGCGATTTTGGTGTACGGCCCTGCAGACCCGGCGACCTACCCGCTCCAAAAAAAGGGGCACACCATGGAGTTTCTGCGGGAGATCGCTCATCTACGCCCGCGCTCCAACACCTTTGGCGCCGTTTTTCGGGTGCGCAACGCCCTTGCCAAAGCCATTCATGACTTCTTCCAGGAGCGTGGCTTCCTCTATGTGCACACCCCCATCATTACGACGTCGGATTGTGAGGGGGCAGGCGCCATGTTTGGTGTTACGACGCTAGACCTCATGAACCTCCCTCGCTATGGAGAGGGACCTCGAATCGGCGAGATAGACTTCACCCAAGACTTCTTTGGGAAACCGGCCTATCTCACGGTAAGTGGGCAGCTTGAAGCGGAAATCTTTGCGCTCGCTTTTACCAACGTCTATACGTTCGGCCCCACGTTTCGTGCCGAAAACTCTAACACACCCCGACACCTGGCCGAGTTTTGGATGGTGGAACCGGAGATGGCCTTCTGCGATCTGCAAGACGACATGGCCCTTGCAGAGGAGTTTCTCAAGGCGATTATCGCAAAAGTGATGGATGAAAGCTTGCCCGACCTTGAATTCTTTAATAAGCGGATCGATCCCCAGGTGTTAGAGACGTTAGAGCACGTTGTCAAAAGCTCGTTCGCCCATGTGAGCTACACCGAAGCGATAGAGATTCTGCAAAAAAGCGGTCGTAACTGGGAGTTCCCGGTGCATTGGGGCGCCGACCTCCAAAGCGAGCACGAGCGCTACCTTACGGAGGAAGTGTTTCGACGCCCTGTGATCGTAACCGACTACCCCAAAGAGATTAAAGCGTTTTACATGCGGGTGAATGAGGATGGTCGCACGGTACGTGCCATGGATGTTCTTGCCCCTCGCATCGGCGAAATCATCGGAGGAAGCCAGCGCGAGGAGCGTTATGACGTGCTGCTTCAGCGCATTCGAGATTGCGGCCTGTCGGAAGAGAACTACTGGTGGTATCTGGAGTTGAGGAAGTACGGCAGCGCGCCTCATGCCGGTTTTGGGCTTGGTTTTGAACGGCTCATGCTCTATCTCACCGGCATGAAGAACATTCGTGATGTTATCCCGTTTCCACGAACGCCCGGCTCCGCGGAGTTTTAAGGCTCTAGATCGCGCAACAGTGCGTTAAGCCGGTCGGCATCACCTCTTAAGAGAACGGCGAACTGTTTGCCCATGCGCACCAAAAAGTCGAAGTCGTTACCACGCTGCGCGTAAGCCTTTCGGAGGCAGGCCACGATCAGAGGGTCTGGCAGAGCTATTTCCGGCAAGAAGAGCAGACGTCGTGGCAGATCGGGCAGTTCGGTGAGAGCATAGAACTCGGTTTGGGTACAGGGATAGACAAAGGCGTGCAGGCGTGGGGGAACGGCAGGCGGGCCGCCGCGCAGCTTCTGGTTATGGCCTTGAACCGCCAAATGGACGGCACGGAACTCGGTGGTCAGCAGATGAAAAATCTGTGGCTGTTCTGCCCGCAGACTCTCCTCATCTAAACCGTAAGCCATTGCCTTTCGGCCCGGATCGGCACCGGTGGTGTAGGCCTCTACCACCACCGCATATAGTGTCTCGGGTGGCGCTGCAACATGGCCAATCTGCTCTTCCGGCTCGAGAAAGGGGTCTTCGATGGAGGAATCGCTGTCGGCAGCAGGCGAAGCGCCGGGAGGCAATATGCGCACAAAAGTGCCTACCTCAGGCGGAGCGTGCAGGCGTGGAGGGTGGCACTGGGCGGTGAAAGCGATGGTGCTGGTTTCTACCACTTCACCAAGCGGTTCACACGTCTGCCGATTATCCGGTTCCAAGGTGCCTCACCAGAGTTGATTTGCGGTTACATGAAAATTATACTTCACCTCGGCACGGTTTGGGTTTTGGGGCATAGGTTGCAACTCTCCCACCTTGATGAGACCAGGGCTTATGTAGGTATGAAATATGGTAATAGAGCAGTTTTCGCCGAGGTCGTTGCGTGCCTCATGCCACACCATCAGGGCAATGCGGCTCATGTTCCACGGCTCCATACGTGCCGGGCAGCAGAGTTTAATGGTGTTGGGATTTGTCCAAGAGACGCGAATGGCAATGGCATCGGGCCTATCACGAAATCGCGAGGTAAGCAAGCTGGCAAAAAGAGCACGCTTCTTTGCCATGTCCTTCTCCGATGCCAATTGATGCGCTACCGTCTGCGCGTCTGGTGGCCACTGATTGAGGTCGGGCAGTTCATCCGTCGCAGGAGCCCAATGGGCATTAAGGCAGCGAATTCCTAGCCAAGCTACGAGCAGTACCCCCACCGGTGCGATAACCCACAAGCGTTTCATCGTTTTGTCCCCTTTCGGCCTCTCTTCTTAATCGTACCTTAATCAAGGAGCCGAACAGAATGCTCCTGTAGAAACGTCATTTCTATTGAGTGAGGAAGTCTATGGCACCGGCAGAAAGCCATAGGCTTATACAGCCTTTCACTCACTCATTTACTAAAAGCAGGAGCAGTACCATGATTACCGACACTATGAACGAAATCGCCACACCGAACACCATCGGCGACGTGCCATCCTCTACCTCGAAATCGCGCGGGCGCGGATGGTTTGGCGATCCCGAAGGCCATGCTAAGGCTGGCCAAAAGGGAGGCCTGAAGATAGCCGAAGACCGCTCCCATATGGCCGAGATAGGGCGCAAAGGGGGACAGCGCGTTGCTCAAGATCGCACCCACATGGCGGCGATAGGCCGTCTTGGGGGCTTGAAAGCCGCTAAGAAACGACAAACAGGAGCGTAGCAACGCTTTGCTTCCCCTTGCCATATAATCTAAGTTCGTCTTGTGGAGACCGTTTTCCTGCATTTAGCACAACTCCCCCAGAGTTTTTGTCAAAAACTCTGGGGGAGCTTTCCTTTTGGCGTCAAAGCACGGGAACAATCTCGAAAAGGCCCGGCTTTTCTGCATTGGCCGCCTCGATGCGCTCCTTAGGGCCTACCACACCGACCACGGAGTTACGGCTGGCCTCTGCGAGTGCCTCGCCAAAGCGACGGAAATCTGCCGCCGTCGTCGAGAGAACCTCTTCACGAAAACGCTGACGGTCTTCTTCGGTGATCCCCACCAGTTGCCGCACCATGGAAGAGTAGCCTTTTGCATCGGGTAACTGATAGGCGTCGAGATCGCCGATGGCCCCGATGATGGCGCGCTCGCGCTCCATATCGCTTATCTCGGCCTCTCTTAGGAAATGGATGGCGCCCTCAAAATGATTGAGCGTTTGTAACAGGTTCGGGTCCCGATAAGACGAAAAAGCGAAGATGCCCGACAGTCTGTCAAGCCCACAGCCCGCTCCATAGGCGCCACCCTCCATGCGGATGCGCTCCCATAGATAGGTTGTATTGAGATAGTTTTGAATGGGCAGCACAGAGCCATGCTCCTCATAGCCTGCGGCATACAGGTTGAAGGCCATTCCAACATGGTTAACCTGTCCAGGAATCGTAAAGCCCTCGTTGTGCGGGGTAAAGACGGGCTTCCACTGCGCCCTCTCTTTGCTTCCTTCGGGAAGGCTGGCCAAAAACGCCTCAAGTTGGGGCTGGAACTGTAGCCAGTGGGTCTCATCAACGGTAACGTTAGCTATCATGGCATCACGTTGAAGAAGCAGCGAGCGAATACGCTCGAAGTTTTCGCGGATCGTCTGCCACTCCATCTCTATGGCGGAGAGCAGCCAGCGGAGGAAAAAGAGATAGCTAATACCGCCAACAAGCTCCGAAACCATATCCGCCTCGGAAAACTGGGCACGAAGGCGACGTACAATGAACCCCGATCCGGCCGGAGCCAGCCGTGATTCCAGTTGCGCTTTCTCTTCAAGCGCCATCTGAAGAATGCGCTCTTTATCGTCCAGACGGGCGGTAAGCAGCACATCTTGTAGAATGGCTAGCAGCTCTGATGCGTTGGCCGGTGTGGCCTTACCTCGCAAAATGAACCAGGCCGCGCTGCGTGTGTCGTTTCGGCGGGAAGAGAGCAGCAGCGTTTGGTAGATGCCGCCTGTCTTTTGCCCGATGCGCTGCGTGAGGCGCACAAAATCCTCCTTCTCGGTGCCTGTTTCTAACAAGGCTCGCCCAAAGAGACCGAGGTAAGGAAGCAGCTCCTGTGGCAACGTGTGCAGGTCGAAGCCTATGTCGAAATAGAGCACTCCGTTGGTGAAGAGATCGTGGTAGAACACGGGAACACCACGGCTCTCAAGCACCTCGATAGGAACCGCTTTGGTGTGGCGTTCAAGGTCTTCAAGGTGAAGAGTGGGAATGGTGGCCAGCACCTCAGGCGGATCGGGGGTCGTTTGAAACTCTTTTAACCGCTGCGTATTAGCAATGACCTGCTCTTTTTCGGCGTCGCTCATTTGGGCTAATGTATGGCGCAGACGAGCGCGCTCCTTCTCTTCACGTTTTCTGTCAAGCTCCGGGTCGGGTTCAAGCAACACGGTAGTGCGGTGCGGGTTGGAGAGGAGATACTGCCGGATAAGCCCCTCGAAGAAGCCGCCCTCTGCCACCTTTTCACGCAGTTCGGCGAGCGGTTGCTCGAAGGCAAGAGCCGCGATGGGGTCGCCTCCGTAGAGCCACACGGTGAGCGCGCGCAACATCATAGCCAGACCGCGTGGAAACGAGCCGGTATTGTTTTCGCGGAGTGCAAACTCCACCGTGTTAAACGCGGCTTCTACAGTTCCTTTGTCTATGCCTTCATCGGCGAGCTGTTCCAGAGTGCAGAGAATCAGCTGTTCTACCT
>Ga0209061_1003566_pt1 | contig 16594 bp, 16 predicted proteins | sample Coa_R1_10_FD_187157 | JGI IMG/M metagenome (GOLD analysis project Ga0209061, IMG submission 187157) | Surface soil microbial communities from Centralia Pennsylvania, which are recovering from an underground coalmine fire - Coalmine... | ecosystem: Environmental > Terrestrial > Soil >...
GACACCGGCAACATCAAGGCCAGCTACGACGCCGGTGTGCTCACCGTGACGATCCCGGTCACCGAGCAGGCCAAGCCCCGCAAGGTCGCCATCACCTCAGGCGGCACCCCCCAGCAGATCACAGCCTGACCCCGTTCGCGCGGTCTTGCCGCGCGGGCACGATCTTCCTGAACCGGCGGGACATCCTGGTATCGCATGCCCCGTCTGCGCCAGGCCCGGCGCGCCCCCTGGCCGGGTTAGCCCTCATCCCGGCAGCGCCGGGCCTGGTGCCCCAGAACCACTACGGTGCCTTGCCCGGCAGCCGCACCCCGCGGGCGGGGGCTGCCGCATGAACGCAGGTGGCGCCAGGGCCCGCCCGGCCGGCCGCCACACCCGGTGCCCTGACGGCTGAACGGGGCCACGTCGAGCCCGGGCGCGCACCCGGCTGCCGCTCTTCTCCCAGAGGAGTCTCGCCGAGCCGGCCTCCCTGGCACCGGACGGCGCGCGGCGAGCCCATCCGCCCGCCCGCGCCCGCCGGCTGATCCGGGCACCCCCACCCGCCGGGGTGCGGATCGCCCACACCCAGCTTCCGGGCTGGCTGAAAGACCTCCACGCCCAGCCCACCAGCGACGTGACCCAGGGCACCGGTCCCCATACCGCCGGGCCGGAAGTGAGTGCCAGTGGAGCCCGCATGGTGCGCCCGAGGCCGGCTCGACCGCCCGGCACCTGACGTGCCGCCGCTGACGCTGCCTGCATCCGCCCGGCTTGCCCGTGCCGGCCCGGGCGGCGCCGTCTCGTGCCTGCGCCAAGGACACGGCGATGGGCGGGGTCAGGATCACGTCGGTGTCGCGGAGGATTACCCGGCCTGGGCGTCCAGGCTGCCTGCGCGCAGCGCCCGGCACACCCGCCGGGATGGTGGCACATCCGCGGGATGGTGGCACATCCCGCCGCGCCTGGACAGCGACGAATCCGAGGCCGCCGTCTACGGGATTCATGATGATATAGATCCAAGAATCATGGGAATATAGATCTCTGTAAGAGCGCTTATCTGGACGGAACGCCGGAAGACGGCCACCCGTCTACGGCGGAGCTCCTCTTCCTCAGGGCTACACCGGCAAGACAGCATGAGGAGGTGGTGTTGAGATGACGCTTCCGGTTCTTCGCCGTAGCAGCCAGCCGGCCGCCACCGCACGGTGGGACCCGTTCGCCGAGTTCGAGGACCTGTATGACCGGATGGGCCGGCTGATGGACTCGGTGTGGGGCGGCTTCGGCCGGCAGGCCGGCGCCTTCGCCTGGTCACCGCTGGCCGACGTGTCCGAAACTGAGGACGCCTACCTGGTCGATGTAGACCTGCCCGGCGTGAAGCGGGACCAGGTGAATGTCGAGGTGATTGGCAGCGAGCTGGTGATCACCGGCGAGGTCACCGGCCGGGAGCGCGAGGGCGTGCTGCGCCGCGCCACCCGCCGTCAGGGCCGGTTCGAGTACCGGACCACGCTGCCCGGCGACGTGGACCCGGACAAGATCTCGGCATCGCTTGCCGACGGGGTGCTCACCGTGACGGTACCCAAGGCCCCGGCGGCCAGGCCGCGCCGGATCGAGATCACCGCCGGCTGACCGGGCCGCGCCGGCGCCAGCCGGTGCTGGCAGCGGTCGCGTAAGCACCGGGCAGGCCCGTCCCTTTTGCGGCCATCCGGCCCCGGGCCTGCCCGGCCGGCCTTCCCCCAGGGCGGGAAGTGATACCGGGCCGTCCGCCCGGGGCAGGCGATGGAGACCGTGCCCGGCAGCCGGGGCGACCGCCAGGTCAGCCAGGAAGGCCGGCAGCACCTTGGCCGGCAGGCAGGTTCAGGCAGGTTATTGCCACGCCGAGTGCACTGGAGGCATCCGCCCTGGCCGGCAGGTCTGCGTGACCGCCCTGCCGCTCGCCCAGGACATGCCCGCAGGCCGGCGGGGAGCGTACCCCGTGCAGACGCGCTGGCCTGCGGACGGCGGGACGGTCCTGGCCCGCGGCAATGACCGCAGTCCGCCGGCACGAGCGGCCGAGCCCCGAGGAGATCCGTCACGAGCGGCCGAGCCCCGAGGAGGGAGGTGAAGCGCCGATGACCGCGTTCATCAAAACCCGCGCCGCCACTGACTACATCTGCCGGCACGCCCCAAGCGACCTGGCCCGCAACCGCGCCCTCGCCCTGCTGGCCCGGCTTGATACCTGCGAGGCCGCCCTGGCCAGCGGCAACGGCGAGGCGCCCGCCTTCGCCGGCGGCCTGCTCCGCGGCCTGGTCCTGCTGGTCCGGGAGCTGGCCGGCCCGGCCTGGCTCGCCGCCAGCGCCGGCAACCCCGGCATCGACGCCTTTACCGCCCTGGACACCACGCCCGACCCCCCCGCCCCCGACATCCTGGATGAGATCTTCTCCCGGGTGCTGTGGGCGCGCTTCGGCCCGGGGCACCAGGGCCGGGAGGGTCCCGCCGCGGGCACCGGGACGCCCGCCCGGGCAGCCGGCAACCCCAGGGCCGGCAACCCCAGGGCCGGCAGCCGCAGGGCCGGCAACTCCAGAACTGAAAGGCCCAAGATCGTCAAGCACAGGGCCGGCGACCCCGGGACCGGCAACCCCAGGTGAGGACAGCGGTGATCAAGGAACTGGCCGTCGAGCGCTATGAGTTCACCTGCCCCCGCTGCGAGCAGCGGTGGGCCCGTGACTACGACATCCAGCACGTCGCCGACGCCGAGGGGCGCATCTGGGAGTACTGCTCCTTCAACGGGCTGCCCGCCGTCGCCCCCACCGCACCCGGCGCGGTCGCGTGCCCGTCCTGCGGGGCCGAGCGCCTGCATGTGAGCCTGGCCGCCCGCCGCCAGGCCCCGGTTCCCCACCCCGCCCAGGACCGGCCCCGCCGCCTGCTCACCGGCACCCACCGGGCCCGCACGCGGGCAGCCCCGCTGCTGCCCGGCGACAACGTCTTCTACCAGGACCTGTACTGATTCCCTCTGGCTGATCCCCTGGGGAGGACCGGTCGTCAAGGGCTTCGCTTGACGGGCCGGCTTGCGGCGGGGCGGATGCAGGTGGCTTGCGGCGGGGTGAAGCGGCGCCGCGGGGGAGGCCGCCTCGTGCGCAATCTCCTGCGAGGACTTTCTGAGGGCCTCCCCGTCTTTGTGCTGCGCCGCCGGGCACGGATCCTTCTTCGCCAGGAGCTGTTCATGACGCCGGGCGGCTCCCCTGGCACGCGACGGCGGCCCGGCCGGGACTGCGGCTGTGCGGGTACGGGTCACGGGCTGATGGGGGCGCCCCTGCGGCACCCGGCACGGCCGGCCCGGCTTACCCGCCCGCCCGCGGGTCCGGCCCGCCCGGGCCGGACCCGTCATCGTGCTGGCGGCCGAGCTGGCGGTACAGGCAGGCAACGTGGGCGCGCTCAGCGGCCAGGTCATCTTCCAAGGCCAGGATGCGCAGTGCTGACGCCAGGTTGTGACCCTCGTCGAACAGCTCCCGTATACGTCGGGCGAAGGCAAGCTGACGGCGGGTGTAGCGGCGGTGGCCACCGGCCGACCGCTCCGGGGTGAGGGCACCTGCGGCATCCAGCGCGCGCAGGAACGCCTGCTGCACGCCGAGCGCCTCAGCGGCCCGGCCGGTGGTGTAGGCGGGGTAGTCCGGGTCGTCCAGCCGGTCTGCGGTCATCGTCCTCAATCTCCGGGGTCCGGCAGTCCGCTGCCAAATCGGATGCGGACCTTGACAGTTTTCTGCAGTCTGTGCTATAGGGAAAGTGTATCGGTCATTGACCTGGTGACGCTACAGAGTTCCAGGGAGGGTGATCGAGATGGGCGAGCTGACCACGGATGAGGCGGGCGCAAGGTTCGCGGAACTGATCTGCACCGACCCGCAGTGGCTGCACGAGGAGTTCAGCGCGCTGGTCCGGGCCAGTTTCGGCGCCCCGCCCCCATGGCCGCGTCCGCCCGCGCCCCCGCGGGTTCCCCCGCCGGGACTCCCGGCAGGCCGGGCCGTACGGCCCGGGCCGGGCACCAGGCCAGTGCCGATGGGATCTTCTTCCGGGAGACACGTGGGCGACCGCCAGCGCTCACCTCCGGCATGACGGCCTGACGTCCTTCCCGCGTCAGCTAGCAGAACCTGTCCGCAACGTCCAGGAAGGAGCAAGGCAGCCAGCGTCATCCGGAAAGCCGCCGGCGAGCGCGGGCCGCCCGGCCAAGCGGCCAGGGCGGCCCCCGCAGGCAGCGGCGCAACACCGAACCGGATAACGCAGGCGCGTGAACATAGCACAGTAAGCAGCAGGCATCGCTGCATGGCATGATGGCGGCGGGACCGGCCGGTCCCGCCGCCATCATGCCAGGGGCCGGGGTATCCCGCCGCCCCAGCCGGAGCCGGCCAGCGTCAGCACGCCATCACACACCAGGAGCACGCTGCCTGCATAGGCCCACGTGAAGGCCGGTGTAGGGGGCGGTGCTCCGTTTTGCGCTGCGTCCATCGAGGGCACTCCCGTGTGGTCCGCATCCATCAGCCGGTGATCTCAGCCATAGACGCGGACAGCGATCCCATCGTCGTCTATTGCCAGCCAGACCTCCACGGGCTGCCGCGACTCGGGCTCAGGCATGACCGGACCTCCGCTCCCGGACCCGGGCCGTGGCCGCGCCACGGCTGCAGGCCATGCCCCTCATGATGGCTGCTCACACGCCGGGTACGGCACCACCCAGCCCGTTCCCGGACGTACGCACGTAGTCCCGTGACCGCCAGCGTGCCGGCAGGGCACGCGGGCGGGCCACCGGGCCGGCGGCGTAGCACACGCGCCGGTTCGGGAAACCCTTGCCTGCCCCGGACGAGAGGGGGTGTTCCTTCCAGGCCGGGCGGCACGGACCGGCGCCGGCGGGCCAGGTCAGGTTGCCGGCTCCTCGACCCGGAAACCGACCTTCAAGGTGACCTGGAAGTGACAGACCTCGTTGTCCTCGATGTGCCCCCGGATACCGGTGACCTCGAACCAGTCGAGGTTGCGCAGGGTCTTCGAGGCACGGCCGATGGCCCCCTTGATGGCATCGTCGATGCTCTCACTGGAGGAGCCGGCGAGCTCACTGATCGAATAGGTGCTGTCTGCCATCGATGATCCCTTCGCGTGACCTGTCCAGGCGTATACCCGGGATGCCGGGCCGCGTCACCCGGCGGCGGCGAAATAGCCCCGCGGCGGCTGCCGTGCTGATGGCAGAGGGCGCGTGCCAGTGGACGCGGCGCTGCCGGCGCCGGGGCTCGCGTCACGGCCCCCCGGGGCCCTCCGGGCCCGGCGGCTCCTCGGGGATGATCCGCCTGCCTGCGAAGCCGCACTCCAGCCGGTGGTACCAGGCGAGCTGCGGCTCGCCTTCCAGCCAGCAGAGCAGTACGGGGACGCCGCCGAGCATCGCGGGGAAGTCGAGCAGCAGGGGCGCGAAGCCCTTGACGTCGATGCCCTGCTCGGGAAACCAGGTGAGCAGTTCGCTGAGGCGCGCTTCAAGCCCCTTGGCCTCCGGAAGCCCGCCGTGCGGTGAGCGGATGCCCCGCCGCATGTCCGCCTGAAGCTCCGCCAGGTCTGCGCGGGCGGCGATCACCTGCTCTGCCCGCGCCTTGACCGCGGGGAGCAGCTCGCGAGCCTCCCGCACAGTGAAGATGTGATCCACACAGCCAGTCTGGTACTCGCCGGGCCGGTTTCTCCACACCGCCCGGAATTACCGGCGCCCCCGGCGCCGGCGGCGCCGGGGGCAGCCAGGTTGCGGGGGGTGGTGAGCCGGGACGTCATAATCTGCCCCAGGCCCATGTGTACCCGCCGGGCCCCATGGGTGCTTCGCCCGCCCCCGCCCTGCGGAAGACCGGGGCCGGCCTGGGCATGGGACCCGTCGTGCGCGTGACGTGTTTCGCGGCGTCGGCGAGCCGCAGGGCGAGGGCGGGGCACATGTCCACCGCCTGCCGCGCGTCCTTCTCCAGCCACGGCGGCACGGGGATGTCGAGCAGCACAGGATAGCCCCGGCCGTCGAGGCGGATCAGTTCGGGAGCGAGATGCGCGCAGAGCCCGTGGCCGTCGCACCGCGTCCAGTCCACGACCAGCCGGCGCCGCCCGTCCTGCCACGGTCCGGACGGCAGCGGGAGGACGCCGCGCACCGGGCGTCCGCATGAGGAGTGGAAGACGTGCGCGGCAAGGTCCTCCTCGAACACCTGGAGCGCCGACAGCACGAACCGGCTAGTGCCGTCCGGGTGGGCGCACGCTCCCCGGCCCGGCACAGCCACGGCGGACCGCCTCGCGGCGTCCAGTGCCTCGATCCCGCCCGACCCGTCGATGAGCGCCGCGAGCGCCTGCGCGATGCTGGGCAGGCCCAGCTTGCACGGTCCGCACTGACCCGAAGACTCGCCGGCCAGGTAGCTGGCGATCCGGGACACCTCGCCGAGCGGGCAGGTCCCGTCCCCGAGCGGCAGGACGACGCCCGCACCGAGCGTCCCGCCCGCCGCCTCGAGGCCCGCGCGGGACACCGGGACGGTGTATGCGCTCTCCGCGGGAAGCCACATCCCGTGATATCCGCCGACGAGCACGCCGTCCCCTGCCGGCGCCTGGCACAGGTCGAGGACGGTGCCGAGCGGCACGCCGGTAGGTACCTCGACGACGGCCGGGCGCGCGGCGGAGCCGCTCACGCTGAGCAGCACGCTGCCAGGTTCCTCGGGCATCCCGACCGCGGCGTACTGCTCCGGCCCGAGCAGGGCGAGCACGGCGAGTTGCGCGAAAGTTTCGGCATTGGACAGCAGCGTCGGCAGGCCGTCCACCCCGCTGGTGGTCGCGAGCGTCTTGCGGCCGGGCGGCACCGGCGCCTTGCCATTGATGGCGCGGATGAGAGCGCCGCTCTCGCCGGAGATGAACCTCTCGGGTACCTGGACCACGCTCACCTGCTTGCGCAGGGCCGGCGCCGCTTCGAGGGCCGCGTCAAGCGAGGAGTTCGCGAGCTCGTTCCCGGCCACCCCCACGACGATCTCCCTGGCGCCGAGCGCCTCTGCCACGAGAGCCGCGCCGCTCAGCACGAGGTAGGGCGACCGGATGAGGAGCATCTGGTCCTTGAAACTGCCCGGCTCTCCTTCGGTGGCGTTGACGACCACGATCGGGGGGCGTCTGGCCCGCCGGGCGGATTCGACGACGGCCTCGAGCTTCCGGGCGGCAGGAAACGCCGCGCCGCCCCGGCCGCAGAGGCCGACCTGCCGCGTCATCGAGATCAGGTCGGTATCGGAGAGCCTCGGCAGCCGGCCGAACAGGCTCCTGTGGGCGACAAGGTCGAGTCGTGACAGCCGGTCGAGCCCAGCCGTGAGCCGCGCCACCCCGATCCGCGCCACCGGGGGGATAGCAGGATCGGCCGTAAGATCCGCCGGCGGATCCGCCGGCGGATCCGCCGCGGACCTCAGTATCGGCAGGTTCGCAGTCACCGCCCCAGGTCACCGTCCCGCAGGCGCGGCGATCCCACCCACCGCGGCCCAGCATAACCCGGCTCGTACGAGGGCCCCCTCCCGTAGTCCGGCCCGTCGTGCGGGGGCAGTCCCGCATAACCCGGCTCGTACGAAGAGCGTCCCCCATGGCCCCGCTCGAACGAAGACCACTCCGCATCGTCCCGCTCGTCCGCTGACCGCCCTGCGCGGCCTACCGCGTGCACGGGGAGGTCCACGTAATCCTCCTCGTAGGAGGACCGCCCCGCATGAGCCGGCTCGTACGAGGACGGCTCTGCGTAGAGCCGCTCGTGCGGGGACCGCCCCAGGTAGCTTGGCTCCTGCACGAACGCCATTCCGTCGTCCCGCTCGCGGAACGACCGCCCCCCATAGCCCGGCCCGTCCGGTGGCCGCGCCCCACGGTCCTGCCCGTACGACGGCTGCCCCGGGGAAGGCGGCTCGTAGAAGGACCGCCCCGCATAACCCGGCCCGCCCGAAAGCGGCGCATCATGACCCGGCAGGTAGGTAGGCGGATCCGCCACCGAGGGCCGCGGATCCTGGTCCTGGATCACGGGCAGGTCCCGGCCCGCGCCGCCGGGCTGCGGCAGGGGCCCGCTGACCACCGACGCCGGAACGTCACCGCCGAGCCGCGGCAGCGGCCCGCTGATCACCGACGGCGGCACCGCGCCGCCGAGCCGCGGCATGGGCCCGGACCCTGTCACCGCGCCGCCGGGCAACGGCAGGGGCCCGCTGATCACCGACGGCGGCACCGCGCCGCCGAGCCGCGGCAGCGGCCCGCTGTGCACCGGCACCGGCCCTCCGTGCACGGCGGAACCGCTCTCCTTCGCCCGCAGCGATGCCGCGATGTACCGGACGGCCACGCCGAGAGCCGTGATAGCGAGGGCGAGCCCGTAGCTCCAGTCGACGTAGGGCTTGGCTTCCCGGCCCGCCAGGAGGCCGTGCGCCACCCCGAGCACGAACGCGGCATAGGAGGTGTAGTGGATCAGGCGCCAGGTCCGCGCACTGCTGCGCGCGGTGTACCGACGGCGCACGATGCTGGTCGCGATGATGAGAATGATCAAGTCCGAGGCGATGGTGCCCAGGCCCATGTAAAACGTTCGGTATTGTGAAAGAAATGGTACGAAAGCGTCGATGATGTGGACGTGCTGCGTGGATGATTCCGGCAGCCGGGAGGCTGTTATCTCCAATGTTATATGAATCACAAGGAACGCCAGGGCGCCGAACGAGACGGCGCGGTGCACGGCCTGGGCGAGGACGCGGTTGCCGGGTGACATGATGATGCGGTCCGTGGCGACGAGACCGATCCCGACCGACGCGGTCAGTCCGATAAGCGCGAACACCCCGCCGAATTTGAGGAGGAAGTGCAGCATGCCGGCCGCCCCGGCGTGGCCGGCATGCAGCCCCGCGGCGGCGACTGCGACCGCCAGCACGGCGGCCGCCGCGTACACCAGGACGCCCGGCCTGTGCTCCGCATGCCTCTCGCCGGCCGCCGGGCGTCCCCTGCCCCGGCCGCGCGCGATGACGCGGGTCGGTGCCACTGCATACCTCCTCAAGACCAGGACCGGCCAGCTCAGGCCGGCCAGCACCACAGTGATCAGGAGAGCGTGACCGGAAAACGCTGAGCGCCGCCCGCGGTACGCGGCGAGCGCCCTCAGCGGAAATCCTGAAGCGGGTTGCTCCCCTCCTTCGTCACCTCCCTGTGTTTCCTTTCCGTTATACAGCGGCTGCAGGTGAAATTCGCCGGAATGGGCGAATATGCAGGTCACGACCATGACGATCATAGTGGCAAGATCCGTGCCACGCGCGCAAAGGAGACATCAGCCTCAAAAGGTCTTATATTCAATAATGTCAATATTAAGGCATAAACTTCGCAAACCAGGCACCCGGGCAGTCGTCACCCATCGGCGGTTGCGCGACGGCGATCGCGTGGCAGCCGTCGGCCGGAGGGGTTGTCCGCCGGCGGTTACCCGGCGGCCGCCTGGCAGCGGCCGCCTGGCAGCGGGCACCTGGGCGGCCGCCCGGTAGCTCACCGGCCCCCGCCGCCGCCCGCGCCGATCCCCGACGGCAGGTACTCGACGATGACAGGCAGGTGATCGGACGCCGATCGCGTCAGTTCCGTGTCCGCCACATGGTGCGCACGCAGCGCGCCGAGCATCGGCTCGTTCACCCGGACTCCGTCGATCCGGCGGCGGATCCCGCGGACCCCGAACGGGTCGGCCGGATGGTGGCCTGCCGTCGCCTGCCACGGAGCGCGGAGGACGGCGGCGGCGTCGTGCAGCCCACCCGCCCACAGCACGTCGCCCGGCCGCCGGTCCGCCCAGTGCCTGCGGCGTCCCTGCGCGTCGTAGTCCCATTCGCACTGGTGAACCATGTCGCTGAACCATTCGGCTCCCTCATACGGGTCGCCTGGCTCGTACAGGGTCCACTCGCCGGTGCCGGGGTCCTGCACCCTGTCGGCCGGCTCGGTGTTCCAGTCCGCGCCCACCGCCGTCGGCGTCGCTCGTGACGGCCTGGCCAGCATCGCAACGACCCGTTCGTTCTGGTCGGCACGAAGGATCCTGCCGAACGGGGTGGCGTGGTGCGACGCGTGCTGGACGCGGGCGCCGCCCACGTCGAGGATGAGCGCGACGAGGCTGTGCCAGAAATCCCGCGCCCCGTACCGGCGGAGCGACCCGGGCAGCGGCTCGATCCCGGACCGCCACATCAGGCCCACGTGGTAGCCACGCGGCCCGGCGGCCAGTGCGGCCCTGGGGGCACCGATCCCGGACTCGGGGGGAACCAGGCACTCCAGGCCCACATCGTCGGCAAGACGCCGCAGCCGCCGCGATCCGGTCTCCGCACCCGGCGCGCGGATCTCCTGGACCGCCAGCACGTCGGCGCCGAGCGACCGTATCGAGGTGGCGGCCAGCTCGTAGTGCTCACGATCGCCCGGCGAGTCACCGGCGAACAGGTTGAGCAGGTTGTAGGTAGCGAACAGGACAGAATCCGGCGATGACCGTTGGAATGGCACAGACAGCATTACACCGCAGCCCCAAGGGCACGGCACGCCAGCCGTGAAAGGGGGCGGCAGGCCACCGCGACCTTGCCGGAAGGACGTGGTGCGGACCGTTGTGCCGGGGAGCCCCCCGGAGGCGGCGCCTGGGGCGTCGAAGGCGTCCCCCCGGGCCAGCCCGCGTGAAGCCAGAACGAGGCGTGCGGCACGTCGCAGTAAACGCCGCCGGGCGGGCATAACTCCCGGCCCCGCCGGAGCCGGCAACGCCCGGTCTGCGGTAACGCCCGGGCTGCGGTAACGCCCGGGCTGCGGTAAGCTCTGCGGCGACAAGCTCGGCGATCTGGGCGGTGTTCAGCGCCGCGCCCTTGCGCAGGTTGTCGCCGCAGATGAACATGTCGATCGCGTACGGGTCATCGAGCGAACGGCGCACCCGCCCCGCCCACGTCGGGTCCGTGCCGACCGCGTCCGCCGGCGTGGGGAACTCACCGCGCGCGGGGTCGTCGGTGAGTATCACGCCCGGCGCGTCCTGCAGCACGCGCTGTGCCTCCGCGCGGCCGATCTCGCGTTCGAAGACGGCGTGCACCGCCACCGAGTGCGTCGTCACCACAGGGACGCGCACGCAGGTGGCCGAGACCTTCAGGTCCGGCAGGCCGAGGATCTTCCGCGACTCGTTGCGGATCTTCAGCTCCTCCGACGACCAGCCGTCCTCCTTGAGCGAGCCCGCCCAGGGCACCACGTTGAGCGCCAGCGGAGCTGGGAACGGGCCAAGGTCGCCGACGGCGCCGCGCACGTCGCCGGCCCGCTGGCCGAGCGACCTCGTGCCGGCCACCTTGCCGAGCTGGGCGTACAGCGTGTCGATGCCGGCCTGGCCCGCCCCCGAGGCGGCCTGGTAGGAGGCGACGACCATCTCCCGCAGGCCGAACGCCCTGTGCAGCGCCGCGACCGCGACGATCAGCGACAGCGTGGTGCAGTTCGGGTTCGCGATGATGCCCTTCGGCCTGCTGGCGGCCTGCTCGGGGTTGACCTCGGGCACGACGAGCGGAACGTCGGGGTCCATGCGGAACGCCCCGGAGTTGTCCACGACGACGGTGCCGCGTGCCGCCGCGACCGGCGCCCAGACAGCGGAAACCTCGTCGGGCACGTCGAACATGGCCACGTCGGCCACGTCGAAGATGTCCTCCGACAGCGCCACGACCTCTGTCTCCTCGCCGCGGACGGCCAGTTTCCTGCCTGCCGAACGGGCGGAGGCGGCCAGCCTGATCTCGCCCCAGACATCCGCGCGGGTGGAGAGCAGGTCGAGCATCACCGAGCCGACGGCGCCGGTGGCCCCGACCACGGCCAGGGCTGGCTTCGCCGTCACCGCCCCGTCCCCCCGTAGACGACCGCCTCGACCTCGTCGGCTTCCAGGCCGAACGCCTTGTGGGCGGCGGCCACCGCCGCCTCCACGTCGTTCTCGTCCACGATGACGGAGATCCTGATCTCCGACGTCGAGATCATCTCTATGTTCACACCCGCGTCGGCGAGCGCGCCGAAGAACTTCGCGGTGACGCCGGGATGCGACCGCATGCCCGCCCCGATCAGCGACACCTTGCCGATCCTGTCGTCGTAGAGGAGCGATCCGAAGCCCACCTCGTCCTGGGCCCGCCGCAGCGCGGTCATCGCCGTCTGGCCGTCGGCGCGCGGCAGCGTGAACGAGATATCCGTCCTGCCCGTCGACACGGCGGACACGTTCTGGACGATCATGTCGACGTTGGTGCCTGCGCTCGCGACGGCCCGGAAGATCCTCGCCGCCTCGCCGACGCGATCCGGCACGCCGACGACGGTGATCTTCGCCTCGCTCGTGTCGTGCGCGACCCCGGAGACAATCGGCTGCTCCATCTCCGTATCCTCCGCATCGTGCCCTGTATGCCCCGCGGTCCCGTCACGTCCCGGGCCACCTGAGGTTGCCCGCCCGCTGCCCGCCCGCGCGCTGCCCGCCCGCGTGTCCTGACTGCCCGCTGTCGCGGCGTCCCGCGCGCGGCCCAGCCCGGCGCCCGGCTCGTGGTCCGCGTGTCCCGAGACCCAGGTACCTTCCTTGCTGCTGAACGAGGAACGCACGTGGACGGGAACGTCGTAGCGGCGCGCGTACTCGACGCAGCGGAGCATGAGAACCTTGGACCCGCACGCCGCCATCTCCAGCATCTCTTCGTAGCTGATCCGCGGGATCCGCCGCGCCATCGGCACGATCCTCGGGTCGGCGGTGAAGACGCCGTCCACATCCGTGTAGATCTCGCACACGTCCGCGCCGAGCGCGGCGGCCAGCGCGACCGCGGTGGTGTCGGACCCGCCGCGGCCCAGGGTGGTGACGTCCTTGCTGGTCTGCGAGACACCCTGGAAGCCCGCCACGATCGGGATCGCCCCGCTGTCGAGGGCCGCGGCGATCCGGCCCGGGGTCACGTCGATGATGCGTGCCCTGCCGTGCGATGAGTCGGTGATCACGCCGGCCTGCGATCCGGTGAACGAGCGAGCCTCCAGGCCCAGGTTGGCGATCGCCATAGCCAGCAGCGCCATCGAGATCCGCTCGCCCGCGGTCAGCAGCATGTCGAGTTCGCGGGCTGGCGGCAGCGGGCTGACCTGGTTGGCGAGATCGATGAGCTCGTCCGTCGAGTCGCCCATCGCGGACACCACGACGACCACCTGGTCGCCCGCCTTGCGGGTCGTCACAATCCGCTGCGCGACGCGCTTGATCCCGTCAGCGTCCGCGACCGAGGAACCACCGTATTTCTGGACGACTAGAGCCACAGGACGGGCTACTCCTCCCGGGACGACTGCTGGCGGGCGGACGTTTGAGTGTATCCGGGCTGTCCCGCCGGCCCGCAAGCCGATTGCCGCAGAAGCGGCGGGGAGGAGGTCAGACGTCGAGCAGGCGGCGGCCCTCGAACGCGCGGCCCAGGGTGACCTCGTCCGCGTATTCGAGGTCGCCGCCGACCGGCAGGCCGCTGGCCGGCCTGGTGACCCGGACACCCATCGGCTTGACGAGCCTGGCGATATAGGTCGCGGTGGCCTCGCCCTCCAGGTTGGGGTCGGTCGCGAGGATGAGCTCGGTGACCGTGCCGTCGGACAGCCGCGCCATCAGCTCCCGGATCCGCAGTTCCTCCGGCCCGATCCCGTCGATCGGGCTGATCGCGCCGCCGAGCACGTGGTAGCGGCCACGGTACTCGCGGATCTTCTCGATGGCGGCGACGTCCTTGGGTTCCTCAACCACGCAGAGCACGGCGGGATCACGGCGCGGGTCACGGCAGATGCGGCATTCGTCTTCTTCTGCCACGTTCCCGCAGGTGCGGCAGAACTTCACCCGCTCGGTGACCTCGAGCAGCACCGACGCCAGCCTCCTGACATCGCCGGGATCGGCGGCGAGCAGGTGAAAGGCGATGCGCTGCGCGCCCTTCGGCCCGACGCCCGGCAGCCGGCCCAGTTCGTCGATAAGGCTCTGGACAACCCCTTCGTACACATCAGGTCCTGGTTCGCTGGCTTGGCTGTTCCGTTAGCTGGCAGGCGTCTCGCCACCGGTATCCGGCAGGCCCTGTCCCTGGCGCCCCCCGGGCGTTCCCGGAGCCTGCGTCCCTCCGGGTGCCCGCGGTGCGCCGGGCGCCCGCGGCGCACCGGGGCCTGCGAGTCCTCCCAGGGCCCCCGGCATGCCGGGCACGCCGCCGCCGAGTGCGGCCGTGAACGGCCCCATTTTTTCCTGCTGGAGGTTGCCCGCGGCCCGGTAGGCATCGCGCACTGCGGCGAGCACGAGGTCGGCGACGGTTTCCGCGGTTCCTTCCGGATCTGCCGCGTCGATGGCGGCGGGCGCGATGCTGAGGTCCACCAGCTCGCCCTGGCCGTTGACCCGTACCTTGACCAGGCCGCCGCCCGCGGTCCCGGTGACCTCGGCGTCAGCGAGTTCCTGCTGGACGTTCATGAGCTGTTCCTGCATCTGCTGCGCCGCCGCGAGCAGCTGCTGCATATCGAATTGGCCGTCCGGGTTCACTGTGCCCCCACCTGCTGCTGTCGCCGTGCGGTGCCGCCCTGGCGCCAATGGCTGCCTGCCACCACGGCACCAGCGGTTCCCCGCTTGCCTGCCGTACCGGGTCCGGCGGGCCGGCCGGGCTTGATCCGCGCGATTGCCTTCCACGAAAGAGCCTACGGCCTCTTGTGACCGCCGGGGACAGGGCCGGGCGACCGCCCCTGCCGGCCGGGCGGCCCCGGCAGTGACGGTGCGGCCTGGACGCTATGCGCCACACATGGATCGCGGTCCCGGGCGAGGGCTCCGCCAGGATGCCGCGGAACGTGGGCGTGCGTCAGTCATCGATCTCGCCGATGATCTGCCCGCCGAGCTCGCGCCGGATGAGATCCATGCCGGTAAGCTCCGCCTCGCCCGGCACGGCCAGGTCACCGGCGTCAGGGATGTCGCCGGCGGCACTGGTGACCGCACGGGTCGCATACCCCGCCGACCCGCCGCCCTGCGTGGCCGCCGACCCGCCGCCCTGCGTGGCCGCCGACCCGCCGCCCTGCGTGGCCGCCGACCCGCCGCCCTGCGTGGCCGGCGGCCCACCGTCCTGGACGCTGCTCCCCCCGGCGGGTCGCTTCCCGCCAGGGCCCGCCGCCGCTGTGCTACCGCGGCGGCGCGCAGCGTCCCCTTCCTGGGGGGAGGTGTTCCCGGCGCCCCCCGGCTCCGATGGCCAGGCGTCCTCCGCGGCGCCGGCCTGAGGGTTTGCGGCATCTCCCGGACCTGGGACGCTGCGGAAGGTACCCCCCGCTTCCCATGACCCGTCATCTCCGGGTGAAGAGCCGCCACCGGCGGTGCGGGTTCCCCCGACGGAGCGGAGCCGGTGGGCGGCGGGCTGCCCTGCGCCGCGGCCAGCGCCGGCCCGGGAACCGGCTCCCGCGTCACTGTCGGTTACCGCCCTGATCCTGACGTTCAGGCCGAAGCTGGCGCTGAGCACGCGCGCCAGGTCCGCATCGCAGCCGCTGCCCGTGAACCCCCTGACATCCCCGTCCCTGGCGAACCGTACGGTGAGGACGCCGTCCTCCAGCGATTCGACCGTCGCGTTGCTGAGCAGCATCCACGTGACCCGGCGCTCGCGCTTGACCGCGTCAAGCACCGCGTCCCACCGGCGCAGGAACGATTCTGTGTCAGCAGGCCCTTGCACCGGCCCCTGCTCCTCCGCCGGCCCCTGCGCCGCCCCCCGAGCTTCGGCCGCTCCCCGAGCATCGGCCGGTCCCCGCTCCTCGGCCTGCACCTGGCCAGCCCGCCCGGGAGCAGGCTGGCTCGCGGCTGCCGGCCCGGCGACCGGCTGCCCGGCGGACCCGGTGAACGGCGCTGCTTCCTGCCCGGGGCGCTCACCGCGGTGCCCGCGGGCTCGCGCCTTCGCGCCCGGGGCAGCTTCCCCGGGTTCGGGAGAGCCTTCCCGGGACGCGCTGTCAGCGTTCCCGGCCGCCCTCCCGGCGCGGCCAGCCGGCGGTGCCGCGGGCTGCACGCCTGCACCTGTGCCCGGGCCTGCTCCCGGTGTGGCGGGCCGCCCCGGGTCCGCCGCGACAGCGGCGAACCGGCGTTCCAGCCGTTCCAGCCTCGCGAGCAGGGCCTTCTCGTCATTGGCCGCCGAGGGCAGCAGCACCTGGGCGCACATCAGCTCGAGCAGCAGCCTGGGCGACGTCGCGCCCCGCATCTGGTCGAGTCCTGCGCTGATGATCTCGGCCGCGCGGGTCAGGCTGGCCAGGCCAAACCGTGCCGCCTGCTCGCCCATCCGCTCCAGCCGGTCCGGCGGCGCGTCGAGCAGGCCGCTCTGCCCCGCGCCGGGGACCGATGCGAGCACGATCAGGTCACGGAATCTGTCGAGCATGTCAGCGGCGAACCTGCGCGGCTCGTGACCGCCCTCGATCACCCTGTTCACCACGCCGAACACCGACGCGCCGTCGCAGGCGGCGAACGCGTTGACGATCTCATCCAGGAGGTTCTCGTCGGTGTAGCCGAGCAGCGCAACCGCGCGTTCGTAACTGAGTCCCGACTCATCGGACCCGGCGACAAGCTGGTCGAGGATCGACAGTGAGTCCCTGACCGATCCGCCTCCCGCGCGGACCACGAGCGGCAGCACGGCGGGCTCGAAGGGGACGCCCTCACTGGCCAGGATGTCTTCGAGCAACTGGCGCAGGGTCCCGGGGGGAA
>Ga0209061_1003569_pt1 | contig 16567 bp, 14 predicted proteins | sample Coa_R1_10_FD_187157 | JGI IMG/M metagenome (GOLD analysis project Ga0209061, IMG submission 187157) | Surface soil microbial communities from Centralia Pennsylvania, which are recovering from an underground coalmine fire - Coalmine... | ecosystem: Environmental > Terrestrial > Soil >...
CGTGCGCCGCCTGGTGGACACGACGGCGCCTTCGAGCCTCGGCGGCCTCGGCGACCCGCTGCTCCTCGTCGAGCCGGCCGTCATGATCGTGCTGGTCGTCGTCGCCTCCCAAAAAGGGGCGTTCCGCCAGCGGACTCGTCTGGCCAACGCCGTGCTGGTGCTGACCGTCCTGGCTGCCGTCGAGATCGTCAACCCGCTGCAGGGCAGCCCTCTCGTCGGCATCGGCGGAGCCCTGTTCATCCTCGTTCCGATCCTGGCGTTCTGGGTGGGCCGAGCGCTCGTCGACGACCAGATCCTGCGCAGACTGTTCCAGCTGGTCGCGGTGCTGGCCCTGGCGGCGGTCGCCTACGGGCTGTTCCAACAGCTCAGCGGCCTGCCCAGCTGGGACGCTGCGTGGGTGCAGACCTACGGATATGCCGCCTTGAACGTGGGCGGCGTGATCAGGCCGTTCGGCACGTTCTCCTCCGCCGCCGAGTACGCCGCCTTCCTCGGTATCGGACTGGTCATCTTCGCGGCCGCCCTCACCAAGCGGGTCGTGTTCCCCGTGGCTCTGGGCTCCGCATGCCTACTCGGCTACGGCATCTTCTACGAGTCGAGCCGGGGCATAGTGGTGCTCGGAGTCGGCGCCTTGGGTCTCATGCTCGCCGCCCGCCTCGGCTTGCGTCCGGTGTTCGCCCTGGTCGCTGGCCTGCTGGCGCTCTTGGCACTGTCTTTCGTGGCTGGCCACTTCGCCTCCTCCTCGGCCGGCTCGGCGGCCTCGACGCCGGGGGCGGCCCTGGTACAACACCAGGTTGAGGGCCTCGCCAACCCGTTCAACTCCCAGGACTCGACGTTGAGCGTCCATTTCACCGAGATGGTCGACGGTTTCCGCTCAGCGCTCACGGTTCCCGTCGGTCACGGCACCGGGTCGGTCACGATCGCCGCCTCACGCTACGGCGGCTCCGTCAAGGGTACCGAAGTGGATCCCTCCAACGTCGGCGTGGCTCTCGGCCTGCCAGGGCTTGTCGCCTACCTGGTGGTGGTCGTCCTCGGCCTATTAGGTCTCTACAGGACCGCCGCCGCCACCCGCACCTGGTGGACCCTCGCCGCCCTCGGGATGGTCACCGTGACGTTCCTGCAGTGGACCAACGGCGGGGAATACGCTGTCGCCTGGCTGCCGTGGCTGCTTCTGGGTTGGGTTGACCGTCGGCGAACCATTGGAAGCCCGGTATCGACGGCGAGTGGCAACCTTTCTGACATATGAGCGGATCGTACTTAACGAAAGGGATTCCGACCACTAAGAAATGAGAGCACTAATCGACGGTCGTCCGCTCGCCCGCGGCTGGGGCGGCGTGCCTCGCTACACCTACAACCTAATTCAGGCATTGAACTCAGCGCCACGTCACCACGAATACAACGTCCTCTCGTGGCGAGGGGAGTACACCAAAGTGCGCATGCTGTCGCCCTTACCGGTCGCGTCGAGCCCACTCCCTGGACGTATCCTTGTCTGGGGCGCCGACCGCGAACGATGGGGATTGCCCGGAATCGGATTGCGGCACCCTCACCTCTTTCACGGCACCGATTTTCAGACGCTTAGGTTCGGTCGTGCAGCCACGGTGAGCACCATCCATGACGTCGCTTATCTTCGAGTTCCGCACTGCTACGCCCCGGGTGCATCCGAGCAATTCGACGCGACCGTCAGGAGGAGCATAAGAACAGCTGATCATTTACTCACTGATTCCGCCCGCGCCAGAGCAGACCCGCTCGACGCCTACACACTCGACCCCGACCGGGTCAGTGTCGTCCACCCCGCTGTGTGTACAAGCGACAGCATGATGATCCCACAGAAGAACGATGGCGAATTCACAGCGCCCACTCTCCCGTTTGGTTCAGAATCCTTCCCGTTGCACGTGGGGGCTATTAACGCCCGGAAGAACCCAGCCAACCTGATCGACGGGTTCGTGCAAGCGACCGCCGAAGATGACTTCCAGCTCGTCCTAGCGGGACCAGATGGCGCTGACCCTACCTACGTAAGAGCTATCCGAAGTTTGGTCAAGGCGCACTTGTGCCAGGGACGCGTTCATCTCCTTGGTCCTGTCAGCCAAGCTCGAATACACGACCTCTACACGAGATGCGCAGCGGTTGCCACTCTGGGCCTCTACGAGGGCTTCGGTCTTCCCGCCGTAGAAGCCATGCTCCACTCCAGACCCCTCGTCGCCGCCAGAGCCGGCGCATTGCCTGAAATAGTTGGGGACGCCGCCGTCCTCGTAGATCCTCGCGATCCAGCGGATATCGCCCAAGGGATCAAGAAGGTTATGACCGATGCAACAACTCGAACTCGGCTTATCGCGGCAGGTCCCGCCCGTGCACGCTTGTTTAGCCCTGAACGGATGGCCGCAGAGTTAGAAGCAATCGACGAGAGCCAGCTGTGAGTCATTCCGTTCCGGTTTCCGTCGTTATCGCCAGCTACAACCACGCGGCCTTCCTGTGCCAGACCATAGACAGTGCCCTCGCGCAGGAATGGCTACCCTCCGAGATATTGGTCGTCGACGACGGCTCGACGGACGCGACTCGTTCTGTTCTCGCTGCTTACAAGGATGTTCCATCGGTTCGTTACATGTACGTTGACCATGTCGGCGCTGCTGAAGCAAGAAACATAGGCTGGCGTAGCGCGTCTCATTCGACGATAGCCTTCCTGGATGCTGACGACTGGTGGCTCCCTACCAAGCTAATGGCCCAGCTTCCACTCCTAGGACCAGAAGTCGGACTGGTCTACTGCGACACACTCCGGGTCGACGCGCAGGGCAAGCGCTTGACTCGCTGGCAGGACACCGCACCCCCCATCGAGGGCCACGTGTTTGTAGAACAGCTGCTCCAAAACCGGATCCAGACGAGCACCGTGGTCACGACACGCGAGGTGATCGACGGAGTTGGGGGCTTCGATCCGACCATGACTGCCTGGGAAGATATTGACCTGTGGAACAGAATAGCAGCTAGATACCCACTCGCCTATACACACAGCACTCTGGCCTGCTATCGGATGCTCCCCGGCTCGCTCAGCTCACGCAGCCTAGCAATGGCCAACGGACGGATGAAGTCGACAGAAAAGCTTGTCGACGGTCCCACAGGACAGCTACTTACTACCAGTCAAAAAGAACAGGCCTACGCCGACGCCCACTTACAACTCGCTGTCGCTCACTACCTGAATGGCAACATGAAGATATCACGACGGCATCTTCTCGCCGCACTCGATCTCCGACCGTCGATGGCGATACATAGGAGTTCGGCTGGACTTCTCTTCAAGTCGCTTCTCGGCCGACGGGTCACACACGAGTTGAGGCGTCTGAGGCGGGGGCACCGGTGACCAGGTGGACCTTGGGCATCAGCCACACACTCCATGAGAGTGCGGCATGCCTTCTTCGCGACCAGGAAATAGTTTTCGCGTCCGCCGAAGAGCGGTTCAGCCGCGTTAAGCAAGATTCTGGGTTCCCGCGACGCTCCATCCAGGCGGCACTCGAACATGCGGGCATCAGCGCGGATCAGCTAACGGCCGTAGGCATATCGATGCCCCATCCAGTCCATGGCCTGCTGCACGATGTCAAATGTCTCATCACAGGCGCGGTTCCTCGCAGGCGCTGGCACGCGATAAGTCCTCTCTTCGGGTACCTCGACCACAGGGGCGGAAGAAGCACCTCGCGCTTGGCGCACTCCCACCTCAAGATTGACAAACCGCTGCTTGTGCATGCTGGTCGCCATCATCGGTCACACGCTTGGAGCGCTGCCATCATGTCCGGCGACCCTGCCTCTGCTGTGATCGTCGCGGACGGTCGAGGAGCGAAGAACTCCAGCTCCATTTGGCTCCATCGCGGATCCCAACTGGAGCCTGTCGAAGCAAAGACCTTCCCCGACTCACTGGGCCTCTTCTATGCTAGAATCACGCAGTACCTTGGTTTTGAGCCCTTCGCCGACGAGTGGAAGGTCATGGGCTTGGCATCGTACGGCGATCCAGGCATAGTGATGGAGCCTCTCCTCCGAGTGTCAGATGATGACTACAGTGTCAACGGCCGAGCCCTACTAGGGCGAGGCTTCGGCGATCTCTCCTACCTCGAGGCTCTCTTCGGACCGGCTCGCCATCCAGACGAGCCGATCCTCGACCGCCATCGTGACGTTGCTTTTGCCGCACAGAACGCCGTCGAAGCAGCCATGCTCGCCCTCGTAAGAAGAGCCGTTCGGATGACAGGAGTGAGGTCCATTGCGCTAGCCGGAGGTGTTGCCCTGAATTGCAAGGCCAACGGGCTTGTACTGGCCAGCGGGGCAGTCGATCGATTGGTCGTTCAGCCCGCCGCAGGTGACGACGGCGCATCCATTGGATCAGCGATCGATGCTTATCATTTGAGCGGCGGAGGCGGCATTCCGGAACCGCTGCTTCACACCTCGCTCGGCCGAGGAGTACCGGACCACGACATCGAGTCCACCCTCAGCGGATACAAGGTCAAGTTTCGGCGGGTCGAAGATCCTGCTCTTGAGGCAGCAGAGCGCCTAGCAAGGTCGGAGGTTGTCGGATGGTTCCAGGGAAGGGCCGAGTTCGGACCGCGCGCACTCGGGAACCGGTCCATCTTGGCGGACCCGCGCCAACCCGAGACGCGTGACAGGGTCAACAAAGCCGTCAAATACCGTGAGACTTGGCGGCCATTTGCACCCTCCATACTGGCCGAGCACGCACCTCGGTTCTTCGAGAGCTGCAGAGACTCGCCTTTCATGATACTGACCTTTCCCGCTACTGAATCTGCCCGTGCAAGCATTCCTGCCGTCGTCCACGTCGATGGTACGTCACGCGTCCAGACGGTTACGAAGGAGGCCAACCCCGTCTATGAAAGACTCCTCAGGCACTTCTATCAACTGACAGGCGTACCTGCTGTGCTCAACACCTCGTTCAATCTGAAGGGTGATCCGATCGTCAATGACGTTCGTGATGCGGTACAGACGTTCTTCACGTCCGGTTTGGACGCGCTCGTCATCGGCTCCTTTTGTGTCTCCAAGCACGAGCAGACCCACGATGCTCTATCCTTCCCCTGATCCGACCAGGCTCGTCGACCAGAGTTCCCGATTGGCCCGTCTCGACGTGATCGTGCCAACATTTCGTCGACCAGCCCAGCTCGAACGGTGCCTGGGCGGTCTGGCGATGCAAACCAGCCGCAGTCACCGTGTGCTGGTCGTCGCGCGGCCGTCTGATCGAGCGACTCGTGACGCTTGGTCGACTATCGCGCGCTCCCATGTCGAGGCGCAGCTGGTCGACGTCGATGAACCCGGCGTGATAGCGGCGATGACCGCCGGCGTACGAGCTTCCGAAGCCGAATACATCGCGTTCACCGACGATGATGCGATCCCGCGACCCGACTGGGTCCAGCGCATGCTCGGCCATCTAGGCACCCCCGGTGTCGGCGCAGCAGGGGGTCGTGATGCCCAGCCCGGTTTGGACTCCCCTAGGGGAACTGTAGGCACCCTCAGTCCTTTCGGTCGGATAACAGGCAATCACCACCTCGGCGTCGGGCCTGTACGAGAAGTGCACCTCCTCAAAGGCGTGAACATGGGCTTCCGCCGCGAGGCTTTGGTGATGCCACGTCCAGGGGTCTTGTGGGGTTCAGGGGCGCAACCGCATTTCGAGATCCTCATCTGCCAATGGGCCGTTAAGCAGGGCTGGAAGCTAGTGTATGACCCTGCCATGGTCGTCGACCACTATCCAGGTGTACGATTCGATCCAGATCGGCGCGCGCACCCAAGTCACCAGGCGGTCTACGATTCATCCTACAATCAGTTGTTCGCCGCTGCGCTCTTCGCCGAACCTCTGACAGCTGTAGTCCGTGTTTTGTACAGCCTTTTTGTTGGCGATCGATCTGCTCCCGGCATGGGCCGGCTGCTCCTCGCGGCGCTTGAGAGAGATCGCGAGATTGTGAGACGGTGGCCGGTATCAACTGCTGCCAAAGTGGCCGCACTACGATCCTTACTGCGTTACCGGCTGTCCGACCCGGAGGCCACGGTCGAGAAACTCTCACCCAGGTCAAGAACCCCCAGTTCTGCCGCCGGGGCCCACCCTTGAGAATCTTACAGATCAGTACCGGTATCAACCACATGATCCTCGCTTGGATCGCCCGACGGCTTGAAACCGTCGGGCACACGTGCCTCACCATCCTCCCCGAAGGTCGGGCCATGGAGCCTTCCTTCTCCGGTTGGATGAAGAATGCACCTTTCGATGCAGCCGGGACAATGGGAAGACCGCTGACGCTCCCATTGCTGCAAGCGCTCTGCTCGGAGGGAGACTTCGACGTCATTCTGCTGCACGAGCCGCACTCCGCCAGCTTCTTAGAGGTAGACGGTGCGGCAAGCGATCTTCCTCCGATTGTAGGCTTTGTTCACACGGTGATTTGCCCCGGGCAGCGCCTGTTACGCCGTAGAGAGCAGATATGCCCCGGACCGATGGGCAACCGGTGTTTTACACGCTGGTATGCGGGCCCGTGCGGCTCTGCTTGGAGACCCACTTCGGCGTGGCGTGAGGTTCGCGCCGGCATCAGAGGACCGCGACGAATCGGCCGCCTCCGCGCGGTGGCAGTGGCAAGCCGGTGGATGTTCGACCACCTCGTGGCGGAGGGCGTAGATCCGAGGCTCATCGACGTGGTCGACCTGCCTTCTCTCCTAAATGAGATGGACTGGGCCTTCAACGATACGAAGGAAGCTGCGCCCACGACATTGCTTTACGTCGGTAGGTTGGCTCCGGCTAAGGGGCTCCACCGTCTGATCGAGGCTCTTCCCCTTCTTGCATCCGACGTAACCCTGCGGATATGCGGGGACGGTTTTCAAAGGACCGAACTGGTGGGTTTGGTGGCGGAACGAGGCCTGGAGAGGCAAGTCCACTTCGACGGCTGGGTTGCATACGATCGGCTGCCAAGTATCTACGCTGAGTCTTCCCTCCTGGTAGTTCCATCGTTGTGGCCAGAACCACTTGGGGCCGTCGTAGCCGAAGCCGCTACTCAAGGACTGCCCGCTCTGGTCGCTAATCGGGGCGGTCTACCCGAATGGGCAGAAATCCTGCCCGCAACACGAATAGTGAATATCGATTCCCGTCTGCAGTTGGTCGGAGCCATATCCGACGTACTCAGGAATCGTGAGCGCTCGCGCAGTTCGCCTAAGATCCTCCCTCATGACCCTCCGCGACCCACAGTTGAGGAGGTCCTGTGCAACGTGGTCTAACTACTCCGTACCACAGCGTCCGCATGTCACATATCATGCGACGTCCTGTGGGTGTATGGCCCGCGAAAGGATGATAGCGATCCGAGTCCGGCCAGTGTCAACTGTCGACGAACTGGCGGACGCTGCCGTCTCGCGCACATACGGCACGTCCGACCCTGGGAAGTCCGTCCAGGTGCAAGTGTGTGGACCGGTACCAACCTCGGGTGTTGATCCTGAGGTGAGCATGATTGTCCGCACCCACAGCCGCGTCCACATCCTTTTGGTTTGGCGGGAATCTATGTGCTTAAGGATACACTCGGGCAAAGGCATTCGGCACCCAAATGAGCCGCTTGTCTTGACGAGGTTCGGGGATAATTATATCCTGCACCCACGCTTTCGTGCCTCCTTCCGCACACGTGCCCAGGTAGGCCGAGGGAGTCACCACACGCATGCTCCAGACCTACTTCCGGCGCCAGAGCGCAACGCCCCTAAGCACACTACAGCAGGATGAGTATTCCCCGCCTGCTCTTACTCACCCCCTTGGCTGATGAGCGCGGCCGATCTGTCATTACAGGTGGAATTGAAGCCCTGTACCAGCTCGGTGCTGCCTTGCGGAAGCACGGAGTTAATGCCTATCTCAGCGACCCTTTTTGTCCCAATCCTCCTGCAACACCAGCTGACTACTCGGTCTACGCAATGCCCCGCCTAGCGTACACCGATCGTCATCCTAACGACCTCCGAATAATACCTGAGTATTGGTCCATCGCCTATGTTCTGAGAAGTCCGATCGAATTCTGATATGGTGGCTATCCATTGATAACGCTTTCGTGGGTTTACGGTCGATACGTGGCGCTAGCTTTCTACCTCGATGCCTTCGAGACCCCTACCTAGACGTAGCACACATGATTCGCCATACCTTAGGCATACGCGCTCTCCCTAACCGCGACCAATGGCGCTCTACGCGATGAAGTGGGGACTTGAGCGCACCATTGCTGGTTGAGTTGATGTTCTCACAGGCGTGTTATTTAGCGCAAATAGAGGTGGGCCGGGGGTTGTCCTTGAGGTGGGAGTGACCCCCTGCTCAGACTGTGCCGGCGCCAGCCGGGCCGGGGTCCCCTCCGGGGTGGCCTGGCTGGGGACGGTGCAGTTGGGGGTGCGGGGGGTGGAGGCTCGCAGGTCAAGGAGAAGTTCCGGCCCGCCGGGGTTATGCGACGAGTCGGTCCGGCCGTCGGCGGGGCCGTGGTCTCAGCCCATGAGCGGGCCGGGGGGGCCAGTCGACCCCGCAGTGCAACAGCAGCCTGAGGCGATAGTTGTGAAAGCTTTTGAAGCCGTGACCGACTCGGCGGACCTTCTCGATGAGCAGGTTCATCGCTTCGGTGGGCCCGGCCGAAGCACCGGTGGCGTGATGGGCCAGGATCTCCGGTCGCCACGCGGCCAGGGTCTTGGCCAAGGTGCGGACCTCGCCCACGTGGCTGGCCTGACAGAAAGCGATGGCCGCGTCCAACAACACGGCCGCCTGCTCGGCGTCGTCGGTCAGATATACGTCGCGGACCTTCTCTTTGGCCAGCCAAGCGTCGAGCACCTCATCGTGGGGGTCGCCCAGGCGCAGCCCTTCATGCAGGCGGGCCCAGGCCCGCTCCGACAGCCGTTCCTGGCCGGTGAGCAGCACCCGGCGGATCCGGTAGAGGGGATCGGCCTTGCGGCCCCTGTGTCCGAGCAGATCCTGGTTGACCCGCCTGCGACAGTTATCGATGGCCCGGTTGGCCAACGCGACCACATGAAAAGGGTCCACGACCAGGGTTGTGTGCTCGAGATGCGGTTTAAGTCCTTGGCGGTAGCCCTCGTGCGGGTCGATGGCCACCACCTTCACCGCCTCGCACCAGCCCGCAGGACGCCCTTCCAGCCAGGACCGCAGATCGGCGCCGGAGCGGCCCCGGGTCACATCCAACAAGCGGTGGCGTTGCAGGTCAACCATGCCGGTCACGAACCCCGGACGCCGTCGCGGGCCGGAACGCACAAAAGCGGTCTCGTCCACGCCCAGCTCGGCGACCGTCCCGATCCGCTCCGGGTCATCGACGAGCGGCCGGCCATGCGCTTCCACCGCAGCCATCGCCGTCGACCACGCCACCAAGTACTCGCGGGCCATCTCCGCCACCGACGCCCCATCCCGGCCCACCCGCCTGCAGATGTCCCGGCCGGCCCGCTCGGAAAGCACCGCACGAGCCCCGATCGCGTCGGTCTGTTCGGTCCAAGTCTTGTTCTCACAGTCGACATCAGGGCAATACCAGCGGCGCTTGCGCCACCACAACCGCACCGGCCGGCCCCCGGCCGGCATATCGCGCACCTGCACCACCTTGCGGCCCTTCGAACGGGCCCACACCCCGCACTGCGGACACGCAGCCCGCGAAGCGGTCGTCTCAACCGCCAGATGCAACTCGCCCGCCTCCTCCACCGCGTCCAACAACACGAACCCGGCCAGGCCCAACACGGCCACACCGGTACTCTGATCCTTCGTCAGGGGTTCCTCCTATCACCTGGTCGACTTTCGACGAGTAACCAGGATGGCGGGACCCCTGACCTATCGCGTCAATCCCTGATCGCCGCTCCGGTCAGCCTCCCCACTTCAACGCGAAGAGCCACCAATGGAGCCATCTCGCTCAGTCCTTCTATGCAAGACGCACCCTACAACGCTCCGGTGTCTCGGCTATCGATCTTACCGACTATATTGCCGCCGATTTCATCCGTCCTGAACTTCGTATGTACGACCGACCTCGGCCTATAGACGTCTCATATAACCCCACGAAGGGGTTGCACCGCCTGCAACCGATCATCGACGCAAGCCCCCCAGGACGGTTTGTGCCCTTGGAAAACCTAGACCGTGCTGGTATGGTTGAACGGCTGTCGCTATCTAAATTATACGTTGATCTCGGAGACCATCCTGGACGCGACCGCATTCCGCGGGAAGCGGCAAGTCAAGGATGTGTCGTTATTGTTGGGCGGCATGGTGCTGCAAGGAATCCCGTAGATATTCCATTAGCAGCGCGCTACAAACTTTCCTTCTATCTGAGTTGCAAGCCGGCCGCAACCAATAGGTACCTGTCAGATATTCTTGCAGACATAGACACACACCGCACGAATCAGTGGTCTTATCGAGAAACAATAAGGCGGCAGGCCCAAATATTTGCGACTGAGGTCCGCCATCTAATATGGTTTCTCTCAAGACGTTATGGGCGGTTGGAAGAAACCTAGAACTGACGCACTCAGGAACGGGACCACTTCCGACCTGCATCGGGCAGAGGCAGCACTCTGGAAAGGTGGTTTAACTTAAGGCAATGCGAGTTGGGATAGTGGGCGCCGGATGGACCGGGTTAACAGCAGCTCGGGTACTGGCAGACGCAGGTCATCACGTTACGGTCTACGAAAAGTCTCCGGTAATCGGTGGGCACTCGCGTACTGAGACGCTCCAAGGCGTCATATACGAGCCAAATGGCGCTCATATATTTCATACGTCCGACCGAGAAATCGTATCCTTTGTAGCGAACCTTGGGCTCACCCGGCGGTTCCAACATCGAGTAAAGACTCTGGTGCATCTCGACGACCAGATGGAGCCTATACTCCTATCTTGGCCCATACAGCTGGGAGAATTACGTCCTCTGTCGATATGGAACCGAGTGAGGCACGAATTGGACTCCCTACCGAGTACTCCGCGTGGTGAGACGTTCCGGGAATATGTGATATCGCTAGTCGGACCCACCCTCTATTCTATATTTATTGAAGGCTATACTGAAAAGCAGTGGGGCGCCAGCGCTGATCGATTGAGTTCCTCCATCGCTCCCAATCGAGTAGATCTTCGTGATGACGGCGAAACCCGATTGTTCCAAGATAGCTTCGAGGCTTTTCCGGCCGGGGGCATGAGCTCAATATTGGACCGTCTCGCGGTTGGTCTAAGGATTGAAACTTGCGCCGAGCTGGTGCTGGACGACCTTGGTTCCATTCCAGCGGATACTTGGGTCGTGACTGCGCCCTTAGACATATTCTCCAGATCCACGCGGCCCCTCGAATGGCGAGGGGTAACTCTACGTTCGGTTTATCAAACGACCAACTCTCCGACCGACACTCTGAGCCCAGCCTACGTCGTCAATTATCCGCACCGTCGATATCCATTTACGCGTACCATTGAGACTAAACACGCCACAGGTCAGCATATAACAGGCACCGTCATAAGCTACGAGTATCCGGGCGGTGGAGGCCGTCACTACCCGGTCCCAACGGTCGATGGTGGCAATGAGCGGCTGAACGAGGCGTTGAAGGCAAATATCAGAGACGCGGTCAACCGTCCAATATGGTTTTGCGGACGCCTCGCTAATTATCAGTATATTAACCAGGATCAGGCCATTCGACAGGGCCTGGACGTTGCCAAGTCGATTGTTGATGGCAGTGCGTCCGTCCGCTGATTTTGTTTTCAAATGGTTGTTGCACTGAACTACTCCGTGGTTGGCTTGTAAAGTGAGCTACTGGTATGGGGGCATATCGATCCACCGGTGAAATGGCCGCATCTTCTGGTTCCAGCCACTCCAGTGCTGCCTGGCCTCTTCAGCAGACGTAGGCTTCAAGCGACGGCGCCAGAAAGCCCAGCAAATCTCGACCACTCCCATAAGGGTGGTAGCACAACGAAAGATCAAGATATAGATGGGTGAATGCCACTTTTTTAAGTAGTACACAAGGGATCGGCGCCATGCGACCCATCTATCAGAGGCTGTATAGTAGCTGGTCCCTACCCTGTGAATAATCCGATGATTCAAACAGACAACAGTTCTATATCTCATTGCTCTAATACGGCGACAGATATCTACATCCTCAAAATACATCCCAAAATTTTCGTCGAATCCGCCGACTTTGTGAAAAACCGAAGCACGTATGGCTACCACAGAAAAGGGAACCCAGGCAGCGTCCACGAGGCCATTATTGGTTGGATTGCCCCGCCTGCGTAGAGAAGCGACTCTGGTCTGCAAGAAGCGCCCAGGACTACTCGTCATCCACACATCCGCGACAATTCCCGGTTCTTCGCCCAAGGTTTCCTGGAGGGTCATGTCAGGATTGATCAATTGTGGCGAGATACAACCAATGTCAGGATTCTGGTCGAATATTTCAATGGCAGTGCGAAGGAATCTTGGCAGGGTGGCGTCGAAGACGATGTCGTGGTTCAGTAACACGAGTATGTCACAGCTATTGGCCTCTTCAGCGAGTTCGTTATGGTTTTGACCAAAGCCCCATGGTACGCATCTGGAGAGGAACCGGAAGGGCCCTTCATATGGGACCTCTGCATATGGTACTTCAGCATGACGAAAGGGTATGTTGTGAACGATGCAGAGGAAGCACTGGCAGTGTCCGACCCGTGTCGGAAGCCAATCGGCCACTCGATAGACGTAATCTCCAACGCCGTGGTCGACCAGCTGAATGCGAAGATAAGCGATACTTGATTCTGATTGAGCATCGCCATTTCTAGGGGATACCATGGTCGCAGCCTCCGTTCTTCGGTTTGCCCTTTTCGTGCTCACAGACCCCCAGCTCAGAGCCACAGAGTCGAGTGTCCGAAGTCCTCCCTCCTCTACCGCCCTTCAGATTCTGGGTTTTAAGGCAGCGCTAGCGTTTTACTGATGCCGAGGCGGCTCGGCCATAAAACCCATCTTCCTTCAAGAGCTGCGCTGCCGGGCCGACCGCCTCCATTCTCCCCCCAACCAGGACGAGGATCTTGTCGCAGAACGTGAGAGTGGACAGTCTGTGGGCCACCACGAAGATCGTGAGCCTCCCCTTGAGCGCAGCGAGCGACTCCTGCACGAGTGCTTCTGACGTGGCGTCGAGGGAGCTGGTCGGCTCGTCGAGGACGAGCACCAGGGGGTCACCGGCCAGGGCCCGGGCGAGGCAAAGCCGTTGGCGCTGCCCTCCTGAGACGCCGTCCATGCGCTGGCCGATGAGGGTGTCGTAACCCACGGGCCACTCGGCGATGTCCTGGTCTATCCGTGCGAGGTGAGCAGCGTGCTCCAGCTTCGGACGATCGAGGTCCCTGAAAAAGGCGATGTTCTCCGCGACCGTCGCCTGGACCAACTTGGGCTCCTGGGGGACGTAGGCGAAGCACCGCGCCATGGCGCTGGCCGCGTACTGGTTCGCCGGGCGCCCGTCGATCAGGCAGCGGCCAGAGCTGGGTTCGCGAAGCCCGAGGATCAACTGGATCAGGGTCGACTTGCCCGCCCCTGTGGGGCCGACGATACCGATGGCCTCGCCCGCCTCTACCTCTATGGTGACGTCCCGCACGGCTGGGACGCCGCGGCCGTAGGAGTACGTGACGTTCTCGAACGCCAGCTTGGGAACGGATTCGATCGCCAGTCCGCCTCGGCGAACCCCGCCAGCACGGTACAGGCTCTCTGTCTGCCCAAGTTTGGCGAGGAACGGCGCCGACTGCTTCCAGCTCTGGTAGGAGTTCTGCAGCATCTGGCCGTAGTTCGCAGCCCGGACGAGGAGCAGCACGGCTGCTCCGAGCGACAGGGTCCGTGTCGATCCGGTCGCGGCGAGGGCTGCGAGGCCTCCTACGAGCAGCAGAAGGACCATCCCGTAGTAAACGCCCGGTGCTAGCGAGCCGAGAAAGCTGGTCATAAGGAAGCGGCGACGAATGCCCGATGCCGAGTCGCCGATCCGCCGCTGAAAGGCCCCCCCGACCCCGAAGACCTGGATCTCCTCCGCCAAGCGTGCCGTTTCGCTGACCACGTCGGCGTGAGCTATCTGTTCAGCCGCGAGGGCCTGGGCACGGCGGCCACCCAGCCGGCCGAGGGGCCGCAAGCCAGAGAAAAGCAGGGCCGCGGCACCGATGACGGCGAGGGCCGGAACGAGCCCGACGGTGAGAGCGCTCGCAACGAGGATGGCCACCGTCACGGAGGTGGTCACGATGCCCAGAGCGACCTGGATGATGTAGGTGGCCTGAACCGTCTGGCTGGTCAGCAGCTCCTGGAGCCTGCCTTCGGTCTCGGATGACTTCAGCTCCCATCCGGCGTTCAAGTAGGCGTCGGAGAGGCGCTCGCGGATCGTCTTTTGCACGTCGGCGAGGATCACGGCGGGCAGGTAGGAAACGGGGAACTGCAGCCCGATCCGAGTCACCGCGAGGACGGCGCCGACGACGAGGAACTGGTCGATCGAACCGGCGAGATGCAGCGGCCCAGCATTTAGCGATACCCGCCGCGCATGTTGGACCAGGGCGCCGGCGATCTCCGCAACGAGCACGAGCACCGCCGACTCGCAGGCGGCGGCGGGCAAGGAGACAGCCGCCATCCCCGCCACAAGCCAACGGTGGGGCCGCAGCAGCGAGGCGACGTGGCGCCGCGCGGTGTAGCGGATCGCTGTGCTTCGTTCGGTCGGTTCTGTCATCCGTCTGCTCCGGCGAGACGATACCGCCATATCCCCATGCCCTTATCACCCTGCTCCGCCGAACAACCCCCCGATGTTACAGTCCAAGAAACCCTTGCATCGCGACTGCCAAGGTCGGCTAATCTTCCAGGCGACTCTAGCCAGCGGGAGGTGGCGGGACTTTGACCAGGTCCGGCAGGAGGATCCGAGCAGGTCTGTGGGGGCTGTGCCTGGCGGCGACGACGCTCCCCGGGGTCTTCGCCGGCGCCCCGCCCGCATCTGCGGCGACCTCCAACGGCGGCGGGGGCTACTGGATGACCGCCGCCGACGGGGGTGTCTTCACCTTCGGCGATGCCCACTTCTACGGGTCGATGGGCGGCAAGCCCCTCGTCCAGCCCGTCGTCGGCATGGCCCCCACCCCCGACGGCGGCGGGTACTGGCTCGTCGCCTCCGACGGGGGCATCTTCACCTTCGGCGATGCCCACTTCTACGGGTCGATGGGCGGCAAGCCCCTCGTCCAACCCGTCGTAGGCATGGCCGCCACGCCTGATGGCGGTGGGTACTGGCTCGTCGCCAAGGACGGCGGCGTGTTCACCTTCGGCGACGCCCACTTCTACGGGTCCATGGGCGGCAAGAAGCTCAACGCCCCGGTCGTCGGCATGGCCGCCACTCCCGACGGCGGCGGGTACTGGCTGGTGGCGGCCGACGGGGGCATCTTCACCTTCGGCGACGCCGGCTTCTACGGCTCGACGGGGAACCTGAAGCTCGCCAAGCCGGTCGTCGGCATGGCCGACACGCCCGACGGCGGCGGGTACTGGCTTGTGGCGGCCGACGGTGGCATCTTCACCTTCGGCGACGCCCACTTCGACGGCTCGACGGGGAACCTGCCGCTCCGGGCGCCCGTGGTGGGCATGGCCCGCAGCGCCGACGGCGGCGGCTATGTCCTCTACGCCGCAGACGGCGGCGTGTTCAACTTCGGCGACGAGGGCTTCTACGGCTCCATGGGGGACTGCGTCCTGGTGAGGCCGATGGTCGGAGGGGCCGGAAATGGGTAACGTCTCGCCGGAAGCTCCCATGGGAGGTGGCGCCGTGCGCCGTGTGTTCCTCGCTCTTTGGTCGGTCCTGCTCATAGCAGGCTTGTGCTTCGTCGGGTCGGTGCCGGCCCAGGCGGCGGCGTTGCCCCAGAGTTGCACCTACGGCCCGTGCGGCCCCACCGGGGTCATGGTCGTCGTCAGCGTGACCCAGCAGCCCAACGGCGTCACCGACATCGACATCTCCATCTCGGCGTTCGGCCACGACGAGACCGTCGACATCTACGTGCACTCCGTGTCCTACTCGGTGGGCTCCACGGTGACCAACTCGTCTGGCCAGGCCAGCCTGACCATCACCCTCCCCGCCGGGCTCGCCCCCGGCACGCACACCCTGACAGCCGTGGGGACGAGGACGGGAACGACGGCCAGCACCACGTTCACCCTCTCCCGCACCACCGCCGGTCTGCAGCCGTGCACCGCTGGGGTGTCCAGCGCCTCGGGCGGCGTCGTGCTCGCAGCCTGCCTCAACCAGGTGCCCGCCGCGTCCCCGCCAGCAGCCGCCGGCACCCCCCAGGCCGCGGGGACGCCGAAGGCCGCGCCCGCCCCCCAGAGCAGCCTGCCCTTCACCGGCACCGACGCCCGCCTCACCGCCGGGGTGGCCGCCGTGCTCGTCGCAGCAGGCGGGATGCTGGTCCTCGCCTCCCGCAAGCGCCAGCGGGGTGCTTGGCGCCGCTCGAGCCCCTAACCCGAGGACGGCCTCCCGGAGCCGTCGCCTTCAACGGCTGCAGTCCTGCGGGCTCAGGCGAAGTAGGCGAGGCACGCCACGATCATCGCCAGTAGAGGGGCGGGCCCGTGAAAATCGCCCGAAATCGACAGCTCCCCGCCGTCGCCGCCTCGCTCGACTCGCAGGTCGAACGCCTCCCCGCCCACCGCCCCCC
>Ga0209061_1003571_pt1 | contig 16566 bp, 16 predicted proteins | sample Coa_R1_10_FD_187157 | JGI IMG/M metagenome (GOLD analysis project Ga0209061, IMG submission 187157) | Surface soil microbial communities from Centralia Pennsylvania, which are recovering from an underground coalmine fire - Coalmine... | ecosystem: Environmental > Terrestrial > Soil >...
TCGTCGGGGTGCGGTGTCGCTCAACGAAGGACGGGGAGAAGACCCCGTCAAAACGGCTGAACCCAGAAGCGCAGCAGAACAGCAATATCCGCTCAACGAAGGACGGGGAGAAGACCCCGTCAAAACCAGAGAGTTCCACAAGCCGCTTCTGTCGCCGCTCAGGACGCTCAACGAAGGACGGGGAGAAGACCCCGTCAAAACCGGCTGCACGCCGGATGAGGTACGAGCTCGGTTAGCGCCGCTCAACGAAGGACGGGGAGAAGACCCCGTCAAAACTCCCAACGTCGTCCACAAGCAGGTAATGAAGGCCGAGCCCCGCTCAACGAAGGACGGGGAGAAGACCCCGTCAAAACAGCGTAGGGGGGTGCCAGGGCGATGAAAAGTGGATGTGCGCTCAACGAAGGACGGGGAGAAGACCCCGTCAAAACAGGGTAGCAATAATACGAGCTCGGGCTGTCTTGTTCGCTCAACGAAGGACGGGGAGAAGACCCCGTCAAAACCGCCACGCCACTTTTGGCACGGCCGGCCGGGCGTCAACCGCTCAACGAAGGACGGGGAGAAGACCCCGTCAAAACGCGCCCTGGCATACTTCGCTGTGCAGCGAAGTATAGAACGCTCAACGAAGGACGGGGAGAAGACCCCGTCAAAACGATTTGGGCGAAGGGGCCGTCCACGAGGCGACCGTGCCGGCGCTCAACGAAGGACGGGGAGAAGACCCCGTCAAAACTAGCTCGTACAATTACCCATGACGTGATCGAGGCCCGCTCAACGAAGGACGGGGAGAAGACCCCGTCAAAACCTGTCGGTTGCCCGGTACCCACAGCTGCGGTACAGGGCGCTCAACGAAGGACGGGGAGAAGACCCCGTCAAAACCGTCGGCGTTTCTAGAACGCCGAGCGCAGCGATATCTCGCTCAACGAAGGACGGGGAGAAGACCCCGTCAAAACCTGACGTGGTGAGGGAAAGAGGCCGCCAGCGGCGCCGAGCGCTCAACGAAGGACGGGGAGAAGACCCCGTCAAAACCGGCCCGGCAACCGTAACGCCGATTGACCAGGCTCAGGATCGCTCAACGAAGGACGGGGAGAAGACCCCGTCAAAACCAGTGCCTCTCCAACCCGTGCCGGAGAGCTGGATGCTCCGCTCAACGAAGGACGGGGAGAAGACCCCGTCAAAACGAAGCGACGTATTGCTGGCCAGTAGTCCCACCCGAGACCGCTCAACGAAGGACGGGGAGAAGACCCCGTCAAAACGCCCGGCAGTGGTACTTCCGGTTGACGAGCGTCAAGATCGCTCAACGAAGGACGGGGAGAAGACCCCGTCAAAACGAGAGCTGGATGCTCGTACCGGGGGTGGTCGAACGCTCAACGAAGGACGGGGAGAAGACCCCGTCAAAACCAGCCAAGTCACCCCAGACGGTATCAGCGCCACCTCTTGGCGCTCAACGAAGGACGGGGAGAAGACCCCGTCAAAACAAGCTCACACCGCCCATGCCTGCGCGAGGAACCCAGAGCGCTCAACGAAGGACGGGGAGAAGACCCCGTCAAAACCGGCGCAGTTCTGGCCCGCTCGGCCTCGCGGCGGCCGGCGCGCTCAACGAAGGACGGGGAGAAGACCCCGTCAAAACACGTAAGGGAGCGCTAACTAGTGCTACGCCTGGCCTTCGCTCAACGAAGGACGGGGAGAAGACCCCGTCAAAACGGGACTCGACCCTTTCGGCTACTGGATGGCCGCGACGCTCAACGAAGGACGGGGAGAAGACCCCGTCAAAACCGGCTTGGGAAGCTGCCGAGGGGGGCAATTGGGCCACGCTCAACGAAGGACGGGGAGAAGACCCCGTCAAAACTTCCCTCCTTCGACGATAGTTGCTAGGGTCGGTAAACCACGCTCAACGAAGGACGGGGAGAAGACCCCGTCAAAACAAGCGGGCATTCAGGACTTCCCGTTGGCGTGCGTGCGCTGCGCTCAACGAAGGACGGGGAGAAGACCCCGTCAAAACCTGGTGGCTTGGGAGGCTGCCGAGGGAGGCAATTGGACGCTCAACGAAGGACGGGGAGAAGACCCCGTCAAAACGCTCAGGTCGCTCAGGTCCAAGCAGCGCTCCCGCAGCGCTCAACGAAGGACGGGGAGAAGACCCCGTCAAAACGTGCGTGAGCCTGACCGGCTGTACACCCCGTACCAGGAACGCTCAACGAAGGACGGGGAGAAGACCCCGTCAAAACTGCTGCGACCGCGGCGAGGGCAAGTACAAGGTGGGCGCTCAACGAAGGACGGGGAGAAGACCCCGTCAAAACCGTGTACACGCCTATTTCGATAATGTCCGAAGAGGGCGAGCGCTCAACGAAGGACGGGGAGAAGACCCCGTCAAAACGCTGCACGCTGGGTGAGGTACCAGCTCCGTCAAGGCCGCTCAACGAAGGACGGGGAGAAGACCCCGTCAAAACGCTGCACGCTGGGTGAGGTACCAGCTCCGTCAAGGCCGCTCAACGAAGGACGGGGAGAAGACCCCGTCAAAACGTGCCAGGTGGCTCGCAGGCAGTAAGCGTCGGTAGCGACCGCTCAACGAAGGACGGGGAGAAGACCCCGTCAAAACGCGTCGGCGAGCCGTTCTCGGCCTCGAGCTCGAGCGTCGCTCAACGAAGGACGGGGAGAAGACCCCGTCAAAACACGGTCCACGACGTCGTTGACGGCGAAGTCGGGACGCCGACGCTCAACGAAGGACGGGGAGAAGACCCCGTCAAAACAAGCCCCTGTACCCGCTCAGGACGCCCGCGGGCATCGTCGCTCAACGAAGGACGGGGAGAAGACCCCGTCAAAACACGAGGGCGACCAGTGCCGGCCCGCCACCGAGCGCGACCGCTCAACGAAGGACGGGGAGAAGACCCCGTCAAAACGGGGCAGCACGGCGTGGGCGCCACACCGTGAGGGGGCCGCTCAACGAAGGACGGGGAGAAGACCCCGTCAAAACCCCGTTCACCGAGTGGGACTACCCGATGGCCTACGCCAACCGCTCAACGAAGGACGGGGAGAAGACCCCGTCAAAACGCGCCGGTCGCTTCGGCCGGCGTCAAGATGTCCGAAGCGCGCTCAACGAAGGACGGGGAGAAGACCCCGTCAAAACGCGAGCGTCGTGAGCTGCACGGTCAAGACATCGGTCGACGCTCAACGAAGGACGGGGAGAAGACCCCGTCAAAACCTCCCCCCCTCTGCGCTATGCGAGTAAGAGGTGTGCGCGCTCAACGAAGGACGGGGAGAAGACCCCGTCAAAACCGCCTCCGTGGCCTCTTCCTCCGTGAGCATGTGGGCGGCCGCTCAACGAAGGACGGGGAGAAGACCCCGTCAAAACCTGCGCAGGGCAAGGCAGCGAGCGCTGCATTGACCTGCGCTCAACGAAGGACGGGGAGAAGACCCCGTCAAAACCCTCCACAGGACCCAGCGGCCATACCGCCCGTGGGGCGCGCTCAACGAAGGACGGGGAGAAGACCCCGTCAAAACGGCGCCCACCGCGACGGGACCTGCTCAGTGGGGAGCGCTCAACGAAGGACGGGGAGAAGACCCCGTCAAAACTAGCTCGTGCAGCGGCCCAGGACGTGATCTAAGCCCGCTCAACGAAGGACGGGGAGAAGACCCCGTCAAAACCAACCCTGACAGATGGGAGCCTGTCGGCATCCTCATGCCACGCTCAACGAAGGACGGGGAGAAGACCCCGTCAAAACACCGTAGCGGCCCCAAGCACCCCGTCGCTCCCGAGCGCTCAACGAAGGACGGGGAGAAGACCCCGTCAAAACCCAGCCACCTCCCCCGCCGCTCACCCCGCCGTTACCCGCTCAACGAAGGACGGGGAGAAGACCCCGTCAAAACCCGAGCCCCTTACGCCCGAACAGGCCACCGGTGGAGCGCGCTCAACGAAGGACGGGGAGAAGACCCCGTCAAAACTCCCAGGCCGTACGGCTGGTCGAGCGCTGTCCCGGCCGCGCTCAACGAAGGACGGGGAGAAGACCCCGTCAAAACCAACATTACCGCTTTGGCGACCGCTTCGTAATGAGCGGTCGCTCAACGAAGGACGGGGAGAAGACCCCGTCAAAACGCGCCGCAAAGCCTCCATGGCCGGCTCGTCGTAGCGCGCTCAACGAAGGACGGGGAGAAGACCCCGTCAAAACCAATGCCTTGGCAAAGTCGGCAGGCGTGGAGATGTTCGCTCAACGAAGGACGGGGAGAAGACCCCGTCAAAACTTGTGCTGGCCATCTCTGTGCTTAGTATCTGGGTGCACGCTCAACGAAGGACGGGGAGAAGACCCCGTCAAAACCCCGAGCGGAGCACCAGCTCGACGCTCGAGACTTCGATCGCTCAACGAAGGACGGGGAGAAGACCCCGTCAAAACGGTCGACATGCCATGTACCCCGCAATAGTGTGTAACGCTCAACGAAGGACGGGGAGAAGACCCCGTCAAAACTGTTGATCGTGCCGGTCGAGCAAGCAGTCTGTTGACGCTCAACGAAGGACGGGGAGAAGACCCCGTCAAAACGGTCGTCGGGGTCGATGTGGTCGTCGAGGCCGCAACGCTCAACGAAGGACGGGGAGAAGACCCCGTCAAAACGTCCCGAGTCCTCGCCACAAACAGCCACGTGGCCTGCGACGCTCAACGAAGGACGGGGAGAAGACCCCGTCAAAACCTGGGAGAGGAGCGCTCGTACGAGCGGGCAAGCACGCTCAACGAAGGACGGGGAGAAGACCCCGTCAAAACCCGCAGTCTGGGCGGGAGTGGTCGGTGTGGCCGGCGCTCAACGAAGGACGGGGAGAAGACCCCGTCAAAACCATGTCGCGCTAATGCGCTCGCAGGTGACAGCCAGCGCTCAACGAAGGACGGGGAGAAGACCCCGTCAAAACTAGAAGTGGCCAACCCAACCGAAACCGTCGAGCCGTGGCGCTCAACGAAGGACGGGGAGAAGACCCCGTCAAAACCTGTAGTTGTTCGTAGCTAGGTTGTCAGAGCTGGAATACGCTCAACGAAGGACGGGGAGAAGACCCCGTCAAAACGTTCAGGGAAGTGCCACAACCAGGGCATTTCATACGCTCAACGAAGGACGGGGAGAAGACCCCGTCAAAACCTCAGTTGTTCGACCCCGAAGCCCACGGGTGCCAACGATACGCTCAACGAAGGACGGGGAGAAGACCCCGTCAAAACGTGTCCGGTATATTTTGGGGCTCGACAGATCGTGCGCGCTCAACGAAGGACGGGGAGAAGACCCCGTCAAAACACGCCAGCCCGGTAACGACACAGGCCCCCTGTGGGTGGCGCTCAACGAAGGACGGGGAGAAGACCCCGTCAAAACCACGGAGTACCCGTCCATAGAGATTGCCAATGTTGTAACGCTCAACGAAGGACGGGGAGAAGACCCCGTCAAAACCCCGGTGACAGCGGGGAGCGTGAGGGCGACCAACTCCTCGCTCAACGAAGGACGGGGAGAAGACCCCGTCAAAACCTCGTACCTGACACGTTGGCGACCGTCGAGGCCGCGCTCAACGAAGGACGGGGAGAAGACCCCGTCAAAACCTTAGGACCGATTGAAACCAACAGGTTGCCGCCCACGCTCAACGAAGGACGGGGAGAAGACCCCGTCAAAACCCCCGGGGGCGGGACTTGGGTCGTTCCTATTTCTGACCCCGCTCAACGAAGGACGGGGAGAAGACCCCGTCAAAACATCGATGTCCTTAAGCTCTTCGATAAGGTTGGCACGCTCAACGAAGGACGGGGAGAAGACCCCGTCAAAACGCCATGCGTACTTCGAGGGCGGCGACCTTGTAGAGCGCTCAACGAAGGACGGGGAGAAGACCCCGTCAAAACGCGCCCGTTGCACGGTGGCCCAGTTAGACCGGCTCATCGCTCAACGAAGGACGGGGAGAAGACCCCGTCAAAACCTGTCGCCGTTCCAAGAACGGCGGGCGCAACGGTACCTCGCTCAACGAAGGACGGGGAGAAGACCCCGTCAAAACCAGAGAGCAGCCGCGACCCCGAGAAGGGCGAAACCAGCGCTCAACGAAGGACGGGGAGAAGACCCCGTCAAAACTCCGCACCTGCTGCACGGCCCCTTGCAGAAATTGCATCGCTCAACGAAGGACGGGGAGAAGACCCCGTCAAAACACTTGACAGCGGCAACTGCCTGGTCGAGGTCTGTGGCCGCTCAACGAAGGACGGGGAGAAGACCCCGTCAAAACTGGAAAAAAGCCGGAATAGGCCGGTTGCACGCCGGGTGAGCGCTCAACGAAGGACGGGGAGAAGACCCCGTCAAAACCCCCGTGGACGATGAACAGCTCGCCATCGCACCCGTCGCTCAACGAAGGACGGGGAGAAGACCCCGTCAAAACACGAGGACGACGGCCTCCCTTTCACTCTTCGACAGCGCTCAACGAAGGACGGGGAGAAGACCCCGTCAAAACACGATACCTGGCTGGCTGTTGGCCGAACCTACCCCCGCTCAACGAAGGACGGGGAGAAGACCCCGTCAAAACTACAAGTAAACCTCTATGCCTACGGCCTACGTAAAGATCGCTCAACGAAGGACGGGGAGAAGACCCCGTCAAAACGTTAACCTGCGAGAACATACGTACGAAAATCACAAGCGCTCAACGAAGGACGGGGAGAAGACCCCGTCAAAACCCCCCGCTCCGGTGCCAGGCGGCTTGCAGGCAGTAAGTCGCTCAACGAAGGACGGGGAGAAGACCCCGTCAAAACAAACTTCCGCGGCTCCGGTGCGCTCCCCCTCAAGAGGAGACGCTCAACGAAGGACGGGGAGAAGACCCCGTCAAAACGCGATTGGCGATCTACTCTCCGGTGCCGCTGACGAGCGCTCAACGAAGGACGGGGAGAAGACCCCGTCAAAACCAGGCTTCGGCGGGCCACTTGCACGGCCCGTCAAGCGCTCAACGAAGGACGGGGAGAAGACCCCGTCAAAACGTTCATATCGATTAAGATGCTTTGGACCTCCTCAGCGCTCAACGAAGGACGGGGAGAAGACCCCGTCAAAACATATTAGGGTCGTTATGATCGTACATAGGTACTTTCGCTCAACGAAGGACGGGGAGAAGACCCCGTCAAAACTGGGGCGATGAGGAGTCTCGCTATGTGGCATGCACCGCTCAACGAAGGACGGGGAGAAGACCCCGTCAAAACGCGCGACCAGGTCCTTGAGCTCGGAGTAGCTCGTCTCCGCTCAACGAAGGACGGGGAGAAGACCCCGTCAAAACCTGGCTGCTGGCTCAGTGCTGGCGGCAGCCCTTACTCGCTCAACGAAGGACGGGGAGAAGACCCCGTCAAAACGCGCCGGCGCTTTTCCTCTTGCGCCTCCACCCCCAGTCGCTCAACGAAGGACGGGGAGAAGACCCCGTCAAAACCACTGATGAGCATCTTCTCCAGGCGGTCGCCGGCGTTGCCCGCTCAACGAAGGACGGGGAGAAGACCCCGTCAAAACCCTGTTTGCCACGATGAGTGGCAAACAGGGCACTTGCTGCCTCGAGCTACCCTCTTATCATCACTCTAAGTGGTCACCAAACCCTCGGTTGTCAAGGATCACCAACGGTTCGGGTCACCGGTGATGTCCCCATGTCGACTGTCGCGGTGATGTCTTTGGTTGTCAAGGATCACCAACGGTTCGGGTCAGAGGATCCACGGCCCGCCGAGATCATGAGGCTTTGCTCGGCCGAGCGAAAGCTTGGCGTCCGGGATCGTGCCCGAGAAACGGTACAAGTTTACCGAATCTTTCGCAGGCTCGATGCTGCCTTCTAACTCTGCAATGAACCTGGCAAGTGCAGCTGAACCGAGCCGGCATTCAAAGACAGAATACTGCACTCGCTCACCATAACCCTCACAGAGTCGTGCTACTTGCAGGAGCCGTCGCTGTCCAGCAAGGGTCTTCGTCTCGATGTCGTAAGTTACCAAAACGTCCATCAAGCTTCCATGACAAACGGGGGGTAAGCGGGGATGTCGCCGCGCAGGTACCTTGCTGCGAGGGTGGCCTGGACCGTCGGGAGGCTCCAGCGCGGGATGTTCCGTCCGAGAAGTGCGTGCGGTACCTCCTCGTCCTTGAAGGCTTCATAAGCATTGATCAGCAACGTTCGGCCCTCGTCGGTCAGATAACAGGCACCACCGGGCGTGACGAGGAAGTGCTCACCACGGATCTGGCGACGCCGGATCAAGCGGACCGCGAGCCTGTCAGCCGTCGCCGGCCGGAACTCCTCCAGTAGATCCAGCGCAAGGGAAGGTCGGCCGGATCGTACACCGTGTAGGTACCCGACCTGAGGGTCGAGACCCACTGCGTCGAGCGCACCTACGAGCTCGGCAAGCACAAGGCTGTAGAGGAAGCTCAGCATTGCATTTACGGGGTCGCGAGGAGGGCGACGGTTACGGCCGCTGAAATAGAGCCCGGCACCCGTCGAGGCAAGTTGTGATGCCAGTCCCCTGAAGTACCGTCTGGAAGCGTCACCTTCTATTCCGCGAATCTTGTTACCGTCGGTCACGCCCGCTAGGCCGTCTAGGCGGCATGCGATGGCCTCTGCTTGTTCCGCAAGGTTCGAGCGCAGGATGCCCCGAGCGTCCCAAGACCACCTTATCAGGAGGCGTCTATAGTTCTGCAGTTTCCCGGCAACTATCCACCTGGCAAAGGCAGCCACCGTCAGGGGCTGACTTGCTGCAGTAACCTGCGCAACTCGAAGGTGTACGTTTCCGCTGACTGGTCCGCCCACGGCAAAGCGCAGTTTGCCGTTCCGCTGGAGAGAAGCGAGGCGCACCCCCTTCTTAGCGCACGCCGCGATCGCGTCAGTTGTGACTTGAGCACCTCCGAGAAGGAAGACGCCGTCCAACGCTTCGAGAGGTACACGCGTCTTGGTTGAGCCCGACGTTACCATTAAGGCCCGCTTTTGAAGGCTGACCTTGGCGTAGTGGTCCTGGATGTAGAGTGTCCTCAAGACACGCACCCAACTACCTCCGTGAGATAGTTGTGCAGTTGAGCCGGGTCGCTCACGACTCCCGGAAGGCAGTAGGCTAGTAGCTGGCATTGCTCGCAGCGCTCGTCGTTCACGGCGCAGGGAAGCCGACCACTGGCCAGCAGGGTGCGGATTGAGCGAATGGTCTCGACGGCGCGCGCCCGTAGCGTGACATCGATGGGGACTGCGACCCTTCTTCGTGGACCGGAGAACCAGAGCGCGCCGAGTTTAACAGGCCTTTTTAGCATCTCTTCCAGGCACAAGGCCTGGGCGGCCAGTTGAAGATGCGCGGCATCGCCGTGGGGGGTGCCCATTTTGTATTCGACCGGCACGACCGAGCCGTCAGCGTGGAACTCTACGGCGTCAGCTCTGCCGCTGAGCCCGTGTATTTCTGACCAGAGGGGCACAGCTCGGACAACTCGTACCCCCCTCTCCAAACGGGTAGCGAACGTATCGGCGCGAGTATGGCCAAGCCGGCCCCGGACTGTGTGAGCGTTGTCCTCCCACACTCCGTCGACGTGGATGAGCGCGCACTGTCGGGGGCAGTACGCATAGTGCTCGATGGCGCTCAGGGCGACGACAGGGCCCATTAGGGGTCGGCCTCCGCTCCATAGGCGCGCGTCGTGTCCGACGTCGACAACTGGCGGTAAGGGACGCTGCGGTACCAGGCTGTTATGCCGAGGCGTTTTGCGACGGGTCGCTCCTTCCGCGCGCTTGGGAGCAGGTCGATCAAGGCGTCGATGGCCCATCCATCGAGGTATGCCGACCAGGCGCACCAACGGAAAGCGCCGGTTTGGCCTGGTGGTCCTTCCCAACCTCTCGCTCGTGCTTGGTCGGCTCGTTGTCCATTGCCGCGCATCGGAAAGAGCGGCATTGCGAGGAAGGCCAGGAGCTCGACGAGAGGGTCGACGCGCTTGTCGTGCGCCTGCACTCCTGCGACAAGGCGGCGGGCATCGAAGCCGAGCCCATTGGCCGCGACGCGGCGGCCCTTGCCTGCGAAAGTGGCGTCTAAGTCCGTGACCGGGTCCTCGACAGCCTGCCGGCATTTCATGACGCGCTCCCACAGAGTGATCCCCTTAGGCACGGTCGGGTCGAACGGCGAATGAGGGAGGTCGTCGGTGTGCTGATCGGGTACTAGGTCTGTTAGTGTTGACGAAAGGGTGTAGTCCCGCGTTTGGCGCTCGACAGCCACGCGGTCAAGGTAAGCGGCAAGTGTAACCTTCCTAGGTAGCTCGCGTCTGCCGTCGAGGTGTCGGGTGATCGCCAGTCTCTGGAGCTGCTCCGCCGACGGCAGGGCGCTTGCCACGGCTTCGGGCAGGGGGGCGTCGCCGGCGAGGAGGAAACAAGCCGTCGGCACGGGTTCATCGGTCCAGCGGAGCCTGGCTTCAGGTAGCAACATGCAGACTCCGATGGCCGCCAGCCAGCCGTTCAGCCAGTCCGCGGCAAGTCCGGGAGCGTGTTGCTCGTGCATCAGGCCACCTGCGTAAGTTGAGAGACCGCGTGGTCTGCCTGGCGCAATATGGCCTCCAGGAGGGCTACTCCCCAAAGCCCATAGCGCTCGCACACATTGCGGAAGCGCCGTGGCTGTTGCCAGTCCGGAAGCGCTAGGTCGCCGCTCACGGATATAGGTTGCCCGAAAACGGGCGCAACGGTACGGCTGGGGGCGGCGTCCGCTACGACTTTCACAAAAGGCCTTCCTTCCCCGTGGTGGCTGGCGACGAGGTGCAGGACAAGGTCTGGGTCACAGTCAGTCGGGTGACCTTGGAGCCAGGAAAAGGCAAGCCGAGCGCTCAAGAGCTCATGACGGCCACCTTTTGGCCAGCCGGAGAGGGCTCGTGAGCTTTCCCAAAGTGCTCGCGGCTGGAAGGACTTGGCCAGTGGCTCGACCGTTGGCCCGTCCGGGCTAAGCCAACGCTGGAAGCGCGGGTCGTGCTTGCCGAGGTCGTGCCACTCGCCCGCGAGGCGTAGTGCTTTGACGAGGTCGTCGGGAACACCCAAGCGCGTTGCTATCAGAGCTGCTGTCTCTCCTACTGCCCCTAGATGGTCACTGAGCAGTTGCGAGGAAGCCGTAAGGCTGAGCTCTTCGAAAGCGTCGGACCGGACGTCGGTCCCGTGCTGTCCGCGTTGCCGCTTTGCTGGTTCCACCCGGGGCACTTTGTCGACCCCCGGCCCTATTGGCCACGTGAGCTTCCTGCTTAGGCCATCGAGGAACTCTGCCCACTCGGCCCTGCTCAACCAGGGGTGAGGTGCGAAGTCCCGAAGGAGCCGGACGAGTTCATCGAGCAGGCTAGCTTCGTCCTGCTCCTCGGCGTGCAGTGCGACGTCGTCCGGAGGTACCGTGAGCGCCCGGAGAAGGGGCGCCACGAGCTCACTGGAGCCGGGGGCAAGGTTTTCAAGCACTCTGGCGTCCAATAGCAGGGTGCCTGAGGTGAGAGGCGACACGTCGAGGACGGTCTCCTTGGAGTTCGGAGCCCAGCCATGGGGGTCGTAGAGGCCGTCCTCGGGGGCAAGCACGACTACGTCGCCGGGGCGGAGGTGGTCGGCGGTCGTTTCTTCAAGCGAGGCCTTGTCGTCGGCCAACCGCGAGACTAGGCGGTTGTTGAGCACTGCGCGGACTTCGCTGATAGGGATGTCGACAGCCTCGGCCTCCGTGATGCTGGGTAGCAAGCGCACGCCCAAGGGGCGGTGAGCCCTCCATACCAGGGACACTTCGGCGACATTTGTGTCGAAGCCTTCGAAGAAGAGTTCGACCGGTGCTTCACCTTGGGGCGGCGTCGTGGTCTTGGCCCACTCCCAGAGGTGTGCCGGCAAAAGCTCGCCAACTCGGCCAGGCGTGTCTTCGGGCGTTCCAAGGGCTTTTGTTGCATTGGCAGGCGAGAGGTCGACGTCTTTTCCTGCTCCCTTCTCGCGCTGCAACCTAGCCCAGACCTTGGCCGGCTCGGCCTCGTACACTGGCCAGGTCTTCATGTCGCTCGGATGGCAGATGGTTGCAGTCGCCTGAGGGCGGTGACCGAGGCGGTTGACGCGGCCCAGGCGCTGGACGAGGCTGCGGGCCCCGGCCGTCTCGGTGACAAGGTGGTCGAAGTCAACATCGGCCCCTACTTCAAGCGTCTGGGTAGCAACGACCACTAGGGAGCGCTCGAAATGCCGTTCATGGCCAGCAGAGACTCCAAGGACTGGGTCGAGCAGCCGCGCACGTAACCGGTCAGCCTCCCTTTCCCTCGTGCGCCCCGTCACGAGCATGACATCAGGGCCCGCTCCCTCACGCTGGCTGTCCGACTTCAGGAGCTGGGCAACTTCGCGCGCTACGACTGGTGTGTTCGTGAACACGATGCAAGCCTCTTTTCGCCCACCGATAGCAGCTGAAGCTTGGCTAGCGAGGTCTTTGGCCAGGGCGTCCCTTGTCGTTTCTATGAGCTGGCCTCGCTTGGTCGCGCGGAGGCGCTGAGACACTATCTGGTTGGCTAGATCTGTGTCGTCAAGTGTGAACTGCTCGCTTTCTTCTTCACCAGTCGCAGTCATCGCGACGACAACTGGGCGCGATCTGGTTGCAGGCAGGACGGCGCGTGGGTCGCCAATATCGCAGGAAGCAACGGCATCTTTTAGCCGGAGAAGCGGGCGAGCAAGATGGGCCTCGTCTAGCAGGACCAAGCAGTCTATCCCTGCATGGGCAGCGTCGACGGGCCGCATGCTCGTGCTCGACCCGTAGCCACGGAACAACCAGCGACTAGCGAACATCGGCACCGTTGCCAATAACAGGCTCGGTTGGGACGGGTCGGGGGGGCGTGCCCCGAGCTCGGCACCGCCGCGAAGGCGGGTCACGAACAAGGGCCCGTCGCTCGTCCCCAACCCAGATAGACTAGTTAGTCCCTCACGGACAGAGGCGAGAGCCTGTTGGCCCCGCTCGTCTGGACGCGCATGCGCCAGGAGGTCCTTCAGACGCTTAGCGTGCTCCCACGCAGCGTCCACGAGGAGCCGGCGGTTGACTACGTACCAAATGCGAGTTGGCATGTGCCTAGTGCCGGCATGGGCGCTCTGTGCTAACGCCCAGATTGCTATGTCCAGGCACGATGTCTTGCCCATACCGGTCGGCACACCAATTTGCTGGGGCCAGCCCTGGCTGACCACCAGATTGGCCAGCCGCGATTGCCAGGGCAATGGGCTCCTTTTGTTCACCGCACGGTAGAAGTCGTCGAACGAAGCTACCTCACCCACGACCGTTACCCCTGCTCACCGGGTACATAAGCCCGAAACCGAACTGCCGCGCCCCACCGAGGACAAGGGGACCTGCGATGGGCCTGTCAAATACCACTTCTAGGTGCGAGTACGGTCTTCGCTCTCTGTTGGCCCTGTAGACCTCGGCCGGTGCTAATGAGAGCGCGCCTTCTCCAATCGGGACAGTCGAGGTACGACAAGACACAGGCTTGGCGGTGACGCCAGCGTGGTCGCACCAGCGTGCGACTTCAGAGACCGTTGTGCCACGGCGTTGAAAGCGTTCGTGTACGACGGGTGTCGCAGATACCCAGTGCAAGCTCGGCGCTGACCATCGCCGCGGCGTAGCCGCGATCGGCCTGTCCTCACCGCCGTAAAGACGGATACGGGTTCTGAAGGTGCCGGGGCGAGCAAGTTCGTGGATCCGCCAAAGGCAGGCGCGCGCCCCTTCGGCCACTTCCGGGTGGGTACCGGGTGGGAGCACAACCGCTGCTCCGTGCAGTTCCCCTGTAGCGTAGCGGTACCCGACGTTTGGGAGGGCAAGGAAATGCGCGTGGTGGTAACCCTTGCCCGAAAAGCCATGGCCTGTGAGCACGTCGGGCACGCGATCGGGAGAGCTCGCGATGTCGAGGGTGTAGCGCTGAAGCAGGGCGGCGCGGAGGCTTTCAGTCACAGCGAGCAGGTGGCGACCGCTCACCGGCTGTTCGAAGCGGAGCCAAATGACGATGGGCTCGGCGTTTTGGACTGGCTCACCGCCTGGAGGGATGTAGCGCACGTAGCGGTTGCGCACCCAGGCTCGGCGGTGGCCCTCACCTCGTCGGAAGCGCTCGAAGGCATCGTCCAGGTTGTCAAGGAAGCCTTCATAGGGCACGGGGAGCACGGTCGTACCGTCGTCACTGGGCACCCACCAACTCTCGCCCTCGACAGGCATCGTGGTCACCGAGAGCTTGACCGGGCTGTCCGAACAGCCGAGGTAGCCCACCCGCGCCGCGCGTAGTTGGAGCGCCCGGAGTACCGCCTCGTCCACGGTAACGTCGTCCCAAACGTAGGTGACAGTAGTGGAGGCCGGTGCCAGCCTTGTGCCTGGACGGACTTCGGTCGCCGTTCGAGCCACGTACTCCTGCACCGTCGCAGTCTCACGAGTTGTGTTGTCTATGTGAGTCTTGTCAATTACCACGTACCTGTTGCGAAGCGCAGAGCGCAACAAGGCTTCGCCTGCGCTGGCGAGGATGCGCGGTGGGGCTGCCCGCTCAAGGAGCGTGAGCTCAGCTGTGCCTGTTAGAGCCTGGCCGACCCGGCTGCCACCTCCTGCCACCAGCGCCGAGAAGAGCCGTGCGGGGCTGGGTGGCCATTCGCCCTTGGCTCTTTCGCCTTCCTCACCTGTTATGGAGGTGTCTTCGAAGCCCGTGGCCCGCATGGTGCCGTGGAGCAGCTCTGCTGAGATGACAAGCATGGTCTCAGTCCTCGAGAGACCACGTCCGTCGGATAACGTCCGCCAGGCTGGTCGCTGGCTTGAGGACGAGCGGTTCGCTCGCCCAACGGCTCCCCACCGGCAGTCCAGTCGCCTCTGCCCGCGCAGCACAGTCGTGCAAGAGTTTCATTGCCTCACCCAAGCCCGGTGGGCTGATGGGCTCGGGTGCCGCCCCTATCCATGTCCACGTGCTAGCCACGGGTCGGAGCTCGCACCCCGAGCGCAGGCTGAAGGACCGCCCAAATGCTGCGATGTGGGCCACCAGCCCTATGGACACTAGTAGGGCACGGGCTGTAGCGCTCATTTCGCTGCTGCCCGTGCAAATGCGGCGGAGGCCGGCGAAGGACGCTGTGGCGCGCTGTTCGATGCGGGCGAAAGAGATGGCACTTGGGGCGGCGTCCGCAGATTTGACGGGGACCTGCCCGTGGCCGAGCTCAGAGAGGCGCTCTTTGGTCTTGCCGCCGCCGACTTTCCTACTGCCCTCCACCACGACCCACGGCTCGCCGGCTATGAGGTCATCAGGTTCGTACTGGATGGCCTCGTCCACGTTCAAGTTGAGCGGGTCCCCTTTCAGCCCAAGCGTCTTGGTGGCGACCGTCGCAGGGCGGTAGCCGACGACCTCGGACACCCAAGACCTGGCCAGCTTGGCCTGCGAGCGTTTCTTGCCCAGGTGAGACTGCCAGAACCCGTACAAGGCTGCCTGGGGAAACCACTCGAGCAGCGGGAGGGGGTCGTCAGCGGTGGCTGCCAAGAGGGCCTCGCCAGGGGGCGTAAACGGGAAGGGTTTGCCGTCTAGCATCGCGTCGCGCAAGTAAGCGTCTGCTTGACGGTGCGGGAACTGGAAGCTGGAGAGCTGTTTGGGCAGATGGGGAGGCAGTCCCGGGAGATCGGAGAGGTCGAGGACCATTTCGGGCATGCCGGTCTTCTCGCGAAGAAGTTGCAGGGCTGCCTCCAACCGGTTGGCCTGGCTCGGGACATTGTCGATTACCACAACATCCACAGGCTCAGGTGGCTGGGTTGTATCGTCCCACCTCTTGTCCAGTTGGTAGACGCCACCCGCGTACATTGGCGGCTTCACAGGTGCTCCCGGCCCGGCGAGCGGCTCGAGCGTTGTCCTGATGGTGATGCCCGCGTCTTGGGAGAGGTCTGAGCAGGCCCTGAGCAAGAGGTCGGGGTCAAGACTTATTGCCATTGTCACTCCTTTGTTGTCGTTGTTCTCGGCATTAGCAGAGGCGCACTTAGGTCTTAGGGTGTTGTCGGCACTACCCGAGGCGCCCTTAGGCCTTCAAAGTTACGAACCGGGTGTGACAAGGGCGTCGAGGCTCTTGGCCCGTGCTCCCTGCCCGTCCTTTCCTGCAGCGCTCTAAGCACATATGTTCTCCGTTCCTGCTGCCCTAAAGTACATATGTTCGCCGGTCGCTACCAGTTATGGTTCTCGCTCGGGCTCCTTAGTGCTGGTGCCCGTATTGGCACCCCTTGTGCCGGCGCCCGTGTTGGCAGAGGTCCTCGCCATGGCTGCATGGCAAGTACAGACAGAAGAAGCTCAACCTCAGCAACTGCTCTATAGAGCCCTTCTGCGATATCGAAGGTCTCCGGTCCAGGCACTAGGTGGCTGGTGTCTTTCGCGAGCGTAGGTACTCGCGATCTCCGGGCGGATGAGGGAGAATTAGACGCATGGGATTCTCACTCAGGAGACGGCTCGGATGAGCTTGGGGCTGGCGGACCGACAGGGCAACCTCCTCGACGACATGGAGCAGTTCTGTAATCGGGCGCTGCCGAAGCGCTCGATCGATCACCCTCATCCGCTCGGCGATCCGGGGGCTCTTGAAGGTAGCCGGCGAGCAGGAGGCCGAGCTGCGCGAGCTGTGCAGGAGCGACGACGACTACGCATCCGCAGCCAAGCCCC
>Ga0209061_1003572_pt1 | contig 16551 bp, 11 predicted proteins | sample Coa_R1_10_FD_187157 | JGI IMG/M metagenome (GOLD analysis project Ga0209061, IMG submission 187157) | Surface soil microbial communities from Centralia Pennsylvania, which are recovering from an underground coalmine fire - Coalmine... | ecosystem: Environmental > Terrestrial > Soil >...
CGCGGAGCAGTTGCCGGCCGAAGACCCGTGGCTAGCGGGCTACGGCATGCCGTACTACTACTTCGGCTACTTCCTGTGGGGGCTAATGGCCAAGGTCACGGCGGTCGCCCCCGCGGTCGGCTACAACCTGGCGCTGGCCGCCACGCTGGCCATGCTCGCTAGCGGTGTGTTCGGCCTGGCGTACGGCCTGGTAGCAGTCCAGCTGCGCCGCGACGCCGCGCCGCTGGCGCCCAGTGCCGCGCTGGCCGGCAGCCTGGGCGCCCTGGCCACCGCTGTGATGGGCAACCTCCAGGCAGCGGTCGACGCGCTGGCCAGTCTGGGCATCGGCGCGCCAGCCGCCTGGCGTGCCTTCGGTGTCAAGGAGGTCAGCGCCCCCGGCGCGCCGCTGTTCTATCAGGGCAGCGAGTGGTTCCGCGCGGCACGGGTGATTCCCAACATCCAGCCGGACGGGATCACCGAGTTCCCCTGGTTCAGCCTGCTGCTGGGCGACCTGCACCCGCACTTCGTGGCGCTGCCGTTCGAGCTGCTCGTGCTGGCGCTGAGCTTCGCCGCCTTCCGGAACCTCCTGGCCGAGCTAGACCACGGCTGGCTCGATCTCGTGGCGGGGGCGCTGGCACTCGGCGCGCTGATCCCGCTGAACACGTGGGATGTGGGCACTTTCTGGGTACTATACGCCATGGCCGTGGTGGCAGCGCTGGCCGTGCGCGTGCGCCGCGGCTCGCCGCCGGCGGGGGCGAGCGTGCGGCTGGGCCTGGCGCTGCTGGGTGCGGCGTTCGGCCTCGCTCTCGTGGCGTACTTCCCGTACTTCGTCGGCTATCAGTCGCAGCCGCTCGGGCTGGGTGTGGTCACTGAGCGCACGCGGCTGGGCTCGTTGCTTGTGCTGTTTGGCCCGCTGCTGGTGTTGGCCGTGGGCGCGGTGGTGCGGGGCTGGCTGGATGGCCTGGCCGACCCGGCCGTGGGCCCCGTGCTGCGGCGGTGGGCGTGGGGCGTGGTGCTGGGGGGCGTGGGGCTGCTCCTGCTGGCCGTGCTGCGCGATGCCACGCTCGGGCTGCTGCTAGCGCTGGTGGTGGGAACCCTCCCCCTGCTGCTGGCGGCCTGGCACGCGCCAGAGCGCGCGCCGCTCGCGCCGTTCGGGGCCGTGCTGCTGCTCGGCGCGCTGGGGCTGCTGTTGGGCACCGAGCTGCTGTTCCTCCGCGACACGTTTGGCACGCGGATGAACACGGTGTTCAAATTCTACTATCACGTGTGGCTGCTGCTCGGGCTCCTGAGCCCACTGCTGGCGGCGTACTTGTTGCAGCGGCGCCCCGCAGCGGCCACTGGGATGCTGGCTGCAGTGGCCCACGTGCTCGGCGTGGCGGTGGTGGCGCTCGCCGGCGGGTTGGCGCTGGCGGGGCTGCTGTATCCCGTGGAGGCCACCTGGGCGAAGACCGACCGGTTTCGCGGGCCGGCCACGCTCGACGGCGCCGCTTGGCTGGAGCAGGCGCTGCCCGGCGATGCGCGCGCCGTGCGCTGGCTGCGCGAGCGCATCGCGGGCCGCCCGGTGATCGTGGAGGCGGTCGGCGGCGACTACACCGAGTACGGCCGCATCGCCGCTTTCGCCGGGCTGCCCACGCCGCTGAACTGGCCCGGCCATGAGTTGCAATGGCGGGGGCCGCTGGCGGAGTTTGCGCGCCGCCAGGAGGTCGTGGATAGCATCTACCAGCGCGCCGCCGCGAGCACGCTGCTGCCGCTGCTGCACGAGCTGCGTGCCGAGTACGTCTACGTGGGGCGGCTGGAGGCCGAGAAGTACGGCCCTGGGGTGTACACCCGTTTCGACGGGGTGCTGGAGCCGGTGTACCGCCAGGACGACGTGGTCATCTACCGGGTGCCACGGCCGCCCTCGGGAATCGGCGTAGGGCTGGCGGAGGTGCGTCCATGAGTAGCGAGGAGCCCCGCCTGGCAGAGCTATGGGCCCCGCCGGCTCCTGCTGGCTGGGAGACGCCCGCCGCGCTGGCCCGTGCGCTTGCCAGCGGCGCCGCCTGGGCCCGCGCGCACGCCGCCGAGGTGGCCGCCTGGGCAGCGGTGGGGGCGGTCGCGCTGCTGCTGCGGTTAGCGGCTCTCGGCGACCTGCCACTCGGGCCGGACGAGGGCGCCGTGGCGATGGACGCCTGGCGCCTGGCCCTCGGGCGTGCGCCGCAGGCCCTCGACGCTTCGGCCACGCTGACCCACGGGCTGCTGGTCACCTTCGTGCTGGTGGGCGCTAGCGACTACGCCGCGCGGCTGCTGCCCGCGCTGGCCGGCACCGCCCTCCCCCTAGCGCCGCTGCTGCTGCGGGGCCCACTGGGGCCGGTGGCGGCGGTAGGGACCGGGACGCTACTGGCGCTCTCGCCGCTGGCGGTGTTTGCTAGCCGCCGCGTCGATGCCGCCATCCTCGTCGCTGGTTGCCTCCTATTGCTGGTCGGTACGGTGGCGCGCGCGGTGGACAGTGGGCAGCGGGGCTGGCTGCGGGCGAGCGCCGTGCTGCTGGCGCTGCTGCTGGCCAGCGGGTCGGTAGCGGTGCCCAGCCTGCTGGCGGTGGTGGGCGCGGCGGCGATCGCGTGGGGCGGCGCGCGCGCGACGGTGTACCCGCGGCTGCGGGCACTAGCCCCGCGGCCCCTGCCGCTGCTGGCGCTGTTCGCCGCTACCCTGGTGCTGGTGGGCACCGCCGGCTTCACCCATCTGCGCGGGCTGCAAGCCGCCCTGGTCGAACCGTGGGTGGCCTGGCTGGCGCCGTTCCAGCCCCAGCCGTTCCCGATCCCATGGCTGCCGGCGCTGCTGTTATACGACTTGCCGCTCGCGCTGGCGGCGGCGGCCGGCCTGGCGCTCACCGCCCGCCGCGAGGCGCTGTTCGATCACTTCGTGCTGTGGTGGGCGGCGCTGGGCGCGTTGCCGCTGCTGTTCCAGCCGCCGGACCCGCGGCCGTACCTGGTGGTGTGGGCTGTGCCGCTGGCCCTGCTGGGCGGGCAGGCGCTGGCGGCCCTGGCCAGCTGGGGCTGGACGCGGCCCCTGCTCGGCCGCGCGCTGCTGGTGGGGCTGCTGGGGGGTGTGGACCTCTGCTTCGTGATCAACACGGGGCGCCTGGTGGCCAGCACGGTGCGCGCGCCGGGCGGGGTGGGGCCCCAGGTGTACGCCATCAGCCTGGGCTTGGCCCTGCTGGTACTGGGGTTGCTGTTGCTCGTGCACTGGGCGCTACGGGACTGGCTGGACTCGGCTACCCTGGCGCGCGCGGTGGCGCTGGCGGCGGGGATCCTCGGCCTGGGTTTCGCGGTCGCGGCCAACGGACGGCTCCAGTACGGCCCGGATGGCGCGGGGCGCGCTGAGCTGCTGCGGCCGGAGGCGCTGCGGCCCGAGGTGTTCACACTGGTGGAGGAGCTGCGCACGTGGGCGCGCCAGGAGCCGCAGACGCCGATCCCGGTGGGCGCGGCGCTGCGCCCCAGCCTGCTGTGGCACCTGCGCGACGTCCCCACCGTGCAGTTCGTCGCGCGTGCACCGGTGGAGCGCCCCTTGCCGCGCAGCGTGTGGGTGGCCGGGCCCGACGCCCCCACGGGCGAGCGGCGCCCGTGGCGCGAGACGCTCACCGCGCTGCCACCGTTGTCCAGCAGCGCGCTGTGGAACTGGTGGCTGTACCGCCAGTCATGGCTGGTGCCTACCCGCCATGATATAATCGTCGTTCGTTAGTGCAACCCGAGGAGAACCGACTGCATGGCGCGCGTCGTCGAGCGCGAGAGAGTCCGCGACCGATTGCGAGAGCGCGAGCGCGCTCGGCCCGTTCCCCCAGCCCTCCCGATCGCCCCCCCGGCTCCCCCCGCGCCCGCGTGGGAACTCGCGTTCTATGTCGGCATCGTGGCCGTGGCGCTGCTGTTGCGCCTGCACGACCTGGGCGCCCGCGCGCTGCACCACGACGAGAGCCTGCACGCCGTGTACTCCTGGAAGCTGTTCCAGGGGCAAGGGTACGTGCACGACCCGATGATGCACGGGCCGTTCCAGTTCCACGCCAAGGCGTTGATGTTCTTCCTGTTCGGCGACAACGACGTCACGGCGCGCCTCACGGAGGTGCTGTGCGGGACGGGGCTGGTCGCCCTGGTGTACCTGTTGCGCGCGGAGCTGGGGCGGTGGGGGGCGATGGCGGCGGCGGTGCTGCTGGCCTTCTCGCCCAGCCTGCTGTACTTCTCGCGCTTCTCGCGCGAGGATATCCTGTTCGCTTTCCACACGCTGCTGATGATCAGCGGGCTGTTCGGCTACGTGCGCACGCGGCAGGCGCGCTGGTTGTACCTGGGCAGCGTCGGGCTAGCTCTCGGGTTCAGCACCAAGGAGTCGATCTACCTCACGGGCTTCCTGATCGTCACGTTCGTCGTCCTGTACAGCGCGAGCGAGTACTGGCGCGCCCGCCAGAGCGCGCTGTGGGCGCTGATCCGCTCCGTGCCCCTGAGCGTCGTGGCCAACTGCGTGCTGATTACCGTGGGCATCTGCGTGGTGCTGTACACGACGGTCTTCACCAACCCGAACGGGATCTACACGGGGACGATCGGCGCGCTGCGCTATTGGGCCGAGCAGCAGGGCGTGGCCCGCGGCGCCCAGCCGACTTACTACTACGTGCTGCTCGTGCTGCTGTACGAGTTTCTAGCCCTGGCGCTGGCTGTCGGGGCAGCGCTCACTGTGGGCCCGCGCCGGCGCGTCCTGGCGCTCATCACCGGCCTCACGCTAGTGGTCGCGGTGGGCTACTTCCTGCTCACGCGCCCCGGCGCGCCGCTGTACGTCGGGGACCTGGAAGAGAAGAAGGGCTGGTTCGCGATCGGGCTGGCGTACGCGGCGGCGCTGGTGTTCTTCCTCAGCAGCCGTGGCAGCTTCTTCTTCTGGTTCAATCTCTACTGGGCCATCGGCACGTTCGCCATCTACACGCTGGCCAGCGAGAAGATGCCGTGGCTGCTAGTGCACATCGCGCTGCCGCTGAACCTGCTCGGCGCCCAGTTCGTGGGCTGGGCGCTGGCGCGCGCCGACTGGCGGCGGGTATGGAGCGCGGCGTTTCTGCTCGCCGTATTGCTCAGCGGCCTGGCCGGCGCCCTGGCGCTCGCCTGGGTGACGGCGGCCGGCGAGGCGAGCGCGCCGGTGCAGGTGCAGAGCGCACTGCTGTGGCGGTTGGCGCTGTTGCTGCTGTTGCTGGCCGCGGTGCTCGGCCTGGTGGAGATCGGCCGGCGATGCGGCCGGGCGTTCCTGGCCGCGCCGGTGGGCACCGCGGCGGTACTGGGGCTGTTCGCGCTGTCCATCCACATCGGCTGGCAGTGGACCTACAAGAATGGCGACACTCCGAACGACATGGGCGTGTATGTGCAGACCTCGCCGGATGTGCCGTTCGTGGTGCACCAGATCGAGTACCTGAGCCAGGTCACTGGGCAGGGCAAAGACATGCTGCTGCTGTTGGACAACGGCTACACCGAGACGGTCGGCGGGCAGCAGGTAGTGCACGAGTCGATCGCTTGGCCGTTCGAGTGGTACCTGCGCGACTGGCGTAACAAGCGCTACTTCTCGCGCTTGCTGCCCAGCGATCCGGCGTCGGAGAACGCGCCCGTCATCCTGGTGATGAGCACGAACCTCGACCCGATCCGCGACCGGCTGGCCAACTACGTCGGGCAGAAGTACCGGCTGAACTGGTGGTACCCGGAGGACTACAAGGGGTGGACGCCGCAGCAGCTCTGGGACGGCCTGCGCGACCCCCAGACGCGCCTCAAGCTGTGGCGCTACTTCCTGTTCCGCGAGCCGCTGAACCCCTTGGGCTCGCGCGACTTCTACTTCTACGTGCGTTCGGACCTGGCCCGCGGGGTAGTGGCCGGCACTACCGGGGCGCCGAGCCCGGCGGCCGCGCCGCTGGGCCCTACCGCGACCGGGGCGAGCGGCGAGCCGGCCACGGGGCTGGATACCGCGCCCGCGGCGGTAGTGCGCCCGGATGGCCTGGTGCTATGGGGGCGCACGACCACGGGCACCCCGTTGCTCCTGGAGCCCAAGGGGCTGGCGCGTGACGCCGCCGGCCGCCTGTATGTGACCGACACGCGGGCCCACCGGGTCTCTGTGTTCAACCCGGACGGCACCTTGGCCCTCCAGTTCGGCCGGCTGGGTGACGGCGACGGCGAGTTCAACGAGCCGTGGGGGATCGGCGTGGCCCCGAACGGCGAGATCTACGTCGCGGACACCTGGAACCATCGCATCCAGAAGTTCGATGCGAGCGGGCGGTTCCTGACCAAGTGGGGCTACCTCGTCGATGCTCGCGGCCAGCGCGACGCCGAGCCGGGCGGGTTCTGGGGCCCGCGCGCGGTGGTGATCGGGCCCGATGGCAACGTCTATGTGGCCGACACGGGCAACAAGCGGATCCAGGTGTTCGATCCCAACGGGCGGTTCTTGCGCGCTATCGGTGGCGAGGGCTCGGCACTGGGCCAGTTCCGCGAGCCCGTCGGCCTGGCGATCGATAGCGCCGGCAACCTCTATGTGGCCGACACGTGGAACCAGCGGGTCCAGAAGCTGGACAACAGCGGGCGGGGCCTGGCCCAATACTCCATCCCGGCCTGGAGCAGCCAGGCGATCACCAACAAGCCGTATCTGGCCATCGACGCCCAGGGGACCATCTGGGCCACCGTGCCCGAGGAGCGGCGTGTGGTGCGCATCGACCCCGACGGGCGTATCCAGCCCGCTCCCGAGTTCGCCAGCTACAGCTTCCAGCTCCCCATCGGAGTAGTGGCCAGCGCGGACGGCGGCGTGTGGGCCAGCGACAGCACGGCGGGCGTCGTTGTCCAGCACGCGGTTCGCTCTGCGGCAGCGACGCCTGCGGACGCCGGCGGCGAGCCTGGCGGGGCGCCCTGATGCTGCGCCGCAAGCGCGTGTGGCTCGGCCTCGCCATCAGCGTGGCCTGCCTGTATCTCGTCTTCGCTTCGCTGGATGTGGCGGCGTTAGGCGCGGCGCTGCGGCATGTCAATCCCGTGTTCATCGCGCCCGCGCTGGTGGTGTTCTTCGGCGGGGTCTGGCTGCGCAGCCTGCGCTGGCGGCTGCTGCTGCGGCCAGCCCTCCGCTCCGGGCAGCGGGCGCGGCTGGGCACCTGGCCCCTGTTCCGCGTGCTGATCATTGGGCTCACCATCAACAACTTGCTGCCCGCCCGCCTGGGCGAGCTGGCTCGCGCTTACCTGCTGTGGCGCGAGCAGCGCGTCGAGCCCGGGGCCACCGTGGCGACCATCCTGCTGGAGCGCGTGCTCGACGGGCTGACCCTCGCGCTGTTCGCCGGCCTCGCCGCGCTGCTGGTGCCGTTCCCCGAGCAGCTACGCCGCGCGGCGGTGCTCGCGGGCGGGGTGTTCCTGCTGGCGGCGGTGGGCCTGGTGGCGTTCCTGGTGGTGCCCGCACCATTCTTGTGGCTGGTGCGGCGGGTGCTGCGCCGGCTGCCGCCTCGGGCGGCCTACCTCGGCGACCGGCTGCTCCAAACGTTTGTGGAGGGGCTGGGCGTGCTGCGCCAGGGGCGGGCGCTGGTGGCGGTGCTGGCGCTGTCGGTACTAGCCTGGGCTGCCGAGGCCACGATGTACTTCGTGATCATGCTGGGCTTCCCTTTCCCCGTGCACTTCGCTGCCGCGCTCCTGGGGGCTGCGGCGGCCAATATCGGCACGATGGTTCCCTCGTCGCCCGGCTACGTGGGGACATTCGATCTGCCGTTGCAGCTCGTGCTGGTCGAGGTGTTCGCCGTGGCGCGCGCTGAGGCGACCAGCTATACCTTGGTCTTGCACGCGGTGCTGGTGGTCCCCGTCATCGCGCTCGGATTACTATTCCTCTGGCAGGACTGGCGGCAGGCCGACGTGGCCGCCGGTGAGGCGCAGCCGCGCAGCGTGTTCGCGGCGCTGAGTGCCCTCGCGGGCCAGCGCCCCGGCCAGCTCGCGTCGCCGCCGCGCCATCCACCGCCTGTCGATCGCTGAGAACGGGCCGCGATGGCTGTAGGAGTCCTGGGAGCGGGTGCCCTGGGGTTGAGCTGCGCGCTGCGGCTGGCCCAGGCCGGCGTCGAGGTGGTCGTCCTCGAGCGCGAGCCCGTGCCAGGGGGGCTGGCGGCCGGTTTCCCCGTCGGCGACGCTTATCTAGAGCGGTTCTACCACCACCTGTTCCGCACCGACACAACGGCGGTCGCGTTGATCGAGGAGCTGGGGCTCGGCCCCCGGCTACTGTGGGGCCAGCCGACTACCGCCGTGCTGTATCAGGGGCGCTGCTGGCCGCTCGACTCGCCGCTGGCCGTGCTCCGTTTCGCGCCGCTGCCGCTGCTCGACCGGCTGCGGCTCGGCGCGGGCGCGGCGTATCTCAAGGCCGTGCGCGATTACCGCCGGCTACCGCCCACCACGGCCGCTGCCTGGCTGCGGCGCCGCATGGGGCCGCGCGTGTACGCGCGCGTCTGGGAACCGCAGCTGCGCGGCAAGTTCGGCGACTACGCCGAGACGATCGCGCTCCCCTGGTTCTGGGCCCGTGTGCACTGCCGCACGCCGCGCCTGGGGTACTTGCGCGGCGGATTCCACCACCTGTACACGCGCCTGGCCGAGGCGATCACCGCGCGGGGGGGGCGCGTGGAGCTGGGGCGCGAGGTCACGGCGATCGCCCGCGAGCCCGACGGCACGCTGCGCGTCGCGACTGCCGCGGGCATCTATCGTTTCGAGCAGCTGGCCGTCACCCTGCCCACGCGGCTGTTCCTGCGGCTGGCCCCGACTCTGCCCGCCGCTTACCGGGCGCGCTGGGAGCCGGGGCCGGTGTATCTGGGGGCGCACTGCGTGGTACTGGCCCTGGAACGGCCGCTGTTGCGGGACGTGTACTGGCTGAGCGTCACCGACCCCGGGTTCCCGTTCCTGGCCGTGGTGGAGCACACCAACTTCCTGTCCCCCGCCGACTACGGGGGGCGGCACCTCGTGTATCTCGGCAACTACTTGCCGATGGACCATCCGCTCTACCGTCAGAGCGACGCGCAGGTGCTAGCCGAGTTCGTCCCGCACTTGCGCCGGCTGAACCCGGCGTTCACGCCCGAGTGGGTGCGCGAGGCGTGGGTGTGGAAGGCGCCGTACGCGCAGCCGGTAGTCACCTGCGACTACCTGCGGCAGCTACCCCCGCACACGACGCCCTGGCCCGGGGTGTTCCTGGCCAACATGGCCCATGTCTACCCCCAGGATCGCGGCCAGAACTACTCGATCCGGCTGGGCGAGCGCCTCGCGCAGCTCGTACTCGCCGCGGCGCGAGCCCCTGCTGGCGCGGGCGTGGAGCCCGCCGCGGCTCAGCCACGGGGCCGGTCTGGGTAGGGGAGCTTGCGCGCCTCGAACACGCAGTGCAGCGGGATTTCGGCGATCCAGGGGCCCTCGAGGTCGGCGGCCACGAACTCGGGGGTGGGCTCGGGCTCCTCGAAGGCGGTGACGGCGAACCCCGCCGCGCGCAGGGCGCGGAAGTACCACGAGAGCGGGCGGTGGTAGGCCACGGTGGAGACTTGCTCGTGGCCGATCCGCCAGAAGAAGCGGCCTTCGAACACGGCGCGGTAGCGCGTGACCTTGCGCCACACGGTGGCCGGGGCGGTGGTGCTGGTGCGCTCGATCTCCCACGCCGCGCCGTTGACCACGTCGAAGCAGGGATGGCAGAGGCTCGCCACCAGACGCCCCTCGGGGTGGAGCACGCGCGCGGCCTCGCGCAGCGCGCCCTCGGCATCGGCGATGTCCATCAGCGCCATGTGGCACACGACGACGTCGAAGCTGCCGTCGGCGAGGCCTTCGAGGTTGGCCGCGTCGGCCACGTGGTAGGTAATGCCGAGCGGCTCCGCCGCTTCCCGCCGCCGCGCGTGCCGAATGATCGCTTCAGCCGCATCGACCCCTGTGACGATCGCGCCCGCGCGCGCTAGGCGCCGCGCTAGGTAGCCGTTGCCGCAGGCCAGGTCGAGTACCCGTTGGCCGCGCAGGTCGCCAAGCATCGGCAGCAGGGTAGGGTCGATCACCGCGCGATGCCACAGGTCTCCCTCGTCGCCGAGCTTGGCGTCCCACCAGTCGGCGAGCTGCTCCCAGTCGGTCAGCTGGTGCCTCCCCTGCATTTCCTCTCACCCCGCGCGGGCCGCGCGCCCCCGGCGGCTGTGCGCGTTGCGTGTCCCGCGCTACGTACTATACCGCGCGCCGGGCGGGCCAGGGCACGGCCCACGCAGCAAGGCGCCCGCGAGCCGAGCGGATACGCTGCTCGCGGGCGCGGAGCCCAATCGGGCTGGCGGCGCTATTGCTCGCCGATACGCGGCCGCCAGGTGGAGAAGCGGTCCTCGATGCGCTGGAGCAGGGCGGTGAGCGTGACCCCGGCGAGGGTGATCAGCAGCACGCCCACGAAGACGCGGTCGGTCTGGAAGGTCGCGCCCGCCACGGTGATCAAGTAGCCGACGCCGGCGGTGGCCGCGTACATCTCGCCGACCACCACGCCGATCAGCGCACGGCCCAGCGACAGCCGCAAGCCCGTCATCAGGTACGGCACTGCGCTAGGCAAAACGAGCGTGCGCAGCAGCTGGAAGTCGTTGGCCCCGAACGAGCGCGCCGCCTTGAGGAGGTTGGGGTCCACCGTGGTTACCCCGACCCGGGCGTACAGGAGGACGTAGAAGATCGCGGACACGAAGATCACCGCGATCTTCGAGTTCATGCCGATGCCGAACCAGATGATGAACAGCGGGAGCAGGGCAACGCTCGGCGTGGCGTACAGCGCGGAGATGAACGGATCGAAGACGTAGTTCAGACGGCGGAACCAGCCCAGCGCGAGGCCAAAGGGGATGCCGATCGCGATCGCCAGCGCCCAGCCAGCTACCAGCTCCTGCGTGCTGACCCAGATGTCTTTCCAGATGCTGCCCTTGGCGATCGCCTCCCAGGCCGCGCCGAGATTGCCTATCGCCAGCGCGCCGACCACCGCCTGCAGGCCGCCCTCGAAGAACAAGCGATCCGCCGCGCGCAAGATGCGCGATGGCGAGCTGGTGAACATCGGATTGATGATGCCGCTGGTGCCCACCCACTCCCAGAACAGCAGGAAGGCCACTACCGACACGATGCCGATGACTAGGCCCTCTTGGGCGGCCACGAAGCGACGCAACGCGCTCGGGCGTGCGATCGCGACGGATGGCGCCAGTGTGCGTGCTTCAGTCTGCTGAGCCACGACGACGCTCTCTTTCCCCGAGCACCGCTCGGCGCTGCGGTCTCGTGCCCTGGATCGCCTTCGAGGGCGTACGGAACCTCACCGCCTCCCGCGGCGACTTGCCAGCATTCTAGGTGCGGCCCCGGGTCTTGTCAAGATGTTGTGGACTGCTCCCGAAAAACGGGACGCGTCGCGCTGCGGCCCCTGCCTCGCTGGCCGGCGCTCAGCCGGGCGGCCGGCTGGCGGCGAACCGCTCGGGGAACCGCTCGCGCAGCGTCGGGTTGTGCTGGTCGCGCTCGGACAGCAGCGGCCGTGCGATCTGCCAGGGGATCGCGAGGTCGGGGTCGTCCCAGGCGATGCCGAACTCGCCCTCGGGGTACCACTCGGCGTCTACCGAGTACACGAAATCGACCCACGGGCTCAGCGCCAGGAACGAGTTGCCCACCCCGGGCGGCAGCCACAGCGCGGCGCGCCGCCGCTCGCCGAGCACCAGCGACCAGTAGCGACCGAAGGTCGGTTCGTCGGGGCGGGCGTCGACCAGCACGATCTGGGCGCGGCCCCGTACCACGTAGACGCACTTGCTCCAGGTGGCCACGTGGATGCCGCGCAGCACGCCGCGTCGCGACCGCGAGTGGTTCCACTGCACGTGGCGGGGCACGGCCGCGACCAGCGGCGCCAGGTCGGTGCGTCGCTCCACCTCGTGGAAGAAGCCACGCGCGTCCGCGAACACCGGCCGCTCCACGAGGAACACGCCGCGCAGCGGCGCCGGGAGCACGTAGGGCGAGGGCGCCGGGGGCGCCTGCGGGGCGGAGTCGGCTCCCGACGCCATCACAGCGGCACCACGTTCGGCGCGCGGTAGTCGGCCAGCGCGTTGCAGGTGTCGAGCACCAGCACGCCCGAGCCGACCAGCGGCGTGTAGGGTACCCGGCGGTGCGCGGTTAGCAGCAGCACCGCGGTGTAGCGCTCCAGCGCGGTGTAGGGCGTACTTAGCCACAGCCGCCCGGCGGCCTGGAAGCGCGGCACGTAGGGGTCGTGGTACGCGACCGTCGCCCCCCGTGCCAGTAGCGCCTCGAACACCCCCACCGCGGGTGACTCTCGCACATCGGCCACGTCGGCCTTGTAGGCCACCCCGAGCACGAGCACCCGCGCCCCCGCCAGCGTCTGGCCGCGCTCGGCGAGCAGCCGCTCCAGCTTCTCCACGACCCAGGCCGGCTGGCTGGCGTTGATGGCGCCTGCGGCGGCGACGAGCCGCGCCTCCAGGCCCAGCGCGCGCGCCGTCTCGGCGAGGAAGAACGGCGTGACCGGGATGCAGTCGCCGCCCACGCCTGGGCCCGGCCGATGGGGCAGATAGGCGAACGGTTTGGTCGCCGCCGCCGCCAACACGGCCCACACATCTACTCCCAAGCGGTCGCAGACGCGCGCGACCTCGTTGACCAGCGAGATGTTCACGAAGCGGAAGGTGTTCTCCACCAGCTTGCTCAGCTCGGCCACCTCGGGGCTGGCGCAGGGCACCACCTGCGCGACCAGGGGGGCGAAGAACAGCGCGGCCATCTCGGTGCACGCGGGGGTGACGCCCCCGATCAGCTTGGGCGTGTTGCGCACTCCATAGTGCGGGTTCCCCGGGTCGATCCGCTCGGGGGCGTACGCCACGTATACGTCGGTGCCCACTTCGAGCCCGCGGGCGGCCAGCGGGCCGGCCAGCTCCTCGCGGGTGGTGCCGGGCGCCGCCGTGCTCTGGAGCAACACGAGCTGGCCGGGACGGGCGTGGGCCAGCACTGTGGCGGCGGCCTGGCGTACGTACCGTCGGTCGAGGGTCCGCTCGGGGGTGAGCGGGGTAGGCACACAGATAAGCACTACGTCGGCCGCGCCGACCTGCGCGAGGTCGCTGTCGATGCGGAGCGCGCCGCGGTCGAGCAGCGCGAGGAGCTCGTGGCTGCGCACGTCGGCGATCGGGCTCTCGCCGCGCTGGAGGCGCACGACGCGCTCGGGGTCGATATCCAGGCCAAGCACGGAGTAGCCGGCCTCGGCACAGGCCACGGCCATCGGCAGGCCCGCGAAGCCCAAGCCCATGATCGCTACCCGCGCGGTGCAGGTGCGCAGGCGCTCTTGGAGCAGCGCGCGCGGCTGGGAAACGGTCGCCACGAAACCTCCGCCGCCGCAAGGTCCGTGCGGCCGGCCGGCGGAATTCTGCCACGCCCCCACCGCTTGGTCAAGCTGGGCCTAGCGGCTGCTGGGTACCGCGGCTAGCTGGGGCGGCGCGAACATGTAGCCGACCCCGGGCACGGTGTGGATGTAGCGCGGCTCGTCGCCGTCGTCGTCGAGCTTGCGGCGCAGGCGGCGGATCCACACCCGTAGATACTGCCGGTCCCGGCGGTACTCTGGTCCCCAGGCCCGCGTGAGCAACTCCTCGTGGGGAAGCAGGCGGCCCGCGTTGGCGGCCAGCTCGGCGAGCAGCTGCCACTCGGTAGGGCTGAGGACGACCTCGCGGTCGCGCACGAACAGGCGGCGCTGGTCGAGGTCGACCGTCACGTCGCCCACGACGACCACCTGGCGACGCTCCGCGCTCCGTGGGCGCAGGCGCCGCAGCACGGCTCGCACGCGCGACAGCAGCGCAGCGGGGCGGCAGGGCAGCGGTACGTAGTCATCGGCCCCCCGATCGAGTGCCTGGATCAAGGCGCCATCGTGTGGGGGCCCTAGCAGCATGAACGGGACGCTGGAGTGCAAGCGCACCCGCCACAGCAGGTACAGGCCTCCCTGGGGGGGCAGCTCCAGGTCGGCGATCAGGAGGTCGGCCCCCTGCGTGAACAGCCGGGTGAGCGCGGCCTCGCCGTCCGCGCACTCCAGGATGTCATAGCCCGCGCCCGCCAGCACCGAGCAGATGGGCTGGCGCACGGCGGCCTCACCGCTCGCCACCAGCACCGTCAGACATCCCATACCGCCCTGCCCGATCGGAAGGTGTAGCCAGGCCGTGGCCCCGGCCCGACCCGCTGCCTCCCCCGCGGCTCCGCGCGGCTGTAGCCGGGGCGCATGCTATCATCGGCTCCCCATGCTGTCAACCGCCGCGTCAGCGCGGCCGGAGCACCTTGAACGCCTCGGCATAGCGCACCCCGATTGCCGCCCCGAGCTGCTCGCCCCATGTGCGCACGAATGGCTCCACCTCGTCGAGGCGGAACTGGCTCCGATGCTCGGCCAACGCCGCCAGCTTGCGGTCCATGGTGGCGGTGATGTCGATGTACGTGTCGGGCTGGGCGGGAGCCGCTAGGTACACGGTCGCTACCGCGTGGGGCTCCAGCCCGTCGCGGAACAGCTCGGGGAAAATATGGCGGTTGCGCGCCGAGGGGAAGATGGCCGCCAGCGCCGCCTCGCCCGCGGCGCGGTGGTCCGGATGGTTGATGTACTCGTCGCCTGCCCAGCGCAGCGTGGGGTCCGGGCACAGCACCGTGTCCGGCCGGAAGCGGCAGATGGCCTCGGTGAGGGCGCGGCGCAGGGCGAGGGTGGGCTCCAGCAGGCCGTCCTCGAAGCCCAGAAACCACACGTCGTGTCCGCCCAGCTGCCGCAGCGCGCGGCGCTGCTCCTCGCGGCGGATCGCCGCCAAGCGCTCGGGCGTCATTGCCGGGTCGGCACTGCCCTTGTTGCCATCGGTGCACAGCACGTAGATGCACTCGGCCCCCTGTTGCGCCCAGCGCGCGATGGTGCCCGCCACGGTGAAGTCGCCGTCGTCAGGATGCGCCATGATGGCCATGACCCGCCGGGGGGGCGCCTCCGGGATCGAGGGCGGGCCGCTGTAGTAGGGCATCGCTTGTTCCGTCTCCAAGATGCTCGTCTCTCCGCAGGGCTTACCGGGGCGGGCCGCTGCTCGCGCGCCAGCCGAGCCCGGCGCCAACCACCCCGCCCAGCGCCGCGTAGAGGACGTTCCAAGCCAGTAGCTGGACGAGGTCGCTATAAGTCAGCGGCTCCAGGGCGCGAACCAGGGTGTAGGCCACGGCCACCAGGCCGACTAGCAGGCCGGCGAGCACCGCCGCCTCTAGTCCCGGCCGAAACGCTCGCCACGCCCGCGCCACGCGGTACCCCGCCCAGCCGAACAGCGCGAAGTTGGCTACCAGGTCGAGCGTTTCCAGCTCTGTGGCCAGATCGGCATCGTGTGCCAGCCGCACCAGCTCGGCAATGGCGGTGTCGATGAGCGCCACGGCCAGGCTCGTCGCGAGCACCCAGCCGGCGAACCGCCCCCATCCCTCCTTGGTCGTCGCCACCCTCGACCCTCGTTCGGTATTGTTCACGACGATCCCGTGTGCTGGACCAGTTCCGCGGCCCTGCAGCGGATCGCCGGGGCGCGGGCGGGCAGCGGGCGCGGCAGGCGCTCGCGGGCAGTATACCAGCGCGGGCCGCCCCCCACAGGCCCCCCCGCTATACTTCTCGGCAGAGAGGTGGATCGTGCCCGACCCGGCGCTCGTCGCGCTTGCCGACATCGAGGCGGCCGCCGCCCGCCTACGCCCGTACGTCCAGCCCACGCCCACGGTCCGCTCGCGCCTACTCTCCGAGCGGTTGGGCGGCGAGGTGTACCTCAAGCAGGAGCTGTTCCAACGCGGGGGCTCGTTCAAGCTGCGCGGCGCGCTCAACCGCATCCTGACCCTCTCGCCCGCCGAGCGTGCCCGTGGCGTGATCGCTGCCTCGGCCGGCAACCATGCCCAAGGAGTGGCTATCGCTTCTGGAATCGCGGGCTGCCGCGCCACCGTGGTGATGCCCGAATCGGCCCCGCTGGCCAAGGTGGCGGCTACCGCCGACTATGGTGCCCGCGTGGTGCTCCACGGCAGCAACTACGACGAGGCGCACGCCCACGCGCTCGCCTTGGCCGCGGCCGAGGGGCTGACCTACATCCACGCCTTCGACGACCCCGCCGTGATCGCCGGCCAGGGCACGGTAGCCCTGGAGATGTTGGCCGCGGTGCCCGACCTCGAGGCGCTGGTCGTGCCCGTGGGCGGCGGCGGCCTGGCCAGCGGCGTGGGGGTGGTGGCCAAGGCGCGGCGCTCCCCGCTGCGCGTGTACGGCGTGCAGGCGGCAGGCGCGGCGGCGGCCGTGGCGGCGTTTCGCACGGGCGTGCTCGCCCCGCTGGCGGAGGTGCGTACCTTCGCCGACGGTATCGCCGTCAAGGCGCCGGGGCCGCTCACGCTGGCCCACCTGCGCGCGTACTGCGACGAGCTGCTCGCGGTGGACGACGACCGCATCGCCGAGGCGATCGTGCTGCTCATGGAGCGGAATAAACTGGTGGTCGAGGGCGCGGGCGCGGTGGGCGTGGCCGCGTTGCTGGCCGGCGCGCTGGCCCCGCTGCGCGGGCGCCGCGTGGGGATCGTGCTCAGCGGAGGCAACATCGACCTTACCACCATCGATCGCGTCGTGCAGCAT
>Ga0209061_1003573_pt1 | contig 16549 bp, 17 predicted proteins | sample Coa_R1_10_FD_187157 | JGI IMG/M metagenome (GOLD analysis project Ga0209061, IMG submission 187157) | Surface soil microbial communities from Centralia Pennsylvania, which are recovering from an underground coalmine fire - Coalmine... | ecosystem: Environmental > Terrestrial > Soil >...
CGACCCCTTCCTTACCATGGAAGTGCTCTACCAGCTGAGCTAAGAGGGCGCGGGAGTCAGGCTAGCGCGCCGGCGACGGAGATGGGCCTTCAGTAGGACGCCTGGAGCAGCGAGAGCATGGTGCCCGCGGTCTGCGAGCCGATCGGCGAGCCGCTGGAGTCGGCGAAGCCGATCTCCAGGTGCGGGCCGGTGGAGATGCCGACGATGCCCGGCCCCACGGAGCTCATCACCTGACCGGCGCCCACGTGGGTGCCGACCGGGAGCTGGTTGGCCGGACCGGCGTGGCCGTAGTAGACGTAGCTGTAGCCGTCGATCGGGCTGTCGCAGTGCAGCACGGGCGCCCACGGCCCAAAGCCGCCGATGCCGTGGAGCACGATCGTGCCCGAGCACACCGCGTACTCGGGCGTGTCGCCGGGTGCGGAGATGTCCACCCCCTGGTCGGGCGACCAGGTGGAGGGCGGCGAGGCGGCCCCGACCGGCAGCGGGAACACGAACCCGCCGCCGGCATGGGGCGCCGGCGCGGGGGCCGGGGCGGGCGCGGCGGCGGGCGCCGGAGACGATGAGCCGCTGCTCGAGCCGCCGCCTGCGCCAGCGCTGGCCTGACGCTGGGCGGCCGCGGCAGCCGCGGCGGCCCGCGCGGCGGCCGCGGCCTGAGCCGCCTCGGCCTGCTGCAGCTGCTGCTGCAGGCCGGCCACACGGGCGCGCACGCTGGCCAGTTGGCTGGCCTTGGCCGCCCGCGCGCGGGCGACGCCCGCGCGCTCGCGGATCAGACTGGCCTGCGTACCGGCCAGGGCGTTGCGCTCGTTGAGGATCTGCGTGGTGAGCTCCTGCTCGCGCACCTCGAGCGCTCCCAGCCGGACCGCCTCGGCGGCCACCTGCCGCCGCGCCCGCCTGACCGAGCGGATCACCTGGGCATCCGCGGTCTGGATTCGCTGGGCGAAGGCCAGACGCTCAAGCAGGTCCTGAAAGCCGTTGGACTCCAGCACCACGCTCACCAGATCCGGCTGACCCTGCTCATAGCTGTTCACCAGCTGCCTGGCCAGCACCGACTCCGCGCGAGCCTCAAACGCCTCGAGCTGGGCGAGCCGGTTGCGCGCCTGCGTCAGCTCGATCTGAAGCCTGATCAGCTGTGCCTGGTGGACGCTGAGCTCGGCCTGCAGGCGGTCGATCTGGCGCTGGAGCCGGTCGATGCTGGCGCCGAGCTGAGCCAGCTGGGCCGACTCGGCCCCCACCGAGCCGGCCAGCGAGGAGGCCTGGCTCTGGCCCGCCTGAATGCGCTGCTGAAGCTCGCCGATGCTGAGCGCTCGCGCCGACGGGGACGCGAGGGCCAGCACGATCAGCGCGCTGGCGGCGAGCGCCACGAGCGCGGCCAGGCAGGCTCTTGAGGTCTTGGCAGCAGACAGCATTGGCAACCGGCGCAACCCCCGCCCAACCGGGTTGCGCTACTCCCACTCCGCCCTGGGCGCCGGGGCGAACCGCGCGGCACCCTAACACGGACACCGCCGCGATGGCAGCGCGCCGGCGGCTCTGCAATAAAACCTGCAAAGAGCAGGAATCGCGCGCTCGCCGGCGGTGCGCGGAGAGATCGCGGTGAGGAAGGGGCCCGCGGTCCGCCGGCGGTGCGCTGAGAGATCGCGGTGAGGAAGGGGCCCGCGGTCCGCCGGCGGCGAGAGCGGAGATCGCGCGACCGGCGGCGGTCGCCGGCGGCGGGCGCTCCCTCCGAACGCTCAGGCCCGTCGCCGGCGAGGCGGCCGACCGGCCAGGCCGAGTGGCGGGGGCAGGATTCGAACCTGCGAAGGCATAGCCGCGTGATTTACAGTCACGTCCCTTTGACCGCTCGGGAACCCCGCCGAGGGCACTGAGTCTAGCCACCGGCCGGCGGGCGCGCAGCCACTCCCCACGCACGGCACAGGAGCGCGCGACCGGTGCCAATGCCCGATCAGAACCCGCACCCGAGCTGGGTCAGCGCCGCCGCCTCGCAGACGACGGCCGGCCGATCAGGACGGGAAAACCGCCCCGGTAAGGAGCCTATTGCTCGCCGACGCTGACCAGACCGGACTCGTAGGCGAGGATCACCAGCTGCACCCGGTCGCGCAGCCCGAGCTTGGTCAGGACATGGGAGACATGGGTCTTGACGGTGAGCTCGGAGAGGAACAGCTCCTGGGCGATCTCGGCGTTCGAGCGGCCGCGCGCCACCAGCAGCAGGACCTCCCGCTCACGGGGTGTGAGCTCCTCCAGCTCGGATGGGGGGTCGGTCGGGGCGGCGAGCCGGGGCACCACCTGCTCGAGCAGCCGTCGTGTGACGCTCGGCGCCAGCAGCGCGTCACCGGCCGCGACCACGCGTACGGCGTGGACGAGGTCCTCGGGTGGCGCGTCCTTGAGGATGAACCCGGCCGCGCCCGCGCGCAGCGCTTCGACGACGTACTCGTCCAGCTCGTAGGTGGTGACGATCAGGACGCGATGATCGGGCAGGCGCCGGGTCGCCTCGACGCCGTCCAGCCGCGGCATGCGGATGTCCATCAGCACCACGTCGGGGTTGACGTGGCGAGCGAGCTCCACCGCCTCAAGCCCGTCGGCAGCCTGCCCGACGACCTGAATCCCGCGGGCCTCGAGCAATGCCTTGAATCCTTCCCGGATCAGGGCCTGATCGTCGGCGAGCACGACCCGCAACCGCTTGCTCACAGCGGCAGCACCACGCGTACCGCGTATCCCTTGCCGTTCACCGACCCGGCGGTGAATTCGCCGCCGAACATCAGGGCACGCTCGTGCATCCCGGCCAGTCCGTGGCCCTCATCGCCACGGTGCTCTCCGGTGACGCCCACGCCGTCGTCGCTGATCAGCAGCTCCAGCCTCGTCGGCGTGTAGGTGATTCGGACCTTCGCGGTCGTCGCCCGCGCGTGCCGCAGCACGTTCGTCAACGCCTCCTGCAGGATGCGATAGGCGGACAGATCGACGGCTTCGGGCAGCGGACGCACACCGCCCTCGATCTGGACCTCCACGTTCAGCCCCGTGCTCCTGACCGTGTCCACCAGAGCACCGAGCTGCTCCAGTCCCGGCTGCGGAGCCCGCGATCGCCCGCTGTCATCCTGATCGGCGCGCAGCACCCCCAGGATCCGTCGCATATCCGCCAGCGCGCGGCGACCGCTGTCGACGATCGCCCGGGCCGAGATCGCCTCCGCACGGTGATCACCCCCGCTCGAATCAGCCAGCACGTTGGCCTGAACGACGATCACGCTCAGGTGGTGTGCGACGACGTCGTGCAGCTCCCGGGCGATCCTGACGCGCTCCTCGGTCGCCGCGCTCTCCGCGAGCCGTTGGCGCTCTCGCTCCTGCTCACGGCAGCGCTCGGCGATCAGCCACCCGAGCATCGCCGCGGCGAGGACCTCCAGCACCCCGGCCGCGATCGCGTAGCGGTGCGGTGTCCCATGCGCGCTCTGCCCGACGATGACCGCGCCAGCGGCGACCGCGGCCGCCGCGAGCGAGACTCTCGGTGCTCCGTGCGCCGCCAGCGTGTAGACCGAAACCAGCACCGCCGTCTGGCCCGGCCCGGCACGGCCACTCAGGAGCTGATCTACCAGGTAGGCGCCGATCGCGATCGCGACCACCGCACCCGGGTACCGGCGGCGCCAACCGACTGCGAGCGCGCCGATCACCAGCGCAGCGGTCCCGGCCACCGGCTGACCTCGCGGTCCGATCGCCGCGTCGAACGCAACGGCCGCGGCAAGCAGCCCGCCGAGCGCGAGGTCAAGGAGCGTGGCGTGCTTGCGCGCCCAGCGGAGCAGCTGCCAAACCACGGGTGTCTCACCGATCCCTCGAACCGTGCGCGTCTCCACAGCCGAACGGTAATCCGGCGCGAGGGCCCGCGCATCCATCGCATGTAGCGCTGCGTCTACATCTCGAGTAGCAGCGCTCCGGCTCGCCGGACGGCCGAGGACGCATCCATCGACCGAGGGCGCTCGCAACCCCGGGCCGATGCCGCGGGGCCCACGCGGACCTAGCTTGAACCCATGCCTTCCGACCCCTCTCCTGCCACCGCCGTCGAGACCGCCGCCGTCGAGACGATCGGGCTGACCAAACGCTTTGGCGACCGGCTCGCCGTCGACCGCGTTGACCTGACGGTGCCGAGCGGCAGCGTCTACGGCCTGCTCGGTCACAACGGCGCCGGCAAGACAACCCTGATCCGGATGCTCCTGGGCCTGACCGCAAGCTCGAGCGGAGAGATCCGCCTGCTCGGCCTCCCGGTGCCCGGGCGACGCGCGGAGGCGCTGGCCCGAGTCGGAGCGCTGGTCGAGGAGCCGCGGTTTCACCCGCATCTGACCGGCCGCGAGAACCTGCGGATCGTCGCGGACGTACGCGGTCCGGACACGCGGACGCGGATCGCCCCGGCGCTCGAGCGCGTCGGACTCGGAAGGCGCGCCGACGATCGTGTGGGGAGCTACTCGCTGGGGATGCGCCAGCGGCTCGGGGTGGCGCGGGCCCTGCTCGCGGACCCGAAGCTGCTGATCCTCGATGAGCCGAGCAACGGGCTGGACCCGGCGGGCATCGTCGAGTTCAGGCAGCTGATCCGCTCCCTCGCACACGACGAGGGGCGCACCGTGTTCCTCTCCTCACACCAGCTCAGCGAGGTCGAGAAAGTCTGCGACAGCGCCGCGATCATCGACCGGGGCAGGGTCCTGGAGCACGGAACGATCGACGAGCTCGCCGGCGGCCGGGCCCAGGCGTTGACAATCGGCTGCGAGGACCGCGGTGCTGCGCTCGCCGCGCTCACCGGCTTCGTGCGCCGGGTCGAGTGCGCCGAGGGGCTGTTGCGGGTCACGGTCGACGGCGACGCTCGCACGGCCGCCGCCGCGCTGAACGCCCGTCTGGTCGCGGCCGGCGTCGACGTGTGGCACCTGCAGCTCGAGCGGGCGACGCTCGAGCAGCGCTTCCTCAACATCACCTCGACCGTGGGAGCAGCAGCATGACCCTCACCGTTGCCAGGCGGATGGTCGCCAGCGAGATCCTCAAGCTGCGCAAGCGGCCCAGCACGATGGCCTGGGCGCTCGTGTTCGGCGCCGCCTCGATGGTCGTCTACTACGCCTACTTCGCGCTCGAGCACGCCTCCGACCCCGCCCACCACGGCCCGGCCGGCGGCGTCATGGGGTTCGCGAGAGGACTTCAGGGACTGGCGATCCTGGTCTGGCCGCTGGCCGCCGCCATGATCGGCACCGAGGCTGGGGCCGGCGACATCGCCGCGGGAGTGTTCCGCGACCTCGCCGCGACCGGACGCCCCCGCCTGGCGCTGTTCCTCGCCCGCATCCCGGCTGCGCTCGCCGTCACGGCCGGATGCCTCCTCGTGGGGTTCACCGTTGCCGTCGTCGCATCGTTCACGCTCGCCGACGGCAGCCCGACTCCCGCGGTGGGGATGATCGCCGCCGGCGCGGGCTGGGTGCTCCTGGCCGACGGGATCGTGTGCGTGATCGCCGTCGGCCTCGGGTCACTCACCGGCTCGCGCGCGATCACCCTGACGGCGCTGATCGGCTGGGAGCTCGTGGTGAGCCCACAGCTGCTCTACGCCTCCAGCCTGGGCGCCGCCCGGCAGGCCCTGCTCGACGGCGCGCTCGTGCGGATCGAGCCCCGCCCCATCCCCCACGGCACGCCCCACCTGTCGACGTCGATCGGAATGGTGGTGCTCGTCATGACCCTGTGGCCGCTGGTGATTGCCGCACTCGGCGCCTGGCGGACCGCCACCCGCGACGCGTGACTCGCGGACCAACCGCCGCGCGCCTCAGAACAGCCACTCCCCACCCACCGGTCACGCCTCCGCACAGCCACTCCTCACCCGACCGGGCGCGCCTCCGAATATGAATCCCCGGCGGCGGAAAGCCTCCTTCCCAAGTGGCGCCGCTTCTGGACCAGCTCCTGCTCCCCGCCCGCCTCACCCTGCGGGCGCTGGACGACCTGCACCGCCTGGCCGAGGCGGCCGTCGCAATCGGGCAGCTGGCCGAGGATGCGCGCGGGGCCGTGGAGCCGGTGAACGAGTGGATGAGCGAGACCGCCATCAGCCTGCGCTCGATCCGCGACCAGGCCGTCGGTGTGCGGGCGGCGATCCAGCCGATGGGCGAGGATCTCCGCATCCTGCGGGACGAGTTCGGACGCGCCAATGACGAGATCGCCCGCCTGCGCGAGGCGTTCGGGCCCGAGCTCGAGGCGCTGCGTGGCTCGGCCTCCGGTCTGCACTCCGAGCTGCGGGCGGTGCGCGAGCTGCTGGCGGCGCTGCAGCAGGACGCCGAGCGGCTGGGGGAGCGGCTGATCGGCGAGCTGGACTCGCTGCTTGAGGCGACGCGCGCGCTCGTGCGGGAGGCGGATGAGATCAGCGAGGTGGTCGAGCCCCTGCAGGCGGCCACCGAACGCGTGGGGTCGCTGGCCGCGCGTCTGCCAGGCCGGGGTCGCTGAGCGCCCGGCCGGGGCACCGCTGAGCACTCGACCGGGCCGCTGAGCGCCCGACCGGGTGCGCTGAGCGCGCGGCCGGGTGCGCTGAGCGACCGACCGGGTGAGCGCTAGGAGGCGTCCCGCAGACGCTGCGCCTCGGGCAGCGACTCGAGCTTCTTGAGCGTGTGGTTCTCGATCTGGCGGATGCGCTCGCGCGTCACGTTGAACGCCCGCCCGACCTCCTCGAGTGTGTAGGGGCGCTCGCCGGTCAGCCCGTAGCGCAGCTCGATCACCTCGCGCTCGCGGGCCGGCAGCGAGTGAAGCGCCCGCCACAGGTTCTCCCGGCGCAGCCGCTCGCAGGCGAGCTCGAACGGCGACTCGGCCGTCTGATCCTCGACAAAGTCGCCCAGCTCGGAGTCCTCCTCCTCGCCCACCGGCCGCTCGAGCGACACCGGCTGCTGGGCCATGCGCAGCACGTCGCGCACCTCGCGCACCGAGGTCTCAAGCTCGGCGGCGATCTCCTCCGGGGTCGGCTCGCGCCCCAGCTGCTGGACGAGCTGGCGCTCGACGTGGACCACCTTGTTGAGCTTCTCCACCATGTGCACCGGGATGCGGATCGTCCGCCCCTTGTCGGCGATCGCGCGCGTGACCGCCTGGCGAATCCACCACGTGGCGTAGGTGGAGAACTTGTACCCCCGGCGGTAGTCGAACTTCTCCACCGCCCGGATCAGGCCCATGGAGCCCTCCTGGATCAGGTCCAGGAAGGTCAGTCCGCGGCCCAGGTAGGACTTGGCGATCGACACCACCAGGCGCAGGTTGGCCTCGATCATCTGCTGCTTGGCCGCCATGTCGCCGCGCTCGATGCGCTTGGCCAGCGCCACCTCCTGATCGGCGGTGAGCAGGTTGACCCGCCCGATCGAGCGCAGGTAGAGCCGCAGCGAGTCCAGCGAGGGCTCGACGGTGAGGTCCACCTCGGCCCGCTTGGGCACCTCCGCCTGGGGCTCGGCGGCCTCCGGCGAGGCGACCCGCTCGCCCGTCTCGACCTCCAGGCGCGCCGGCTCCCCGTCGGCCTCCAGCAGCTCGATCCCCTGCTCATCCAGATGGGCGTGGAGCTCCTGGAGCTGCTCGCGGGTGACCTCGACCTCCTCCAGGCACTGCTGGATCTGCTCGAGCGTGAGAAAGCCACGCTCCTGGCCCTCGGCGATCAGCGCGCGCAGCTCATCGTGCTCAAGGATCGAGGCGTCCTCCCCCAGCAGCGCTATCGCGTCATTGCTCACGGTCCCGCGGCTCCTTCAGGCCTGCGCCACCCACGGCGATGTCTCTCTCCTCCTCGCCACAACGACGCGAGATTGATACCACAAACCGCGCGCGATGCGCGCGCGTCCTACCCTGTTTGCAGATGGCAGCGAACCGATTCCCCACCGTCTCCGACGTGGACGTGCAGGCGCAGGCCCCGCTCGTGCAGCTCAGCCTCTCGCGCGTCGGGGTGACCGGCGTCGAGAAGGTGATCCGGCTGCGCCACAACGGCAGCGAGCAGCTGTTCTCGGCGCGCTTTGAGTGCGTGGTCGAGCTTGACGGCCGCCAGAAGGGCGCGCACATGTCGCGCTTTGAGGAGGTGGTCAATGAGACCATCGGCCAGGTCGTGCTGGGAGAGTCGACGTTCAAGGTCGAGACGCTGGCCGAGCACATCGCCCAGCTGGTGCGCGAGCGCCAGCGCGCGCGCCGCTCGGAGGTCACGGTCGAGGCGCGCTTTCCCGAGCACAAGCCGGCGCCCGTCTCAGGGGTGCAGACGCAGGAGCTCTACACGCTGCACGGGGCGGCGGTCTGCACCGAGCTCGGCACCCGCCGGCTGACCGGTGTGACCGCCCAGGGGATGACGGCGTGCCCGTGCGCCCAGCAGCTGGTGGCCGGCCATGCCCGAGAGCGGCTTCAGGCGCAGGGCTTCGACGCGGAGGAGATCGAGCGGATCCTGGCGGCGGTGCCGCTTGCCACCCACAATCAGCGGGGGCTGGGGACGCTGCACATCGGCTGCACCGAGCTGTGCGAGGACGAGATCGACGCCGCCACCCTGCTGGAGGTGGTCGAGCAGGCGATGTCCTCGGAGATCTACGAGCTGATGAAGCGCTCGGACGAGGTGGCGGTGGTCGAGAAGGCCCACCGGCGCCCCCGCTTCGTCGAGGACTGCGTGCGCGAGATGGTCCAGGGCGTGGTGGACCGCTTCCCGCAGCTGGCCGATGCCGCCTTCGTGTCCGCCCGTCAGGTCAACCTGGAGACGATCCATCAGCACAGCGTGGTGGCCGAGCGCTTCGGCACGCTGGGCGAGATCCGGGCCGAGCTCGCCACCGGCGAGCCCGCCCCCCGTCACACCAGCCGCCGCGCCTGGCTCGATCAGGTGCGCTGACTCTCGGCCCGGGCGATCCCCCGCCTGAGGCCGAAGAAGTAGTCGGCGCCGGAGAGCACGGTGATCACCACCGCGGCGTAGATCAGCCCCTGCACCCACGCCGGATGGCCCGGCACGGCGATCACGCAGATCACCATCGCCACCTGCATGGCCGTCTTGAGCTTGCCGAGCAGGCTGGCGGCGATCACCACGTGCTGCTGGGCGCCGACCGCCAGTCGCAGCGCGGTGACCGCGAACTCGCGCGAGATGATCACCATCGCCACCCACGCCTCAAGCCGGCTCAGCGACACCAGCGCGATCAGCGCGGCGACGATCAGCAGCTTGTCGGCGATCGGGTCCATCAGCTTGCCGAACGTCGTGATCGAGTCACGCGAGCGCGCCAGCCAGCCGTCGATCGCGTCGGTCAGCGACGCGGCCGCAAACACCAGCGCGGCCAGCAGATCGCCGCCGCCGGTCCGGTCCAGCAGCGCCACCACCAGCACCGGCACGAGCAGGATGCGGATCACGGTGAGGAGGTTGGGCAGGTTGAGCGGAACCATCCACCCCTACGCTACCGGTATGCGGGCCGCAGTCCTCGAAGCCCAAGGGCAGCCGCTCAAGCCCACCGAGGTCCCCGACCCCCAGCCCGGGCCGGGGCAGCTTCGCCTGAAGGTGGAGGCGTGCGCGGTGTGTCGCACCGACCTTCACCTGCGGGACGCCGAGATCCCCGCCTCCAGGCTGCCCGTGATCCTCGGCCACCAGATCGTCGGGCGCACCGAGGACGGGCGCCGGGTGGGAGTGCCGTGGCTGGGCTGGACGGACGGAACCTGCCGCTACTGCCGCTCCCACCGGGAGAACCTGTGTCCGAACGCGCGGTTCACCGGGCGGGATATCGACGGCGGCTTCGCCGAATGGACGGTGGCCGACCAGCGCTACTGTCTGCCGCTGCCCGAGGATCTGCCCACCGAGCAGGCGGCGCCGCTGCTGTGCGGCGGGCTGATCGGCTACCGCGCGCTCACCTTCACCGACGATGCCGAGCGCCTCGGCCTCTACGGCTTCGGCTCGGCGGCGCACATGATCTGCCAGCTGGCGGTCCACCAGGGCCGCGAGGTTTTCGCCTTCACCCGCCCGGGCGATGCGCGCACCCAGGCCTTCGCCCGCAGCCTGGGGGCGACGTGGGCGGGCGGCTCCGATGAGCTGCCGCCGGAGCGGCTGGAGGCGGCGATCATCTTCGCCTCCGCGGGCGAACTCGTCCCGCGCGCCCTCGGCGCGCTGGCGGACGGGGGGGTGGTGGTGTGCGCCGGCATCCACATGACCGACATCCCCGCCTTCCCCTACGAGCTCCTCTACCACGAGCACCGGCTCTGCTCGGTGGCCAACCTCACGCGCCAGGACGGCCGCGAGTTCCTGGCGCTGGCCCAGCAGGTTCCGGTCCGGACTACCGTCACCGTGTATCCGCTCGAGCGGGCGGAGGAGGCGCTGGCCGACCTGCGCGCGGGCCGCTTTGAGGGCACGGCGGTGATCGTTCCCTAGCCGAGTAGGCTGAGGACATGCCCCTGATTCCGATGGTCATCGAACGGACCGCGCGCGGGGAGCGCGAGTTCGACATCTACAGCCGCCTGCTCAACGAACGGATCGTGTTCATCGGCACCCCGATCGACGACACGATCGCCAACCTGGTCGTCGCCCAGCTGCTGCACCTGGAGTCCCAGGACCCGGACAAGGACATCTCGATCTACATCAACTCGCCCGGCGGATCGATCTACGCCGGCCTGGCCATCTACGACACCATGCAGTTCATCAAGCCCGACATCCAGACGATCTGCGTGGGGATCGCCATGTCGATGGGTTCGCTGCTCCTCACCGGCGGCACCAAGGGCAAGCGCTTCTCGCTGCCCAACAGCCGGATCCTCATCCACCAGCCCTCGGCCGGGTTCGAGGGACAGGCCACCGACATCGAGATCCACGCCCAGGAGATCCTCAACGTGCGGCGGCGGATCGACGAGATCTACGCCCACCACACCGGACAGCCGGTCGAGCAGGTCCACGCCGACATGGAGCGCGACCGGTTCTTCAAGCCCCAGGAGGCGGTCGAGTACGGGCTGATCGACCGCGTGATCGAGCACCACTAAAACACGTCAAGGAGGTAAGTCACATGGCGATGGCGGAACGACGGGCGACCACCGACTGGGACGGCGACCTGGCCCACGGCCAGGGAATCGTCAAGCTGGACAGCGGCGCGGTGGACTCGCTGCCGGTCACCTGGGCCTCCCGCACCGAGCGCTCGGACGGCAAGACCAGCCCCGAGGAGCTGATCGCCGCCGCCCACGCCTCCTGCTTCTCGATGGCGCTGGCCCACGGCCTCAGCCAGGCCGGACACGCGCCCGAGCACCTGAGCGTCAGCGCCCAGGTCACGCTCGACCAGCGGGACGGCGCCCCCACCGTCACCAGCTCGCAGCTGACCGTGGCCGGGCGGGTGCCGGGGATCGACCAGAGCAGCTTCGAGCAGGCGGCGGCCGAGGCGGGCAGGAACTGCCCGGTGTCCCGCGCCCTGACGGGCGTGGAGATCACCGTGAACGCCACGCTCGAGTAGCGCCCGGGCGCGCGGCGCGCGCCCGGACGTCCGCCGCACACACTCGATGCATAGCCCGGCGGCATTCTGGGTACCCGGCGAAGCATCCAGGAAACCGAGCGGGAGGTTTGGAGGATGAGATGTTGGCGGCTGCGTGTGGCCTCACTGGCGATCGTCGCCGCGGGCGCGCTGGCGTGCGCGGCAACCGCGTCGGCCAGCCCGATCTTTCTGCCCACGATCGCCAAGCGCTACGCCCAGGAACCGATGATCAAGGCGGCCGACCAGACGCTGACGCCGCCGGCGCCGCCCTGCCCGGAGAGCGGCTATCTGCCCTCGCCGTTCTCCAACTGCGGCCTGCCTGAGACGCCGGCCACCTCGCTTCCCTACATGGGCAACATGGCCTACTGGGGCGGGCACGTGCAGGTGCACCCCCGGGAGTACCTGGTGTTCTGGGGCTGGGGGGAGCCGGGCGCGTTCCCCGGCCAGAGCTGCTCGCCGGAGACGATCACCGAGGGCTCGCTCAGCGCCACGCTGCCCTGCGATCCCGACAAGGCCGGTCTGTACATGGCCAACTTCGTCCAGCAGATGGGCGGCACCGGCTGGGCCAACGTCAGCACCCAGTACTACCAGACCGATGCCGCCGGCAACCGGCAGTACATCGCCAACGACCCTGACGTGCTGGCCGGGATCTGGGTGGACGACACCAACAGCATCACCAACCTGCCCAAGACCAGCGCCAGCGCCCCGGCCGGGAGCGGCAACACCTACTACGACCTGGCGATGGAGGCGGTCCGGGCCGCCCAGCACTTCGGGGTGAGCGGCTCGGCGCTGAAGGACGCCAACTTCATCATCGCCCAGCCGCCCGCCTACAGCGACCCCAACGCGATCAACTCGGGCTACTGCGCCTTCCACGACTACACGCTGCCGCAGTCGCCGGGCAACTCCTACTACCAGGGCATCCCCACGGTCCTCTCCTACACCAACATGCCCTACCAGCTGGCGATCAACTCCGGCGGGGTGAACGTGTGCGGCGAGTACGCGGTCAACAACAACCCCAGCGACCCGAATCCGATGACCAGCGGCAAGCTGGACGGCTTCTCGATCGTGCTCGGGCACGAGATCGAGGAGACGATCACCGACCCGGGGGCCGAGGACGTGGTCAGCACCGGGCTCACCGGCAGCCAGACCTACTACGGCGGCTGGTATGACCCGTTCGACGCCAACGAGAACGGTGACAAGTGCGCCTGGGTGGGCGAGAACCTGCTCACCGCGCAGGGCCCGCCGGAGCCGATCTACGGCGCGCTCGGCAACATCACCGGCAACGCGGGGGAGACCTTCGCGGTGCAGTCGCTGTGGAGCAACGCCGCCAACGAGGGGACGGGCTACTGCGCCGGCGTCCCCAGCTCGGAGTCGCCGCTGCCCTCGGCCCCCTACGGCTCGAGCTCCAGCGCGAGCTCGAGCGGCGGCAGCGGATCCTCAAGTGCGGGCGGTGGCTCGGCGTCAGGCGGCGCGGGCAAGGCGGGAGCGCACCGAAAGCACCACTCCGCCCGGCGTGGGCGGAGCCTCCGCTGCGCCGGGCGGCGCAGCGCCCGCGGCCGCCGCCTCAGGCGACGGGGTGCTCGATGCGCCCGAGTCCGTCGATCTCGATCCGCACCACATCTCCTGATCTGAGAAAGCGGGGCGGGTCGAGCGCCATGCCCACCCCGTTGGGGGTGCCGGTGAGGATCAGATCGCCGGGCTGCAGCGTGCACGTCTGGCCGATGAACTCGACCAGCTCCTGACAGCCGAAGATCAGCTCGGCGGTGCTGCTCTCCTGGCGCAGCTCGCCGTTGACCCAGGTGCGCAGGGTGAGCGCGCCTGGATCGGGGATCTCATCGGCGGTGGTCACCCACGGACCGACGGGGCAGAAGGTGTCGGCCCCCTTGGCCCGCGTCCACTGCGGCTCGCGGCCCTGCAGGTCGCGGGCGGTGACATCGTCGGCGATGCAGTAGCCGCCGATCCGCCCGTCGGCGCCCATCACGATCGTCAGCTCGCCCTCGTAGTCGAGCCGGCGCACCACCTCCGGGCAGCGGATCGGGCCGCCGGGCGGCGCCACCGAGCCGCGCACCTTGACGAACACCACCGGGGCGGCGGGGGGCTCGCCGCCCATCTCGCGGACGTGGTTGGCGTAGTTCATGCCGATCGCATACACGGTGCCCGGCTCGGGGACCGGGGGCAGCAGCGTGACCGCCTCAAGCGGCCAGGAGCGGGGGCCGAGCTCCGCCTCGGCTCCGGCCAGCACGTCCACCACCCGCAGCCCGCCCGCGAGCTCGCGCACGGCGCCGTCGGCGACGACGCCGGCCAGCGGCTCCTCCGCTCCCCGGGGCAGGATCGTGGCGAGCTTCATCGCCCCCTACTCTGACAGAGGCGGCAGCGACTGGCCGCGCGGCGGGGGGTCTGAGACGAGCAGCTGCGGCACGGTGACGAACTCATACCCGCGCCGGCGCAGCCCGGCGACGATCGCCGGCAGCGCCGCCAGCGTCTGGCTGCGGTCGCCGCCGCCGTCGTGCAGCTCGACGATCGCCCCCGGACGCGCGTCCGCCAGCACCCGGCGCACGATCACCGCCACGCCCGGCCGCGTCCAGTCGCGGGGGTCGACCGACCACATCACCATCAGCATGTGCAGCCGGCGCAGGATCGCGAACGTCTGGGCGTCGTAGACGGCGTAGGGGGGCCGGAACAGCCGCGGGAAGGGGGCGCCGAGGCGCGTGATCTGCACCGCGGCGGCATGGATCTGGAAGTACTGAAGCGCGGGGGAGAGCAGGGCCAGCGGGGGATGGTTCTCGGTGTGATCGCCGATGGCGAACCCGTGGCGGATCTCGTCGCGCAGCCCGGCGGCGAAGTAGCGCAGCTGCTGGCCGACGATGAAGAACGTGGCCGGCACGTGCAGGCGCACGAGCTCGGCGACGATCGCCGGGGTGTAGGGGCTCGGGCCGTCGTCGAAGGTGAGCGCGATCAGCCGCCGGTGCGCGGCGCCGGCACGCACAAACGGCGTGTAGCCGAGCACGTGATCGATCGCCCGCTGCTCCAGCTGCGCGGAGCTCAGGGGCGACGGGGACGGGCGCAGGGGCAGCGCCGGCAGCCGGGAGGCGAGCAGGGGCCCGCGGGAGGCCCGCGGCGCTCGCGCCGCGCCCGCCGCCCGCGCCGCGTGTGACTGGGTGGCCGAGGCGATCAGGGCCGCCGCCCCGCCCAGCGCGGCCAGGCACAGGATCAGCGCCAGCGGGCGGACCCCGACCCGCGCCGCCCGGCGGGAGCGGCGCTGGGAGATGAACGGGGAGCTCAGCGGCACCGGGCGGCCTCTGCTCCGGGAAACACGGCGCCTCCGCATGACGCGGTCAAGGTAGCGGCCGGCCCGGCCGCTAGTCCAGCCGGTAGCGCCCCTCGGCGACGATCACCGCCGCCCCGCCCACCAGCACGCGCGCCCCGCCCTCGGGGACGCCGTCCGCCCCGCGCTCCAGCACGGAGGCGTGAAGCCGTGACGGGCGGCCGATCTCCGCCCCCTGCTCGATCTCGAGCCGCTCCCCGCGCCGCGCCCACCCGTGGCGAACCAAATGCAGCGCCAGCGGCCCGGCCGCCGAGCCGGTGGCCGGATCCTCGTTCACCCCCAGCGCCGGCGCGAACATCCGCGTCTTCACCCGGTCGCCCACCCGGGCAAAGCAGCTGAACCCGCGCCCCTCGCCCAGCCGGGCCAGCGCCGCCATGTCCGGACGCAGCGCCGCCACCCGCTCGGCGTCGGCGAGCGCCACATAGGCGTGCAGCGGCCCGTTGCGGTAGGCCTCGACCGCAAGCTCCGAGCGCTCGACCCCCAGCGCCCGCAGCAGCGCGGGCTGATCGGCCACCGGCTCGGCGGCCGCCACCACCTGCTCCAGCTCGGCGTAGGCGCTCTCGCCAGCCTGCCCGCGCACGCGCACGGCGATGACCCCGATCCCGGTTTGCAGACGAACCGGGCCGGGGCGATCGGCGGCCACGGCCACGGCGGCACCCAGGACCGGATGCCCCGCGAACGGCAGCTCGGCGAGCGGCGTGAAGATCCGCACCCGCAGATCTGCGCTCGGATCCTCGGCCGGGAGCAGGAACACGGTCTCGGAGAGGTTGAGCTCGCGCGCGGTCCGCTGCATCAGCTCGCCGCTCAAAGGCGAGCCGTCGGCGAACACCGCCACCGGATTGCCCTGCAGCGGGCGCGAGCTGAAGACGTCGACGATCTGATAGCGGCTCCAGATCACCGCACCGGCTCCGGCAGCTCCCCGAGCCGCCGCTCCATCTAAAACAGCGGCTCCTGCCCGGGCGCGGAGGCCGCCTCCCGCCGGGTGCGGGGGGGCACCTGGCCCAGCGCCCGAGCCAGGTCGCGCGCGATCGCCGTCTCCGAGCGAGAGGCCACCAGCGGCTGCTCGAGCCCCTCGACGTACACCAGCGTGCGCCGCCCGTCCCCCCGCTCGGCCCCCTCCAGCGGCACCAGCGCGAACACCCGGTCGGCGCGCACCAGCTTCCCGTAGCCGAGCGCGATCAGAGGCGGCGGGGTCCGCACCACAGCGAGATCGTAGTCATGTGCCGGTTCTCACAGACCAACCGGAACATGGAGCGCCGCCAGCGGATAGCTTCTGCGCCCCAGATGACCCAGGCCGCCACACCCCCGTCCGAGCCCGACGCCGGCCACCGCGATCCGTTCGCGGAGGGCAACCGGCTGATGCGGGCGGGAGACGTGGCCGCGGCCGTGGAGGCCTACCGCCGGGCCGACGAGCGGGGGCACCCCACGGCGGCCGCCTATCTGGGCGTGATCGCCGAAGCGCGGGGCGACCGCGCCGCCGCCCAGGAGGCCTACCGGCGCGCCGATGAGCGGGGAGACGGCTACGGGGCGTTCCGCCTCGGCCTGCTGGCGGCGCGCGCCGGCGACTGGGAGGCGGCCCGCGCCGCCTGGCGGCGTGCCGATGAACGCGGCTACGAGCGGCCGCCGTTTGACCCCACCTCGCTGCGCCCGGCGCCCGACGCTCGGCCGGTGCCCCCGCGCGAGATGCAGCGCCCCGCGTTTGCCAATCCGGTGTTGATTGGGGCGGTGACGGTGTTGGTGGCGATTGTGGCGGTGTTTTTGGCGTATAACGCGAATAGTGGGTTGCCGTTTGTGCCGACGCGGGAGTTGAAGGTGGATATTG
>Ga0209061_1003574_pt1 | contig 16548 bp, 14 predicted proteins | sample Coa_R1_10_FD_187157 | JGI IMG/M metagenome (GOLD analysis project Ga0209061, IMG submission 187157) | Surface soil microbial communities from Centralia Pennsylvania, which are recovering from an underground coalmine fire - Coalmine... | ecosystem: Environmental > Terrestrial > Soil >...
TAAAACACTCGCTCACAGACCCGCCGCCCTCCTGCGTCTCCCCCAAACCCCGCCGAAACTGGTACGACATCCACGGATGCTCCGGCCAATGATGCCAACCATAAGCCTCGTAATGCGGCCCACGGTCCGCCGTGATCCTGTCGATGAGCTTCTCTTCGACCGTCATCGCTCGCTCTTTCCCCATATTCCGGTTATCGGCCCGGTTCAAAGGATGGGACGATTATCGGCAGCCTGCAATAAGCTTTCGTATATGGAAAGTGAGTTGAACGGGAGGCCGACACGCGCAAGCGGCGGTCCGGCGCCCCGCCCGAAAGGGTTGCAGATCAGAAGGTTGGCGGCGTGTTGATGAAGAGGATACGGGCCCGGCTGCGGCCGAGATTACGGTAGCCGTGGGCGTGCTCGGAGCGAAAACAGAATGAATCCCCCGCCTCGAGCACGTAGCGCTTGCCGTCGACGTTCAGCTCGATCTTGCCCTCGAGCACATAGCCCACCTCTTCGCCCGCATGTCGAACGGTTCCGTCGCTGCCGCCACCGCGCTCGATAATGTGAATGTTCCCTTGAAGGAGGTGATGCGGACCGTAGGGGATCAGGCGTTCGAGCGTCACGCCGGTGCCCCGGCGCAGGGGATCGAACGTCGTGATGGGGCGCTCGCCTGCCTTGAGGACGACGCGCTCCGGCTCGTTTGCGCTGGCGAAGAGTTGGCCGAGGGTCAGACCGAGCGCCGCGGCCACGTGATGGAGCCTGACCACCGAAGGCATCACCTTGTCGTTCTCGATCTTCGACAGCAGACTCTCCGAGCACCCGGCCCGAATCGCGACATCCTTGAGACGAAGCCCTGCATTCATACGCGCATGCCGGATGCGGACGCCAATGCGCGTTTCGGTTGCCGGCGTGTGACCCCAATCGGCGCTTTGACGCTGTATGGCGTCTTTGCCCGGCCGCTTCGCCCCCTTCGTCATGCTCACTCCTTCGCCGGAGCTGTTTAATACAAGGAAGGCTGCAAGACCATCTACTCGCCCCTCGGCGAGAAGAGGGACTCAGGTCAACCAAGACAAACACTGCAACCCTGACTGTCGTGCGCGCGCATATCGGTGTCTGCATCCTCATCGGGCAGCGAGATTTGGCGTTGCCTGGGTCGACTTCCGAAGGCATCGCGTCACGAAGATGCTGTCTCTAGGTTTCCGGCAAGACTCGACGCTGCGCCGCGACTCCGCCTTGGGACTTGCAGAAATCCGCAGTCGAACCGTCAGCACTGTGCAGCGTCTCACCTGGAGCAAGGAAGCTCCTGACAAGCCGTGTCCGCGTTCGACGGAGTTGAATGCCGGTGCGCGTGATCAAGGTCGCTGAAGCGGCTAATGCACCGGAGTCGTATCAACGGCTATTGAATAAAATTTATCCCGTCGTTTATTCGGTTTTCAGCCGAGCCACGCCGCGGCTATGTAACGATATTTCGCAATCATCCGGCTAGCGGTGGATCGTGTGCGTCCGGCATGACGCTCGAGGCGAAGGGTCGCGCGATCGGATTGCACAGGTCTCGGTGAGACTCCAACCGCATTCGCGCCGACCGGATGGCTGGTCCGTCAGCGAACCGTCGTGGTTCGTCGTAATCTGCGCCCACGTACCAGGCAACGCCAATGATGATCTGGATCGCGTCTTTTCTGATCGCCGCCGGATGCGTCGCAGGCGCGATGGTGGTTGCCCGGGACATGCGGCGACTACGTGCCGCCCGCACGCAGCTTGCCGAGCAGAACGCGTTGCTGCGCGCGACGCTCGACAATATCGACCAGGGGATTGTCGTGGTCGATCGCGACCTTCGAATGCGCGCGTGGAATCACCGCTTTCTTGAGCTCAACAACTGCCCCGCCGAGCTCGCGTATCGCGACGCCCCCTATGCGGATGTCCTGCGTCACCTCGTGGCGCACAACACATATTCGGCGCAAGAACCGGTCGCGGATATCGTCGCGCGCATCCGCAGCGGCGTCCCGCACCGCATCGAGCGTCGACGCCCCAATTCCGTCATCGTCGAAATCAGCGGCAACTACTCGCCCGACGGCCTGATGGTCACCACCTTTAGCGATATAACGGCGCGTAAGAACATCGAGCGGCGAAAGACCGAGTTCATTACGACGGTTAGCCACGAATTGCGGACGCCCTTGACGTCAATCATCGGTTCGCTTGCGCTCCTGACTTCGTCGGGGGCCGGACCTTTACCAGAAATTGCAAACCGGCTCGTCACAATTGCGCATACCAACGCGGAAAGGCTTGTGCGGCTGGTCAACGATATCCTGGATCTCGAGAAGATCGAGTCGGGCCGGATCGACTTCAATACCGAACGGATCCGCCTGCGTTCGCTGGTGTTGAACTGCATCGAAGCCAACCGTGCTTACGGCGACCGCTTCAATGTCCACTATATGCTCGGTTCCTGCGGGGACGACGGTTTTGTCCTGGTCGACCCGGATCGCCTGACACAGGTTGTGACAAACCTGCTCTCGAACGCCGCGAAATTCTCGCATCCTGGCGGGACTGTCGAGGTCAACATCGCGCGCCGCGGCAACGCGCTCCGCCTCTCAATCTTGGATCATGGGATCGGCATTCCGCCGGCTTTCCGCGGGCACATTTTCGAGAGATTTGCCCAGGCTGATCGCACCAAGGACCGTGGCGTCGCCAGCACGGGGCTCGGCTTGGCGATCTGCCGCGAAATCGTCGAACGCCTCGGCGGCCAGATTTCGTTCGACAGCGTCTACGGCGAATGGACCGTTTTTCACGTCGATCTTCCGCTGCATCGGGAAGGCACGGCGGACACAGCGCCGCGTCCGTCGATCGACGATCACAGTGACGGCGGGTTCAAGGCCGACACCTCCGCGCACCGCGAGGCACGGTGAAGGGAAACGCAACGCTTCGCCGCGTCCTTTATGTCGATGACGAGCCCGACATTCTCGAAGTCGCGCGTTTGGCCCTCGAGCTGATTTCGCATTTGACGGTCACGACCTGCTCATCGGGCCGGGAAGCGGTCGCGGCGGCGATTGCCTTCAAGCCCGATCTTATCCTTCTCGACGTTATGATGCCGGATATGGACGGTCCGATGACCCTGGCGGCGTTACAAGGGCGCTCCGAAACCGCAACGATGCCAGTGGCCTTCATCACGGCTACGGTTCAGAGCAGCGAGATCGAGCGTTTGTTGTCATTGGGCGCCATAGGCGTCATACGAAAGCCCTTCGATCCGCTCAAGCTCGGCGACGAAATCGACGCTCTCTGGACCAAGCGATGAGCGCGCCACGAGCCTATACCGACGTGATGCAGGAACTCCGCAGCCGCTTCATCCAGCGCACCATCCAACAACGCGAACAGCTCAAGACCCTCGCGGCGGCCGGGATCGCGCCGGCCAATCTGCCCGAGATCCTGCACATCTGTCACAATCTGCATGGCACTGCGGGCGTCTTCGACCTCGCCGAAATCGGCGATATTGCGCACCAAGCCGAGGACCTGGGCAAAATTCTCGGTCAAACGCAACCACCCGCACTGGATCCCCGCTGGAAGGAACTTGCGGTCGTCATCGACAATCTATGCGACCTCATCGCCGCGCTTCCGCCGCGCGATCTGCCGGATCAGGCCTGACGAAAACCGATCCGCTTCATCGGCCCCCAGCCCTGCGTACGTCGCAGATAACGCCACAAGCCGATGATCCGCCAAATATTGTTGAGTTGCCGATAACCGAAATTTTCGGCGACCGCCGCGGCGGCGAGCACCAGGGTATCGCGCGCGCGCGGGAAACGCCGCAACTCGATTTCGGCAAGGACAAGTGCTCCGACGCTGAGAAACACCCCATAGGTGAAGGTCACGGCGAGGAAGGCAACCAGGTAATCCACGTCGAGAATGCCGAAGGCCCAGAATGCCGGAATGAACACATAGCCGACGACCTCGATCGGCGGCGCCAGAACGTCGATCAGGAGGGCATGGGAAAAGGCGAGCAGTCCGACGCGTCCGTAACGCGGATTGAGCGCCATGCGGGCGTGTTTGAAGAACGTCTCCAGCGCGCCCCGTTGCCATCGAATCCGCTGCCGGCCGAGCATCCGCGGCGATTCAGGCACCTCGGTCCAGCACACCGGCTCGGGCACGAAGCGGACCGCGTAGTCGACGCGGTGCTCGCGCATATAGCGATGGATCTTCACAATGATCTCGAGATCCTCTCCCACCGTGCCGTGGCTGTAGCCGCCAACCGCCACCGCGACACTGCGCCGGATGATGCCGAACGCACCGGATACGATCGTCAGCGACTGCATCTCGCTCCATGCAAGGCGCCCGATCAAAAAAGCGCGCAGGTATTCGATGGTCTGCAACAGCGGCAGCAGCTTATTGGGCAGCGCCACGCTGACGATGCGACCGGCGCGGACACGGCAGCCGTTGGCCACGCGGACGGTGCCGCCGACCGCTGCCATGCGCTCCGGCTCGTCGACAAACGGCTGAACCGCGCGTAGCAGCGAGTCGGCCTCCAGGATGGAATCCGCATCGACCGCACAAAACATGGGCGCCCGCGAAAGATTGATTCCGGCGTTGAGTGCGTCCGACTTTCCGCCGTTCTCCTTGTCGACGACAAGCAAGTTGGCGTAGCGGGAAGATCCATAAAGTCCCCGTATCGGCCGATGCTCGACTGCGGGTTCGTAGCCGCGGGTCATCGGTTTGAGGTCGAACGCCTCGATCAACGTCGGCAGGGTCGCGTCCGTCGAACCGTCGTTGACGACGATGACCTCGAACGAAGGATATTGAAGCGCGCGTAACGAACGGACGTTCTCGACGATCGTGGCCTCCTCGTTATAGGCGGGCACCAGAAGCGCAATCGGCGGGGAGATCTCGGCGGCGATGCGCCAGCGCGTTGCCGGCCTTTTCCGGGGTGCATGACGGCTGAGCGTCCATCCAGCGACCGAGAGCTGCACGAAATAAAGCAAATTCTCCGCGAGGCCGACGCCGATGACGACCACCGCGAAATCGCGCGCGCCGACAATCAACGCCCGCACGGTTTCGTCGCCCAGCATCAAGCCGCCCTTTCGGTAAGAATGAGCTGCGCGGTTCGCGCTGCGGGACCAGGCGTACCCTCGCTGGTGGCGACGACTGCCGCCTCGCCCGCAGCTCCTAACGCCATCAGTGCCTCGCCGGCGCGAAAACGCACCCACCACACCGGATCGGCCATCAACTTCACAAGCTGAGGCACGAGGTCTACGAGACCGATCCGACCCGCTGCCACCGCGGCTTGAGTCCGGACCACCCAGCTGGCGTCGACAAGGCCCCTCGTCACGGCGGGAAGCGCCGAGGGATGGCCTAGATTCGCGAGTGCGCGAAATGCCGCAGCCCGCAATTCGATATCCGCCGCCTCGCTGGCAGCCATGATCGGCGCGAGCACGGTGTAATCGCCGCTATGGCCGAGCGCGTCGAGCGCAAGCTCTTTCGCCAATGGATGAGGCTTGCCAGCCAACAACTCCACCAACGCTCCTCGCTGTCGGTGGACCAAACGGCGAAAGATATGCCGCAGCAATTGAGATTGCTCACCGGTGCCGACGTGAAGCTTGACGAGGAGTTCGGGGACAGAAGGTAATGCACCGATCTCGGCGAGCGATTGTGCGGCGGCAAGACGCACCTCGGCATCGCGGTCGTCGAGCGCCCGGCGCAGCGTATCCAAAGACGCTTCATTGCGAAAATGGCGTAGCCTGGTCGCCGCGACAACGCGCCCAGCGCGAGTGCCGTGTGCGGCGTTTACGCGCAGCCTACCGCCGACTCCGACCGCCTCGAGAATGGCGATAAGGCGCTCGTAATCGCGACCTCGTACCAGATCCGCGAGGCTCAGTCCGACCTCGGTGGCGAGAATCACGTCTGATTTCGCGGCAGCGGCGAGCTGCGCGCCATCAAACGTACCGTCCAGATAGCCTAGAAACCTGGCTTCGATTTGGCGCCTGCGGCGTTCCGTATTCTTCCGGTGGCGGTGCTCGATGGCGCGATGCACTATCAACCCCGCGACGACGCACAGCGAGGCGCCCGACAACAGCAGTGACGTCAACCACAGCGTCTGCAGCAATGACATCGACGCTTGCCTCAGAAACGAACCGAAATGCCGAGCGCGAAGGCATTTCGGATATACGAGCGTCGACGATCATCGTGAGCATAATCCAGACGCAGCGCGATACGATCGGTCAGATCGTAGATTGCGCCGCCGAAGGCGCTACGCGTTTCCGCCGTCACGTTTTCCGAAGTCTCGGGCGCCGATGCGACGCCGACATAGAGCCGGAGCCGATCCGTCAGGTCGCCGCCGACCTTCGCGAGCCATCCTTGAAGAAACCGGCCGTTCTCGTCACGCGTCGTGATCGACTGCCCCGCAACCCAGAGGATTCCGCCGAGGAAATATTGCTGTATTCCCGGCTTTATCGTCTCGACATCGCCTGAAACGTAATCGGCGACCTTGCCGTCGAGCGTCGCAACCGTCGCCCCCACGGCCGATCCGCCACGCGCGAGACGCAGCGTTCCGCCGCCCATTCCGGTGATACGTTCGCGGAAATGCGCAACCGGCGTTCCGCCGGCGTAGAAATAGGCGCCGACGCTGTCGGAAAAGCGACGATCGACGCCGGCCTCGATATAGGTGTCGTATTGGCTGAAGCGCTCGCTTTCATCGACCCGACCGTGAATCGTGGTCGCGTCCGAAAGCTGATAACTGAGCTGATTGAAGAGCTCCTTCCAATCCTTCTGCGGCTGGCGCGAAAGGAGACTGTATGCGAATGCGCTGTCGAATCGCCAGCGGTAGCGTTGACGCACCGGCCGCGTCACCCGCTGGCGTAGCTCGTCGGAATGGGGCGCCAGTGCGAGAGCCCGCTCGTACAGGCTGCGTGCGCCGACGTCGTCACCTGCGGCTGCGCGTACGTCGCCCAACCCCATGAGCGCGTCGGCATCGTTCGGCGCCTGGGCGAGGGCGGCCTCGAAGCGCTGCTGCGCCGCCGCGAGGTCATTGCGATAATATGCAATCCGGCCCGCCAGAACGAGCGCCTCCTCGTCAGATGGGTATTGCACCAGGACCTGGTCGACGATCGTTTGGGCGGCGGCATAATCGCCGGTGTAGGCGTCGAGCCGGGCAAGACTCAACCGGACATCGACATAGTTGGGCGCGATCTGCAATGCCCGGTGCAGTTCAGTGCGCGCCTCGTCGTATCGGCGCGTGGCCACGTAAACCAGTCCCAACTCGAGCAGGACATCGGCGTTACGCGGCTCAAGGCGCAGTGCCGCCTGCAGATCTCGCTCGGCGGTCCGGAAATCCCCCGCTTTGCGAGCCGCAACACCGTCGCGATAGAGCGTCGCGGCCGACATTTCGGCATGACCGGGCGTCGCCGGGATGCCGGTAAAACCGGCCAAAACAATCGGCAAGACGGCGAGCGTGATCGGCAGCCGGCTCATGTCAGCCGGCAGTCATCAACGCCTTGCTGACACGAAGCACAAGTTCTTCAGGGAGAAACGGCTTTACCACGTAATCTGTCGCGCCCGCGCTCAATGCGGCGACAATATCGGCTTCTTGGTCTCGCGCCGTGAGCATGACGACCGGCATTGATCGCGTCTGCGGATCGCCTTTGAGACGGCGCAACACTTCGAATCCGTCCATCACGGGCATCATCGCGTCGAGGATCACCAGGTCCGGCTTTTTCTCGGCAATCAATTCAAGTGCGCGCTCGCCGTCCTCGGCTACCGTCACCTCGTAACCGCGTGCGGCGAATCTGTGTTCGACGAGCCGTGCGAGCAACGGGTCGTCGTCGGCAATGAGGATTCGCCCGCCCAATTCATCAATCCGAATCTAGACCGCGCCACTCCGATGGAAGTTGTTTACCACGCCGCAAGTCATTGTTTCAGTACGTACTTGCGCGTAGCCGGACTCCGAGAATGAACGACTTTATCGATATTTTATCGTTATTCGTGTGATCCGAAGGCGCTTCGTCTAAAGCACGCCGTTGATCGCGAGTCCCCGGAAATCGGACCACACGCGCAATTCCTTCTCGAGCTCGGCAGCCGTGCGACCGAGTCGATCGGTGTTGCCGAGGAAACTGATGCGACCGCCGGGAATCGTCGTGCCGTGATCATAGGCGTACGTCGTGCCGATCGGATTTGCTGCCGGCGAACGCAGGTAGAGAGCGACCATTTCGTGGTCCATCGGCACGAGCCAGGCTTCGCCTGTCTGTGCACGGCGAAAATAGCGCATCGTTTGATCGCGCATCCGGCCGTTTTCGAGCGCTACCCATACGGGTGTTCCGGTTTTCATACCCCAAGCGAGGAACGGCTCGGCGAAAGCCTGAATGTCGACTGGGTCGGTCCGATAATCCATGACGACGACGGCTGCCACGAGATCCGCCAAAGGATCGAGCAACCGCTTGCGGGACGCCGGGTCGAGCCCAAGCCAAAATGGAAGCACCACTTCGATCGGCATGGCCGCGGCGGGTTTCAGGGCGCGGATCGTCGCGACGTAGGCATCCTGCCACACCGCTGGATGGAGCTGATAGCCCGGCACCAGGTACGGCTCGATGTCGTATTGAATTCCACCGATGCGCTCGTCGAGACCGGCCCTGCTGTTGTAAAGCGCATAGGCGGCCGCGCGGGCGACGAACTTGGACCGTTCGGCCGGCAACACCGCCCGCGGATCGCCGTCGGCGACCCAGACTTCGACACCGCGATGCTCTGCGGCCGCAATGAAACGGCCGAGCGAACGCGGCGACGCGACCATGCTATTCTTGACCGGTACGCTGATATAGAGGCGGCTAATTCCCCACCGCTCGGCATCCGCGATCAGCGCCGCGCCGTACCGCTGCCACCGTTTCGGCGACCACGCCCACGCCGCGCGCCCGATCTGGCGATGCGCCGGCTGCGCCGTAAGGCTGACCGCAGCGATGTGAAGCGACGACGACGTCCTTGGGCAGAGAATGGTCCAACCTAATTCTTCTCCGGCTCCTTCAGAGACCTGCGGGAGCGCTAAAATGCGGGTGGTCGGAGCTTCCTTGCCGTCGAATGTCCCGAGCGGCACGCGCACATAGTCGCTGGCTGCTGTCGACGTGCGGTTGAGCGCCACCATGAACGAACCGCTGCCGGTGCCGGTCATGCGGAGCGAAGTCACGAGCCGCAGCGGCAATCTCCATTCCGGCGCGCGTAACACGAGACCCGCGGGTTTTTCGCCTGCGCCGCATCGCAGCGTGATTCCGCTTGCATCGACTTTAGACTGGGCGCGCTCTTCGAGGCCGAAATCGCGCCCAGATAAAAACGGCAAGAGATCCACCACAACCGGCGCCGCCCGGCGATTGCTCGGCTGCTCATCGGGTCGGTCACCGTTCGTTTCCACGGCGCGCGGCTCGAACTTCCCGGATCGCATAATCCCCGAAAGAGCGAGCACCTGCGGCGTCGTTTGCTCGCCGATCAGCGCCATCCATTCAACCTGTGCGGCGGTGATCGGCAGGGACGCGGAAATGCACCGGGACCGAGGCGGCATCGTGTCATCGAGCGTGAGCGTTGATGTCCGCCCCGAGGAATCGGTGTAGACCACGGATCCGCGCGTATCGGAGAGCGCCGGCGTACACAGGGCAAGGTACCCCGCGTCTGCTGGCGCGGAACGTCCCGCGGCCAGGATGCAGGCAACGAGCACCAGCATTCTGGCGCAACCACCCAGAATGCGGCCCAGCCGCATCGCCGAGACGTCGATATACTTCACCGAATAATTATAGCAGTCGGAGGCTGTGGCGGGCGTAGCGGCGCCGGCCAAGAGAAATCCCGGCTTGAAGGCGACATCATCAGGTTCGCGCCCAAGCCATGCACGCCCCAAACCGCCCTCATTCGCCGTGTCCGGCCGTGGTCGACACCAACATACCCGAGCCGATTTTGATCCTATGGCGCGACGGCGTGACGATGAACCACAAGAAGGTGCGGCGGTTCTATCGCGTGGAACGGCTCGAGGTGTCAGCGTGGCGGGCGCAAGCGGGCGCTCGGCGCTCGAGCGCCGCTGGCCCTGCCACAGGGGCCGAACCAGCGCTGGTCCCTGGACTTCGTCGGCGACAGCTTCACCGACAGCCGACGGTTCCGGATCCTGGCCGTCGTCGACGACTTCACCCGCGAGTGTCTCTGCCTGATGGCCGACACCTCGATCGCGGGCATGCGCATGGCGCGTGAGCTCGATCACATCGTCGCCATCCGCGGGCGGCTTCCCAGCATCGCCTCCGACAATGGCACCGAGCTCACCAGCATGGCGATCCTGCGCTGGAGCCAGGAGCACGCTATCGATTGGCGCTATATCGCGCCCGGCAAGCCGCAGCAGAACGCCTTGATCGAGAGCTTCCACAGCCGCCTGCGCGATGAACTCTTGAACGAGACATTGTTCGTCTCGCTCGCCCACGCCCGCGCGGTGCTCGCCGTCTGGAAGGGCGACTACAACACCATCCGGCCGCACGGGTCGCTCGGCAACCTGCCGCCCGCGGCCTACGTCACGCTCAGCGTCTCCGCCCTGCAACGGCACGGAGCGCCCGAGCCATCACCGAACGCCCTCGCATCACCGAGCCCAGCGGGCTCAAATGCGGAACAGATTCTACTCACCCCCGGATGAGAAAAGGGGCTCAGGTCAGAAAAAGTGAGCGGCCCCGGCGGACTCTCGGGACCGCTCAAGTTGGTCTGGCGCGGGAAGGCGAGCGCCGCGACCGTCAGGAGATGACGACGGCTATCAAGCCTTGCGTCGAGGAAACAGAGGATAGCCCGTGAATCCCTCTACCTCCGGGATTGATCCGACCTAACCCGGCCCCAACGAATAGAGGTGGGTTTGCGATGTGGAGTGTCACCAAGGGAAATGAGCACGGCCATTTTCTCTCGTCTTCCCTGCCGCGCACTACAGTTGCGGCGGTGTTTCCGAGCCCGATCCGCTGAAGGAAGGCGGGAGTACAGGTAGAATAAGAGCCGATGGATGGCTGCTATCGTGCAGAATCGTTTGCTCCGCAGCTTGCCATCTTATGCTTTTGCCGAATGGCTCCCCAGTGTTGGGATTCGGAGCGAATTGCGGGAAGTCACTCGACGATATTTCGAGCCGAATGCGGTGCCCGGCCTTAAAAAGGTTGCTCGTTGGCCAGATCGCAATTGTGTATTTGTATACCTTCCCTGGAGTAATGAGGCTGGGTTTGGACAGCGAGTCCCTAAAGCGGGCACGAATGATTCCGTTATTCAGGTTAACTGCTGTGCCGTCGGGATAGACATCGACCAACTTCGCAGTGAAATCGGTGTCCGGAGCTGAAGAGGCCGCATAAAGGACGACGGAAATCGGCCCCGTAACATTCATAGCTTTAGACAGCGGAGCACTCGTGTAGACGAGAACGTCACTACGTTGCTCTACCGACATTTGATTAAACTGCCCTTGAGAATCACTGTACCACTCGCAGCATGAATGGCCCCCAACGCTTGGCACCGGGTTCCAGGGTTCGTAGCGATAGTGATCCGCAGGCTCTTGGGTTGGCGTATCTTGAGTAAGCTTCCCGTCACCGACGAGGGAGGCCGCGTGGCCGCCGCTACCCAAATACCAACGCTCGTACATCGTTCCGGGAATCGGCCACGCATCGGCGACATGCCACCGATTTTCCCCCATCGTGAAATAGTCAACGCGGGGCCCTGTTTTGACGCCGTTGTCTTTGCCCTTGAGGAAGTGGTCAAACCACGCGAGCATTAATTCGTTGATCGGACTATTCGTGCCGGGCCCGTAGATGGCGTTAAGGCGCGGCGATGCGATGCTGTAGCCGTAATATTTCTCTCCCGGGCGGCCCCAGGCGATGTGCTCCCACGGACCGATAACGATGCGCTGGTTCTGTCGCGCCGCCGGCGTACCTCCGTGCTGCACCATGCCGGTAAAGTTTTCCAACCCACCTTGGAGGAAGGCGTCGTACCACCCCTCGAAGTTAAGAACGGGGACTTTTACCGCTGAGTAGCGCTCCTTTATGCTGAATTTCTTCCAGTAGTCGTCATACGAGGAATGTTCGACCGCATCGAAGAAATACGGTGCGATATCACGGCCATCAACAATAAATGGTGAGAACTTACTGTAGGGCCGAAAGTGCTCCCATTGAGCTATGTCTTTGTAATCCGTCTTGAGCTGATTTGCGATCTTCATCTCGCCGCGGTTCACCGCAGCGCTATAGACGATGTCTTTCATCATCCAACCTTCGATGAAGTCCAATCGGAAGGCGCCCCCTTCGTACGTCCAGCCATCATAGTAGTCTGAGGCCGTATTCGCAGGAACAATGGTCTTCAGCGCTGGGGGAGATGCAGTGGCGGCAAGCCATTGTGTTGCACCGACGTAAGACGAACCGTACATACCTACCGAGCCATTGGAGCCGCGCAGTTTGGCTGCCCATTCGACGCTGTCGTAACCATCGTCGCGATCGTGCGCATATTCATAGAAGGTTCCCTTTGAGGCGTGCTGGCCACGGATGTCCTGTATCGCTACGATGTAGCAATGCGATGCGAACCACTCCGGTGATTGGAAGCGCGCGGCTGAGACCTGCGCACTCTCTTTCCCATATTGGGTGCGCATCAGTATTACCGGGACCTTCTCGGGCGTAATCGGCCGATAGACGTCAGCGTAGAGGATCGTGCCGTCCCGCATGCGCGCGGGCACATTCGTTTCCTTCGTGACTTTGCAGGACCCTTGGCCGGTGGTTGGCGGCCACGTCGCCGCAAAAGCTGAGGCTCCCATAATGGCATAGGCCGCTAGCGCACAAAGTGCCACGCGGCGGATCAATTGAGTGGGCGCAGACCACTGCCCCGACGACCTAATTTCCCGGATGTCTGCAGCCAATACCTGTGCGTGGTGCGGACAGCTTATTTTCGCCATGCTGATTTTCCTCCCCTCGTTGGACGACCACTCTGGCAGGATCGCAGGAAGCGAGCGCATGCACTAACGCTCGAACCCCGGATACATTTTCGGACGAGCTGTAAGTGCTCTTCGGCGAAGAAGAAAGAATAATGATTTGATATGCGTCATAAGAAATCTTCGCTGTACGCCAGCATCGAACGCTGAACCAGAAAGCCGTTCGGTTTCGCTCTTCCCGGGATTACCGGACGCAGCGGCGCATAGCACTCGCTTATGCGGCGCATAAGGATTTCGCGCTTCGCGCCACAACCAAACTGACTCACTGTTGCCGAAAGGCGATCAGGCCGTTTGTCAGCGGCCGACAGATAGAACTTATCAGCGATACCACGAGCACCAGACGCGAAGGGTATCAAGCGAAGTAACCGGGGGGACGATATATGCGAAAATTTGTCGTCGAGGTCCTGCCAGTGTCGGCAGCAGCTGCGATAGCGATGGGTTTTACGGGCAGCGCGCACGCTGTCGACTTCGCGGTGTCGGGACAGGTCGATCGGGCCTTCGTCTTTGCCAACAATGGCAAACGATCGGACGCCGGCAGCGTTGACAACAACGGTTCCAATTCGCGCTTCCGCTTCACCGGCAGTCAGATCATGGACAACGGGATGAAGCTCGGATTCACCTATGAAATCGGCCTTACGCAGATGCCGTCGTCGTCGTGGGATATCGGGCAAAATTCCGATGGTTCCGTGCAGCTCGATACGCGCAAGGTCGAGGGTTATCTCGAGAGCAGCTTCGGCACCCTGTCGTTGGGCAAGGGTGATGGCGCGGGCCACTATGCCGACACTATAGATTTCTCGGAGACGAACTTTCTCGGTGGCGGCGTCGAGTATGAGGATTACAACGCCGGCCTGACCTTCGTCGATGGTGCGGGCAACCACCATTTCACCGTCGGCACCACCCAGAGCGATTTTGACGCCTTCTCACGGGTAAGTCGCGTTCGCTATGATTCACCCTCGTTGAATGGCTTTGTACTTTCGACCAGCTTCGACAACGGTCATGCCTACGAGCTTGCTGCCCGGTACAAGCGTAACTTCCCTGGCGGCACCAAGTTCGCGGCCGGGATGAGCTGGGACGATGGTCAGGACCGTAATATCCCGATCGATCCGGGCACCGGCTCCGGCTACAACGGCACCCTGAGCAGCCGAATCCTGAACGGCTCGGCTTCGTTGCAGCTCAGCAATAATCTGATCTTCACCGTTTCGGCTGCGCGCGACTACACCGCGAACATTACCGGCGAGGGAACCAAAGCTCAGGCCGGCTTCGACGCCACCAACTACTTCGGCCAAATCGGCTACCAGTTCGGGCGGCATAACTTCGCCATCAACTACGGGGTGACTTACGACTACGAATTCATGGGTAACAAAGGTCAGCAGTTTGGCGCCGCTTACGTCTTCGACTGGACCAAGACCGTGCAACTCTACACTTCCTACCACCTCTACACGCTCGACCTGCCGAGCTACGTGAAAACCGGCTTCGGCTTGGGCAACCAGAAGGACCTGAACGTGGTGTTCAGTGGCGTGCGCATCAAGTTCATGTAAACTGCCGGCGTAGCCCACAAAGGGTGGTTGGCGTGTGTAGGAGACGGTTGTTACTCGGCTTGATCTTGCCGTTCGTCGTGGTTACGGCGGGGTGTACCATCTATACGCATCCAACAAGCGTCGAGGATCTTCCGGGTACCGACCGCATGGCCAAGGCCCCTGGACTTCTGGTCAAAGATTCGCCTTACGCCACAGAAAACGGGTTTGTCGTCTATTCGAGCAATCCGAGCCAACCTTCGTTGGTCGGTCCGCGGCCGGGCGAGACGGCGGAGACGCCTGCCGCTGGGTCTGGGACGGCCGCACCCGCGGGCAGGGCGGCTAGCGCCGCGCCGGCTGTGACACCCGCGTCACCGCAGACCTATCAGCAATTCCGCGAATTCGAGGAATACCAGCGGTTCATACGGCTACCGGATGATTCGCCTGAGCGCGTCGAGTTCCAGCAATGGCTCGAGTGGCAGAATTATCGGCGATGGAAGTCCCAGCACGGCCAGTAGCCGTTTGGCGGCGCGGTTCGTTACGCTAGTCTCTTAGCGCCGCTTGTCACGGCTTCGGACTGTGCCGATTGCCTTAGGCTTTTGGCTCTCCGTATATCCGAACGCGACCCCTTTGGCGAAGGCTGCCCCTGGCGAAGCGGAAGGCCTGCGGACCATATCGTGCTTGGTTGCGCTCGACAATTTCGATGATCAAATCGCCAACGGACGAGGTGCCCCGTACAGCCTATGGCCGCCGAAAACCATCAATGGCGAAGGTTCTAAGAATCCGGGGGAAAGCAGCTCGGGTTCAATTGGCGAACACAAAAGCCAAGTTATCTTGGTCCTGCTCATCGGCGGTCTGAATGGCAACATTCAACGGTAGATCGGCTATGTAGACGAGCAAGTGGGCATTTGGTCTTGGGAAGCAATTGCACTAATGCGGCACATCAGATTACCTTATCTAAACAAGAATTGATCGATAATTGCCGAGTGGGCATAAGCTGCGCTTATGGTTCAACCGACACTGCGACAGTTAACCACCTTCCTCTCCACAGTTGATAGCGGGTCCGTTACACGAGCGGCGCGGTCGCTGAATCTCACTCAATCAGCGGCCAGTCAGCAGCTACGCGAACTCGAGCGGATTTTGGGTGTGCGTCTGCTTGATCGCGCGAAGGGGAAGGTTATCCCGTCAGCCGCAGGAGAAGCGCTGCTTCCAGCCGCACGGCGTGCGCGAATCGCTATCGATGACCTGATGGAAGCCGCAGTTCAATTGCGCTCCGGTGATATCGCTCACTTACGGCTCGGCACCGGATCAACGGCATGCATTTACTTGCTGCCACAGACATTCGCCTCGGTGAAGCGGCGGATGCCGAGACTTCAGGTCGCTGTGACGACCGGGAACACATCTCAAATTCTAGATCAGCTAGAAGAAGGAATCATTGACGTAGCACTAGTGACGTTGCCGATCCGCCCCAGCCGGGCGCTGGTAGCGACACCCGTCATAGTCGATCCACTTTTGGCACTACTTCCGGAGGATCGCGCGCCAACGAATTCAACGATCGAACCGGTACAGCTTACACACCTACCGCTAATCCTATACGAAACGGGAGGGAACACCCGGACGATCATTAATACTTGGTTCCATCGCGCTGGCATCGATTTGACTCCGGCCATGGAGGTTGGGAGTGTCGAAGCTATAAAGGTCCTTGTGGCAAACGGTATCGGGGCGTCGATTCTGCCGAAGCTAGCCTTGCCGAAGGCCATCGCGCGAACTGCTGTCCGTCAACTTAGCCCGACGCTTGAGCGCACGCTGGGTTATGTGCTCAGGCGAGAGAAGGTGATTGATCGCGGCCTTCGAGTCTTCGTCGATGAGCTGACGAAGGCAGCACCGAGATAGACAACGCTAGCCTCAACTGGATTTTCGGGACTCTAGCGATACGCCGCCCGGATAATTGGCTCGATACTGAGTAGTCAGAGCGCGACGTATGTCGCGCGGGCGTGTCGCATTTGGTGACCTGAGCCCCGCAAACTCCTCCAGTTTTGGGTAGAGTCCGCACCCTCGGGAGGGGGCGGACGATGCGAGGAAGCCGGTTCAAGGAAGAGCAGATCATAGCGATCCTGCGCGAGCAGGAGGCTG
>Ga0209061_1003575_pt1 | contig 16535 bp, 14 predicted proteins | sample Coa_R1_10_FD_187157 | JGI IMG/M metagenome (GOLD analysis project Ga0209061, IMG submission 187157) | Surface soil microbial communities from Centralia Pennsylvania, which are recovering from an underground coalmine fire - Coalmine... | ecosystem: Environmental > Terrestrial > Soil >...
CAGCACGGCCGCCAGCAGCGTCCAGCCGAGCGCGGCGGTGCCGAGCCCGGCGTACTTCAGGCCGGATGCGAAGATCACCGCGGTGATCGCCGGCCGGACGTGCCGGTCCGGCGTCCGCGACGACAGCAGCGCGCCGGCCAGGACCGCGGGCACGCTGCCGACGATGATCGACCCGGTCACGCCGAACTGCACGTGCCCGAACGCCAGCGCGCCCAGGGCGGCCGCCCCGGTCAGCGGCACCGCCTGCGCCAGGTCGGTCCCGACGAGCTGGCCCGCGGCCAGCGCCGGGTAGGCGAACAGCAGCAGAACGATCATCAGCGAACCGGACCCCACCGACGTCATGCCCACGATCAGGCCGCCGGCCATGCCGATCAGCACGGTCGGCACCGGGCGGACCCGCACGTCCCGCACGCCCGCGGCGCGCTGCCGTGCCGCCAGCCGGTCCAGGGCCGAGCGGGCTACCATCGCCGCCGCTCCCGCCAGCAGCGCGGCTCCCAGCGCGATCTCGACGTCCCGCTGGGACCCGGGCCCGCTGCCCAGCAGCCGCAGCAGCCAGGCGCCGCACAGCGCCGCCGGCGCGGACCCGGCCGTCAGCCAGCCGGCCAGCCGCAGGTTGACCGTGCCCCGCTGCAGGTGGACCGCGGCACCGACGGGGCGCATCACCACGGCGGCCACCAGGTCACTGGAGATCGCGGCGGCCGGCTTGACCCCGAACAGCATGATGAGCATCGGCGTCATCAGCGCGCCGCCGCCCGCCCCGGTCAGCCCGACCAGCAGCCCCACCACCGCGCTGCCCAGGACGACGTAGCCGTCGATGCCCATCGGCTTCCCCTCCCGCCGGCTATATTCCGATTTTTCTAGTCTAAAAAATGCATTAATGCCGGTCAATGCCGGACGGCGGGGGCGATCCGTTCGCCGCCCGGCCGAGCGGGTAGACAGGCTGACGTGGACAAGCTGCAGCGCTACCGGGGCAAGCGCGACCCGGCCCGCACCCCGGAGCCGGTTCCCGCCGCGGCGCCGCCCGGCGCTGGCGATGGCAGCCACCCCCGCTCGTTCGTGATACAGGAGCATCACGCCCGGCGGCTGCACTGGGACTTCCGGCTGGAACGCGACGGGGTGCTGGTGTCCTGGGCGCTGCCGAAGGGGGTACCGGACGACCCGGCCGTGAACCACCTCGCGGTGCACACCGAGGATCACCCGCTGGAGTACGGCAGCTTCGAGGGCACGATCCCCGGCGGCCAGTACGGGGCGGGCACGGTCACGATCTGGGACCGCGGCAGCTACCTGGCACGGAAGTGGGCCGCGGGCGAGGTCAAGGTCACCCTGCACGGGCGGCGGGTGCGCGGCGGCTACGTGCTGTTCCAGACGCGCGGGAACCAGTGGATGATGCACAGGGAACGCCAGCCGCTCCCGGCGGCGCTGCGCCCCATGCTCGCGGTGCCCCGGACCGCCGTGCCCCCGGACCCCGGGAGCTGGGCGCTGGAGATGAAGTGGGACGGCGTCCGGGCGCTGGCCTACGTGGAGCGGGGGCGGGTGCGCCTGGCGTCGCGGACCGGGCGCGACATCACCGCGGCCTACCCGGAACTGGCCGGCCTCGGCGCGGCCACCGCGCACAAGCAGGTGCTGCTCGACGGGGAGATCGTGGTGTTCGGCGAGGACGGCTGGCCGCAGTTCGAGGCGCTGCAGCCGCGCATGCACGTCACCTCGGCGGCCCAGGCGGCGCGGCTGGCCGCGCGGAGCCCGGTCACCTTCCTGGCCTTCGACCTGCTGCAGCTCGACGGGAGGCCGCTGCTGGACCTGCCGTACGCCGACCGGCGCGCCCGGCTCGACGGGCTCCAGCTTGCCGGGCCGTGCTGGCAGGCCCCGCCGTCGTTCCCCGGCGAGGACTTCCGCGCCGTGCAGGCGGTCTCGCGCACGCACGGCATGGAGGGCGTGGTGGCCAAGCGGCTGGACTCCAGGTACCTGCCCGGCGCCCGCAGCGAGCACTGGCAGAAGATCAAGAACGCGCTGCGCCAGGAGGTCATCGTGGCCGGCTTCAAGCCCGGCCGGGGCAACAGGACCGGGCAGGTCGGCTCGCTGCTCGTCGGGGTGCGCGACGCGTCCGGGCTGAGCTACGCCGGGCACGTCGGGACCGGCTTCAGCGCGGAGGCGCTGCGCATGCTGGGCGAGAAGCTCGCTGCGCTGCGCCGGGCCGGCCCGCCGTTCGACGGCCCGGTGCCGGCCGAGCACGCCCGCGGCGCGGTGTGGGTGGAGCCGCGGCTGGTGATCGACGTGGCGTTCGAGCGGTGGACCCGGGCCGGGCGGATGCGGGCCCCGGTGTACAAGGGGCTGCGCGACGACATCGACCCCTCGGACGTGGTGCGTGAGTCCTGACAAGGTCGCCGTGCAGGTCAGCGGCCGGACGCTGGTGCTGACGAACCTGGGCAAGGTGCTCTACCCGGACACCGGGTTCACCAAGGCCGAGGTGCTCGACTACTACCAGCGGGTCGCGCCGGCGCTGCTGCCGCACATCGCGGGCCGCCCGCTGACGCTGCGGCGCTACCCCGACGGGGTCGGCGGCGAGGCCTTCTTCCAGAAGAACGTCACCGAGCACCGCCCGGACTGGATCCGCACCGCGACGGTCAGCTCCGCGGGATCGCGCGGCCGGGCCGGCGACGTGACCTACCTGGTCGCCGACGACCTGCCGACGCTGATGTGGGCGGTCAACCTGGCCAGCCTGGAGCTGCACGTCCCGATGTGGCGGCTGCCGCGCATCCGGGAGCCGGACCTCATGGTCTTCGACCTGGATCCGGGGCCGCCCGCCACCATCGTGGACTGCTGCCGGGTGGCCCTTGACCTGAGGCCGCTGCTGGAGGCCGACGGCCTGGCGCCGCTGGCCAAGACCTCGGGCGGCAAGGGGCTGCAGCTGTATGCCCCGGTCTCGGGCCTGACCTCGCAGCAGGCCAGCGCGCGGGCCAGGGCGTTCGCGCAGCGGCTGGAGCGCGACCAGCCCCGCCGGGTGGTCTCGCGGATGACCAGGGCGCTGCGCACCGGGCGGGTGCTGGTCGACTGGAGCCAGAACAACGGGTCGAAGACCACGGTCGCGCCGTACTCGCTGCGCGCCCGCGGCCAGCCGGCCGCGTCCGCCCCGGTGACCTGGAACGAGGTGGAGGCCTGCCGCGAGCCCGGCGACCTGTTGTTCACCGCCGGCGACGTGCTGGACCGGGTGTCGCGCCGCGGGGACCTGTTCGCGCCGCTGCTGGCGGCGCAGGCGGCTAGCGGCGGCGCTCGCGCAGCAGCAGCAGGGCGTAGGCGGCAAGGGTCGAGTCGTCGGTGATGGCGCCCTCGCCGATCATCTGCTCGAACCTGTCCCTGGGCACCCAGGCCTGGCGCATGTCCTGTTCTTCGCGCTCCCGGTCCGGCTGGCCCGGCTGCAGCCCGGTGGCCAGGAAGTAATGCGCGCCCTGGCTGCTCATGCCGTGTGCGCAGTGCGCGAAGCCCAGCTTGGTCCAGCAGGCGGCCCGCAGCCCGGTCTCCTGTGCCAGTTCCAGCCTGGCGAGCTGTTCCGGGCTTCCGGCCTGCCCGGCCGGGAACCCGCCCTGCGGGAAGGACCAGCTGCGCCGCCCGATCGGGTAGCGGTATTCCTCCACCAGGTGGAAGCCGCCGTCCTCGGCCGGTATGACCAGCGCGAAATCGGCCCGCTCCACGTAGGCGTAGCTGCCGCGCGAGCCGTCGCGCCGCTCGATCTCGTCCCGGCGCAGCCGCATCCACGGGTCCTGGTAGACGACGGCGGTGGCGAGCATGCGGATGTCGCCGCCGCCGCGGGCGGGCACTGCCGTGCCGCTGCTGTCGGTCACGCCGATCCTCCGCATCAGTCACCTCAGGCAGCGGCACTGCCGCGCCGACGCCGGCCTTTGCCGGCAGGGATCCGGGATCATTGTGCCGCACCGGGTGCCAGCGGGCGCGCCCGAGGCGTCCTGCGGCCCGGCCTGTCGGTGGCCGGCCCTAGCATCGGCGCATGGGCGAAGGCGGGACGCCGCGGGCCTGGGGCGCGGTGCGGGCATGGCTGAGCGCGGGGACGCCGGCGCTGTTCCCGGTCCGGCCGCGCACGGCGGCCGTGCCGGGCGCGCCGGCCTGCTGCGGCCGCTGCCGCGGCCCGGCACGGCCCGGATACGCCCGCTGCTACCAGTGCGAGCGGCACGAACTGGCCGGCCACGGCCTGCTCGCCGACGCCGTGGTGCCCGTCAGCTACGCGGTGAAGGGCACCGCCTTCGCCGCCGCGCTGTGGCGGTACAAGTCCTGCTCCGCGCCGAGCCGCCCGGCGCGGATGTGGCTGCTGGCATTGCTGCTGGCCTTCCTGCACGACCACGGCGGCTGCGTGTGGCGGCACGCGGGGATGCCGCCGCCGACCCGGCTGGCGGTGGTGCCGACCGGGTGCGGCCGCCCGGGACCGCACCCGCTGTTGGAGTTGGCTGCCCCGTACCTGCGGCTGCCGGTGACCCCGCTTGCCATCCGTCCCGGCAGCCAGGGCCGGGACCTGGACATGGACCGGTTCCGGGCCCGCGCGCCGGCCGGCGGCGCCAGCGTCCTGCTCCTCGACGACACCTGGGTGTCGGGCGCCAGCGTTCAGGCGGCCGCCGCGGCGCTCAAGCTGGCCGGCGCCCGCCATGTCGGCGCGGTGGTGCTCGGCCGCCATATCAACCCCGCCGAGCCCCGGGCCGCGGCGCTGGCCGCCGGGCTGGCCCCGGCCGCCTATGATCCGGCGGCATGCGCGGTGCACGGCACGTTACCGGAGCCTCGGGCTGACGGGGCCCGCAGCGGGAGTCGGTCCCCGGCCCCGGCGCCAGCCGCCGCGCGCGTCCGGGCGCCGGGGACCCCAGTCCCGCCAGTGACTCGGGTCCGGCTGCCTGCCGGCGCGGGACGGCGCGGGGCCCGGTGGCGCACCAGGCCCCGCCAGAGGCGATCGCTGGCGCAGCGTGCCCTTGAGCGGAAAATAGTGCGAATGCCCCCATCTCCTGAGATGAGCCGACCGGCGGGCGTCATCGAGCTATTTCTGCGCACTAAGGAAATAGTACTGCTTTAACCTCCTGTTCCATTGAATAGGTGGCCGGACGAACGCGGCGTGCCCTAGTTTCTTGCGCATGAATGACGTCCAGACCGCGGCCGCCTTGCGCGCGGGATCGCCGGATGCGCTGGCTGAACTGCTCGACGCCTACGGGGACCGGCTCTTCCGGTACTGCTGGTGCATGCTCCGCAATCGCGATATCGCGCAAGTTGCGGTCCGGGACACGCTGGCCGTCGCGCAGGCGCATATCGCCCGCCTAGCGGACCCGGAATCGTTTGGTTCCTGGCTTTACTCGCTGGCCCGGGCCGAATGCCGCCGGCGCAGGCCGGTCCCCCCGGCGCAGGCCGACGAGCCGGCGGCGCGGCCCAGTCAGCATGACGCCGATGCCCGGCTGATGGCCTGGCGCGCGGCCATGGGCCTGGACGCAGCCGAACTCGAGGCGCTCGAGCTGTCCTGCAGGCATGACGTCGACCTCGGGCTGGTCCTCGGCCTGCCGGGCGCGGATGCCGAGGCGCTGCTGGGGCGGGCGCGGCAGAACCTGGAACGCGCGCTCGGCGCGGAGATCCTGGTCAGCAGGGGCCACGGCTGCCCGGGCCGCGCCCGGGTGCTGCGCGGCTGGGACGGCACCGTGCCGGCCGAGCTGCGCGAGCGCGTGCTCGCGCATGCGGCACGCTGCCCGGCCTGCGGGCCGCACGTGCCGCGCAACGTGTCCGCGGCACGGGTGTTCGCCCTGCTTCCCGCCCCGGTGCTGCCGCCGCTGGCCCGGACCCAGATGCTGGAGTTCTTCGATGACCGTACGCTGGCGGCCTACCGCGAGTTCGCGGTGCGCCGTGCGGCGGTCCTCGACGAATCCGGGTTCCCCGTCCCGCCCAGCGGGCTTGCCGCCGCGCAGGCCCGGCCCGCGCCGCAGCCGCCTTGGGTGACCCCGGCCGGCGCCGACGGCGGTCGTCCCCGAGGGCGGCGGAACGGCGCGCTGCTCGCCGGGGTGACAGCGGTGGCCATCGCCGCCGCGATCGCCTCCTCGGCCTTGCTGACCGGGGGCGGCGCCGGCCCGGCCGCGAGCCGCCCGGCCGCCGCCGCGCCGGCCGCCGTGCCGGCCTGGTCCACGGCGGCGCCGGCGTCCGCCGCGGCGGACGCCGGCGCCCCGCCTGGCAGGGGCGCCGGGCCGGGCGCCGGGCGCGGATCGGCGCTGACGGCGTCGTCCCCGCTGCTGCCGCCCTCGCCGGGCAGCGCCGGCCAGGTGATGATCACCGCCGTGACCAGGCCCGCCGCGCGGGCGGCCGGGCCCGGAGTGCCCGCGTCCGCGCGGGCCTCCGGTGGCCCCTCCCCGGCGCGGGGAACGATCACGGTGTCCCCGGGCAGCCTCGCCCTCGCCCCGGGCGGGACCGGCCAGGTCTGGGTGACCGCGGCCGGCGGCCCGGTCGCCTGGACGGCGAGCACGTCCTCGGCTCAGCTCGCCCTGAGCAGGTACTCGGGCACGCTCCGCGCCGGGCAGGACGTCACGCTGGAGGTAACCGTCTCCGGGGCCTCGGCACGGGGCGAGGCAGCCGTCTACGTCACGGCGGCCGGGTCGCCGCCGCAGGCGGTCGAGGTGAGCTGGGCGCCGCGCCCGGCCCCGTCGCGGTCTCCGACGTCGCCGTCGCCGTCTCCGACGTCACCGTCCCCCTCGCCGTCCCCGACGTCGCCGTCCCCCTCGCCATCTCCGACGTCGCCGTCCCCGACGTCCCCGTCCCCGACGTCCCCGTCGCCGTCCGCGTCCGGGTCCTCGTCTCCCGCATCCGCCTCCCCCACGTCCTCGCCCACGCCGACCACGTCGCCGTCATCCCCGGCCTCGGCCCGGGCCGGGTCCGCGCCGGCGACGGCGCGGTTATCGCCCGGCCAGCCGGCGGCGGCAGCCGGGCCGGCAGGCCCGCCGCGAGCCCACGCGGGTGCCGCCGTCCATTCGCCGGGGGTTCCGCGGCGCGCCCGCGGGCACCGGCCGGATGGTCGTGACATCCAGCCGGTTACAGCCGCTACGCCGCGACGTCGATCCGGGCCGGCGGCCTGGCAGGGCGGCCCGCCTTGGCCGGCTTGAGAGGTTCCGGACCCGCACGGGACGCCCGGCGACCCTGCACAGCCACCCACTAAGCTTGGCCCGTGACCGCTGCGCCCCCGCCGCCAGCCGTCCCGGCCGCCCGCCGGGCCGCCGCGGCGGCAAAGCCCGAGTCGCGTGCCGCCCTGGTCCGCCGGGCCCGGCGGATCAACCGCGAGCTGGCGCTGCTGTACCCGGACGCGCACGCCGAGCTGAACTTCTCCTCGCCGCTCGAGCTGCTCGTCGCCACGATCCTGTCCGCGCAGACCACCGACAAGCGGGTCAACATGGTCACCCCGATCCTGTTCGCCCGGTACCCGACGGCGGCGGACTATGCGGCCGCCGACCGTGACGAGCTGGAGAAGATCATCGCCTCGACCGGCTTCTACCGCGCCAAGGCGAACAGCCTGATCGGGCTCGGGCAGGCGCTGTGCGACAGGTTCGGCGGCGAGGTGCCGCCCCGGCTGCGCGACCTGGTCACCTTGCCCGGCGTCGGCAGGAAGACCGCCAACGTGGTGCTCGGCAACGCCTTCGGCGTCCCCGGCATCACGGTGGACACGCACTTCGCGCGGCTGGCCAGGAGGTTCGGCTGGACCGCGAGCACCGACCCGGACAAGATCGAGGCGGAGGTGGGCGCGCTGTTCCCGCGCGCCGAGTGGACGGCGCTGTCGCACCGGCTGATCTGGCATGGCCGCCGGGTCTGCCACGCCCGCACGCCCGCCTGCGGCGCCTGCAGGGTGGCCAGGTGGTGTCCCTCCTACGGCGAGGGCCCCACCGATCCGCAGACCGCGGCGCGGCTCGTCAAGCCCGGCCCGTTCTCGTGACGGGCGGCCCGCCGGGGGACGGGCGGCCCGCCCGGCAGCGGCACGGCCGGGCGGCTCCTGCGGCGGCCCGGCCCGCCGGGCAGCGGCGTGCCGCGGGGGTTCCCGGGGACGGGCAGCGCCACCGGGAGCAGGGTGGGACGGAGGGCGGGAGGCCGCCGGGCGCGAAGGTTGCGGGAGCGCGTTCCCCCCGGGGAGACGCGGTGCCGGGCTGGCTGCGCGAGCTGGCGGCCGCCGCCAGCTCGATGCAGATACCGGCCGCCGCCCTCCCGCCCGAAGGCGGCGGCCGGGCCTCGGCCGTGCTGGTGCTGTTCGGCACCGGCCCCGGCGGGCCCTACCTGCTGTTCATCCAGCGCAGCCAGCGGCTGCGGCTGCATGCCGGGCAGCCCGCCTTCCCCGGCGGCGCCATCGACGCCGGCGATTCCGGGCCGGTCGCGGCGGCGCTGCGGGAGGCTGCCGAGGAGGCCGGCGTCGACCCGGGCGGCGTCGACGTGCTCGCCACCTTGCCGGAGCTGTTCATCCCGCGGACCGGGTTCCGGGTCGTCCCCGTGCTGGCATGGTGGCGGCAACCGTGCGCGGTCGCGCCCGCCGACCCCGGCGAGGTGGCCGCGGTGGAGCGGATCGGCCTCAGCGAACTGGCCGATCCCGCCGCGCGGCTGATGGTGCGCGGGCCGGGCGGGCGGCCCTCACCCGCCTTCCGGGTCAGGGGCATGCTCATCTGGGGGTTCACCGCGGCGCTGGTGGACAGGCTGGTCGCGCTGGCGGGATGGGAGCGGCCGTGGGACCGCGAGGCGGTCCTCGACCTGGCCGTCGCCGCCGGGGCGGACAGCCAGCGGAACGCTATACGGTTAGGGCGTGCACGGAGATGTGCTCGACCTCATCCTGGTCGTGGTGGTGGCCGCGTTCGCCGTATCCGGGTACCGGCAGGGCTTCATCGTCGGCGTGCTGAGCTTCTTCGGCTTCGTGGGCGGGGCGCTGCTCGGCGCCGAGTTCGGCCCGAGCATCTCCCGGGCCCTCGTCGGCGGCCAGACGCAGCAGGACGTCATCGCGGTCGTGCTGCTGGTGAGCTTCGCCGTGGTCGGGCAGCTCATCGCGTCGGCCATCGGCGCGGCGATGCGGTCCACGGTGACCTGGCACCCGGCGACCGTCCTCGATTCGCTCGGCGGCTCGCTGGTCAGCATCGTGTCGGTGCTGCTGATCGCGTGGATGGTCGGCTCGGTGATGAACCAGTCGCCCTTCCCGCTGGTCGACACCCAGGTGAACGGCTCGCTGGTGCTGCGGACCCTGGACAAGGTGATGCCCTCGCCGGCCAGGACCATGTTCTCCGACTTCCGCAGGCTGCTGGCCAGCAACAGCGCCTACGCCGAGGTGTTCAGCGGGATCGGCGCAGAGCACATCATCCCCATCGCGGCACCCGATCCCGCCGTGCTCAACAGCGCGGGCTTCCTGGCCGCGCGCAGCCGCGTGGTGAAGGTGCAGGGCGTGGCGCCGAGCTGCCAGCGGTACATCGAGGGCTCCGGGTTCGTCATCTCGGCGAACCATGTCCTCACCAACGCGCACGTGGTCGCGGGCGTCACGCAGGGGCTGCAGGTGACCACCGCCGCGGGCGGCCGCCTTCCCGCCAGCGTGGTGTTCTACGACCCGCAGGTGGACGTGGCGGTGCTGTACGTGCCCGGGCTGGACCTGGCGCCGCTGCGGTTCGCCGGCCCGGCCAGCCCCGGCGACGACGCGGTGGTGGCCGGGTACCCGCTCAACTCGCCGGCCCTGCAGGCCGTGCCGGCCAGGATCGCCGGCACCCAGGACGCCCAGGGCCCGAACATCTACCAGACGAGCACGGTGACCAGGCAGATCTACGAGATCAAGGCGGTGGTCGAGTCGGGCAACTCCGGCGGCCCGCTGCTGTCGCCGGCTGGCACCGTCGACGGCGTGGTGTTCGCCGCCGCGGTCGGGGTGTCCGACACCGGCTTCGCGCTCACGGCGCAGGAGGTGTCCGCCGACGCCAGCCAGGGCGCCCATGCCACCGTTCCCGTCTCCACCATGGGCTGCGACTAGCGCTGCGGCCCGGGCCGCGCCGGAGGCTCCGGCGGCAGCAGGCCCGGCAGCAGGTCGCCGGCCGGGATGCCGGACAGCCCGCCCCGCTCGATTCGCCCGGCGAGGTCATCGGCGGCGGCCAGGAAGGCGGCCAGGTCCATGCCGTAGGCGCGATCACGGCCGGGCCCGGCTCCCCGGTACCGGCGGGCCCGCTCGGCACCGCGGCGCAGCAGCGCCACGGCGCCGCGGGCGTTGCCCCGGTGCGCATGCGTCAGGCCGACCGCGACCTGAGCCAGGCCCTGCCACAGGTCACGCTCGCCGGGCGGGCCCGTCTTCCACGACGCCTCGAGCACCTCGTGCGCGTGAAACGGCCGCCCGGCGCGCAGCAGGCGGTCGGCGAGCCTGGCGGCATCCGGCCCGGCGAGCGCCAGGTCATCGGGGATGCGGGGACTGGCGGCGCCGGGGGCGCCGGCGCGCGGCAACGGGCGTCCCAGCGCGTCGCGCGGCCGTGCGTTACGCGGCCGCCCCGCCGGGTCACGGTCCCTGATCACCGGTCCGGCTCGGGATCGGCCAGCCAGCCGCGAAGCTCGGTGTCGAACGCGTCCGGCCGTTCCTCGTGCGGGAAGTGCCCGGCCCCGTCGATGACGTGCCACCGGTACGGAGCGTCGACGTACCGCCCGGCGCCGCGGGCGGTCCGCGGCAGCACGCAGCGGTCGACGGCGCCGTGCAGGTGCAGCGTCGGCGCCTGGATGGGCGCGCGCAGCTGCCGTGCGTAGCGCAGGCCGTCCGGGCGGACCCCGCTGCGCGCGAACCAGCGGTGGTATTCCAGGGCCGAGTGCGCCGCCGACGGCACCAGCATCGCCCTCGCGTAAACCCGCTTGGTCTGCTCGTCGGGCCAGCCGGGCGCCGACCAGCTGTCCAGGAGCTGGCCGACCCTCGCGGCCCCGTTCCGCACCAGCATCCGCTCCGGCACGACAGGAAGCTGGAACCCGAACGCGTAACCGCTGCGGCGGCCCTGGCCCAGCGGGTTGGTGAGCACCGCGGACCGCATGCGCAGCGGATGCGCCATCGATACCACCGCCAGCCGCCTGACCACCTTCGGGTGGTACGCGGCCAGCGTCCAGGCGATCAGGCCGCCCCAGTCATGGCCCACCACGACCGCGTTCGCCTCGCCGAGCGCCCGGACGAGCCCGGCGGCATCGGCGGCGGCCGTGACCAGGTCATAGCCGCGCGGCGGCTTGTCGCTGCCGCCGTAGCCGCGCAGGTCCACCGCCACGGCGCGGAAGCCCGCCGCAGCCAGGCTGGCGAGCTGATGCCGCCAGGCCCACCAGAACTCGGGGAAGCCGTGCAGCAGGAGCACCAGCGGCCCGTCGCCCGCCTCGGCAACGTGGAACCTGGTTCCGTTGGCGCTCACCGAGCGGTGCGTCCACGGGCCGCTGATCTGCACGGCGGAATCGGCGCCGACGGCCATCGCGCTCACCTCACTGGGGCTTGCCGGCGGCGATCTCGGGGCGCTGGCCGTCCCGGCGCAGCATGCCGAGGCCTTCGGTGACAGATCTCCTCGTCCGGCGCAGGCCGGACAGGCGCCGCAGCGCCAGCACCGCCACGCCCACCGCCGCGCCGGCCAGCAGCACGCACGCGCCCGCCACGATGAGGAAGGCCGCCCAGTCCCATACCCCCAGCGTAATCAGGCCGTAGGCGAGCGCGAAGCAGCACATCACGAGCACCAGGCAGCCGACGAACGCGGCGACGCCGCCCAGCGCCCCGGCCAGGCCCGCACGCCGCATGTCACCGCGCAGTTCGGTCTTGGCCAGGTCGATCTCGTACCTGACGAGCTGGGAGACGTCCTTGGCCGCCAGGGCCACGAGGTCCCCAAGCGACTGGTCGTTGCCGGCGGCTCCCGGCGTCTGGCTGCGGACCATCGAGTCCCTCCGAGTCCCTGTCCGTCCTGCGGACGGCATCCGCTGTCTGCACGGCACTGTCCGCCCGCGCCCGTAGACCCGCCGGTCCCCGGCAGGACGTGCCGCCGCCGAGGCCAAGGCTAACCGTCTTGCCCGTCAGCATCGCAGCGCTGGCGTTTCCCCTCGGCCGAGGCCCCCGGCCCCGGCATCCTCCGGTCGCCGCGGCGTGCCGCGATCCGCCTGATATCGTGCCACGTTTCCGGGGGGAGTTCCGCCGTTGCCGCCGGCCGGGCCGACACGGCAAGCGGCGCCCCTGGCGGGGCGCCGCCGCGAAGCACGTCAGGCCTGGCTACCAAGCGTGCACCGTTCACTGTCAGGCAGGCTCGCCGGCCCGCCGCGCTGCGGCGGCGACTGGACGGCTGACCTGGGCTGACACGCCTCCCGCGGCTGGTCGCGCGTGGGTACCCGGCTGCCGTGCCCGGACTCCGAGTCCGTACCACCGTTCTACGACGAAATCCGCCGCCTGAAAAGACCCCGCGCGTATCCAATTCGTGATCTCGATCAGTCACCGCGATCGCATGCCGCTGGCCAGTGGCTCGCCGGGCCGGCGCCGGGGCGGGGCGAGCACGGGCAGTCAGTTCTTCCTGGCTGGCGTGCGCGGACGGTTGCCGGCGCGGGCTGTCCGCTTACGGCGAAAATCTTACCAAGTAATAAAACCCGGGACTCTTCCCGGCCCATGCCTGTTCACGGAGCCGGGCGCTATGTTGTAATTCGATTGCAGCTGACGCCCTATCGGGCACCCGGTGTCGATTCGGGAGCCCAATGCGGATAAGCTTGGCATAACGACGGAGCCGGCCTCCCCCCCCAGGGCCGGACCGTACGTGCGGCCCCCGCTCTCCCCCCCGGCGGGGGCCGCCTTCTTCCAGTCACCGGGATGCGGGCACCCGGATGCAGGCAGCAGCGCGTCAAGCAGCGCGATGGCACCGTCCTTGGACAGCGGGTGATTGCCGTTGCCGCACTTCGGCGACTGGACGCAGCAGGGGCAGCCCGCCTCGCAGTCGCAGCCCGCGATCGCCTGCCTGGTGGCGGCGAGCCAGCCGGCTGCGGCCTGGAAACCTCGCTCGGCGAACCCGGCGCCGCCGTCGTGGCCGTCGTAGACGAACACGCTGAGCCGCCCGGTCGCCGGATGCAGGTCCGCCGAGACGCCGCCGATGTCCCACCTGTCGCAGGTAGCGAACAGCGGGAGCAGGCCGATGGCGGCATGCTCGGCGGCGTGCGCGGCGCCGGCCAGGTCGGTCCCAGCGGCCGCGAGCCGGTCCCGCATGGCGGCCGAGATCGTCCACCAGACCGCGCGGGTGTGCAGCCGGCGCGGCGGCAGGCGCAGCGGGACGTCTCCCAGCGGCGCGCCGTCGTCGGCGCGCCGCCTGGTAAAGCCGGTCACCTGGCGGGTCACCTGCACGTCGCCGAAGCTGACCTCCGCCTCGCCCCACCTCATGCGGCGCAGCGCGGCGCGGACCTCGATCTCGGTCACGTCCCGCGCGGTCGTGGTGTAGCCCGGGTCGCCGGGCTGGACGAGCGCCACCCCGCCGGCGAGGTCGAGCGTGGTCACCAGGTAGCTGTCGCCTTGGTGCACGTACACGGCGCCCTGGTGGACCAGCAGGTGAGCCGACGGCTCGTCTACCGTGCCGACGAGCCGGCCGGTCGCCTCCTCCACCACGCGCACCGGCGCGATGCCGGCGCCGCGCAGGCCGCAGCCGGCGGCGGCGTCCCGGCGCGTGCTGCACCACCCGGCCGCGCGCCTGCGCAGCCGGCCCGCGCGCACCAGCCCGTCGGCGACCGCGCGGGCCGCCGGCCCGAACAGGTCCATGTCCGGCTCGGTGAGCGGCAGCTCTGCCGCGGCCGCGCACAGGTGCGGCCCCAGCACGTAGGGGTTGTCCGGGTCAAGGACCGTCGCCTCGACCGGGTGCCGCAGCAGCAGCTCCGGGTGGCGTACCAGGTAGGTGTCCAGCGGGTCATCGCGCGCGATGAGCACCGCGGCCGCGCTCCCCCCGCCGCGCCCGGCGCGGCCCGCCTGCTGCCACAGCGAGGCCCAGGTCCCCGGCCAGCCGGCGATGAGCACCACCTCCAGGCCGGTGATGTTGATGCCGAGTTCCAGCGCGGTCGTGGCCGCCAGCCCGACCAGGCGCCGCTGGCTGAACGCGGCCTCGATGCTGCGCCTGTCCGCCGGCAGGTACCCGGACCGGTAGGCTGCCACCTGCGTCGCGGCCGCCCGGCGGCCGCCCAGCGACCGGCGCGCGGCCAGCGCGACCGCCTCCGCGCCGCGGCGGGACCTGATGAAGGCGAGGGTCTGGATGTCGTGCCGGACCAGCGTGGTGAGCAGGTCCGCGGTGGCGGCGGCGGCCGTCCGGCGCAGCCTCGCCCCGGCCTGGCCGCGGGCATCGCCCAGCGGCGGCTCCCACAGCGCGAACGCCAGCGGCCCGCGCGGCGACCCGTCCTCGGTCACCTCCTCGGCCGCAAGGCCGGTCAGCAGCCGGGCGCACGATCCCGGCGAGCCGACGGTCGCGGAGGCGAGCACGAACACCGGGCGATCGCGGCCCGCCGCGGCGTGGTGGCCGACGACGCGGCGCAGCCGCCGCAGCACCTGCGCGACCTGCGAGCCGAAGATGCCCCGGTAGCCGTGGCATTCGTCGATGATCACGTAGCGCAGCCTGCCGAAGAACCCGGACCAGCGCTCATGGCCGGGCAGCAGCGCCCGGTGCAGCATGTCGGGAGTGGTCAGCAGGTACCTGGCGTGACTGCGCGCCCAGGCGCGCTCGGCCGGGGTCGAGTCGCCGTCGAAGACGGCGGCCCGGATCCCCGGGATGGCCAGCGAGCGGATCGACGCGAGCTGGTCGGCGGCCAGCGCCCGGGTCGGCGTCACGTAGAGCACGGTGTCGCCGGCCAGCACCGCGGTGAGCGCGGGCAGCAGGTAGCCCAGCGACTTCCCGGACGCCGCGGGGGTGGCGATGATCACGTTCCGGCCGTCGTGCGCGTGGCAGGCGGCGACGGCCTGATGCGACCACGGAGCGCGGATCCCGCGGGCGGCGAAGGCGCCGACCACCTCGCCCGGCGCCCAGCGCGGCCAGGGCACCTCCCGCCCGGCCCGGGCCGGGATGTGCTCGACATGGACGGGCCTGCCCGCCTGCGCGCCGTCGAGCAGGATGCGCAGCGCGCGGTTGCCCGGCTGGGCGGCGGGCACGGCCGCGGCGGGGGCGGGCGTGGTCGTCGACACAGCTTTTCCAGTCTCTCACCCGTTGGGGGATGCCCGGCGGCATGATTTCGTATAGACATGACACCGGAGCGTGGTTGAATGCGGCAGGGAAATCACGCCCCGGCCCCGGCGGCACCGGCCGCGCCGGGACCGGACGCCGAGAAGACGCCTGGCAGGGCGCTGGAGGATTTGTGGATCTGAAGCTGGGTCACTACAACAAGGACGGCATCGAGGTCGTCGACGTGGAAGGCGAGATCGATGTGTACACCGCGCCGCGGCTGCGCGAACTGCTCATCGATCTGGTGAACAAGAACAACTACCAGCTCGTCGTCAACATGGAGAAGGTCGAGTTCCTCGACTCCACCGGCCTCGGCGTCCTGGTGGGCGGGCTGAAGCGGGTCCGGGCCCACGACGGCTCGCTGGACCTGGTCTGCACCCAGGAGCGGATACTCAAGATCTTCCGCATCACCGGGCTGACCAAGGTCTTCGGCATCCACGGCACGGTGGACGACGCGATCGCGGCCAAGAAGGCCGACAGGTAGCGGCGGCCGGGCCCGAAGAGCCGCAATGGCCACCGTCGAAGTCTCGTTCACGCCACTGCCCGCGCACGTCCGCACCGCGCGGCTGGTCGCCACGGCGGTGGCCCGGCGCAGCGGGGTGGACGAAGCCCTGCTTGACGAGGTGCGCCTCGCGGTGGGCGAGGCCTGCTCGCGCGCGGTGGAGGCACACCGGCGGCATTGCCCGGCCGAGCCGGTGAAGATCGAGATGACCGACCTCGGGGAGCGGTTCGTGGTCGTGGTGAGCGACTCGGCGGCCGCAGCGGGCAGGCCCGCCGGGGCGGGCGCGCCGGCTCCCGCCGAGGATCACGCCGCCGGCCGCCCGGGTGCGGCCGCGGGCGGCCCGGGCGCCGCATCCGGCGCCGGAGGCGATCAGGGTGCGTTTCCCCCCGGGTTCGGTCTGGCGGTGATCTCCGGGCTCGCCGATGAGGTGCGGGTCGTGTCCACCGGTTCCGGCCTGAGCGTGCAGATGAGCTGGCCCTCGGTGCTGGACCGCACAGGCAGCGCCGGGGCGGCCGGGGCCGGCGGGGAGTCCGCCCCCGCGCGCCCGTCCGGGGAACCCGCTGCGCGACCGCCGCGCTCCTCGCCGTAACGGCCGTCGGCCCCGGCCGGGCGCCGCGGCATCACCCCGCCCGCTTCGGGCAGATGATCACGTTTATGTGCCATATTTATTACATTAAGGTAACGGAATTGTTAGGAAGCGGCCGATGTTCGTGGTTTGGGCTGCGCGTGCGTAGACTCCCGGCCACTTGCCTCCTTCCCGACCGGCGCTGTGCGCGTCATCCAGCGCCCGGCCAGCGAGCACGGGCCGGCCCCGGGGGGATCCGGGCGACGCGGACCGGGGGACGGAGGCACCCTCT
>Ga0209061_1003576_pt1 | contig 16533 bp, 21 predicted proteins | sample Coa_R1_10_FD_187157 | JGI IMG/M metagenome (GOLD analysis project Ga0209061, IMG submission 187157) | Surface soil microbial communities from Centralia Pennsylvania, which are recovering from an underground coalmine fire - Coalmine... | ecosystem: Environmental > Terrestrial > Soil >...
CCGAGGATCTCACCCAGGAGGTCTTCGTCAGGGTGTTCCGCTCGCTGGCCAGTTACACGCCGGGGACCTTCGAAGGCTGGCTGCACCGCATCACGACCAATCTCTTCCTCGACATGGCCCGGCGCAGGCAGCGGATCCGCTTCGAGGGGCTTGGCCAGGAGATGGCGGGCCGGATCGAGGGCGGCAATCCGACCCCGGCGCAGGCATTCGACGAACGGCACCTGGACAGCGATATCCAGGCGGCGCTTGCCCGCCTGGCACCGGAGTACCGCGCCGCGGTGGTGCTCTGCGATATCGAGGGCCTGTCCTACGAAGAGATTGCCGCTACGCTCGGTGTCAAGCTCGGAACGGTGCGCAGCCGGATTCACCGTGGCCGTGCCCAGCTCAGGTCCGCGCTCGAACATCGCCGCCCGCGCGGCGCGGGCGGCGCGGGACGGCGGCCGGGGCCGCCGGGGGGAAGGACCGGCCGCTGCCACGATGACAGCGAGGTAAGCCAGCCGCACGCCACCACGGGAGGTCCAGGGGCATCGGGGCCTGCATCCCGGAGGGCGGGGTGCTCCCTGGATGGACCACCCGCAGGTACCGCACCGGAGGCCCCGGGGCACGCCCCCTCCTCCCGGCCCGGCAGGCGAGAACGGGTCGATGAGTGATGAATCACCTGGGACACCGCCTTTCCGCGCTTGTCGATGACGAACTGAGCGGCGACGAGCAGGACCGCGTGCACGCGCACCTGGCGGGGTGCGCGCAGTGCCGCGCCGGGGCCGCGGAGCTGCGCGAGCTGAAGCGCCGGCTGCGTGAGCTCCCGGACGTACCGGCTGACGCCGTGCTGACCCGCCGTCTCCTCACGATGGCCGAGCCGGGCGGCCCGGTTCCGCGGAGGCCGCGTGCGCTGCGGGGCAGGGGACAGCCGAGGCCCGCCTTCCGCGCCTTCCGCGAGAGCCGGCGTCCTGACGGCCCCGCACCTCGGCCGCGGCGGGGCGGCTTCCCGGGGCGGCGCCATACCCGTTATGTCATCGCCGGCGTCGTATCCTGCCTCGTGGCAGGCCTCAGCGCGATGGCCTTCACGGTGGGGGGCACCCCTGCGGCCCCCGGGCCGCAGATAACACCGCCCGTCCGGGTGTACAGCGTGGAACACGCAATCACCACCGGCGAGGTGCCGTTCGCGGGTCCGTCCGCTGACCAGGCACCATCCGTGCCAGCGCCATCCCGCCAGCCGTGAACCCCGCGATGTCACGCATGTGCCGGCGAAACAGCCGTGCGCGCGGTGCGCCGGGCCCGCTGCCCGCTGCCATGGCAGCGATCTTCGTGGTGCTTTCCTGCGTCCTTGCGACGGCGTGCAGCAGCGCGGTGACACGGGGCCGGGCCCCACGGGAGCGGCCGGCCCTGTCACCTCGCACGGCGGCCCCCTCACCTCGCGCCGCGGCCCCCCTGCCTCGCGCCGCGGCCACGGCAGCGCTGCCGCCGGGCGCTGGCCGGACGGGCCCGCCCGCCGCGGGCGCGGGTTCCGGCGGGACAGGCATGACGTTGCTTGAGAAGGCGGCGGACGCTGGCTCCAGCATCTCCTACCAGGGGGTGGAGCTGATCTCGACGTGGGGCGTCGGCGGTAACACGACGGCCGTCGCGGATATCTGGCACCGCAGCGGCGGGCGGACCGTCACAAAGACAGCCGAGACCGGCGCAGCCGGTGGCGGCCAGCCGTATGTCTCCGCCGATACCGACGCGCAGGCGCCCGAAGGGGTGCTCGGCGTCACGAAGAAGCTCGTCGGCCTGCTCGGCACGCACTACCGGGTCGTGTACGCGGGCCCGGGATCGGCAGACAGCAGGCCAGCTCGCCTCGTCGAGGCATGGCGGCCCGGCGGCGGCCTCGCGGCGCGGTTCTGGCTCGACAGGGCAACCAACCTGCCGCTGCGGCGGGAAGTCTTCGATACGAAGTCTCATCTGGTCAGCGAGGACGTGTTCATCGACCTCCGGCTTGGTGCGCCTGCCATGGCAGGCAAGGCCGCCAGTTCCAGCGGCCCGTGGAGCGACCGCGTCACCCGCGCCCAGTTGTCATGGCTACGGGCCCACGGCTGGCCGGTGCCCGCCTCCCTGCCGGACGGCCTGTCGCTTTTTGACGCGGACGAGGACATGATGAGCACGGGAAGGGTGCTCGACCTCGTCTACTCCGACGGCCTGTTCGTGATCTCGCTGTTCGTGCAGCGCGGTACCCTTCCCCCCCGGCTTCCCGGCTGGCGGGAGATCACGCTGGACGGCCGGGACGTCTATGCCGGGCAGCCGGATCAGCGAAGCCTTAGCTGGGCCTGTGGCGGGTTCGTGTACACGGTGATGGCGGAGGCGCCGCCCGCTGATGTCGATGCCGCGGTGGGTGCGCTTCCGCACAACTCGCCGCCCAGTTTCTGGCAGCGCCTTTCCCGCGGGTTCGGGCGCCTGGTGTCCTGGGCTAACCCATTCCGGTGAGGCTCTGGTGGCCGGGGGCAATGTTAGCCCGGGGATGCCGTTAGCCCGGAAGACGGCCCCGGAGCCCGGAGTTTCCGCTGTGGTGCTCGCCGCCCCGCCGGCCGCATCTCACCCGGCCGGGGGGCGGGGGCCGGGGCCGCTGGGCCGGTTGGGTCGCGCCGGCCTGGCGCCGCCGTCGCTGTGGTGGTTACGCCCGTATCCGCATGCCTGTCAGGGGCGACGGCCTGCGCGTGGCGGTCTACAGTGGATGTGCGGGCAAAACCCGCCCTTGCCGCTTGCCCATGGAGAACCCGGTGTTTGACTTGTCACTTCCCAAGCTTCTGGTGCTTGCGGTGATCGCACTGGTGATTTTCGGGCCCAATGAGCTGCCCAAGCTTGCGGCCCAGGCGGGCCGTGCCCTCCGTGACCTCCGGCGGATTGCGGAAGGGGCCAGGAACGACCTGCGGGAAGGGCTCGGCCCCGAGTTCGCCGACTTCGACATCGAGGACCTGAACCCCCGCACCTTCGTGCGCAAGCATCTCCTCGATGACCTGAACGACAGCATGTCCTCCCCCTACGCGGAACCGGCGTCACCCTCGGGTCACGCGGCGGCACTGCCGCCCGGTGAGAAACCCCCGTACGACCACGACGCCACATAGCGCGACCCCGGGCCGGCGCAGCGCTCAGCGCGTGACCCCGGGCCGGCGCACCGCTCAGCGCGTGACCCCGGGCCAGTGCACCGCTCAGCGCGTGACCCCGGGTCGGCGCAGCGCTCAGCGCGGGGAGATGCCGAGTGAGCGGCCCGCCAGGCCGCGGGTACGGGTCGCCAGCGTGTCCGCGATCTTCCTGAGCTGAAGGGCGGCCGGCGAGTCCGGGTCGCTGATGACGAGCGGGACCCCCTCGTCTCCGCCTTCACGCAGCCGCATGTCGATCGGGACCTGGCCGAGCAACGGCACGCGCGTGCCGGTGATGCGGGTGAGCGCGCTGGTGACTGCGTCGCCCCCGCCGGAGCCGAACACGTCGGTCAGCTCCCCGCAGTGGGGGCAGACCAGGTACGACATGTTCTCGATGACGCCCACGATGCGCTGGTGCGTCTGCGTGACGACCGCCCCCGCCCGTTCGGCCACTTCGGCGGCGGCGAGCTGCGGTGTGGTGACGACGAGCAGCTCTGCACCGGGCAGCAGGTGGGCTACCGAGATCGCGATGTCCCCCGTACCGGGCGGCAGGTCGAGGAGCAGCACGTCCAGGTCGCCCCAGTACACGTCCGTGAGAAACTGCTGCAGCGCCCTGTGCAGCATAGGGCCCCGCCACACCACCGGGGCGTTGCCCGGGGTGAGCATGCCGATGGAGATGGCCTTCACGCCGTGCGCGGACGGCGGCATGATCATCTTCTCGACCACGGTCGGCGGGCGGCTGATCCCCAGCATCCGGGGCACGGAGTGCCCGTAGATGTCGGCGTCCGCGACGCCGACCTTCAGGCCGGAGGCGGCGAGCGACGCCGCGAGGTTCACCGTGACCGAGGACTTGCCGACGCCGCCCTTGCCGCTGGCCACCGCGTACACCCGGGTCAGGGACGTGGGCTGCGCGAACGGGATCACGGGTTCCGGGCGGCCGCCGCGCAGCTTCGTCTGCAGCGCTTTCCGCTGCTCCTCGGTCATCACGTCGAGGTCCACCTGTACCCGTGACACGCCCTCGATCGCGCTGACCGCCGCCGTGACGTCACGGGTGATCGTCTCGCGCAGCGGGCAGCCCGCGACCGTCAGCCAGACACCGACCCGCACCGTGCCGTCCGGCGCGATGCCGATGTCCTTGACCATGTCAAGGTCGGTGATGGGCCGGTGAATCTCCGGGTCCCGCACGGTCGCGAGCGCACGGGAAACCTGCTCGGCCGTGGGCAGTGTGCTAGGCGGTGACGTCATGCCTTCATGCTACGGACCCGGGCAACCTGTGCCGCACGCCGCAGTCCTGGCCGCACCCGGTTCGTCGGCGGGCCCGGTCGTTTCATGCCTTGCATCGTGAGGACGGCAGGAGCCTGGAGGTCATGTTTCCTGCCTCCCGGTAGCGGGGATCTACACGCTTACATGCGCAAGCTGACTGGAGCGGGAAGGGGAGAGAAGGGGAGATGGGCACGATACGTGCCCTGTGGGTACGGCGAGCCCGGTGACGACCGGAACATCACCCTTCACGGCATCCAGGCTGCCGAGGCGGCCGGCATCATCCCGTCCCAGGCGGCAGAGGCGGACAGCGTCATGGAGGAAAATGCCCGCCTCGCAGTGACCGCCGGACCGTCCAGGAGGGGGAGCCGGGCACGTGAGCACCGACGACACGATCAAGAACAAGGCCGAGGAAGCCAAGGGCAAGGCAAAGGAGGCGGCAGGCAAGGCCACCGGCAACGAGCAGTGGGAAGCCGAGGGTAAAGCCGACCAGGCCAAGGGCCACGTCAAGCAAGCCGCCGAAAATCTCAAAGACGCGGCCAAGGACACCTTCGGCCGCTGATACCTCTCGCGGCGCGTTCCCGGGCGATGACAGCCGGGGGCAGCCGTGAGACGGCCCCTGAACACCGCCCCCCGGAGCCCGGCCACCTGCACGGCGCCGGGGGCGGCCCGTCACTGGCAAGGAGAACGCATATGCTCGCCCTGCTCGGACTACTGCTGGTGATCTGGCTGATCTTCATCGTTCTCGGCATCGCCATCCACGGCCTGCTCTGGCTGCTGATCATCGGAGTTATCCTGTTCGCCGCCACCAGCTTGCTGGGCTTTATCAGGCGTGAAACATTCCGCCACCGCCGCCGCCGTTAGCCCCGGCAGCGGCCCGCGCCGGGCGCGCCGGTAACCGCGCCCAGACGGTTACCGGGCGTGACGGGATGCCGTCCGGCGTGGTGACCGCGATGGGTACGCCGCCCGAGCCGGGCACGCCTGGCCGCAACACGCGCCGAAGGGATGCGCGGGGACCGCCATCTATACGCATGATTGATACGCGTGACCAGCCCGCATGGGCGTTATCCGGCTGGCCGGGGACCCGGTACGGTCCTCGCCGGGCGGGTTCGCCGGGCGGGCCCGGTGGCGATCAAACGCTCACACGACACCCCAGGACGAGAGCGTCTCGGCCAGCCCGTCGGTGAGCGGAAGGCTGGCCAGGTCAGCCGGATCGACCCAGCGGGCATCGGCGGCGTCGTCTCCCGGGGTGAGCGTGCCGCCGGTCACGGCCGCGGTGTAATCGCGGATGTCGATGATGCTGCCGTCTGGCCCGGGCCGCTGCACGGCGCCGAGCAGGCGCCCCGGCGTCACGGTGAGCCCGGTCTCCTCGCGCATCTCCCTCACCAGGGCCTGCCCGTCCGTCTCACCGGGCTCGATCCTGCCGCCGGGGACCGACCACCGCCCGGCGTCCGGCTCGTGGCCGCGCCTGATCAGCAGGAGCCGCCCGGCGTCGTCCTTGACGATGGCGCCCACGCAGGGGATACGGGTTGTGCGCACGGACCAAGTATCGCCGGGGGCAGACGTTTATGCCTCCACCGCAGGGGCACATATGCCGCACATATGCCCGGGAGTAACGGCATAGATCGCCATTATTACTGACCGTGTCCACGAAGGAACGATGCCCGCGATGCGCGGCGCCTGTGCGCGAGCCAAGTGCCTGGTCGAGCGCGTGGCATTGCCGTGTGCACGGGGATGTGCACCCTCTGCGGCCGGCGTACCGGCCGTCCCGCGAGGGGATGGCGGGGCTGCTGCGCCTCGCCGCCGTGCCCGTGCTCGTGCCGTGGCCGCTGCCGGCTGGCTGGCTGGTTACCGGCTTCGCGGCGGCGGGTGACGAGCGTACCGGAGGCCGTGCCTGCGCCGTCGCGCTGACGGGACCGAGCCCGGCAGGTGGGCCCGGTGATTTGGTGGTCGTCGCGGAGGAGCCCGGTGTCGGTCTCGGCGCGGGGCTGGCCGGCCTCGCCGGCCCTGATCCCGGTGATGCCCTCACGATGGCGCGGCCGCATGCACTCCTCCATTTCGAGGGCCATGAGATACCGCTGTGGCACGTGGCGGCCCCGGATCGCGCCGTCTACGCGGGCGAGCTGAAGGGCAACTGGCTGTGGCTTGTGCTGTGGCCTCCCGCCGCGGGGCTGCTGCTTGCCGAGCCCATCGTGCTGCGTGATCTCCGCGACCCGTGGCAGAGCCTCGACCTGCCGTTCGGCGCGCCGTCCCCGCGCCTGCCCTGCTGACGGCCGGGCCCTGCTGACGGCCGGGCCCTGCTGATCAACGGACCCCCGTGCTGAAGGCGCCCGGCGCCGGGCGGGCCCGGTGATGAACGGCCCCGGTGATGAACGGCCCCGATCCCGGGCTGGCCCGGTGCCGAACAGGTACCGCATACCATTGGCCGGTGCGCATCGACCTGCACGTGCACAGCAGCGCCTCGGACGGGACCGACCCGCCGGCGGAGGTGGTGCGCCGCGCCCGCGAGCGCGGCGTGGACATGGTCGCGCTGACCGATCACGACACGGCCTTCGGGCATGACGAGGCACGGCGGGCAGCGCCGCCAGGGCTGGCCGTCATCCCGGGCATGGAGCTGTCCTGCCTCCTGAACGGGCAGAGCGTGCACATGCTGGCGTACCTGTTCGACCCAGGCCATCCGGGGCTGGCGGCGGAGTGCGGGAAGATCCGCGGCGACCGGGTGCGCCGGGCGCGTGCCATGGTCGAAAGGCTGGCGGAACTCGGCGCTGGCGTCACGTGGGACCAGGTGACCGCGATCGCGGGCGGCGGCGTGGTGGGCCGCCCGCACATCGCCCGCGCGCTGGCGGACGCCGGGGTGATCACCGAGCCCGCGAAGGCGTTCACCGCCGAATGGATCGGCGACGGGGGGCGTGCCTTCGTGGACAGGTACGCGCCATCACCGGCCAGGGCGGCCGGGCTGATCCGTGACGCGGGCGGCGTCAGCGTGCTTGCTCACCCGCGGTCCGGCGGTTATCAGGTGGCCGACGAGGTCATCGCCTCGCTTGCCGCCGCAGGGCTCACCGGGGTGGAGGTGCACCACCCCGATCACGGCGAGGCGCAGCGAGCGCGGCTGACAGCCCTGGCCGCCGATCTCGGCCTGGTGGTGACGGGCGGCAGCGACGATCACGGCAGGCTCACCGGGCACCGTATCGGCTGCGAGACGACGGCCCCGGATGCCTGGGAACGCCTGGCGGCGCGGGCCGCGGGCACCGTCACGGCGTACGGCGGGCAGGACTGAGGCAGCCCAGGCGCCGGCGGGCCGTGCTCAGGCGGCGGGCCGTGCTCAGGCGGCAGCCCTGCTCAGGCGGCGGCAGGCGCGCTAGAGAAGGAAGCGCTGTTCCGTGCCGCTGGCCCAGTGGACGAACAGCACGGTCGCGTCGTCGGGCAGGTGATCCCGGTGGTGGCCGAGGATGGCGTGGATGAGGCGGCGCAGCGTCTCCGGGGCGGTCAGCCCGGCGGCGGCCTGGCGGATCACGAAGTCGGCCAGCCGGCCCGTCCCGAACATCTCCCCCTCTGGTGAGCGGGCTTCCACGACGCCGTCGGTGTAGCAGAGGACGAGGTCGCCAGGCTCCAGGGATTCCTCGCACAGCACGGGCGGCTCCTGCCACAGCCCGAGGCCCATCGGCGGGACGGGCGGGCAGCCGAGGGTCTTGACGACCTTGCCGCCGCGGAGCAGCAGGGGAGCGGGGTGCCCGCAGTTGACCCACCGCAGTATCCCGCTGCCGAGGTCGAGGTGGGCGAGCAGGCCGGTGACGAAGCGTTCCTGCCGGAACTGCTGCCCGATAGCGCCGTCGATGGCGGCCGCGATCCCTGGGAGGGCCTGGCCGCGCCGCCTGCCGGTGCGGAAGGCGGCCACGGCGACACTGGCGATCAGGCCGGCGGACAGGTCGTGCCCCATGGCGTCGAAGACGGCGATGTAGGCCCCGCCGTCGATGAACGCGGAGTCGAAGGCGTCCCCGCCGACCTCGTAGGCCGGCTCGATGAGGCCGCTGATGATGACCCGGTCCGTGCCGTGGGTCGTCGGGGGCATCAGCGCCCACTGCATCTCCGCCTGCAGCGACATCGCCCTGCTCCTGGTGAGCCGGGCGTAGGTGTCGCTGTGACTGCGCTTGGCGACGACGATCTGGCCGACAAGCGAGGCCAGCAGCCGGCACCACCCGGCAGTGCGTTCGTCCAGCTCATCGACGGTGACGCCCAAGACGCCGATCCGCTCCATGCCGTCGAGCAGCGGCAGCCACACGTGCCTGCCGCCGTCGGCGCCAACGTCGAGTACCTCGATGGCGCGGTACGCCAGCCCGGCGAGGGTGGCGTCGATGACCAGCGGCTCACGCGGCGGCGTGTTCCTGCCGGGCACGGGCACGAGGTGGACCTGCTCGACGTCGGCGACGTATATGGCCGTCTCCCGTGCGCCGATGGCGGCGGCGCTGCGGGCCACCACGTCGGGCACGTCGTGCGGGGTGGCCAGGTGCGCCTCCCTGAGCAGCGCGGCGATCATGTGCTCACCGGGGCTCATGTGCTCTCCCACCCCGTCACCTCCCCGGTCGCGCGGTCTGGCGCCCGGCACGCCGCGTGAGACAGTGCGATGCGAGCGTGACCGGGCCGGGTGGCTACCCGCCGTCCACGGCGCGAAACCGGGGCGGCCTGCCGCGGTCCTGCCGGGAAGGCGGCGGTCCCCGCCTGCACATGCCAGGGGAGATGATGAGCTCATGGAGCAACTCGGCTTCGCCGGGATGCCGCGGAAGCTCTACCCGTGCACGCCGACGCGGCTGAATGCCTGGCTGGACTGCCCGCGCAGGTACCGGATGGCCTACCTCGACCGGCCCGCACCGCCGAAGGGGCCGCCTGGGCGCACAACAGCCTGGGCGCCAGCGTGCACAGCGCCCTGGCCGCCTGGTGGAAGCTGCCGCTCGCCGAGCGTACCGCCGCCGCGGCAGGCGGTCTGCTCGACAGGTGCTGGATCGACGAGGGGTTCGCGGACGCGGCGCAGTCGCGGCGGCAGCGCTCGCGCGCCCGCAGGATGGTCGAGTCCTATGTTGCCGGACTCGACCCCGCCGACGAGCCGCTGGGGGTAGAGCGCACGGTGGCGGCGCGCACCGGCCTCATCGCGGTCTCCGGCCGCATCGACAGGCTGGACGAGCGCCCCGCGGAGGGGGGCGGCACCGAGCTGGTCGTCGTCGACTACAAGACGGGGCGGCACCTGCTCACCGTAGACGACGCGCGCAGCTCGCTGGCGCTCGCGCTGTACGCGCTCGCGGCGGCGCGGTCGCTGCGGCGCCCCTGCCACCGTGTCGAGCTGCACCACCTGCCCACCGGCCAGGTGCTCGCCTGGGAGCACACCGACGCGGCACTCGCCAGGCAGGCGGGCAGGGCGGAAGGCATCGCCGCCGAATGTGCGGCCGCCGACCAGCGGATGCGCGACGGTCTCCCGCCAGGCAGCTACGACGAGGTGTTCCCGCCGCGGCCGGGGCCGATGTGCGGCTGGTGCGACTTCCAGCGGCACTGCCCGGAGGGCCTGGCCGCTGCGGCGCCCCGCCGGCCGTGGGACGGGATCTCCGACGAGGACATCCTGCCGGCACGGTGACGCCCCGTCGCGGCAGGCGTGGTCCGCGGCAGGGGTGGTCCGCGGCAGGGGTAGTCCCCGGCAGGCGTGATCCGCGGCAGGCGTGATCCGCGGCGGAACGGTGCCCGGCGGTACCATGCCGCCCCAGCCTGCCCTCGTAAGCCTCACGCCGTCCTGAGCATGTTTTTCACGGAAAACCCGCCTGATTCACTCCGTTCACAGCCGGTTCAGGACTTAAATTGCGTGCTGCCGCGTTCCAGGGGTTCAATTAAGTGGTCGCGAGTAGTGAGCGAGTGACCGCGAAGGATAATTTACGGGCCGGCATGGTTCCGGCTGCCCTATCTGCCGGAGGCTCCGGCCCTGCTGTTTCGGGACTGAATCCCGCGGGTAAGGCTTAAATACCTTGCGGTGGGTATATCGTGCATGCCCGCCATGCACCGCGGGTTTTACTGGCACGCTGCGTGTGCGGCACGGGAGCGGGCAGGGAGAAAAGATCATGAAATGCGGAACGCGAGTCGCCCTGGCGGTGGGGGCCGGTTATCTGATGGGCCGGCGGAAGAAGATGGGGCGCGCCATCATGCTGGCGGGCGCGGCGCTTGCCGGAGCGCCCGGTGATGCGGCGGGCCAGTTGCTGCGCAGGGGAGCGAAGTCCCTCGGCCCCGGTAACGCGCTCGGCGACGTACTCGGCAAGGTGTCACCGGACCTCGGCGACCTCGGCGACAAGATACGCGGCGACCTGCTGGACGCCGGCAAGAGCGCGGCGGTGGCCGTGGTGAGCAGGCGGATAGAGGCGCTGAGCGACCAGCTTCGTGACCGTGCTGACTCGATGCGGCAGGCGGCCGGCGACGGCGAGGGCAGGACGAGGAGGCGGCCGGCGGACGAGGACCTCGACGAGGAAGATGACGAGCGCCAGCCCGAAACGGCCAGGGATCCGGCTGGCGCGCGGCGGGAAGCGGAACGCGAGGGCGCCGGGCACGGCCCGCGGCGCAGCCCGGCCAGCGCGGCCCGCCGCGGCGGCGATGAGCCCGCCGGGGCCGGCGGCGAGGCCGGTGCGCCCGTGTCGCCGCCGCGGAGCCCTGTCAGGCGGCCCGCACCCGCCCAGTCGCCCATCCGCCGCACCCGGAGGTGAACCATGGCAGCCGTATCGGATGACCAGGTGCGGGATGAGGCACAGCGGGATGGGGCACAGGAAGAGGCCGCAGACCGCCTCAAGGCGCAGCTCGGCGACCTGGTCGATGCACTCAGGGAGTGGGGGCTGATGGCCCTGGGCGAGAAGGTGGGCGGCCTCACCGAGAGGCTTACCGAGTACGCGGAAACGGGCGGAGGCCCCGGCCTGATGGCCGCGATCACGGGCGCGAAAGCCCTCGGCGAGGGGAAATCCCCGATGCGTGCGCTGATCGGCGCCGGCGGCGCCGGCATCAAGGGGAAGGCTGGCGGCCTTCTCGGCGGGCTCTTCGGCGGCGGCAGCGGCGGTAGCGACGGCGGCGGTGGCGGCAGGAAGCTGAAGGTCACCAACATCGTCGAGTCGATCGACGTGGGGGTCCCCCGCCGCGTCGCCTACAACCAGTGGACCCAGTTCCAGGATTTCCCGAGCTTCATGAAGAAGGTCGAGAGTGTCGAACAGGAATCCGACGAGAAGCTCAACTGGAAAGCGCAAGTATTCTGGTCGCACCGGACCTGGGAGTCAACCATCACCAAGCAGATCCCAGATGATCAGATCGTCTGGCGATCAAAAGGTGCGAAGGGCTACGTCGACGGCGCCGTCACCTTCCACGAGCTCGCGCCCAACATGACGAGGATTCTCGTCGTGCTCGAATATCACCCGCAGGGCTTCTTCGAGCACACCGGGAATATCTGGCGCGCGCAGGGCCGCAGGGCCCGGCTCGAACTGAAGCATTTCAGGCGGCATGTCATGACGCAGACCATCCTGCATCCCGACGAGGTCGAAGGCTGGCGCGGGGTGATCGAGGAGGGCAAGGTCGTCAAGGACCACGAGACGGCGCTCAGGGAAGAGCAGGAGCGGGAGGACAGGGCCCAGGGCGGCGAGGCGCCGCCGGAAGAGGCCGGGCAGGAAGAAGCGGCCTGGGACGAGGGGGAAGAACCCGCCCCGGAGGAGGAAGAACCGGAGTTTGCCCAGGCAGAGGCAGAGGTAGCGGAAGCCGAACCCGAGGAGGAAGAGGAGGACGAGGAAGAGCCGGAGGAGCAGGCCGGCGAGGGCACGGAGCCCGAGTACGGCTATGAGGGCCGCGAGGAGGAGGAGGAAGAAGACCGCGATGCCGCGGCGCGGCAGGAGCGGCAGCAGCGCCCGCCCCCGGTTGTCCGGCGGCGCAGCGGTGCCGGTGCGGCGTCATCGCGTTCGCGGCGCTGACCCAGCCCCATGTGTGCGACGCCCCTGCGCAGGCCCCGGGAACGTACCGAACTCTGATGGGAGAGCGAATCAATGACTACTGCTGTGCGGCCGGCAGGCGGCGGGCCGTCATCGTCCGGGCTCGCTGACGTCATCGACACGATCCTCGACAAGGGATTGGTCCTCGACGCGTACGTGCGGGTGTCGCTGGTCGGCATCGAAGTGCTGACCATCGACACGCGCGTCGTCATAGCGAGCGTCGATACGTACCTGCGGTTTGCTCAGGCCGTCAACAGGCTCACCATGGGGGACAAGAAGGCCGGCCTGCCAGAACTCGTCGGTGACATCACCGAAGGCGGATCCAGAAGGAAGGTCAAGGGAGCCGCCCAGGGAGCGATCGAAGCAGCCGGGGACACGCTGCGCCAGTTCCTGGACGAACGGGAGGCTGAGCCTCGCCGCAGGCGTTACCGGGAGGAGGACTGACATGCCCGCATCGGCGCGATCCCAGCAGCAGAACGTGCAGACGGATGGCGCAGACGGTGACCGCGCGTGCTACGTCTACGGCATCGTGCCGCAGGACGTCGAACTGACCGGCGAAGCACGCGGGGTGGGAGACCCCCCGGCGCAGGTGCAGGTGGTGCGGCATGGGGACGTCGCGGCGCTGGTCAGCAGCGTCGACGCCAGCCGGCCCCTCGGGCGGCCAGGGGATCTCATGGCCCACCAGCAGCTTCTGGACGCGGCCTCGGCTGACATACCGGTTCTCCCGCTGCGGTTCGGCTCCGTCATGACCAGCCCGGAGGCGGTGGCCGACGAACTGCTCGCACCCCATCACGATGAGTTCGCGGCCGCGCTGGGCGAGCTGGAAGGACGGACCCAGTACGTCGTCAAGGCCCGGTACGTGGAGGGAGCGGTCCTGCGGGAGGTGCTGGCTGAAGTCCCCGAAGCCGCTGAACTCAGCGAGGCGATCCGTGCCACCGGGGACGAGGATGCGACGCGCGACATGCAGATCAGGCTCGGGGAGCTCATCAACCAGGCGATCACCGCCAAGCGGGAAGCGGACACCCAGGCGTTCGCCGACGCGCTCGCCCCGTACTCCGTGGACAGCAGCGTGCGTGAGCCGACGAACGAGGAGGATGCTGCCAACGTGGCGCTGCTCGTGGAGACGGCCAAGCAGCCGGATCTCGAGCGTGCCGTGGATGAGCTGGCGAAAGAATGGGAGGGCCGTGCCACTGTGCGCCTGCTCGGCCCGATGGCCCCGTACGACTTCGTCGTCACGCAGGTGCCGGGGGGCTGACGTGGGACCGCTCACCCTCTTCCGCCTGCCGATGCTGCCGCTCACCGGGCTGATCCGGCTCGCGGAGGTCCTCCGGGACGAAGCCGAACGCAAACTCCATGACCCTGCGGCAGTCCAGCGGCAGCTTGAGGAAATAGCCGAGGCGCGCGCCGCCGGCCGGCTGTCCGGGGAGGAGGCCGCCCGTGCGGAGCAGGAAGCCATCGACCGGCTCATCAGCCGACCGTGAAGCCACCGGCAGCCCGGAAGGGCCACGGGCCGCGTCGGCGGCCGGAGCAGCGAGAAGGGGTGACCCCCATGCCCGTACGACGCACAACCCGGGATGAACGCGCGGGGGCCAGGCGCGCTGCCGGGCGGGAGCCGGATCCGTACGAGGAGGAGGAACCAGGACCGCAGGAGGACCGGGCGCTCGGGGACGAGGAGGACTACGGGGACGAGGACGGGGCGCGCGAGGACGGGGACGAGGGCGGGGACGAGGGCGGGGACGAGGAGGATGCGGCTGATGCGGATGCCGCGGTGCGGGGCCGGGAGGCGGAGCCGTCTGCGCGCCAGCGGCGGGAGGCGCCTGGCCCCATGTCGGTCGTGGCCGCGGCGCGGGCAGCGGCGCGCAGCGTCGTGGAGCTGACCGGCAAGCAGCCAGAGAGTGTCACGGCGGTGGAACCGGCGGAGAACGGCTGGATCGTCTCGGTGGAGGTCGTGGAGGACCGGCGGGTGCCGTCCTCCGCCGACATTCTCGCCCTCTACGAAGCAGAACTCGACATGGACGGGAGCCTGGTGGCCTATCGCAGGACGAAGCGGTACTCGCGCAGCCGCAGCTACGGCAACGGAGCGCGCTGACGATAGCTATGGCAACGGAGAGCGTTGACGATGACCCATGAAGGCATCGTGCGGCCTGGTGCCAGCGCGGCGCGGGGCTACACCTCGGGGGGCATCACCGGTCACGAATCATCGAACCTCGCCGACATCCTGGAACGCGTCCTGGACAAGGGACTGGTGATCGCCGGGGACATCCGCGTGAACCTGCTGGACATCGAGCTGCTGACGATCAAGTTGCGGCTGGTGATCGCCTCGGTGCAGACGGCACGGGAACTTGGCATCGACTGGTGGGAGAACGATCCCTGGCTCAGCTCGGGCAGCGCGAGGCGCAAGGAGCTGGCAGAGGAGAACCGCCAGCTCCGCGAGCGGCTCGCCGAGCTGGAGGGCGGTGAGGCACCGCACCGGCGGGAAGGCGGTGAGGCACCGCACCGGAGGGATAGTCATGACCGCCGATGAGGGTACCTGGGTGTACGCAGTCGCCGGCAGCATCAGGGAGGAGTGGTTCAACGGCACAGCCGGCGTGGCCGGCCGGCCCGTGCGCGCCGTCACGGCGGCCGGGCTTGCCGCTGCCGTGACACGGGTCAGCCTGGCCGAGTTCGGCGAGGAGCCGCTCCACCGTCACATGGAAGACCTCGCCTGGCTGGAAGCGACGGCACGGGCACATCACCACGTCATCGAGATCGTGGCACGCCACGGGCCGGTGATCCCCATGCGCCTCGCCACCGTGTACTACAGCGATGCGGGGGTGGCGGACCTGCTGGCCAGGCGGCAGGCGGAGTTCGCCGATGTTCTCACCTGGATCACGGCACGGACCGAATGGGGCGTGAAGGCCTACGCGGCCCAGCGGCCCGCCGAGCCGGGCCCGCCGGGCCCTTCCCGCCAGGCAGGGCCGGCCACGGGGGGCCCGGCGGGCGAGGTGACGGGCGCAGGCCCCGAAGGCCCCGCAGGCCCCGCAGGCCCCGAAGGCCCCGGGGGGACCGGCCGGGGGGCCGCCTACCTGCGCAGGCGCCGTATGGCGCTGTCAGCGAAACAGGAGGCGAGGCAGGCAGCGATCAGCGGTGCGGACGCTGTGCACGCGGGCCTCGCGAAGCTGGCCGTGGCGGTGCAGCTTCGGCCGCTCCAGGGGCCGCAGCTCACGGGGCAGGCGAGCCAGATGGTTCTCAATGGCGCTTACCTGGTCGATGACGCGCGGTCCGGTGAGTTCACCGCTGCCGCGCAGAACCTGGCCAGCCAGTACCCGGGCATCCGGATAGAGCTGACGGGACCGTGGCCGCCCTATTCGTTCGCTGCCGTGGACCAGGACGCTGCCGTGGACCAGGACGCTGCCGTGGACCAGGACGCTGCCGTGGACCAGGACGCTGCCGCGGACCGGGGAAGGGAGCCGGGACGATGAACGCTGTGGCCCCACGCGGCACGGGCGGCGAGCCTCACCGCGGGGAGCGTGCCGCTGCCCTGCCCGTGACGGTGTCACCGGCCCTGCCATCGGCGGAGGACACCGCTGGCCCGCCAGCCGCCGGGTCCGCGGCCGGCCAGCAGCCGGTCGCGCTCGTCGACCTTCTCGACAGGGTGCTCGCCGGCGGCGTGGTCATCATGGGCGAGGTGCGGCTGTCGATCGCGGACGTGGACCTCGTGACCGTTTCCCTGCAGACGCTCATCTCGTCGGTAGGCACCGCCCTCGGCGGCCCTGCCGCTGGCCGGGAGCCCGATCGTGACCGGTGACAGGGAAGCTCCCGTGCCCGCGCAGCCGCCGGAGCCGCGTACGGGCGTGGCCGGGCCGCCGGAGGCGCGCAGCCTGCCGGAGCCGCCGCGGCGGCGCGTGACGGCTGACCCCGAGTCGGTGGAACGCGGGCTGGTCACGCTGGTACTCACGGTGGTCGAGCTCTTGCGGCAGCTCATGGAACGGCAGGCACTCCGCAGGGTTGACCAGGGGGATCTCACCGACGCGCAGGTTGAGCAGATCGGGACCACGCTCATGGCACTCGAAGACCGCATGGCCGAACTCAGGGAGCACTTCGGACTGGACCCCGAGGACCTGAACATCGACCTCGGCCCGCTGGGGCCGCTGCTGCCCCGCGACTGACGCCCGGCCCGGGTCCCCGCGCCGGCGCGG
>Ga0209061_1003577_pt1 | contig 16533 bp, 11 predicted proteins | sample Coa_R1_10_FD_187157 | JGI IMG/M metagenome (GOLD analysis project Ga0209061, IMG submission 187157) | Surface soil microbial communities from Centralia Pennsylvania, which are recovering from an underground coalmine fire - Coalmine... | ecosystem: Environmental > Terrestrial > Soil >...
TGGGACCATGCAGAGTTCCTACAGGATTGTAAGGTTTGCCGAGTTGCCAGAGTACGACATCTTCGGTCTCAAAGACCGAAGTCGCGAAGATGTTGCTATGGGATGCCCAGGCTACATATTCGTAGCTGGGTGCGAGAATGTTATTTACCTGGTTGACATCCAGGTATTTCGACATCGGGCTGCCTTTGGCGAATGGCTCGACCATATAAAACTGGTTGGTGTTGAATACGCTCACAGCCAGGAAGCGGCCATCTGGCGACCAGCTCACCTTATTATTGTAAATATTGTCGGAGAACTTCCAGCTATGGAGCGGCGTCGCGACGGTCTGGAATTTGTGCCCGCCCTTTTGCAAATAGCTGCCGATATCCCAGAGCATAAGGCGATTATCTTCGCCTCCCGTCGCCAGGTAGCGCCCGGAGGGATGCCATACCGCTGTCCATACCTTGTTGGTATGCCCTGTCAGCGCCAGCAGCGGTATGCCGGGGATGAGCTTATGGGGTCCCGGGGGCGGCGGCTGGTCGACGGTGCGCCTCGCGAAAAACGAAGGGACTACGAATCCTCCGACAACAGCGATCCCGGCGGCGGCAGCGCCACCGATCAGCAGCGTGCGCCGGCTGATCGCACGCTGCTGTGTGGGCGTCTGGGGCACCGGCGGGACCGTGAAACGCCCGTTGTTGTCCGTCGCGCTATAGCTTGTCGGCATGCTGCCGAAAGCGCCAGTAGCAGGCGATTGCATACTGGCAGGGAAGGAGCCGTAAGGTCCCTGTAGCGGCCTGGGAGTAACGGGCTGCTGCATATTGCCAGCAAGCGGAGGAAAGGCCGGCTGAGGCGCGGTAGAGATCTGGGTAGGCGCAGACGCTGGCGAGGCCACAACATTACCCGCAGGCGGCGCGTAAGGAGCCTGCGCTTTGCCGGGTGGGGGCGCGGCGACAGCCGGAGTCTTCTCGGTGGTGCCAGAACGTACCTGGACGTTGTTGAGAAGCATACCATAGCCGGTGTGTGGCTCGGCGGGAGCTTTCAAGGGTGCGGAATCCGGGGCAGCCGCGCGAGCTGGCTGCCCTGTGATGGGAGCGCTCGCCGGGGCAGCGCCACTCTCCTGAGCCGCGGGGGGAGCTGGTACGGGTGTCGTCGAGAAAGGCAACGGAAAATCCGGACTCAGCGCGCGCAGCCGTTTGCTCCAGGGAGCCAGCACCGTCGCTTCCGGGTCGCCGCTTGTTTGCATGGGAGGGGCGAAGAAGGTGGCCTGCGGCGCTGCCTGTGGCCGGGGAGACTTTTGCCAGGCCCGCTCTAACGCTTCTACGAAAGATGTGCATGAGGAGGGTCGATCCTGTGCGCGTTTCGCAAGGCCCTGCAAAAGCAGATCTTCCACGGCCTGTGGCATGGTAGGGGCCAGTTGTCGCGGTGGCGGCGGCGTATCGCGCTGTTGTTTGAGGAGGATTTCCTGCGCCGAGTGGCCCCTGAATGGCAATGAGCCGGTAAACAACTGATAAGCGACCATCGCGAAGCTATAGCGGTCACTGGCCGGCTCGGCGTGCCCCTCCGCCTGTTCGGGCGCCATGTATTCCGGGGTGCCGGATCCGGAGTGCGTCTGGCTATGCTGCGTCGTGCTGGAGAGTAGTTTCGCGATGCCGAAATCGGCCAGGAAGAGCCAGCGTTGTTGCAGCAGCATGTTGGCCGGTTTGATATCGCGATGCAGCACCTGATGGCTATGTGCATAGTCGATGGCGTCTGCGGCCTGTTTGAGATAATGCAGGCTCTCGTCCAGTGGCAGTGGGCCGGTCACGCTGTGGATGCGATTGCGCAATGAGCCGCCGGTCATATATGGCATGACCAGGTATGTCACAACCGCGCCATCGGCGGCAGGCTCCTCGCCGAAATCGTGCACCGGAAGAATGTTAGGATGTTCCAGCGCGGCGGCTGCCCGCGCTTCGTAGGCGAAGGCTTGCAGGTAGCCCCGGTCTGTTGCATGTACAGCGGGCAGCAGTTTGACCGCGACCTGGCGACGAAGCTGCGTATCATCTGCCAGCCAGACCTCTCCCATTCCACCCTTGCCGATACGCTGCACCAGGCGGTAGCGACCAAGCATGTGTCCCTGCCAGTCCGTAATTTGATTTATTAGCATATGAAAGCCTCACATTTTCCAGACAAGAATACTTGCATTATCATCGTTATAAGCCGCCGCCAACCACTGCCCATCCGTCGACCAGGCCAGCGCTCTGACCGAGCTATTGATCCCCTGTGTTGCATTGAGCGTCTTTTGTGGCAGCGTATTGCCGCTGCTGTCCCAGATGTAGACCGTGCCGTTCTTCGCTCCGGCTGCGAGGAGCGTGCTGCTGGGAGCTGGATTCCAGGCGAGAGTGGTGAGGTAGGTGCTTGAATCCGGCAGTGTCCGCGCATCCACATAGGTCTGATTCTGTAAGTTCCAGATGGTAATGCTCGTCGGGTTATCGGTACCGATGGCGGCAATGAACTGACTATCCGGCGACCAGCCAAGCGCTCCTATATCCTCGAAAGCATATTTATCCTGAAATTTGAGCAAAAAGCGCTGTTTCCACTGCAATGCCTGCCCCGCTGCACTCAACTCTTCGACCAGAACGCCATCGATGGTGCCCACTGCCAGATTGAGCGGTGTCGAGTTCGTGGTGGCTAACAGATTGGGTGTTGTGTAAGCTTCGCCGATGCTAAGTTCGTGGGTGATGTTGAGCGATGTCAGTTGCCGCTGGGGATGAGCCGGGTCCCATGCTCGTATTGTGTAGGGATTGTTGACCTTAAATGCTGGCTGGGTGATAGTAACCAGGTAGGGACCGGGTGCCCAGGCTATGGCTGAGATAGATACAATATCCTGGAAAGTAAACTTGTCGCTGTAGCCGGGCGCGAATCCGGCGAGATCCCCTGAATAAACAAACACATCTGTATTGATGTTCGAGAATTGAAGCCCGCTCTGGTTGTTTCCGGCGTTGGCGATAGCCAGCATGTCGCCTCTGGGCGACCAGGCCAGCAGCAGATCGATGCCAGTGTTGAATTGTTGTTTCGCCTTTGGCCTGGGCGTCTGCCCGCTCTGCTGTGAGAGCGCCTGGATGTCCCATAGGAAGACCTGTCCATCGTCGTTTGAACCTGCCGAGGCGAGTATGTTACCTGCGGGCGACCAGGCCAGCGAGGCGACGGGTTTATTATGTCCTTGCAGCAGCAGGGGACCGTTTGCTCCATTGCCGGTGTTGCCCTGGGTGGACGGGGAGGATGAGGTGGCGGGCTGTCCTCCGGGGGGCGTGACCTGCCCCGCGTGCGAACGGGAGGCGAAGGCCCAGATGCCAAACCCGCCGCCTGCTATCACCAGGACCGCGCCTCCTCCGATCAATAGGCGGCGGCGCGTCATAGTGGGCGCCGTGTCGGTATAAGGCGCGCTTACCGTTGCCTGGCCTCCTGATACGAACGTGGGGGTGGGGGGGTTGAAACCGGTGCCCGGCGCGGGCGTGGCGTATGGTGGATATGACGAGTCGGGACGCGGCGTGAAAGGCGCGCTCGCTGTCTGTTGCGGCCCGGATTTCACATAGGTTGGCTCGTAGGTGGCGCTGCCGAGCGAGCGCTGGAGTTCCGTAACGAAAGCGCGAGCGGAAGGCGGGCGCTGCCGGGGATCTTTAGCCAGGCCGTAGAGCAAGACGGCCTCGGTAGCCGGGGGGAGCGTCGGGTTGAACTGCCGGGGCGGTGGCGGGGGCATGGTAAGGTGCTGAATCGTTGTAGCATAGGAGTTATCGGCTTTGAACGGCAGCCGACCCGTGAAAAAGTAATAGGCGATGACTGCCAGGCTGTAGTTATCGCTGGCGAACTCCGCCCGGCCCTGCGCCTGTTCCGGGGCCATATATTCCGGGGTGCCGAAACCCACGCCCGCCTGAGTGAGTCGCTCATCGCTGGTCAGGATACGTGCGATGCCGAAGTCGGCGAGCAGGAGCCAGGTTTCGCTGCGCAGCAACATATTGGCTGGCTTGATGTCGCGGTGAATCACGCCCTGCTCATGAGCGTAGTCAATCGCCTCTGCTGCCTGTGTAAGATAGAGAATGGCCTCTTGCTGTGGCATGGCCGAGTTGCGAGCGGCGAGCGCGCTGATGCGATCCGCCAGCGAACCCCCTGAGACAAACGGCATCACGATAAAGATGATGGTCTGTCCATCGGGCAAAGCCTGCTCGCCATAGTCGTGAACCGAAAGGATGTGAGGATGGTTGAGCGCCGCTGCTGCCTGCGCCTCACGCTCAAAGCGCAGTAGGAATTCGTGATCGCCCTGGCTGTGGGAAGGCAATGTCTTGATCGCAACCTGGCGATGCAGACGCGGATCTTCAGCCAGCCATACGTCACCCATCCCCCCCTTGCCGACGTGCCGCAGCAGGCGATAGCGCCCCAGCGTCGTAATTGCGGTACGTTGCGTCGTATTGCTCTCGTTAATCATCTCGCGCTTCCCTTTGTGTACGCTTTTGCAAACGCGCCTGGCAGACGGCCAGGTGCGTTGAAAGCTGCTCTGTATTGCCCCGAGAGGTACTATACTATAGTTGTGCTGGCTTGTATAGAAAATAGGGCATATTTCCTTATCTGGCGGTATCCAATCGGGGGATCTGAGCTTGAGGGCAGAGATGAAAAACCTGTTATTCTTACTTCTTTCCTTTTATCGCTCTCTATGATGTGCCAGGTGGCACGAGAACTTTAAGGCGCTGCTCGGCCATATGCGTATCTATTGGCGTCCGGCCCCGCACCTCGCCATCGAGCGTCACATCCTGGGGATCGGCGTTCGTCTTGATAATCACGCCGCGCGCGCGGACGTGGTGAATGCCGGGCAGGGCGATCAGTTCAGCTTCTCGGAACTGTGGAAAGCTGGTCTGCCAGCTCGCGGGCCCGGCAGCGGGCGCCGTCTGCTGGTTGAAGAAGCTGGCGATGCTGGCGCCCAGATCTTCCAGGTCAATATCCTCGATGATAACGATGTCAAGCAGGCGGTCTTGCAGGTTTGCCCCGGGTATGGAGAGCTGCCAGGCTCCGCCGAAGACCGGGGCGTTGATAACCGTGGCTTGCAAGGCGCGGCAGCGGAATTCTACCGTGTCCGCGCTGATGACGGGCGTGGTCGCCCCTGCCTGGTCGGCAGTCGGCTTCATTACTACCAGCCCTTCGAAAGTCATCTCCATCTCAAGCGCCTGGTGGTTTCTCAGGACCTCAAGCGCGGCGAAGGGATAGGTGAGGCGCCCGAAGCGCTGGCGGGTAGCGACGTTAGTAGCCAGCCGCGCAAACTGGACGTTCAGCCCGGTGGTCAGCGCATGGACGAAGAAACTGCGCTGGTGGGTAGAAATGGTGGCGAACGAGTGTCCCCCGGCCTGGGGATTGGCAGAGTGAGGAGCTTGCTCGGCGGGCTGCGCCACGCCGATGTCTATCTCTGCGATTTTGCCGTCCGTGATAGTCTCGATAGCTGCTGGCAATTCTTGCGGAATGCTCAATGAACGGGCGATATCGTTCGCCGTCCCCAGCGGCAGAATGCCCATTGGCAGGCCGCTTTCGACGACATGCGTGGCGACGCCGCCTACCAGTCCATCGCCGCCGGCGGCGATAGCTGTGTCGAAGCCGTTCTCCACCCAGCGGGTTCCCTGTGGGGGCAAACCATCCAGGTTTTTTATCGAGACGGCTGCGATCTCGATGCCATGCTGTTGCAAAGAGGTAATGGCCGCTGGCAACTGGTCCGACTTGCCCGAATATGGACTATGTACGACGATAGCCCTGCGCGGTCTTGCCTGGTGCTCATCCATACTTTTGCTTCGTCCCGTCTTATAATGGATTGGGTCTCTATTATAGCCTGGAAACGAAATCAGAGCAAATGGTATTATTCTGGGGATGGTACACCTCGCCACCTCTGGTGGCTCGCAGGGGGTGGGATGAGGCGGCGCAGGCGCTTCGCGGTTAAATGATGCTCTTTACCTTTTCCATGCGAGGATGATTGCGCTCGAAGTTCTCGGTTTAAAAAGTTAAACTGCATTATAATCGTTCTGGAGGTATACGAAGCGCGGCGATAGAATGCTTCAGATATGATACACTCAGAGCAGAACGTTCTGGAGAGATGCCGATGCAGACGACAACCCCGTACCCGCGCTTCTCTGATGAAGAGATGGCTCGCCGCTATGCGGCGGTGCGAGCATTGATGCTCAAGGAAGATCTTGACGCCCTGCTGGTATATGGCACGACCAGCGCTTTTGAGGCGATCCATTACCTCTCTGGTTTTGCTGCCACCCGCGAAGCTATCCTCATCGTTCCCGCCGGGGGTGAGCCAGCGCTCTTCTTACAGATGTATAATCATGTGCCAACCGCGCGCCGCATGGCCTGCTGCTCAGATGTGCGCTGGGGAGGCGATAATACCGCTGTCACCGCTGCCGAACACCTGAGCAGCCAGGGATCAGGGATACGCCGTATTGGCCTGGCCGGTCAAATTCCCTTCCAGCACTATGAGGCGCTGCGCCGCCAGCTTCCCCGGGTCACACTCGTAGATGTCAGCACTCAATTCATGCGGCTGCGCCTCGTCAAGAGCGAGGAAGAGATTGCTTTCCTGCGCACGGGCGCCGAACTCAGTGATCGTGTGATGGTCGCGCTCGAACAGGAGGCGCGCCCCGGACTTACCGAGCACGATCTGGTCTCCATCATCGAGGGAGCGTATTTGCCTCTGGGCGGCAGGACGCACATTCACTATCTCGTGACCACGCCGATGCAGAATCCGGCGGCCTGTGTGCCGGCGCAGTATCCATCCTGGCGCCGTCTCGAACAGGGGGACGTACTCCTGACCGAGATCAGTGCGCAGTATTGTCCCGGCTATCCGGGCCAGATCTTGCGTCCTTTTACCATCGCCGCGCCTCCTACCGCCGGGTACCAGCGGCTCTACGATATCGCCGTCGAGGTCTTCCAGCGCATAGCCGGGGTGATTCGCGCGGGGGCCAGCAGCGACGCGGTACTGGACGAGGCTGAATTCATCCATAAGCAGGGGTTGACGATTTATGATGATCTCGTGCACGGCTTTGGCGGCGGCTATCTGCCTCCTATCCTGCGGACACGCCGGACAGGCTCGCGAGGCGCGCCGCCGTTCATTTTCGAGAAGAATATGACCGTGGTGATCCAGCCCAACGTAATTACCGAAGATGAGCGCATGGGCGTGCAGGTGGGGGAACTGGTCCGCGTGACATCCAGCGGAGTCGAATCCCTGCATCGCTATCCCATGCGTTTTGTCAGATGCGCTCCATAGTTTTGGGGTACACGATATGCAAATGTTTTTAGAACAGCAGAGAAGGAGTTGCTATGTCCCACGATATGAGCACAAACGATCATGGACAGCCCACGATACTGGCAGAGAGGCGAGGGAGCACGCTCGTTGTCACCATCAATCGACCAGAAGTGAGAAATGCTCTTGATGAGCCAGCGGCCTCGAGATTGGCCCGGACGTTTCGTGAGTTTGACAGCGATGATGCTCTGAGCGTTGCGGTCCTGACTGGAAGCGGGGGAACCTTCTGTTCTGGCTTCGATCTCAAAGCGGTCGCTGACGGGACGCGGACGCCTCGGGTTAGCGAAGAGGAAGACGGGCCGCTGGGCGTCACACGGATGCTGCTCTCCAAACCGGTCATTGCCGCAGTCGAGGGCTACGCCGTCGCGGGCGGACTCGAAGTAGCGCTCTGGTGCGATCTACGTGTGGCCGCGGAAAATGCGGTCTTTGGAGTATTTAACCGTCGCTGGGGAGTACCACTTGTCGATGGCGGCACGATTCGCCTGCCGCGCCTTATTGGACAAAGCCATGCACTTGATATGATCCTCACCGGGCGCGGCGTGTCCGGGCAGGAGGCGGTAACTATGGGCCTTGTCAATCGCCTTACACGGCCAGGAGAGGCGCTTACCAGCGCGCTCGCGCTTGCGGATGATCTTGCGCGTTTCCCTCAACGATGTTTGCGTTCTGACCGCCTGGGTGTCTATGAGCAGTGGTCCCGGCCGTGGACGGAAGCGCTGCGTAACGAGACGCGCCGTGGCCTGGAAGTGCTCCAATCAGGAGAGTCGGTAGAGGGAGCACGTCGTTTCGCTGCCGGTCGTGGCAGGCACGGCAGCCTGAGTGATATCTAAAGAGGAGGAAACAGCGGATGAGCAACAATACTGAGGAGCAGATTACTCAGAACGTATTAGAGAGTATGGCAAACACGCCCAATCCCAGGCTAAAGCAGGTTATGACCAGCCTCATCTCCCATCTGCACGCCTTCATTCGCGAGGTCGAGCTTACCCAGGAGGAGTGGGCGCTGGGCATTCAGTTCCTGACCAGAACCGGGCATATGTGCGACGATAAACGCCAGGAATTTATCCTGCTCTCCGACGTTACCGGTGTATCGATGCTTGTCGATGCCATCAATCACCGCCTGTCGGAAGGCGCAACCGAGAGCACAGTCTTTGGCCCGTTCTATCGTGAGGGTGCGCCAGAATTGCCGATGGGGGCGACGATCAGCAAGGATGGTCGCGGTGAGCCAGCGGTAGTGATGGGGCGCGTGCTTTCAACTGATGGAACGCCGATTGCCGGTGCTCTGCTCGACGTATGGGAGACCGACGAGAATGGCATGTATGAGCAGCAGGATCCCGAGCAGCCGGATATGAATTTACGCGGCAAGTTCCGCACCGATAGCGAAGGGAACTACTGCTTTGTAGGCATCAAGCCGGTATCGTATTCTATCCCCAACGACGGGCCGGTGGGGCAGCTCCTGCGTTCGTTGGGGCGCCATCCCTTCCGTCCCGCGCACATTCACCTGCTCATTACGGCGCCCGGTTTCATACCGGTGACGACGCACCTGTTCGTCAAGGGGGATAAATATCTCGATTCGGATGCGGTCTTTGGCACGAAGGATTCGCTGGTGGTCGATTTTGTACGTCACGAATCGCAGGCGGAAGCGGAGCGCTACCATGTCACGGCACCGTTCTATATCGTGAACTATGATTTCGTCTTGAAGCCACGCGAGGCATAACATCAGCAAACCGGAGCTTTTGCCAGCGCCTGATCTACCTGTTCGAGCAGGCGCCGGGTGTTGGCGAAGCCATAATTGACGGCCTGGACCTTACCTGTTGTATCAAGCACAACCGTGCTGGGCACAGTGAGCACATGATAGGTCTGGACGAGTTGCTGCTCTGTGCTCGCGTCAACTTCTGTCACTCTCACGCTCTCGCCGCGCGCGGCCACGACACGCTGCAAGGCCGGCATCTGAAGCTGATGGCATTGACGGCAGTCGGCGGTGCTGAAGGCCAGAATGTGCACACGAGAGGCGCCGGCTCCGGAGTGGGGAGCATTCTCACCGGGCTGCGCTGGAACGTCCAGTGGAGCAGCGGCGAGTGCCTTGCGGCGCTGTGCTTCCACAAAACGCCGCCCCGCCCAGACGAGCAGGCAGACGGCCAGACCTATCAGGATCAGCAGGCCCAGGCGTACAGGGATCGGCGCCATCATTTACACTCCCCGCCAGTGGAAGCCACCCTCGTAGCGCACCTTTGGCAGCAGGCCCAGGCGTCCCAGGTGATAATAGACGAAGCAGCCGGCACAGAAGCCGGTGGTCAGGTTGATGGCGGCCAGGGCAAAGACAATCAGATCGAGTGCCCAGCCAATCGCTATGGCGTGCGTAAGGAAGAGGATGATGCTGGCGGCGAAGAGAAAGGCCGCGCCAACTCCCTGCGCGAAGCGATGGGGAGCTGGATCATCCTCGACGATGCGCGGCTTGAGCCAACCGAGCGGAACGACGACGCCGCGGTAGAGCAGGCGATAGGGGCTGGCTGTAGGGGCAAGCGCACTGATCGCCATCACAGCGGCAGTAATCAGGACAAGGACAGGCAGGTTGAAGACAAAGGCCAGCGCGGTGAGCAGCACGGTGCAGCCCTGCGAGAACTTGCCCAGCCGCGTATCGACGCGCGGCGCGTCCATTGAAGCGGAGGGGGTCGACTCCATCACATCACTCCTGTATTCCCCAGAATTAAGTAGAGTTAATAGATCAACAAAGTAAATTAATTGCTTGATTCTAGCCTCTGGAAGAACAGAATGTCAAGCGCTTGACCATGACGTTACGTCATGCCTTATCCTGGAGATGACTGGTGCTCAGCGTCCTCATCTCTCTGGCTGAGCAGTCACGCGGCCCCACCGCGCAAAAGATAGATATTGCTGTGCAGAAAATACTCGGAGCACATTTTCTGCACAGCAATATCTGAGAGAGGGTCTGATTTTCGACACCCACGCTGGCTCGCGCCTGCGGCGCTCGGCTTTTATATAGTGTTCGGCGAGGCGCAGCCGCACCCACGCCCGGCGAGAACCGCCGGCGCGGGTTTGCGATGGGGCTGGAAATCGAACACATTCTAAGGCGTGCACCGCAGGCGCTCGCCACTGGAAAGGATGAAATCATGGACATGCAGTCGCATTTATCAGAAGCGCAAATTGAAACTGTGAAACGGTACAGGAAGATCGAGGCTCTCGTCCCTGCGCATTGGACCGAGGACAGAGTTCTGGCGCACGGCATCCAGCAGCATTATTATCGCACCGGAGGCGATAAGCCCCGGCTTCTGCTTTTGCATGGGTTTATGGAGAGCGCGTTGAGCTGGCTACGCACAGCGAAGGTACTGGAGTCGCAGTACGATGTGATTATGGTCGATGCCAGGGGGCATGGTCTCTCGGACGGGATAGCCAGCGGATATTCACCGCAATTGCTCACCGACGATGTAGCGGAATTTATACGTGCGCTCGGGCTGGATAAGCCTGCCGTGCTCGGTTTCTCGCTGGGCGGCGAAACGGCGCTGAGGCTCGCCGCGCTCTACCCGGATCTGCCGCGCTGCGTCCTTGTAGGAGGAGCAAACGATCAACTCGGCGATGTCGAGGCGATGAGCAGTTCCGAAGGGTATAAAGCCTGGTACAATGCCTGGGTCGCCTGGCTGCGCGACCTCAAGACGCAGACGCACGAAGAGCGCCTGGTCTCATCGCTGCACCAGTTGCCGCCGGGGGCGCCGCTGCCGCCGGAGGATGAGTACGTGGCGATGGTCGAATCCTCCGCGCGCGTTGATCTGGGGCTGGTTGAACTCGGTCCTTCGTTGTGGTCGCTGCGCAAGGCGCAGTTTGAGGAGGTCAAAGCATTGCAGGAGCGCATCACCTGCCCGGTCTTGTTGATGTATAGTGGCTACTTTTCTGTACCAGGAGCGCCACAGGCGCTGCGCGAGGAGCCATCGACTCAGCCGAACGTCAAGATCGTGCGCTTTGAGAACGCCGGCCACATGATTTATCGGGAGCGCTTCGATCAGTTTATCGACGTGGTGCAGCGCTTTCTGCGAGAGCACTAAAGCTCACTGTCGAGATTTCTCGGAGGTCAGAAGGGAATGTTATCCTGGGCGGCGTGAGCCGTAGCCGAGAGGACCGAAGGGCTATGGCTCACGCCGCTCAGAATGACATGTGGGAGCGTTAAGTTATCGCCTGTAGGGGTGCACCACTATCGCCTCGTCGCAACAAGTTGCGGATAAGCGGCGACCAGCGCGGCGTGGTCGCGCCCGGTCTGGTCGGCGTATGCCTCGGCAAAGGCAACGATGGCGCGGTCAAAGGCGTCGCTGCTGCCCAGGTAGCCGCAGATGGGCGCTGGATCGCCGGAGCGAGCATGCGCGCGCGCCAGCGCCCAGCCACAGAAGCGGCAGTACTCGATAAAGCCTTCAGGAACCAGGGTTGTGAGATCTACCGATAGCTTCATATCGCGAAGCTGGCGGATGTAGAAGTCAGTACTATCCAGCCTGGTCCAGCCCAGGAACACATCACTGGCGGCTTGCATGAGGCGCTGGCCGCAGACGACACGCTGGGCATGGTTGGGATAGATGCTGGGGCCAAGATACGGTTCGAGCACCGATGCCTGCGCTTCCTTAATTTGCAAGAGCAGCGGATCGTTATTGTCGTTACCCATGAGCAGGACGACGTAGCAGCGCGTGCCGACGCTGCCCACGCCGACGATTTTCTGCGCGATATCCACATAGTGGTATTTGCTGAGAAGCACCTGGCGATCCTCCTGCACCGATGGGCGATAGGCTTGCAGCAACTCTTGCAATCTGTGGCTCAGTTCTTCGTCGGCCAGGTGTACGATCAGGGGCGGGTCATCCTTGATGCGATACTGACCATCGACCTGTATAGCGATTTTGGGAAATGCCTGCAAGTGTGAGCGCAGGCGCGCCTTCTCGCGCTGTTTTGTGATGTACCAGCGGAAGTCGGGGCGCACGAACTCTAGAGAGGTCTCATAGTCGATGCGCGAGTACCAGACATCGATGTAGCGCATGGCGCTGTACTGCCACAGGTGCTCGCGGTACGACTCCACGCCGCTCAGCACGGCGCGCCTGTTCGTCGCGGAAGGGAAGCCGTTCACGCGCCCGGCGGCGACAATGCTGGCGGAAAAGCGCTTGATATCCCACTCCCACGGACCCGGCAGGGTCTCGTCGAAATCATTGACATCGAAGACCTGGTTGCGCTCGGGCGTGGCGTAGATGCCGAAGTTGTTAAGATGGGCGTCGCCACAGATCTGCGTGTAGATGCCGGTGACTGGCGTTGCGGCCAGGTCGCGGGCCATGACTATCGCCGATCCACGCAGGAAGGTGAAAGGGGAGACGGCCATGCGCTGGTAGCGCAGCGGCACGAGATGTTGCAGCCGTGTGCGATTCTGTTCTTCGAGCAGGCGCAGCGGATCGGGGCGATCAGCCGGCGGGCGCCACTCTGCATGGCTGGAGCGAGGCACCTTTTTGCGCAGTTCTTTGCCAGCGGCGCGGCGCTCGGCCAGCGTCCGGCAGCCCTGCATCGCCCGAGGTGAACTCGGAATATGCAAAGTCAACCTCCTTCTACCTATGACAACGAGGGAGGGGGACGTTATTGGGCTATGGAAGCGGACCTCGCGCCTGCGGCGCTCGCCAGATAGAGTATGTTGTACGAGAAAATGCATTTCACGCATTTTCTCGTACAACATACTCTATCTGCTGTGCGGCTTCGCCGCACAAATGCTGGGCAAAGGAGAGAAAGGACACTGAGTATCAGATAGGCTCGGATACGGTGCCGAGCGGATCAAAAGAGAAGTAGCAAAATGTACCGTACTTTGTGCCAGCTGCCATACGAAGTTGCATTATGAATGGGCAGGGAAAAATAAGAAACCCTTCCAGCGAGGGCTAGCAGGTCTATTTCAAGAAATAGAACAGGTGCTTTCTGTCAGCCAGGAGGAGGATTTTGCACAGGCCACAGAGGATCGATACTTACTGGATGTGGTAGAAACGGACTACTTTGATGATCCTATGGGGTGATTGATATTCCTCACATAAAAAAACCGCACCCGGCAGGAGTCGAACCCGCAACCTACTGATCCGAAGTCAGCCGCTCTATCCATTGAGCTACGGGTGCATTACCCATACTATACCATACATGTCAACGCAGCAGCTTAAGCAGGCCATTGAAAAGTTCTCCTCCGTGCGTAGCCGCGCGATGAACGCCATATATGACTTTTAAATTGCCCTGAGCACAAAGCCCCGGCTATTCTATATCGCTGGCATCGGCCAGGGGGAGCGTGAAGTAGAACGTAGATCCCAGGCCCGGAGCGCTCTCAAGGCCGACGCTGCCCTGATGCATGCCGATAATCATTTTGCTGATGTAGAGACCAAGCCCCAGGCCACTGCTGAAATTGAACAGGTCTACCTGGTGAAAACGCTCCCAGATAAGCTCCTGCTGCTCAAATGGGATCCCCGGCCCCTCGTCATGCACAGTGACACGCGCCTTGCCGGACTCCACGCACAGGCTCACCACTACAGGGGCCTCTTGCGGCGAATACCGGAGCGCGTTGGAGAGGTAGTTGGTGAGCACCTGCCCGATACGGTCCGCGTCAGCAACGATGGGTACAGCCTTGTGTGCTGGAAGGGACAAACGAATGCTGCGTTCGGGCGCCGAGACCTGCTGCTCCTCGACGGTCCTTTGTACGATAGTTGCAAGATCACACGGGGAGAAGCGCATTATCATTTTCCCCTGGCGTGCCCGCGATACATCGAGCAGGTCGCCCACCAGTCGGCTTAAACGGTTACACTGATAGTCGGCCTGTCGCAGTATCTCAAGTCCCTCGACCAGCGAGCCGCTACGCAGGCGATACTCCGCTAACTGGATATAGCCCTTGATCGCTGTGATCGGACTGCTCATCTCGTGGCTGGCAATCGCGAAAAACTCGTCCATGCTCTGATTGACTTTGCGGAGCGCCATTTCATTGGCCTGAGCTTGCGCACGCGCCTCCTGCTCGCGGGCCAGCAGTTGCATGCGTTCCTCCTCCATCTTTCTGCGTTCGGTCACGTCTTCAAAGATGATAATGAAATAGTGCGGCGGCCCGCCCGGCTCGCGTAAAAGCGCCGTCGTCTGATGCAGCCAGATATACGAGCCATCCCTCCGCAAATAGCGTATTTCCAGCGCATACGTCTGAAATTCACCGTTTAGCATGCGCTGGTAATACTCATACGCTATAGCCTCGTCTTCGGGATGTGTCATTGCCAATAATGTCCGGTGCAGCATCTCCTCTCGTGGGTAGCCCAGCATGTTGCTCAGGCGCTGGTTCACCCGCAGAAGCTTGCCGCTCGGCGTTACGTATGCCATGCCGATGACAACTTGTTCAAACATGGCATCAAGGAGCCACCCCAACTCCTTCGGTTCGTTATGTATCACCGAATCTAGCGAATCCATAGTTTTAATCCCAAACGAGTTTGCCCCTTCCACCTGGCCTGCTCGATGCGCCGGGACCAATGGTCTGTGTGGTTAACCCTGCAACCTGTTACTTTTCCCGATCCTGCTGATAGTTCGTGGATGATGGGGGCAACCCTGCCAGTTTATTGTATGAGCATGCAAGAATATGCGAATAACCGATCCCAGGCTATATAGATGATGAGCAGTGACACCAATATCCTACCTCCGCGATTGTACATGATGGCAGGGCCTTACGTCAAGGGTAATTTATGCTGAGATAGGCTCTATCTGTCTGGCATGCGATCAGGTATTTTATCTTGTGTAACGCGCAAAAGATTGTCTGCGCCGAGCGGAGCCGGCCGCTACAAGATCTTGCACTACCCTATGCTTTCCTTTGCCGCTCGACCTCTGTGAGCAAGCGCTCCAGCGGCATTTCCGCCAGTGAGGTCAGGTGCAAATCCGCGTGATCGAGTGGCAGTTGTCCAGTAAGTGCATTCGGGATCGCGACGCAGAAAATGCCGGCTCGCTGGGCGGCTGTGACGCCGTTGGGGGAATCTTCCAGCGCCACCGCTTGCCCTGCCTCCACACCGAGTCCTTGAAGCACAGCAAGGTACAGTTCGGGATCTGGCTTTTTATGGGCAACATCGTCGGCACAGCGCACGCAGTCGAAGTATTTCAGCAGGCCGAGGCGCGTGAGATGACCGCTCACCCAGCGCCGCGTTGAGCTTGAGGCCAGCCCTATTTTCATACCGAGGCGCCTGGCGTCGGCGAGATAGTCCTCAACGCCGGGCAGTGCGGAGAGTGTGGATGTCGTGGCCTCATGTCGCTGGCGCCGCCTGGCGAGAAGCGCCTCGCGCTCGACAGGCCGTCCTATCTGCTGCTCCAGATAGTCCAGGGGATCGAAGAGTCCGACTGTACCGCCGATAATTGACATCCATTTTGCCATAGGGATTTCACAATTATATTCCTGATAAATTTCTGCCCATGATTGCAATGCTGACGTTTCTGTATCGAGGATGAGACCGTCAAAATCGAAGATTAGAGCCTGTATCATGAACCGCCTTTCATGTTTATCTCTGCCAGGAGTGTCTGATTTCTGACGCTCTTGCCTGCTCGCGCCTACGGCGCTCGCCTTAGGGAAGCTGCCCGGCAGCTTCCCTCTAACTGCTTATGGCACACGCGTGTGCAGCCTGAGTTTATTGTATCATGTCGCGCGGGGAGATGGAGGCGCGGCGAAACCACGCATCCGTCCCGGCAGGGAGGGTAGGGATGCTGAGAGCCATACATACTAACAGGAAAAAGCATATCGGTGGGAATAAGGGTGTAGTTTAACGTTGTTCATAGAGTATGAGGGAGAAATAAAAAGCAAAAGAGTGTTCCAGATATTTTCCGATGATGGTAGATATCTGGAATAAAAGCAGGTATCCTGGTGTTGGTGGATGGTGGAAGGATGAGAGACATCGGGAATAGAAGAAAGAAATCCCGTGTTTATGGTTGATGGAAGTAGCAAGGGTGTTGGGAATAAAAGCGAATGGTCTGGTGTTAGGGATGGCAGATGGGATGAGAGGCATCGGGAATAAAAGCAAGTATTCCGGTGTTAGGGATGGTAGAGGGGATGAGAGATATCGGGAATAAAAGCGAGTGTTCTGGTGTTAGGGATGGTAGAGGGGATGAGAGATAGCGAGGTTAAAAGAGAAATGGCTGGTGATTCCAGTGGGTGGAAAGAGATGGGCGGTATAGGGAATAAAAAGTATATCTCCGGCGTTTCTCACTGATGGAAGAGGTGAGAGGTGCCGGGAATAAGAACA
>Ga0209061_1003578_pt1 | contig 16531 bp, 18 predicted proteins | sample Coa_R1_10_FD_187157 | JGI IMG/M metagenome (GOLD analysis project Ga0209061, IMG submission 187157) | Surface soil microbial communities from Centralia Pennsylvania, which are recovering from an underground coalmine fire - Coalmine... | ecosystem: Environmental > Terrestrial > Soil >...
CCCACGACGGTGCGGAGGTCATCACCGCCCGGGGACTGGAGCGGGACGGCCGGCTGCACCCGGTGCAGCGGGCCTTCCTCGACCACGACGCCCTGCAGTGCGGCTACTGCACGCCCGGCCAGATCTGCTCCGCGGTCGGCGTCCTCGACGAGGCCGCCCGCGGCTGGCCGAGCGCCGTCACCGCTCCCGGCCACCCGCGGGCCACCTTCCTCGCCGGCGGGACCAACCTGGTCGACCACCTGAAGCTCGGCATCGCCACCCCGGAACTCGTGGTGGACGTGAGCCGGCTGCCCCTCGACCGCATCGAGGAGCTGCCCGGGGGCGGGGTTCGGATCGGCGCCACAGTGCGCAACGCCGACCTGGCCGCTGACGGGAGCATCCGGGCCCGTTACCCGGTGCTGGCGCAGGCGTTGCTGGCGGGGGCGTCGGGCCAGCTGCGCAACCTGGCCACCACCGGTGGCAATCTGCTGCAACGCACCCGCTGCCTCTACTTCCAGGGCCTCACCACCCCCTGCAACAAGCGGACCTCTACCGGCTGCCGGGGGAGGAGCCGCATCGCGACACCGTGCTCGTCCACGGCGACCTGATCACGGCCGTGGAGCTGCCGCCCCTCCCCTTCGGCCGGCGGTCGGCCTACCGCAAGGTGCGGGACCGGGCCTCCTACGCCTTCGCCCTGGTCGCGGTGGCCGCCGCCCTCGACCTGGCCGACGGACGGGTGGCCGACGTCCGGATCGCGCTCGGCGGCGTGGCCCACAGACCGTGGCGGACCAGGCGGGCCGAGGAGGCGTTGCGAGGCGCAGCGGCCACCCCGGAGTCTTTCACCCGCGCCGCCGAGGCCGAGCTGGCCGAGGCGCGGCCGCTGCCGGGCAACGCCTTCAAGGTCCGGCTCGCGCGCAACCTCGCCGCTCGCACCCTGCTGGAGCTGGCGGGGGCGGGACCATGAGCGCTCCCCCCCACGCCACCGGCGCTCCCATGGGCCGGATCGACGGGCCGGAGAAGGTCACGGGAAGGGCGCCGTACGCTTTCGAGCATCCGGTCGAACGTCCCGGCTACGTCCACCTGGTCCAGGCCAGCGTCGCCCGCGGCCGGGTGCGGGCCATGCACACCGCCCGGGCCGAGTCGACGGAGGGAGTCCTGGCGGTGCTCACCCCCACCAGCGCCCCCCGGCTGGCGTCCACCGCGGATGCCGAGCTGGCCGTCCTGCAGTCCGATCGGATCGCCTTTCGCGGGCAGATCGTCGGCGCCGTCGTGGCCGAGACCCTGGAGATCGCCCGGCACGCGGCCGACCTGATCCGGGTGGAGTACGACCGGGAACCACACGAGGTCGAGCTTCGCGCCGACCGCCCCGACCTCTACGCCCCGGACCACGTCAACCCCGACTTCCCCACCAACACCGAAGCGGGCAACGTGAGCGCCGGCCTGGCCTCGGCCGCGGTCACCCTGGACGCGACCTACACCACCCCCACCTATCACAACAACCCCATGGAACCGCACGCCACCACGGTCGTCTGGGACGGCGACCGGTCCCCTCGCCTCACCCTCTACGACTCCACGCAGTCGGTCCATCGGGACCGCGAGACGGTGGCGCGCGTCTTCGGCCTGGGCCTTGGGGAGGTCGGGGTGATCGCCCCGTACGTGGGCGGCGCCTTCGGGTGCAAGGTCCCACACGCCCCCCTGATCCTGGCCGTCCTGGCCGCCAGGGCGCTGCTCGGTCGACCGATCAAGCTCGCGCTCACCCGACCACAGATGTTCTCTCTGGTCGGCTACCGCACGCCCACCGTTCAGCGCCTCCGGCTCGGCGCCGACCGTGAGGGGCGGCTCACCGCCATCGACCACGAGGTGGTCGAGCAGACGGCGCGGATCGCGGAGTTCGCCGAACAGACGGCGGTGGCGACGCGGATCATGTACGCCGCGCCGAACCGCCGTACCGCCCACCGGCTGGCCAAGCTGGACGTGCCCGTGCCTGCCTGGATGCGGGCCCCCGGGGAGTGCCCGGGCATGTTCGCGCTCGAGTCGGCGATCGACGAACTGGCCGTCGCCTGCGGCATCGATCCCATCGAGCTGCGCATCCGTAACGAGCCGAGGGTCGACCCCGAGTCCGGGCGACCGTTCTCCAGCCGCCACCTGGTGGTCTGTCTGCGCGAAGGTGCCCGGCGCTTCGGCTGGGCCGACCGCGACCCCACGCCTCGAGCCCGCCGGAGCGACGGCTGGCTGGTTGGCTGGGGTGTCGCCGCCTCGACTTACCCGGTCTACGCGCGGACCGGCTCGACGGCGATCGTCCGCTTCGTCCCCGACGAGCGCTACCAGGTCCTGATCGGTGCCACGGACATCGGCACCGGCACCCGGACGGCGCTGACCCAGATCGCCACCGACGCCCTTGACGTGCCCGCCGAGGTCGTCGACCTCCGGATCGGCGACACCGAGCTGCCCGCGATCAACGTCGCCGGCGGGTCGATGGGCATCACCGTCTGGGGGTCGGCCCTCGTGGACGCCGCCCGCGCCTTCCGCGACCGGTTCGGAGATACCCCCTCCCCCGGGGCCGAGGCCACCGGCGAGCTGCCCGAGAACCCCGCCCGCCGCCGCTTCGCCATGCACGCCTTCGGCGCCCAGCTCGCCGAGGTGCGGGTGCGCGAGGGCACCGGCGAGGTCCGGGTCACGCGGCTGCTCGGCGTGTTCGACGTCGGGCGGATCGTGAACCCGCGCACCGCGCGTTCCCAGCTCGTCGGCGGCATGACCATGGGTCTCTCCATGGCCCTGTATGAGCAGAGCCTGGTCGACCCCCGCTTCGGGCACGTGGTCAACCACGACCTGGCCTGGTACCACATCGCCGTCAGCGCGGACGTCCCCCGGATCGAGGCCCACTGGCTGGACGTGGCCGATTCGCACGCCAACCCGATGGGGACCAAGGGCATCGGCGAGATCGGCATCGTCGGCACCGCGGCCGCGATCGCCAACGCCGCCCACCACGCCACCGGCATCCGGGTGCGGGACCTGCCGATCACCCTCGACAAGCTGGTGGGCCGCAGTTGAACCGCCCGGGAGGGCGGGAAGGAGTTCAGACATGGCGTTCGTATCGCGGGGGTTCAAGGGCCGGCGGGAGCGGGCTGAGGACGCCTCCCGGCTGCCGCCGGGGCAGCACCTGGTCCGCGACTTCCCGGTGCTGTCGGCGGGGCCCACGCCGCACACCCCGCTCGCGGAGTGGAGCTTCACCATCACCGGCGAGGTCGAGCCGGAGCGGCGGTGGACCTGGGAGGAGTTCCGCCGCTTGCCGAGCCAGACGGTGACCCGGGACATCCACTGCGTCACCGGGTGGTCCAGGCTCGACACCTCCTGGACCGGGGTCTCCGTGGACGTGCTGATGGAGGGCGTCGAGACCGCGGCCGAATACGTGCTCGCCTTCTCGGACGGCGGCTACACGACCAACCTGCCCCTGGAGGACCTGCTGGACGGCAGGGCCTGGGTCGCCTTCGCCTACGGGGGGGAGCCGCTCGCCCCGGAGCACGGCGGCCCGGCCCGGCTGCTCGTCCCCCACCTGTACCTGTGGAAGAGCGCGAAGTGGGTCCGCGGGCTCTCGCTCCGGCTGGACGACCAGCCCGGCTTCTGGGAGTCCAACGGATACCACGCCTACGGCGACCCGTGGCGCGAGCAACGCTACTGGGGCGACTGAGCTGGCGGCTCGGCGAGGTGACCGGGCGGCGAAGGGAGACCCCGAGGGTCTCCAGCCTGGTGCTCCACGTCCCCGGCTGGCCCAGACACCGGGCTGGGCAGCACGTCGACGTCAGGCTGACCTCGGAGGACGGCTACCGGGCCCAGCGCAGCTACTCGATCGCCTCCGCCCCCGAGGAGCGACGGGTGGCGCTCACCGTCGAGCGCCTGGATGACGGCGAGGTGTCGCCCTACCTGACCGACGAGGTGACGTTGGGGGACCGGCTGGAGCTGCGGGGGCCGATCGGCGGTTACTTCGTGTGGGAGGCGAACCAGGCCTCGCCGCCGCTCCTGCTGGTCGGCGGCGGCTCGGGCGTGGTGCCGTTGATGGCCATGATCCGTCATCGTCGGGCCAGCGGCTCCAGGGTCCCCGCCCGGCTGCTCTACTCCGCCCGCTCCGTCGACGACGTCATCTATCGGCAGGAGCTGGAGCGGCTGGCCGCCCTCGGGGACGGCATGACCGTGTACCTCACCCTGACCAGGGCGCAGCCCGCCGGCTGGCGGGGATTTGCCCGGCGCGTCGACCAGGAGATGCTGCACGAGGTGGCGTGGCCCGTCCAGGAGTCGCCGCTGACCTTCGTTTGCGGACCGACGGCGTTCGTCGAAGCCGCCGCCGGGACGCTGGTCGAGCTCGGATACGACGCCGGGTCGATCAGGACCGAGCGCTTCGGCCCAACTGGGAGGTAGACAACTGGGAGGTAGAGCGGTGCCGCCGAGCGAGCTGCTGTTGGACGGGAACGCGATCGGGGGCTTGTTGAGGGAGATCTTCGCCGTGGAGATGACCTCGGCCAGCAGTACCTGCGGCGGCTGCGGCGCGGTACACGCCATCGGTCGGCTCGACGTCTACGCCAACGCCCCTGGCGTAGTGGCCCGGTGCCCGGCCTGCGGGCAGGTGCTGATGCGGATCGTGCGCGGGCGCGGCCGCGTGTGGCTCGATCTCGCTGGGATGCGCTGCCTCCAGATCGCCGACCCCGACACGTGATCCGGTGCCGGGCCGTCATCGGGCGTCGCCGGCCGGATCCGGCGTCGATCGCAGCACGGACTCCATACGCCCCCGGGCATCCTGATCAGGTCAGCCCCGGACGGCGCCGCCGTCGTCGCCCGGGAGGCGTGGACGTCCGGCGCCTCGCGCAGACCGCCGTCATGGTGACGATCGACGGCGCCCGGACGTCCACCGAAGGCGTCGTTCCAGGATGCCGGAAGCCGGATAGGACCCTGAACGGACCTGGCCCTCGAGCGACACTTCGCAGGCACCGATCAACGGACCGGCCAGAGGATTCCGGAACGGCGGTGGTGACAGGCGTGCCGACGCCCTGGACGGCAGGGGCCCACGCGCATAGGAACTCGTCGCCCCCGCCATGAGCGACGCCAGCAGGGCTCCGGCCCTGTCCGCCCGATGCCGCTTCCGCTCGCCCTGGGCCAGTTCATCGCCAGCCATGCCGCCACCAACGTGAACCTCGCCGTCAGCAGCATCGCGAACGACCTGGCGGCGACGGTGATCGACGTTCGGGTCGCCATCACGTCCTCAGCCGTCGGATCGTGGATCCCGGTGTCCGGAGCGCCCGGCCGCCGTTCGACCTCACGGGCGCGATCCTCTTCCGCAGCCGGCCTCTTCTCACCATGCTCGGAATCTTGCGGTCGGGAACGTACGGCCGGTTCACCTCCAGGAGGGACTCCAAGATCGGCGGCTTCGTGGTCGTCCCCAGGGGCAGCCCCTCCCCGGTACGACCCTGATGGCAATCGGAGCCCCCATCCCGACCCGGGCTCGTCGCTTGGGGCCGCGATCGTCGGCTCGATCCCGGTCACCGCAGCGGGCGGCCATCCGTCCTTCGACGCGCTCCTGCGCTGGTCATCATCGCGTTCATCGGGCTGGGGGCAGCCATCCTGCTGCCCCCGGCAGCATCGAGCCCAGGGCGGCGGGACCGATCGACGCGAAGGGGGCCAGAGAGCGCAGCTCCGCGCCCGCGGAGCCGCTCGAGCCGGGTCCAGCCGCTTTCCACGTCCCTCATTCGCAGGGCCGTTTGGCCCTTCCACCGATGGGCCATGAGGAGTGAAGTGAGCATGGGGGCGAGTGCGACGAAACCAGGAGAAGGGCCATGGCGAACAGGGGACAACCGGCACCCGGCGGCATCGAGCGGCCGTCAGCGCCGGTTCAGCGGAGGGACTGGAGGCAGATCGCACGGCTGATCGGAGTGGCCATCCTGGTCCTGCTGCTGATCGCGTTCATCGTCGCGAACAGCCAGGAGGTCCGGATCAACTTCATCTTCTTCACGGTCAACGTCACTCTGATCTGGGCGCTGCTGGGAACGCTGCTCGCCGGCATCGCCGCCGACCGGCTCCTCACCTGGCGCGGACGGCACTCCCCATGAGGGGGACGGACCGCGCCGGCGCGGGGATCGGCCGGCCCGACCAGCTCCTGGGTAGGCCGGCAGACAACCGGCGTCGGTGGACAAAGGAGGCGAAATGCTGTTACAGGCGGAGTATCCGTTCCTGAGCATCATGTGGACGCTGCTGGTCGTCTTCGGCTGGGTGATCTGGTTCTGGCTGCTGATCGTCATCTTCGGCGACCTCTTCCGCCGCCACGACGTCTCCGGCTGGGCGAAAGCTGCGTGGACCGTGTTCGTCATCGTCCTGCCCTTCCTGGGCGTGCTGATCTACCTGGTCACCCAGAGCAGGGGGATGGCGGAGCGACAGGCGATGCAGGCACAGGCTGCGCAGGCGCGGTTCGACCAGTACGTGAAGTCCGTAGCGACCGACACCTCACCTGCCGGGCAGATCGACAAGGCGAAGCAGCTGCTCGATAGCGGCTCGATCACCAGGGAGGAGTTCGAGCAGATCAAGAGGAGGACGATCGCATCGACCTGACGGTGGGTGGTGGCGCCCACACATCACCGCGGCGCCGGGCGGCGGTGCTCAGGACACCGGAGCTCGTGCCCGACGTCCGGGGGAGCCATGACGCCATCGCTTGCCTTCCCCCACGGAGCTGCCGTGCCACCGGGCGGTGCCACATCGATGCCCACGATGGGTTCGCCTGGAACCGCAGGCGGCCCGGCAGGAGTGCCGGCCGACGCCGGCAGGACACGGACAACCCCGATCGAGCGCCGTACGGAGGCGCCCGGTCGGGACCGATCCTCGTGCCATCGACCGGCCCCGCGCCTGCCCGTGTGTGAGGACGAGGCCACGGGCCAGGCGTTCGCACGCGATCCCATCCAGAGGCGTCGCGCCGCCGAGCCGATGAGCGCCGGGCTGGAGACGACCCGAGCCCGTACGCGGCCGATCTTGGAGGATCGGGGAGGCGCTCGGTCTGCTGCCGTCAACCGGCGATCACGCCCGCCAGGCGACCTGGCGGGCGGCGACGAGGGCTTCGGGCACCGGCCCCCACGGGCCGGCCTCAAGATGGCTTTGTGATCACCGGCTGAGCCTGTGTGCGCGGCAGCTCCACCCGGTCGCTCCACCCCGTTCCGGCCCGGTCGTAGAGGACGCTCGTGGTGAGGTCAGCGGCCCATCGGTGGACGTTCCAGTAATCCAGGCCCACCGCGCCGGCGCGGTGCAGCCACAGCCACCGGCCCCTCACCTCGTGGTGCTGCCCGAGCGGCGGCGTCCCGCTGGCCACTGTGCCGGATGGACGCCTGATGCTCCATCTTCCATCGCTGGCTCCCTTCGCGGTGGACGCCGCCGTGGGCGGGATTGCAGCTGCCCGAGTCACCATCTCGCCGCACCACCGGCGAGCTGCTGTTCCAATGTTGGAAACAGTCCCATGTGTGGGACTGGAAAGGAATGAACACACTCGACCTGATCCTGCACCCGGTGCGGCTGCGCATCGTGCACGCCATGTCCGGCGGGCGAACGCGCACCACATCCGAGCTGTGCACCAGCCTGCCCGATGTCCCCAGGACCACCCTGTACCGGCACGTCGGCCTGCTGGCCGAGGCCGGAGTCCTGGAAGTCGTCGGCGAACAGCGGTTCACGGCGCCGTCGAACGCCGCTACCGGCTGCGCCGCGAGCGGTCGGTGATCGACGCCGACCGGGCCACGTCGATGTCACTGGAAGGCCATCGCCACGGGTTCGCCGCGGCCATGGCTGCCCTGCTGGCCGAGTTCAACGCCTACCTCGACCGCGAGCACGCCGACCCGTTCGCGGACTCGGTTTCCTACCGGCAGGGCCCGCTCTGGCTCAACCAGCAGGAGCTTGCCGGACTGATCAGCGAGGCCCGCGGCGCCGTTGTGTCCGGTGGGACAACGGGCCGGCGCCGGACCGCAGGCCCTACCTGTTGAGCACGATCCTGTTTCCGATCGAAGAACCACCGCGGCACAGCGGCGATGACGGGCCGACCAGCGCCGGTGGAGCCGCGCCCGGCGGGCCCGGTCGAGGCGCTCGGAGCGAGGCCCGCTCATCGACCGGCTCCCGGCGGGCGCGGCGTGAGTCGAGCCCCAACCCGAGCGCGCCCGAGTCCCTCCCGATGGCCTGAGCCTCGAGGGCCTCACCCGGCCGGAGGCGGCGCCGGGGCCTCGCTGAGCACCGGGGGCCGCGGGACTTCACGCTCCGGCCGGGACATCGGCCCGAAGCCGGACGGTCGGGGAAGTGGTGCCGGCGCGGGGATTCGAACCCCGGACCCTGGGCTTAAAAGGCCCCTGCTCTCCCTGGCTGAGCTACGCCGGCCCGCCCTGACATTTTGGCCGGTCACGATCGCGCGGACAGGGCTCGACTATGATCGGCTGCCGTGAGCGACCACTTCGATCGCTGGGCGCTGACCTACGAGCGGGACCGGCGGTCGCGCTGGTTGGGGCGGCTCCAGCAACGGGTGCTGGCCCTGCTCGAGCTGGGCCCCGGGGACGTGCTCTGCGACGTGGGCTGCGGCTCGGGGGCGGCGGTGAGGGCGGCGGCCGCGGTCGGCGCCACCGCCATCGGGGTCGACCCCTCCTCGGGGATGCTGGCTCGGGCCCGTTCCCTCGCCTCGGGGATGGAACGCGTCCACTTCGTTCGGGGCACCGCCTCCTACCTCCCCCTGGGCGACGGTGCCTGCACGGCGGTGCTGTGCACCACCTCCTTCCACCACCACCCGGACCCGGCCGCCTCGGTGGCGGAGATGGCGCGGGTGCTGGCCCCGGGCGGCCGGCTGGCCCTGGCCGACTTCAGCACCGACTCCTGGCAGGTCCGGATCGGGGACTGGTTCATGCGCCGCTGGGACCGCGACCACGTCGGCCTTCCCTCCACGCCCTCTCTGCTGGCCCACGCCGCCCAGGCCGGCCTGGCCGAGGCCCGGGTCGTGGGCCTGTTGCCCGGCAACCGCTACATCGCCCTGCTGGCGGTGCGGAGATGACCGCCCCGGCCCTCAACTGCCCCGGAGGGTCGCGGTCGTCCCCGCCGGCGCCGGTGCCTCGGGCGGCCGGAGGCGGCCGGTGACCACGAGCCAGGCGGCCAGGGCCCAGAACGGAATCACCCCCAGCAGCCCCACCGGCGCCCCGATCAGTGCGCTCGAGGGGCGGGAGAGGGCGAGCAGGACCAGGCCGGCGACGGCGTTGACGCCCCCGTGCATGAGGGCGCATGGCCAGACGCTTCCGGACCAGAAGCGGAGCCAAGCCAGGATCACGGCCAGCGGCACCGTGAACAGGCAGAAGAAGGGGACCACCGCCCAGCTTCGGATGCCGAACTCGTAGCCATCGAGCGCGATCACCGGGGCGTGCCAGAGCCCCCAGATGACACCGACCGAGACCGCCGCAGCGGTACCGCCGAGCGGTGCCAGGCGCGGTAGCAGGTCGCCCCGCCAGCCCAGCTCCTCTCCCAGGGCGGCTGCGCTGGCCACCAGCACGCCGATGGTCAGGGTCTGGAGCCCCTGCACGATCAGCAGGGGCGTGGAGAGGTGGCGGAGGCTCGCCACCGTCTTGGGGCCGAAGCGGCGGAGGGAGACGGCCAGGACCGAGTGCCAGTTGCTCAGCAGGTCCCAACGCTGTTCGCCGACCGCCACCGCCAGAGCGACGCCAGCGCCCAAGAGCAGGAGCGGGAGCACATAAGCCCAGAGGTACGCCCACCCCCAGCGCGGCCACAGCCCCAGCTCGTGGAGGCCCTCGTGACCGATCCATCGGGTCAGCAGAGCAGCCGCCGCTGGACCGAACATGCCCGCGGTGGTGCGCACCGTGAAGGGCAGGCCAGCCAGGCGCAGCCCCACGAAGCAGGCCCAGGAGAGGCCGACCGCGAGGGCCAGGAAGACGCCGACCGCCCCCCAGCGCACGCGGGAGCGATCCAGCCTCGGACCTGGCGCCGTAGCGACATTTGATTCCATATTTGAGATTAATCCCATAGTCGATAATCATATGCTCACAGCGGTCGATGAACAAGGCAGATCTGCTGCTGCACCCAGTCCGTCTCCGGATCGTCCAGGCCTTCGCCTCCGGGCAGGGCAGCCGTCGTCTGACCGTGCAGGAGCTGGCCCGACAGCTCGACGACGTGCCCCTGACCACGCTCTACCGGCACGTCCAGGCGCTGTACCGGGGCGGCGTGCTCGCCATCGCCGCCAGCCGCCGGGTACGGGGAACGGTGGAGCGGACCTACGTGCTGGTCGCAGGCGGCACCGAGCTCAGGCCCGAGGACCTGGCAACGGCCAGCCGGGAGGATCACCTGCGTTACTTCAATGCCTTCGCCGCCGGGCTGGTCGCCCACTTCGCTCGCTACCTACAACGCCCCCGGGTCGACCTGGCCCGGGACGGGGTCGGCTATCGGGCCGTGGCCGTGAACTTGAGCGATGAGGAGCTCGAGGCCATGAGTCGAGACCTCAACGCGGCCCTGCGGCCGTACCTCGGCCGGAAGGCCGAGCCGCCCCGTCGGCGGCGTCTTCTCGCTACCGTGGTCATGCCGCTGGAGGACGAGACCGAGCCCGACCGCCCTCTCCAGGAGTGACCTCCCCCACGCTCCCCTCGGGGGGTCCGTCACGCCGGGCGGGGCCCGTCAACCTGCGTCCCCGGCCGGATCTGGCACCGACCCCAACATCTGCCCGATCCGAGCCCCCGGTACCCCGATCAGGTCGGCCCGCCCGGACAGCACTATGGTCGTCGCCCACCAGACATCGGCGTCTGGCGCCTCAAGCAGGACTGGCGCGCCGAGCTCAAGCCGAACGTGCTCAGCGAGCCGGGTCACACAGAGGCTCGACTCGACCGTCGACGGGACCCCAGGCGCCACCGCCACCATGGTCGCCCCATCCGCGACCGCCCGGTCGGCGCGACGGAGCGCCGCCCCCAGCTCATCTTCGGTGGGGGGAGCGGTCAGGCGAGCCGCGCCCGACGGAAGCCCCGCTTCGAGCGGCCATAGCCGGATGGGATGGACGACCGGCCCGTCGAGCGGCACCCGTAGGGGGTGACGGCGTCCGCCGAGGCCGGCGCAGGTCGCGAACCACGCTTCGACCCGCCGCACGAAGCCAGGATCCTGCCCCTGCAAGCGCCGATGGTCGACCCGGCCGCTGCGGGTGAGGAAGTGGTAGGCGAACTGCAAGGGCTCGAGACGAGCAGCGTAGGTGCCGAAGTGCTCCCACCAGGAGAGGCTTGGCCGGGCCGCGTCCTGGATGCGCTCCACCTCTGGCCGCCGCTCCGCCTCGTACCGTTCGAGAGCCCTGTCCAGGCTCGGCTCGAGTTCGAGCGCCCGGGCGAGGGCGAGAGCGTCCTGCATCGCCATCCTCGTCCCCGAACCGACCGAGAAGTGAGCGGTGTGCGCGGCGTCCCCGAGGAGCACCACCCTGCCTGCCCGCCAGCGCCGGCAGCGGACGGTCCGGAAGCTGGCCCAGCGTGAGTTGTTGACCAGGAGCGTATGGCCGCGCAGGTGATCGCGGAAGACCGACTCCAGGTACGCCCGGCTGGCGAGGTCGCTCGGTCCCGGTGGTTGGGTCACGTCGAAGGCGTCGAGGCCAGCTCGGCGCCAGGTCGCACCTTCGGTCTCCACGATGAAGGTGCCAGCGCCGGTGCTCCGATCGGAGGGATAGCCGTGCACGGCGAACCAGCCCTCCTCCCGCCGCTCGAACACGAAGGTCAAGGCATCGAAGGGGGCGGTGGTCCCCAGCCAGATGAACTTCGCCTTGCCGGTCGTGACCGTCGGCTGAAACACCTCCCGCAGGCGCTCCCGAACGCTGGAGCTGACCCCGTCCGCGGCCACCACCAGATCGGCCTCTCGGAGGTCCTCCAGCGCCACCGGCGATTCAAAGTGAAGGTGGACGCCGAGCTGCCGGCAACGGTCGCGCAGGAGGCCGAGCAGACGGTGCCTGGCGATGGCCACGAAACCGTTGCCCCCGCAGCGGATGCGACTTCCCCGCAGGCGGATCTCGATGTCGTCCCAGTGCACCCCCTCGGCGACCAGACCCCGGTGGATGATTGGATCGCCCTCGGCCAGCGACCGCACGGTGACGTCCGAGAAGACGACCCCGAAGCCGAAGGTGTCATCGCGACGGTTGCGCTCGAAGACATCGACACGACGGCGAGGATCGGCCGCCTTGAGGAGCACAGCCAGGTACAGGCCCCCGGGCCCACCTCCGATGATCCCGATCCTCATGGATGGCAGTATGTGGCGGCAGCTGGCCGCAGGGAGCGCCCACCGGTCGGCCGGACATCGTGACCGCGGCCGCTTCCAGATGCCCGGCCAGCCGCGGGATGGCCGGAGTCAGCTTGGGGGCACCTCCGGCCGCACGGCAGGAGCCAGGCCAAGCCGCCGCGGCCGTCGCACCCGAAGGTACTCGGCGCCGAAGTAGGAAACGAGCACCACCCCCGCCGCCAGCGCCTGGGCGAGGAGCGTCTCCAGGGTGGGGAAGAGGGCCAGCCAGACCCCCATCCACGCGGGGATGGGAAGGGGCAGCGGGGTGACCGGGATCCACCCCGCCAGCTGCATCTCCTGGGCCTGCTCCCCGACCATGACCAGGAAGACGGCTCCGAGCAGGACACCGGTCAGGACCAGCATCCGCTTGTAGGGCAGCCGGTGGTGGGCGACGAAGGTGAGCACGCCGACCACCGAGGTGAAGGCGAGGCCGAGGAGGACGCCGGCCGCCACCACCCCGGCCCCCACCTGCAGCCGCAGCCCTTGGAGGAAGAGCACGACCTCGAACCCCTCGCGGTAGACGCTGGTGAAGCCGAGCAGCCCCAGCCCCAGCACCAGCCGGGGCAGCCCGGCCCGGTCGCCGAGCTCGAGCAGACGGCGGCGGCGCTGGTGGTGGTGGACGATCCAGCCAGTCCAGTAGACCCGGTGGAAGAACCAGTTCATGACCACCATCAGGACGACGATCGCAAGCAGCCCAGTGGCCGCCTGCACGTCCAGCTCGGGCGCGTTCACCGCGTTGATCAGCGCCACTACGGCGAACCAGGTGGCGACGCTAGCCCCGAGGGCGAGGCCGGCACCGGCGGCCACCGGCCGACGGTACACCCGCTGCCCACCCATGAGGCTGGCAGTGATGGCGGCCAGGACGACGATGGTCTCCAGGCCCTCCCTGAGGACCAGGACCGCGGCCTCCAGGGCGGCCGTGCCCGGTCCGATGCCCCTGGCTGTGGGATCGGGGCTGCCGCCGGCGACGACAGCCTGCCAGATGAGCAGGGCGGCCAGGGTGAGGCCGGCGCCGAGGAGCGCGGCCGACACCAGGGGTCGGAGCGGAAGCGGTGGTCGTGCCATCGGCGTGCTCATAGCCTGAAGTTAGCACATACTAACTCAATGATTAGAGACAGCTAATATCACCCGCGGGCTCCCGATCGGGAGGCCACCCCGGCGCCCCCAGTTGGTAGCCTGTCTCGTGGCGCACCGATCCCGGCTCTCTGGCCATGAGGAACCCGCGATGTCGGAGGAGCACGCCATGTCGGAGGGGACGCGCGAGGCCAGCCCAGAGACGGACCGCCTGATCGAGGAGGGCATGGCTGGCCGGCTACGGCCGGGCACCGAGGCCTTCGAGCGTTTCATCGACCTCACCGCCCGCCGCCCGAGCGGAACGCGGATGGTGGCGCATTACCGGGATCCGCGCGAGCATCAGGAGTCCTTCGAGATCGCCCTGCGGGCGCTGCGGCTGACCTCCCGGGATCGTTACCTCGAGATCGGCTTCGGGGGCGGGCAGCTGCTGGAGATGGCGCTCCGCACCGTGCGGTCCGCGGCCGGCATCGACCACAGCCCCGACATGCTGGCGCTGGCCAGCGAGCGCAACACCGCGGCCATCGTGGCCGGCCGCCTCCAGCTCGTGTACGGGGACGTGCACCGGCTGCCCTGGCCGGACGACGAGTTCACCTGCGCCGCCGCCGTCAACATGTTCTTCTTCGTCGCCTCGCCCGAGGTCTGCCTGGGCGAGCTGCACCGGGTCCTCCGCCCCCAGGGGCGGCTGGTGATCGTCACCGTGGCGCCGGGCGAGGGCCCGGACACCCATGGCCCTTGGAGCCCGGCCCTGCGCGTCTACCCGGCGCAGGCGATGGAGACGATGCTGCGCCGGGCCGGCTTCGGGAAGGTGTCGGTCGAGGAGCCGGGCGGCGGCCGCCAGATCTGCCAGGCGATCGCTTCGTAGGCGCGTCAGGCTGGAGACGGGGATCGGCCCTCACCGAGGCCGACGCCACCGTCGCCGATCCGGCTCAGGCCAGGTCGCTGCGCAGTGACGGGGGGCAGGACGAGCGGCGCGACCGTGTCCGCCCCACCGCAACGCCCTGGCCACCGCCCCCGGGGCGCAGGGGTTACCTCCTCACGCCGACTGGCCAACCGGCGACCGCTCGAAGAACCCGCGACTCTAGATGGGCAACCACCAGCTTGCCGGCGTCGCGCACGTGGTCCTCGACCAAGCCGCCGCGCCCGCTCCCCATCGCGCGCCGCCAAGGCTTCGATGATCGGCTCGTGGCCGCGCAAGGTGGCCTCGACCCCCCAGGGATGTCGCTTGGAGGTGCTCTCGATGCTCCGGCTCGAGCACGTGGCCCGACGCCCGATGCGCGAGCTGAACTCGGTCGACGCCAAGCTCATCGAGCTGGCCCGTCTGGCCGCCTCGGACCTGCAGGTGGTCCTCCTCGACGAGCTGCTGGCCGGGCCGGTGCCCGCGGAACGAAGGTTCGTCCTCGAGACCTTGGACACGATCAGCACGCAGCCAACTGGACGGTGCTGATGATCGAGCATCTGATCTCGGACGTTCGTTCCTTCTGCCCGCGGGTGGTGGTCCTGGTGGATAGTTCGGTCGTCGCCGATGGTGCCACCGCCGAGGTCCTGCGCGATGATCGGGTGATCGAGGCGTACCTAAGCGGCCTCCCATACGTTCTGCGCGTACCCCTCGGGCAACCAGGGCGACCGGAACGGTGAGGCGCACCGCAACCGCCGCTCCTGGCTGCGTTCCCCAAAGAAGGCCTGCACCTGACGCACCCGACCCGCCATGGTCTCCACCGGGGTGGTGGCCAAGTAGGTCCTCATCCCCCGGATCCGCTCCACCGGGTGGTGGCGGGGACAGGAGCGAGGGCCGAGGATGAGCCGGACCTGGGGGCGCTCCCCGAGCCAGCGGGTGACCACCCGGGAGCGGTGGATGGCCACGTGGTCGAGGAGGATGGCGATGGCCGGGGCGGTGTAGGCGGCCACCACCCGCTCTAGGAGCCGAAGGGAGCCGGCGCTGGTGGCCCGGGTGGTGACCGGCGCCCGCGGGCCGGCTCGATGGCGCCGAGGAGGGTCCGGCGCTGAGGAGACCCCATCGAAACTCGTTTCGATGGGGAGCCCCCCGCGCCAGGCCCAGGATCTCGCGCTGCCCATCCGCCGCCGGTGGCATGGCGGTGACCACCCACCCAGCCCCCTCCCGGCCGCGCCTCCACAGGCCATCGATCCCCACCTCGAGATCAGGACCGGCCTCCAGCGCCGGGACGAGAGGGCCGCCACCATCCAGCCCAACTCCTTGGCCATCGCCGAGACCAGGGAGAGGCTGATCCCCTCGATGCCCAAGCCCAGCACCAGGTTCTCCACCCGGCAAGCGCTGACCCCGGCCACCTCGGCATGGGCGACCACCACACCGTCATCGGCTCGCCGATGGGGCGCCAGGAGCTTGGAAGGTACGAGCCCTGGCCCAGAGGCGGGATGGCCAACCCCACCCGCCCGGGGGCCCCGCTCTCGGAGCCAGTCGCCGTCGCGACCTCTCCCCGTGCTTTGGGCTGCGCTCGCCGTCGCTGGCCCTGCCAAAGGCGCTGACCTCGGCCTCCGTCAGCATCCCGACCATGCCCTGCAACAGGCCGCGGAGCCGGTCGGGGTGGGCCCCGAGATCTTCAGGACCCGGTGCTGGGGGTCCAGGGGGGCGTGGCCATCGTCCCCCCTCGTTGGGGAGATCTCCGAAGGACGACACGGTGGCCGTTGTCGTCTCGGCCGGCTGGTCCACCCTCGCCCTCGCCCACCACATCTGTGGACGCCAACTTGCTGGCTTGAGCGGCCACTTGCCGGCGCGCACCTCCGTGCACGCCTCTCGGGGATCCCCCCATGGTCCAGCAGGAGCCGAGCCGGGGCGTGTGCATGGCGGCGCCGTCCCAAGTTCCTCCACCTGCTCAGGGACGAGAGCCTGGTGAGCATCTGGGCCGAGCAACCACACCGCTTCTGCTGCCCCAGAGCCGATCTCGGCACCGCAAGCGCCTCGCGAAACCAGAGCGCCCCATCCTCATCATCGGCGGATCGTCCGAGCGCAGGACGGGCTGCCAGCTCGCCGCGTTAGCGGTAGGGTCGGGCGCTGGTGCGGCGGCTGCAGCAGGTCAGATTCGGGCTCAGGTTTCTCGGTTTCCCGGACCGCCGTGGCCGGTTGCCATGACTGCTCCGTTCTACCGCGAACCGTGCGTGCGCTTCTCCCGCACACGGCCCTTCGGCGTTCTTCACCGCCGGTTGCAGC
>Ga0209061_1003579_pt1 | contig 16531 bp, 12 predicted proteins | sample Coa_R1_10_FD_187157 | JGI IMG/M metagenome (GOLD analysis project Ga0209061, IMG submission 187157) | Surface soil microbial communities from Centralia Pennsylvania, which are recovering from an underground coalmine fire - Coalmine... | ecosystem: Environmental > Terrestrial > Soil >...
CGCACATCAACACTATTCAAATGATAGACCAGGAGATACCCCTCAAAATAGTAATCGACCGTCAACGAGGTATGATACAGGTGATCGCTATACTGACCGGCGTCATATGGCCCGCTTACCGGAATCGTCACCAGCAGCTCGTTGGTCGCAGCGTTGCCAAGCTGGAGTTTCAGAGAAGCGAGAGCGGTATTCTTAGCAACCGGGAAATCGATCCAGCCAGTAGAGGTCTTGCCGGCGGCTACAGAGGCCGCAAGGTTCAGGTTAGTTGGCGCGATTGGCTGCTGACCTGGCACCAGCAAACGAGCAACATCATAGTAAGCAATAGCAATATCATTGCCCGTAGGGTTGTTCACGCTTAAAGTCACGCGAACAGTGGCCGGACCTGCATGGATAAGATCGTCACTGAAGGATGTTGCATATTGTACATTGACCAGATTTATCGCAAGATCTGCGTATATAGCACTGCGCTGCACTTTCACTGTGGATAGAGCAGTTGAAGTTTGAGTGACACCTGCACCAATTTGAAGATTATTGAGCCAGTTCCAGGCAGAATATGCCACAACCCCCACAATAATTACCCCCACAACCAGCAATCCCCCCAACCAGGGCCAGAAAACCGACGGCCCTTTCTTTTTCTCTATCACTGGCAAACTGCTGGTCGTTGAAGAAGCTATTTGCTCTTCCGGGTGCAAAGGCGTATCCGATAACTGCTTCGACATTGATTTTTCCCCCAGGCATCCATTGTTCATACAAGTTCGTATTCTTGCGTTTCTTTTGAAAGTGATAATAGTAGATCACCCTCTATATTAGACGATCAAAGCAAGCAATCGTTCCGCCCAGTTTCTCCCTATTTCAACAATGTCGCAGAAGCACTCTTTCATTGACGCTTGCCAGTAGGAAGCATATAATGATGCCAGAGATTATGTAAGACTTCCTGAAATCCCGTTTCTGGCAGCGCCAGTTTTGCCACTTGGCGGGAAAGAAGCCATCGATCACAATTGTATGCCCCGCTGACCGCATCTGACCATTCAGGCATGCAATGCGACATATTGTATACACTCAAAGGAGAGCTTTTTACCGTGAAAATCCACGAGTATCAGGCAGAAGATATTCTGGCACGCTACGGCATCCCGGTAATGCCAGGCAAGGTAGCAACTACGCCGGAAGAGGCCGAAGCAATCGCGCGCGAGCTGGGCGGCCCGGTAGTGGTCAAAGCCCAGGTTTATGTAGGAGGTCGTGGCAAGGCTGGTGGAGTGAAACCTGGCCGCACTCCAGAGGAGGCACGCGAAGTTGCCTCGCAAATTCTGGGTATGGATATCAAAGGATTAAAGGTCGAAAAGGTTCTGGTCACTTCTATGCTCGATATTGCAGAAGAATATTACATGGGCATTATCATCGACCGCAAAAGCCAGGCTCCTGTCATTATGGTTTCCAGGGCAGGCGGCATGGATATCGAAGAGGTGGCCGCGACCAGCCCTGAAAAGATTATTAAACACGTTATCGATATGCGCAGCGGCCTGCGGCCCTTCGAGGCCCGCGATATCCTGGCGCGCGCCGGTTTGCCCTCCATAGTCATCAGCAAGGGAGGCGCGATCCTGACAGCACTGGCTAAAGCTTTTATTGAAAGCGATGCCAATATCGCCGAGATTAACCCCCTCGTCCTGACCCATGATGGGCAAGTACTGGCCGCCGATGCAAAGATTGTGATCGATGATAACGGCCTGTATCGCCAGAAAGAATATGCCTCCTGGGCAGAGCCAGAAGAGTCGAATCCCCTGGAGTTCCGTGCCAAACAGGAAGGGCTGACCTACGTGAAGCTGAATGGAGATATCGGGATCATCGGCAATGGCGCAGGTCTGGTAATGACCACGCTGGATATGGTGGCTCGTTCGGGCGGCAAACCCGCGAACTTCCTGGATATCGGTGGAGGCGCGAAAGCTGAAGTGATGGAGAAAGCGCTACGTTTCGTAGCCAGCGACCCCGATGTGCGGGGCATCCTGGTGAATATTTTCGGCGGTATCACGCGTGGCGAAGAAGTCGCGCGCGGCGTGATCCAGGCCCAGGCCCACCTGCCCCACGGTATGCCCATCGTGGTTCGTCTCTCAGGTACGGGAGCCGAAGAGGGTAAGGCGATGCTAAAGGACGCCGGTCTGGAATGGGCCAGAGACATGCGCGACGGTGCGCAGAAGGTCGTCGCAGCCGTCGAGGCACGAAACTGAAGTGTAGAGGGGAAAACGAAAATATGAGCATTTTACTTAATAAAGATACACGCGTTATCGTTCAGGGCATCACCGGACGCGAAGGACAATTTCATACGCGCAATATGAAAAACGCTGGCACAAATCTGGTGGGCGGCGTGACTCCTGGCAAGGGCGGCATGACCGTCGAGGGACTGCCGGTGTTTGATACGGTGAAGCAAGCCGTTGCGCAGACCGGAGCTACCGCTTCATGTATATTTGTTCCCGCCCCCGGAGCCGCCGACGCAATCATGGAAGCTGCCAGCGCCGGAATCAAGCTGATTGTGTGCATCTCTGAGAATATTCCCGTGATTGATATGACACGCGCCATGCTCGTTGTACGCGAGTATGGCGCAAGACTGATCGGTCCTAACTGCCCAGGTATGTGTACTCCAGGCATTGGCAAGATCGGCATTATTCCTTACCAGATCTTTCAACCCGGTCCTGTTGGCTTTATCTCTCGTTCGGGTACAGCCACCTACGAGGTCGTCTCGCTGCTGACCGAGGCCGGTATCGGCCAATCTACCTGCATCGGCATTGGCGGCGATCCGATCATAGGCTCAACCTTCACCGACTATCTCAAGATGTTCGAGACCGACCCGCAAACGCAGGTGGTAGTGATGTGTGGCGAGATCGGTGGCAGTGACGAAGAGGACGCGGCCGAATATATCAAAGCATCGATGAAAAAACCGGTCGTCGCATTTATCTCCGGGCGCACGGCTCCTGCTGGCAAGCGCATGGGGCACGCCGGTGCGATCATTTCAGGCAATACCGGTACGGCCCAGGGCAAAGTAGCAGCGTTGCAAGCTGCCGGCGTGCCCGTGGCCGACACCATTTTCGACATACCCGTTCTGGTCGAGGAGGCCCTGTCGAAACTACGAAGAGAGCGCCTATGACGACAGCCCTAGTCTACGATCCAATCTTCTTAGAGCATCTCACTCCTGCCGACCATCCTGAACAACCGGAGAGGGTGCGCAGAGTGATGGAGACATTAAAGGCCCTGAACTGGCTGGAACGTGAGGGACTGGTTCAACTGACCCCACGCGCAGCCAGCGAAGAGGAGTTAGCTCTGATCCATACGCCAGCCTATATTCGACGCGTCGAACACGCAGCCGAGCGAACCGCTCGCCTAGAAGCCGAGAGCGGGCGCAAAACACGCTTCTTTGCGACCGATACCTACGTTTCAGCCAGATCCTATGAAGCAGCCATCCACGCCGCCGGAGCACCCTTGACCGCTATCGACGCTCTCATCGCAGGGAAGATCAATAACGCATATTGTCTGGTGCGCCCGCCGGGCCATCATGCGCTGGCAGATAGCGCGATGGGCTTTTGCCTGTTCAACAACGTAGCCATCGCCGCGCGTTATGCGATTGAGAAACACGGCCTTGAGCGGGTCATGATCATTGATTACGATGTGCATCATGGGAATGGCACCCAGGACGCCTTCTATGAAGATCCGCACGTCCTGTACTTCTCAACTCATCAGGCTCCTTTTTATCCAGGCACCGGCCTCTCTGACGAGCGCGGAGCCGGGCCAGGTTTTGGCACAACGGTCAACGTTCCACTGCCCGCGACCACCGAGTACGGCACCTATGAAGCAATCTTTCGCCAGGTTATGGCGCCGCTCGCGGATCGTTTTGAGCCGCAGTTGATTCTCGTCTCGGCAGGCTTCGACGCCCATTTTACCGATCCTCTGGGACAGATGTATCTCTCGACTCCGGCTTTCTTCCATCTGAACAAGATCATTCTTGATCTGGCGGACCTGCTTTGCGATGGGCGCGTGATCATGATTCAGGAAGGAGGATACAATCTAGATGCCATGGCCTGCTGCGCTTCAACATGTATTCACCAGCTTCTGGGTGGTGACGCCGCAGTTGATTCGCTTGGTCCGGCCCCGGAGAAAGAGTTCGTCCTCAATCTGGATGTTCTGATCGGCGAATTACGCCGTATCCACAATCTGAAAGGTTATCGTATGCGCAACGCGCCCAAACCCGATGTTGAGCGACTGAGGCGCGAAGTTAAAGGTCCTGACGCTTGAATCGATATCACGAAGAGGTGAATATGTTACGTCATTCCGAGCAGGTACGCGCGTTATCGTCGAGTGATCTTCCCGTGATCACTCACCTGCTCGGTACATCTGAATATATCTACCAGCGCTTTACTTTGCAAGAACTCAAGCATATCCTCAGACATTACCCGGCAGTTGGCCTCTTTCACGGAAAAGCCCTGTATAGCTTTCTCCTTTCCCAAACCGTCAATCCTCCTTCGGCCTGGGTTGGTGGCTTCGGCGTAAACTGGTCAGAGAGTCGCTCCTATACACGCTTCCTGGATGTCCAGTTGGAAAAACTGGGCGAGATGCTTGCACAGCGCGGGGTGGATTCTCTCTATTATTCGGGAAACGATCAGCAGAATGACTGGCTGCGCGGCTGCATGCTGGAACGGGGATTTGCCCCCTTTCGCCAGCTCTACGCCTACGACAAATTCGATTATACTATTCCCACGCAGGGCAACCAGGAAGTGAGCCTGCGCCGAGCCACGTTAGGCGATATTCCCGCGCTGCTCGCGCTTGAAGAACTCTGCTTTGAGCAGATCTGGCGTTACGATCCCGCTTCTCTGGCCGATATTCTGCTCACGCATCCCTATTTTGTCGTAGCCGAATTCCATGGCCAGATCGTGGGCTACCAGTTTAATGCTGTGGATGGAGACTATGGTTACCTGGTGCGTATTGGCGTACACCCGGCTTACAACAGTCGCGGAATCGGCGCGCGCTTGATGGCGGCAGCAATTCAGTTCTTTAAAGAGGCTCATTCGACGCGCATTATGCTGAATACTCAGGCCGAGAACACCCACGCTCATCGACTGTATGAATGGTTTGGCTTCGTGCGTATCCAGCAAATCGGTTTTGTTCTGCGCCTGGAGCTATGATGGTTCGGTGATCCACCCTTTCAAATAAAAGGCTTGTAGTTTTTCCGCCCTGTTTTTTACGGCCAGCTCAGGCAGCGCTTCCACCTGCACCAGCCTCCGCACATGTTGATAGGTCGAAAAGTTGAGCATGATGTTGTTGTCCGAGGCTCTCTTTTGCAGACGCGCGGCCACATTGATCGCGTCCCCGATAGCAGTATAGTTCTGCATGAGTTCGCGGGAGCCGATATTCCCCACAACCGCCTCGCCGGTATTCACCCCAAAGCCAAAGGAGATTGGATAGCTCTGATGGTGGCTGCGCTGATGCGCCTGCACAGCCTTACGCATTCTCCAGGCCGCACGCACCGCCCGCAAAGCATGATCCTCCTGGTCCAGCGGCGCGTTAAATATTGCCAGAAGCTCATCCCCCCAGAATCCAGTGATGGTGCCCTTTTCTTCCCAGATCTCTTTGACCATGATATCCAGGTACGTATTGAGCAAGTTCACAACTTCCGTAGAGGGTAAGCGCTCGCTTAGACTGGTAAAACCACGCACATCGGCGGAGATTACGGTAATCACTCTTGCTTCTCCCCCTAGATGCAGTGCGCGCGGATCTTCAATTAGACGCTGCACGACGTTGGGATGAACAAAACGCCCAAAGATTTGCTGGATCTCCTTTGCTCGCTCCCTGGCTGCCTGAAGATCGGTCTGATCATCAACGACCAGCGCCATTCCTATATAATTGCCCTGGGCGTCGCGCAGGGAAGAAGCCTGCATGCTCAGATGTACACGGCCACGCCCAGGGATCTCACAGACCACCTCGCGCGGGACAATTGTACCATGCTCGTGCTGGCGAAAAGCCTGTTGTAGCAGTTCGGTTAGACCAACCTGCGGCCTGGCGCTGAAAACCTCCTGATATGGCCGCCCTACAACCACCAGTGGATTAATTTTGAGGATAATGCCCGCAGCCTCGTTAAACTTGGTAATGATCCCCTGGGCATCGGTTGTAATGACACCATTTGCGATGGAGGCGAAGATATTATCCATGTATTGCTTGTCTTCCTCAACCTTGCGCAGAGCCAGGTTGAGTTCGGCAAAAAGGCGAGCGTTATCAATAGCAATCGCCGCTTGACGGCAAAAGGCCGTCAGCAAATCGCCGTGCTTGGGCAGGAAAAGATTGGCCACGATACGGCTATCAACATAGACAGCGCCAATGCAATGATCGCGCACAATGAGCGGAGCGCACATAATTGAGCGAATTCCGTGCATCAAAACACTTTCGACGTCTCTCAGTTCAACCTGAGCATCGTGGCTGGTCATAATCAACTGGCGAGTGCGTACAACACGCTCAACAGTGCTACGGCTGATCTTGAAATCAAAGGCGCTCGCATCAATTGACCGCGCCTTCTTATCACGGGCGATTTCGAAGCGCAGGTCGCCTGTAGCCGGATCGAGTAACACCAGGAAACCGCGCTCAGCATTCACTACCTCGATCACCTGATCCATGACCAGGCGCAAAACCTCGTCGAATTCCAGGGTGGAGTTGAGCACACGCGCAATTTCATACAGCGTTTCCAGCTCACTACGCTTGCGTTCGAGGTTGATGATACTGGTATTGAGAGCATCGCGCTCCTTCTCGAAGTTGGAAGACGCCCCGACCATCTCGTCCAGATTACCCGTCGATGAAGCAGCCGGGAGCGATTGGGAAAGTTGGTCAAGCTGCTCCTGAATGGAAAGTAAAGAGCGCTGGGCCGCTTGATTGAGCCGTCCCAATTCCAGGTCTGATGTGCGGCAGACGCGCAATGAATCGCTAAGCAACTGCACACGAGGGTCGCTACTCTCGCTGGCATACGTTCCTTCGACCGCGACCTCCAGTTTCCGCGAATGTTCATGCAGCACACGCGAGATACGCATCAGGGCTTCACCAAGAGAGCGCAGATCCTGGCTTGCTTGCCACGCTGAATCAAGCTTTCCTGTCAAGGCTTACCTACTCCGTTTTCTCGTGCTTTCCGGCACCAGTGTATGCCAGGGAGTATCCATGACTACTAAACTCTTCGCTACAACAGGGATAATGGCGTCTGCGGACCCTTAACGCATTCCGGCTTGGAGAAGACGCTTGAGCTTCTTTCTATTATAGCATATCCATTATCCGGCACAATAGCTAAGGGCCAGACGTTTGGGGCCAGCAAAAAACTGCGATAAGACGCCGTAGCTTTCTCACAAACCCTGCTCCTCTAAAAAACGTGTAAACGACATGGGCGCAAAACCAAAATCTCGTTCGACGCTATTGAGATCGGTAGTGTTATCAAATGAAAAAAGAGTCATCGCCGCCTTCGTGAGCGGTGGCTTCGGCAGAACAGTTTCCATGACCGCGGCTCCTATACCAACCAGAGGACGCGGCGCCGGAGCCTTAAGTCGCGTCTTATGCAGGGCATGCAGCAGTGTATCGATCATCTGTGTAAAAGAATAATATTCAGGACCGCCGATAGTAAAGGTTTTGCGGCGGCTGCTCTCTGGCTCGGCCAGCACGCGGAGAACGACGCGGACAACATCCTCCACGTAAATCGGCTGGAACATCATCGTGCCTCCGCCAATCAAAGGCACGATGGGCGAGGTCTGGATCAGATCAACCAGTCCCTTAATAAAAGGCGCGTCTTTGCCAAAGAGGACCGATGGCTGAATAATTGTCCAATCCAGTTTGCTCTCCTTGAGCATTTGCTCGGCCAGGTAACGCCCTTGCATATAACTCCCTGGTTTATCGGGGCGAGTTCCCAAACCACTTATCTCGATTACACGCCCGACTCCTGCCTCCTCTGCGGCCCTGATTAGATTGGCAGTGCCCTGCACATTCGTCGCCACGTAGCGATTGCCCGGTCCTTCTTTCTTATCGGCAGTGATAAAAGCGGCATGAACAACCGTGTCCACCCCCTTGAGAGCCTCAACAAGTGACGCTGGCTGCGTTGTATCTCCCTGCACCATCTCAGCCTGCTGAACGGGCAAGAGTCGCGCGGCTTTCTGTGGATCACGAACCAGGCAGCGTGGCCTCTCACCTTGCTCCACAAGGCGACGAACAAGGTGCCTGCCAATATAGCCCGTGGACCCGGTAACACATATCATTGCTCACTCCTTCCCAGGCGGATCTTCCTTTGTAGTCCACCTGTCTATTTATTTCTCCATTAAGATACAGGCAGTTGCAAGCGATTTCCAGTTAGCAAGCTCATAGATTTTTCAAGGGACGAAGGAAAATTTTGGCGGCTCTATATATTACCTAGAGACAAGCCTATCTTTTGTCCGGCTTTGAAGAATAAGTCCGTTGAAGCACGTTAAGGAGTTAGGAGTCGATATGAACTCAAAAAAACGAAGCACAGGCTTCATTCTGGCCATTCTTTGTACTTTTACCTTGCTACTAACTGCCTGCGGTGCCAACAAACTTTCCTCAACGTCTCACTCCGCACCGCACAGGCATACAAAACTGAGCATGTCGATGGCCGTGGATCCGACTATGACCACCACTGCTTCAGCAACGACAACTGCGACAACGAGTAGTAAAGCAATGTATGTTGGTCAGGTCCCTGGTCAAAATGCCTGGGTCGGCCTTGCAGCAAATAGTGGCCAGGCTTCTGCCTTTGTAACAGACGGCTCCAAAAACCATCCTGCCACCTTCGCTCAATGGTTCAAGGGGCCGGTGACGAATAACAGGGTGAATCTCACCGCTTCAAGTAAAAGCGGTACCGACCGCCTGCAAGCGACGCTGAGCAACAATAACGCCTCTGGAACCGTCACACTCGCCGGAGGCAAATCGTTTCCGTTCACAGCCCAGGCCGTTTCGCCTTCAGAGAAGGACGCGGGGCTTTATCGCGGGAGCGCTACGATCAACGGAGTACCCTATACAGCAGGCTGGGTAGTTGTACCGCGGTCAGCGGCCAGCCCATCGCCCACCGGCACACCAACTATGTCTGTCACGGGTACGGCCACCACTTCTCCTATGGCGTCACCAACTGCATCTGCCACGGGCACGGCTACTGCTTCTTCTGCAACCGCTCTACCACAAGGTGGAGCGATCATCAATCAGAAGACGGATGCCGTGCAGTCAGCTCCCGAACTGACGCCCCAGGATATCAGCGCGAAGAATGTCACTGCGTCAAATGGCGGATCATTCAAGCTGATGCAGTGCGAGCAATCTATGTGCTAATACAGTTTTTGAGGTCTTTTTGCCTGTTGGAAATAGTGCAGGTAACACAGGAGAAAGGAAGTTGTCGGGGAATAGTCCGATCTCGCAACTTCCTTTTTCCTGACGGTGGTAAGGTCAAATTCTTGATTCTCTGCAAGGATACTTGCTACTGCGCTCAGCTATGAGTATACTCTCACTGAGAAAAGCAGGTGAGTATGGCAAGGCTTCTGGTTGTTATTGAAAAGGGAGAGTCGTCCTATGGAGCCTATTCGCCGGATGTTCCTGGCTGTGTCACTCCATTAATCCCTTTTCAGCGTTTCCACTGGCAATACAATCCTCACCGTCACCCCCTCGCCCGGCGTGCTCTTAACGGTCAGGCTGCCGCCGGCGATAGCGAGGAGGGCGCTGTGAGTGAGCAGGCCGCCGCCGGTACCGGTAGTGGCGCTGTCGGCAGAGACGCCTATGCCATTGTCAGCGACGATGATTTCCAGATTGGGATCAGACGGGTTCCAGGTGGCTTTGAAAGTCAGGCGCAAATGGCGGTGGATATCCGTGCCGCGAGCGTGGCGGGCGGCGTTGCGCAGAGCTTCCTGCACAGCCGCAAAGATGAGTTCAGCAATGGCCGGCGAGACCACTTCATCGATATGCTCGGCAGTTTCTTGAGAGACACACCAGTCGATTTCGTCGAAGGCGTGCTGGAAATCTTGCTCAAACATAGCTGAAATGGCGTTGATCAGGCCATCGTGTTCCAGACGATGCGGCGCGCCGGGCGCGGTGGCGCGCATCATCGCAGCCAGGCGGCGGTGAGTATCGCTCATTATGCTGATAGCCTCGTCTACAGCCCGCTCGCGCTCTTCACCATAAGAGCTGGCCGCACTTCTCTCCATCGTTTCCCCGCGAACCTTTTCAGCGCTCTCATTATCCGCGTCTATCTCGTCTCTTTCCAATGCGCTCTCAGAAGCCCTTTCGGTCCCGGCGCCCAGATGGCTCTTTCCAGGTCGCGAACGCAGCATTTCGAGGTGTAGGAGGGCCAGGTGCATTTGAGGCAGAATCTCGTCGTGCAGCACGCGCCGCTGCTGGGCCCCCAGCAGCTTGACATCAATGATACGACGACGCAGCAAGTCCGCTACCGCCTGCATAGCTTCGTGATCGCTTAGCGTATCGAGAATGCGCTGCCCGCAGGCGCGGGCAAGATCCATGTCCTCATCGGTGAAGACGCCTCCATCCTCGCGCGGACCAAGATAGAGGGTTGCAACCAGGCCGCGTTCGTTATAAATGGGAAGAATCCAGACTATCAACGGTTGCTCATTGATATACACCTGGATGCGCTTCGCTGGCGAGGTATGTATAACCGGTGCATCCCTGGATTGTCGAGGCGGTGAGTTTTGTAGTTCACCACCAGCATACCTGGGCGCTTTGCTCCACTGAGAGGCCGGCAGAAGTTCTGAGGGCCAGCGATAGCTAAAGCTGCGCTTCTCGCCTCCCGCTACGACTGCGAGATAGGCGCACTGCGTAGCCAGCACGTTCTGGCAGAGATGAAAAAAGAGATGCTCCAGTTCCTGTTCGGTCTTTTGCAAATCGGTATTTAACCAGTGGCGCTGGCCGGTGCTGCGCACAAATGGTCCCAGCAGCGCAATATAGCGGTCATGAGCCGTATAGTTGCTCCAGGTGAAGAGCGCATAGGCCCCGGTAGCCAGGCAGGTAATCAGCAGCATGCCACCCAGGTTGTTGTGAGTCAACGCGACCAGCAGAGCAATCAAGATCGCTACCAGCGTAGCAACGATCACAATCCCGCGCCACTGCTCAAAGAAACCGCGCCGGGCCAGAGGTCGCTCGATCAAGACACCATGGCGCACGATTGAATAGCCAATCAACAGAACAACCAGGGCAACGGCTCCGGTAGCCAGCAGATCGAGGATCAGGAGATTAAAAGGCACGGGCGAGCCAGGCGGAAGCGTGCTCGCCGAGAGAGCCGACGGCAAAGGCACGCCATAGCCGAACCAGTTGAGCATTGCCTGCACGACAAGCACACCCAGCGTCGTAGTCAGGCCCACCATGAGCAGTGCGGCCAGCAGCAGGCCAGGACGCGCCAGGTGCCAGGAGAGCAGCGGCTCTTCCAATAGTTCCAGATCGGTTGGATCGTCCCAGAAAGCATCCATTAACCGGCGGTGCAGCCTGAGCTTGCTTCCCGCAGTCTCCGGCGGATTCCGGCGTAGCAACGCTTGCCAGAGAATTCTGCACAGGCGGTTGATACGTCCAGTGGTAAACCACGGACCGATCGCGCAGAAGGTGACATAGATCAGAAAAAGAATCGGAATCAGCAGCAGAGGCGAAAACAGGCCATGACCGATGCCACCAAAAGCGCCGCTATAAGAAAGCAAACGCAGCGCGTCAACGTAGGTAAAGGTATCGCGATTGACAATGAGCAAGAGGGCTACAACCAGGCCCAGAGCGCCGCTGGCACAGAGCAGAAAGGGCCGGCGCCGCCGCCAGCGCGGATTGATCAGCGCGGCATAGTGCAGGCCAATCGCGAACCAGAGATAGGGCACACCCAGCGCGGGAATCCAGATCATCCGCCACCAGAAGTCCAGCGAGAGGAAGGACGAAGGCTTTGTGAGCGGGCTGGAGAGCAGAATAGCATGGATGAAAAAGAAGAGAGCGGAAAGGCCGAGGCCCAGGACGCCCAGGCGCACGATGCCCGCGCGCTGATTGCCATTCAACCAGACCGTAAAAGTCAGCCAGAGAAAGGCCGTCAGATTAAAGATTGACAGAGCCAGGACAACGACTTGCAGCAGGTGAATCGGTTCAAGCAGCGCTTGCAGGGACATGCTATTCCTCTTTGTAAAGCGGCACCCACTCGCCGCGCCGGTCCTGCACCAGCGCCTCACCATCCTCGTTCCATATAATCATGCGATTGAGCGAGTAGATCAGCGTAGCCCGTGCGCGCGCTACCTTGTCATCCACTGCCGTTTCGCTCAGGCCCCAGGCTGCGTAGATGCGTCCATTGGTACGACTAACAGCGCGCTTGTCGTGCAAATTGAGACGGGCGGCAATCTGCTCATTGGTCATGCCCTGGGCCACCAGTTCAGCCACGCGCAACTCGTTCGGCTCCAGCAGAGCACGCGGCGACTGCTCATCGAGGTCGCGCACTTCCTGCACGCGATCCTCAATTTCAGGATCAACCAGGCTACGCCCGTGAATAGCATCGCGCAACAGCGGCAAAAGCATACTGGGCAGCAGATAATTACTTTTGCGCACATAGGCATAATGGGTCAGAATACCGGAGGCGCGAAATTCGCGGTAATATTCATTGTCATCCTGGATCGAATAGAAAACCACGGGCATGCGGGGGCGCTCGCGTCTGATCGCCACGGCGGCGGCCACCCCACTCATCGCCTTGCGACCAGGCTGCGAGGGCTGCAACTGCACATCCATCAAGATTACATCGATGTCCAGCTCAAGGGCTTGAGAAAGCGCCTCCTGGCCCGTAGCAGCTTCGCCCAGCACCTGTACGGCCCCGGTGGCCTGCAAACCCTCGCGCAAAGCCTTCCGCAACGGCCCGTGGTCGTCAACCAGCAAAAGTTTGATGACTGCCATAAGTATTGCCGTATCTCCCGACGTAATGTTCCTTTCGATTCGATATCTTGCGCCCTATTATATCAGCTTGGAGGCAATCGAGAGAAGTTCTGCGACCTCCAAAGATGCACTCAAAACGTTAATTAATAGCCGGTCGTCCTCTCGAACGCGTTAGCTATAAGCTCATAGCCAGCATCTTTCGCATGGATATCCGAAAGGACGCTGCATATCCATGTGTAATTGCACAGATGAGGATTGATTGGCGCTGAGCCGCTAAAGGGCGTGAACACATTTACAATGGTAGCCAGTCCACGTGCATCGGCTGCCAGATGCCAATTAAACTCTCGAATGTATCGCATGGTGTTCGGGCAGTTATTCTGAAAGGGATCGTAATAATTCATCAAAAGCAAGTCACCGCTTACATGACCATCAACCGTCAGCGCCGCAATCAGACGCGGCAGGATGATATGTTTGAGATTATAGTCTTCTGTCGCCAGATCTCTTGCCCAATGTGGACCGGCCAGACAATTCGCAGTATTGAGGTCTGGCAGCAGATCGTTGGCGCCAATATCCAGCGTAACCGGGCTAACCTGACCGGTATGTTGACGTAGAAAAGTTACAGCCGCCGCTAACTGTGGACCAGCATACACATATTTGTGGAGCAGCGAATACGGACACCCCCCCTTGATCATGGTGATTGTCGTTTCGCCAGGGCAGGCCAGATTCACGTACATTTTGACTCCATAGTTTTGCAGATTATCGGCAAAATAGTTTGCATACCCATTTGTCCAATCAAAATCAGGCTGAAAGCCATAGGCCAGCGAATCACCCAGTGCCAGATAATACGTTTTTGGCCCGACTAACCCCGGTCGCATATGCGAATGTCTGATAACCGCGAATGCTGGCGGTGCAACTGCCAGCATCGGTGAGAGCAACAGAGCGAAGAGCGCGATGGCCTGCCCAGCGTAGGAGACTTTCCCCTGCACCATAGTCGCCTCCTCCAGGAATGAACATCTCCACTTCAACGCGTTAAGAAAGCGTCTGTAAGGAAACATTTCTCTCTCTGGTAGTATGAGCAAGGTATAGAAAAACGTTATTTCTATCTATTTATCGAACTACCGCTATACCAGGCAGAGCTCACACACTCTTAATTCTCCTGCTCTCGCTGCCGACAAAAAAGGAGAGCAGCGACGGGTCGCTGCTCTCCCTGGCCGAGATCACTGGCTCACAAGGGGCACGGATTAGGCTGCACACCACTGTCAGCGGTCCCAAAGAACCAGCTGAGATCCGAGTGTCCGTACTCGGCGTCCCGGCCAAAATCGTTGACAGTAGAGCCGCGAATATCATTGCCAAAGGTCAGAACGCAGCTCATACCCTCTCCAGACTGAGCGTAGAAAGGATAGAAAGCTGCGCCCGGAGGCGGAACTGTGCAGCCACTTCCGTCACTATTGCAGGTTGATTCGGTCGAAAGCACCTCTGTCTCAAAGATCAGCGAAGGATATCTCCAGGTATACATTCCACCAGCATTGATGCTGAGTGGCGTGCTGATCAAGGCCGGCGTAGGAGTATTGTTTGTCCCATCGGGCCAGTCAGCCCGGTAAGAAGTGCCATCATAATCCAGGTCGGCATCGAGACAACCCGGCACCAGCGGGCCGGAGAAGCAGTTGCCATCGTCGCTGTCATTGTCGGGAGGCTCGAAATGTCCAAGCTCGTAGGCGATGCCGATATTGGCTTCCAGGAACGTCCAGGAGTCAACATTGTGTAGTTTCGCGGTACTGAACTCAGGATGAAACGAGTAGTTTGTTGGAGCGCAGGTATTTACATCCAAATGCTGAAAACCGTTCGCAGCACTGGCAACCATAAACCCGCTCTGGCCCGTATTATCATCTACAAGAGCGCTGATGACTCCTGCTGGCGTATCGTGGAGCATAATCTGAATGTGATCGCCCTGGTTCATCAGCAAGGTCTGGGCATTGGGCGTAAAGGTCGCATTCGTCGCACTGGCCGGTCCCGGCGGGCCTGTAGGTACGCCATTGCGCTGAATAAACGCGAAATTAACCGGTTCGGTGCAGTTCGGATTGCAGGTTGGAGCCGACGGATTGCATTCCAGGCTATCAATAGTCATGGCCGCACACCAGTGAGTCGCATCACAGCTCAGCCGGGTGAGATACGGATAGTAACCGGGAGGATAGAATTGTAGTTCAAGAAACGCGGACCCGGCGACCGAAGGATCGCCTGAAAACCGCGAGGAAGGATTCTGGTCACTATCCGGCAGGCAAGGATTCAGCGGATACGAATTCGTATCGCACAGCGCCATGCTGAACCAGAACGTTGCAGTATTCTCAAAGGTCTGGGTCGCCGGCAGAGGATGCTCCACCGGCAATGTAATGTTCCAGAGTACATTGTTGGCCGAACCAGGTTGACTCGAAAGAAACTGCGCACTCGGCTCGTCGTGGCCAATGTAATGTTCATTGTCCTCGCCGCGCTCTCCATGCAGGCCGGTGATATCTGCGCAGGGAAAATCGCGCTTGATAGGCTGCTGAATCTTACTATAGCCGTTGCAGTCCAGCTCGCCGCGCGCAGCAAATTGTGGGCTGGCAGCCCGTGCCTGGGCTACAGCTGGATGCAGTGTAGAAACGACAAGTGACAGAGAAACGAGCACAACCGTCGCCAGAGAAAAAAAGGTCAGGGTGGGTTTTGACCGAATGAGGAATCTCATTGGCTTCTCTCCTTCAAAATAAAAGATCGATATGTGTAAATATATTAAACTAAATTATCATCAAAAAGCTAGTGTTTAAACAAAAATTATCATCAGAGCAAGGCGAGAACTTTCCCTGTGCCCCTCCTCTTGCTCCAAAAGTTGATAGATAGATGTTGAGAAGTTGCGCTGGCAAATAGGGATCTTTTCCTCTATACTCTGGATAGTCAATCAATGAGAAGATCCAACAAAGGCTGCATGCTACTCATGCATTGGGAGTTGGAAAAGAGGAATATTCGTTTCAACAGAGCAAAAAAACAGGTGGGAATGGAAGCGGCAACTGAGTTCGCTTTCTCTGCTCTCAAGTAAAGGAATATACATATGTTGCAAACGCATCTGCCTGTAGACACATCTAAAAAGAAGCGCAGGCTTGCTTTTCTTCTTGGCACGTTTCTAGTTGCAGCTATACTGGTCGCTGCGGTACTGGTCGCTGCCCTCGTATTCTCTCTCAGTACCGAAGGTCAGGCACCTACAACCGCCGGTTCCGGCAAAGAGGTACACGCAGCAACCAGTCCTACCGGCCCTATCAGTGCTACCGTAGGCAGCCAGAATATTGTGGCGGCCCCTACCCCTACCCCTACTCTTGCACCTGTTCCTACCAGAACTCCGACTACCTGCCCGGCTACAATCGAGAACGGTAGCACCGGCTCCCTGGTTATATCTCTGCAAAGCAAGCTGAATGCTCTCTATGCCCAAAAAGCCTTCCCCGACTCGCCGTACCACTTCACGTATCCTCTGGCAAAGGATGGGATTTTTGGGCCTCAGACAGAGAACGCGGTCAAGGATTTCCAAACGAAAAAGGGGATTGCAGTAGATGGCATCGTCGGCCCGGTGACCTGGCATAATCTTGGGGCCTGCTAATTCGCCCCTTACACCCTCTCCTAAAAA
>Ga0209061_1003580_pt1 | contig 16523 bp, 13 predicted proteins | sample Coa_R1_10_FD_187157 | JGI IMG/M metagenome (GOLD analysis project Ga0209061, IMG submission 187157) | Surface soil microbial communities from Centralia Pennsylvania, which are recovering from an underground coalmine fire - Coalmine... | ecosystem: Environmental > Terrestrial > Soil >...
CCGGGCTTCTCGGGCACGCGGCGGGGAAGCGCGAAGCCCGCAAGGGCAACCCCGTGAGGGGTGCCGTATGAGACTATCGCTTACTCAGCGGCAACGGCGTAACCTCCACCGGCATCGCGCCGTGTCCAGATGGCCGGTGCTGGCCGTCTTCTGCTTCCACGTCGGGCGACGGTCACAGGCCAGCGCAATGCCGAGGCGAGCCAGGCCTTGGCTTCAGCCAGAGAGAGGAAGCCGGGCACTGATCTCGCGGTTGATCGTGCGACACCAGTTCCGGCCAAAGTGGACAGCTGGTCGCCGAGGGCGGTCTGGCCCGGATCGGCGTACGATCGTCCGGCCCTCCCTGCGGGCCGAGCCCGGGAGCCACCGGGCACGCGACGCCGGCCCCCGGTGCTCGCGGGTCGGACCCTGGCGCCGGAGCGGCTCTGGCGACGGTTGGCGGTCACGGCCATCCCGGGCCTCCGCCCACAGGGGGCGCTGCCGCTGGCCCGACCCTATCCCTCAGAGGTGGGGGGAGGAAGGTCGGGTGGCCTCGAGCACCGGCCACGACCTCGTCGGCGTGGCCCTGAGCCGTCTCTCGGGGTGGGATGCCGCTCGCGCCGCCCGTCGAGGTGCGGCGCTCCTGCGGGCCGAGGCCACCCCACCTCGGGCTCGCCGCGGCCGGCGCCTCCTCTCCGCTGGCCGGGCCGGCCTGCTGCGGACGGTGGCGATCTCCAGGGTTGGGCGGGCATGCCGAGCTCGACGACCCCGAGGGGGCCCCACGACCGAATCTCGCCTTTCCTCGCCCGCTCTGGCGGGCCCGCCGGGCGCCACCCGAGGGGCGAGGCGGAGGGGACGGGTTGCAACCCAGGGGGAGTGCTGGTGGCCCACCGATCTCCTCCGCACCAACCCCACGTGACCTCTGGTGGCGCCGACGCCGGTCGACGGGCGATCGAGGCGTCGCGACGGCAAGCGGCTCCTGGGGGCAGAGGCGCCCGGAGCGGGCTCGGGATTCCTGCTCATCGCCAGGTTGGGCGGGTACGGGGACGTGCCGGACGACCGTCCTGGCCATGACATCCCGAGGGCGACAGCACCCGCGCCGCCTCGCTCGTCGACGCTCCCGGGAAGTGGGGTGTGGCCGGGAGCGGTGGCGCCGGCTTCCCCCTGAGCCCCGGCTGGCCCCGCGCTCCGACCCCCAGGGGGCGAAGCGCAAAGCTCCAGCCCGCTCGTCCTCGTCCGAGCCAGGGGCTCATCTCACTCTCGTGATCTTGCCTGGTCTTGCACCCCGCCCCTTCCGGCACCTGGACGTGCCGACGGTCGGTTGCCGCCTCGTCCTCGACATACCATGCCCCCAGCGGGCACAACCATCGACCCATCAGGATGTGCCCACGCCGGCTGCGTAGCCCAAGAAAACCCTCACCTGACAAATGGCCATTGTGAATTGTTCCCCAACATCAGAGGTGGCTATGTTGTACCGGCCACTTGAAGTCCGAAGAGGCACTGAGGAAGCGCTTCTCAGTGTCCTCTCCTTATCTCTCAGGCGGAGGTGTTCGATCCCATATCATCCATACAATTGGGAGCGATAAGAAGATCAGGACTCTCAACGATCCACATAGTGATTTGTTGGTCGAATTGCCAATTATATGTACCAATATTTGGCATACCAGCCATAGACAAAACGGAAAGCGAGATGAAAAATGGCTTCGTGGACTATCAGAGGGACCGGTTTCAGAGGGATTGGGACAAGGGCAGGAGGCAGCAAAGCCACTTGACAAAGTTGGGATCTTCGAGCGATGCAACTCTCCATGCCACATGGGCGGAAACGAGGTCTGGATTAGTGTGGTTTAGGTGAAGATATGGTCGCATGTCGCACAAGAGGAGCAGAGGCATGAGATGGAGGGCAGCTGTTGCGATGAGCCAGATCTTGACCCGTGTCACGGACCGCCCTTGGCGCTCCGTAGCGAGTGTTGTGGTAGCTTTGACGGCTCTCGTCACAGCCTGTGGCACAAGTCAATCAGGGTCAAGCACTTCGGGGACAAGCTCCACTAGCACATATGCGATTGCCCACGCTCGAACGATCGCAGAGCAATACCTAAGCGCACGCACGACCTACCAAGGCCCCACAAGCAGTCCACCGATAAGGCCCGGTGTTAGAGTCGCAATCATTAGCTGCTCACAGGTGACCACCGGATGCCATCGACCAACGGAAGCGGCCGTAGCGGCAGCTCAGACCATTGGCTGGAACGCCACCGTCTTTGACGGCCAGGGTCAGCCAAGCATCCAACTGCAGGCGGTCGAGACAGCTGTCAGTCAGCATTACGATGCGATCATTCTCATGCTGGTCGATCCCAACAACGTTGCCGCTGGGCTTCAGGCTGCGCATGCCGCACACATTGCTGTGGTGACACTGGGAGAGCCTGCCTACACGACTTCCCGTGCAAGCACCTGGGGCTGGATCCCCGATGTGTCGCACGATTGGCTACAGTCAGGAGTCGCCCTTGCAGAGTACATGGTCTGGAAGTCGAATGGGAAGGTCAATGCCTTGATGATGGATGGGGCTGACACCATTGTCGTACAAGATGGTCAATTCAAAGGCTCCTACCAGGTCCTTTCCAGCAAGAAGCTCTGCCCCGACTGCATGGTTAGCGTCCAAAAATTCACTGTAGCAACTTTGACTACAGTTCCTGCACAAGAGGCTCAATCTGCGGTAGAGGGAAATCCAAACCTGAACTGGCTTTGGTGCTATGACTTCTGTCTCTATCAAGCCATCACGAAGCTACAAGCCGCAGGACTGACAAGACCCAACCTCCAGGCTGCAGGCTTCGATTGCAATGCCGAGAACCTTAATCTCATGAAGAATGGCGTCGTCCAATCGGTATGCGCAGCGGATGCGCGCGATTGGGAGGCTTGGGCAACCGTTGATGAAGCAAATCGTCTTTTGAGCGGACAGCGCCCAGTCGCAGAGAACCCACCTTTCCGATTGGTCGATAGATCAACCATCAGTCAACTCACAGCCCAAGACTTGGCCGATGGCTGGCAAGGTGGATACGACTTCCGGTCTGAGTTTAAAAAGATTTGGGGAGTCAGTTAGGTGCTCACTCTAGCATCACCGGCGACCAAGCGCACGAGGGTGTGGACCCGAGCTCCTGTCAGAGCCCCCAAGCACTTGGTCACCGAAGCTCTTCGCGAGCACGACGAGTAGGTCCACGATGAGCGAACCTGGAGGCTACGGCTCCTGCTCTCAATGGGAATCGAACCATGGCAAAGCTATCGGAGGCCGTGGCAAGGCGGAGACGCTAGCTGGGCCGCCCCCCCGAGTTCTCATGGCACGCAGCCTTCTGCATGCGAGGGCCTCCGAGGCGCCGCCAGCGAACGCACAATCCAAGCGTTAGGGACCTATGGGAGAGCGTGGGCAGAACGAGAGAGATATGGTCAAAGCTCAACCGATGCCAGAGACACCTCATAAGCCAGCCAGTCCAGCCCTGCAGGTCATCGATGCCTATAAGCGCTTTGGGGCCACACACGCCTTGTCAGGGGTCAGCATCACCGTGACGGCAGGAAGCGTCCACGCACTCCTGGGAGCCAACGGCTCGGGGAAATCAACCCTCATCCGCGCGCTCGCTGGCTTCCACACGCTCGACTCGGGCAAAGTGCTTCTCTACGGAGCAGAAGTTAACAAGGGTGAGAGGCTCAGATTCGTCCATCAAGATCTCGCTCTTATCCCGACTCTATCAGTAGCTGACAATCTTGCCCTCGTTCGCGGCTATGCCCGAGGAAGGCTCGGTTCCATCAATTGGGGAAGGGAGCAGCAGGTCGCGCAACGACAGCTCCAACAGGTCTGGCTCTACAATATAGATCCACGGACTCAGATCAGTGAACTGAGCCCAGTTAATCGAACCCTGGTAGCAATAGCTCGAGCCCTAGACTCGATCGAACCACAGAGCAATGTGCTTGTGCTAGACGAGCCTACCGCCCGGCTTCCTCAGTCAGAGTCGAGTCGGCTCATAGGCGTCCTAAAGGAACTACGCCAGCGCGGGCTACCAATCCTCTATGTGACCCATCGGCTCGATGAGCTGAACCAGTTTGCAGACTTCGTGACAGTTCTACGAGACGGTCACGTTGTCTTCACAGGTCCCTGGTCGGCAACCTCACCGCGCGAGCTGCAGCGATTGATCACTGACACCAGCGGACAAAGAGAGCACGTCGCCGCAATTTCCCCACAAGCCGAAGATCGAAACCGCGTCACCGGAAGCAGTGAGGGTACCTCCGAGCAAGGGCCACCAGCATTAGAGGTTCGAAACGTCTCCGCGAAGCGCATCCGTAATGTGAGCATTTCAGTGAAGGCAGGCGAGCTTCTTGGCATAACCGGCATAGTTGGCTCTGGTCGATCCGAGCTCGGTCGTGTCATTTATGGCGTACAAGCCTATAACGAAGGCAATATCTGGATCAATGGCCAACTGATGCCCCGGCCCCAGACACTGGCCCGGTTTTCCCAGCACGTGGGCTACGTGGCACAAGATCGTACGGAGAGCCTTCTGGCCGGGCTGACCGTCGAGGACAACACCACGATCGCGTCGCTTGGGAAGCTCACCAGCTGGTACGGCGTTGGACAACGAAGGCTCAGAGCGGCTGCTCAAACTGCAATCCGCGACTTCAACATCCTACCACCAGATCCGACCAAGAACGTAAACCTCCTCTCTGGAGGGAACCAGCAAAAGATCGCCATCGCCCGCTGGCTCTCTATTGATCTCTCCCTCCTTATCCTGGATGAACCTACCCAAAGCATCGATGTGGGGACGAAAGCTGAGCTGATGACGGTGATTGCACTGCAATGCAAGAAGGCAGGGTTAGCTGTCCTCTGGTTGGAGTCGGATGTACAGGAACTTGTTAAATACGCAGATCGAATACTTGTCATGGATGCCGGGAGAATCACAGCAGAATTCACCAATCCCCCATTCCTCGCACAAGATATCGTGAAGGCAATCTTCAACACCACCGAGCAAGAGGGATGATGGAAGATTTGAAGGTGAGCTCAGCAGAAGTGCACACTCAAATTTCGTGCCAGAAGCCAGGGGTAGACCGAGGAAGACGGCGATGAAATGGGACCGAGCCCGGGCCACCCGAGAGCGAACAGAACTTCCTTCATCAGGCAGATGGATATGGCATCTCCTCTATCGATTCGGATTGGTTGGGGTGTTCCTGCTCCTTGTCATCGTGTTCTCCCTTATCCGGCCAGGGTCATTCGCAACTCTGGAGAATCTGCGAGTCATCTTGGCCCAATATGCTTCGCTCTCTCTGATCGCGCTCGGCCTCATGCTGCCACTAATCGCCCAACGTTTCGACCTCTCAGCAGCATACATGGCAACGCTGTCAGGCCTGGTCTCGGTGGGGCTGCAGTCATATGCTCATTGGAGCTTTTGGGCTGCCATTTTGGTGGCGCTCGCAATCTGCGGTTGCGTAGGCATGGTTAACGGGGTTTTGATCGCTTTTGGGAAATTGAACTCCCTGGTTGTAACCCTTGGCATGGGGTCGATCCTCTTCGGAGCTTCAGAGCTATACTCAGCAGGTACGACAATCTTTTCTGGAATCCAGCCAGGATTCTTTCAGATCGGAAGAGCGAACGTGCTGGGAGTTCAGCTACCGGTGATCTACGCGGGAATCGCAGCACTCATCATTTGGTACGTCCTCAAGTATCGGCCAGCTGGCAGACAGCTCTATGCGATCGGTGGTAGCGAAAGCGCTGCCAGGCTCGTGGGAGTTCGCATAGAACGGTTGATCGTCGTTTCCTTTGTCTGTTCGGCCTTCCTAGCGGGGGCTGGAGGGGTTGTTGAGGCCGCTCGGGTGGGATCAGCGAATCCGACAGACCTGCAGTACCTGCTGTTGCCGGCATTTACCGCTGCATTCTTGAGCGCCACGGTATTCCGCCCAGGTCAATACAATGTCTGGGGCACTGTCTTTGCCGTCTATCTTGTCGGGACCGGTGAGACAGGAATGTTCATTCTAGGGGTGAACTCATTCTATGCGCAGGTCTTCGACGGTTTTGTGCTGCTTCTGGCAATTGGCCTCGCCGAAGTCACCCGGCGAACCATTGGACGTTTAGAATAACCAGCGAGGGTTGAGGCAAGGTCGTTCTGCTCATAAAGAGGTCGTTGATGAACCCATCTGAGTTGGTTACGTTAGGCAAGACCGGTCTTCAGGTTAGTCGACTGGGGCTAGGCACCGGACCTTTGGGCATGGTTCATGATGACGAGGTGTGGAAGCAAATCATCGATGGAGCTCTAAGCGCCGGCATCCGTAGCCTGGATACATCTCCTTACTACGGATTTGGCAACTCGGAGCGAAGGCTGGGAAGAGCACTCGCTCGTCATGAGCGTGATTCCTACGTTCTCTCAACTAAGGTGGGGCGTCTGCTACGGCATGATGCCCCCCTGGATCCTTTCGCGGTCGCCTACTATTATCCAACTGGCATGCCTGATGATGTCCCACGCACAGTTTACGATTACAGCCGCACAGGGACGTTGCTCTCCCTTGCTGAGAGCCGAGAGCGTCTAGGCATCAGGAAGATCGACATGGTTCACATTCACGACATCATTGAACTTGCATCAGGCATCGATCATGTCGATGAGGCAATATCCGAGGCTTTTCCTGCGCTCTCAGAGTTGAGAGCTGCGGGTGAAATTTCAGCTATCGGCGCCGGCGTCCAAGTGAACGACCTGATACTCAAATTAGGCAGTACTTGCGATTTTGATTGCTTCCTGATCGCCGGCCGCTACACGCTTTTGGACCAGAGCGCTGCCGACGAAGCGCTACCATTATGTGTCGAGAGGGGGATCTCGGTGATCATTGGGAGTCCGTACAACACAGGGATCCTATATGATCCTAAGCCTGGTGTCACATTCGATTTTGTTCCAGCTCCAGATGAGCTGATACACAAAGCGCAGCGGATAAAGCAGGTGTGCGAACGATATGAGGTTCCACTCCCGGCAGCTGCTATCCAGTTCCCGTTTGCCCATCCGGCGGTGGTCCAAGTATTGACTGGAGCGCGCTCGCTGTCGGAGCTGAAGGAAAATCTTGATCTCATGCGTGTGGAGATCCCACGTGACTTGTGGGATGATCTACGAGAGGAGGGACTTCTCAGCGAGGCGGCAATAGTGCCGACATAGATGTCTCCCTCGAGCCCCCATCATCGCTCAACGTCATGGAAACAGGCAGCTTGGCCTTGACCGATGAGCCAGATCAGCATCTCAGGATCATCGTCGTCTCACACCAAGTTTGAGGCAAGGCCATAGGAGCGAGGCATACCATGTCAAAGCGCCAAACCGATTGGGTGGCAGCACGGTACGGCCCCATCGAACCGCTCGCGTACTCCGACCTCGGCGGCCGCCCGGGCTTCAAGATGTCCCTTCACGTGGACGGAGGTCGCACCTACCTATACGTTGCCCATCTCTGGCATTCGGGCTGGTCGGTGCTCGACGTGACCGACCCTCTGAGCCCCACCGTGCTCAACGCTTGGGACGGCCCTGCCAACACCTGGACGTTGCAGGTGACGACCCGGGAAGGCCTGCTCGCCACCTCCTTGGAGCCGATCCAGGATGGGTGGGGCAACGATGCCCACGCATCCTTCGAAGAGGGGGTCGTGCTCTGGGACCTCTCCGACCCTGTCCGGCCGCGGAGGCGAGGCACCTTCCGCACCGGGCATAGGGGCACCCACCGCAACCTGTTCGATGCGACCGGCCTCCTCCACCTGAGCGCCCGTATGCCGGGCTACCAGGGGGCCATCCTGGTCCTGGTCGACGTCTCCGACCCCGACCGGCCTAGCGAGGTGGGCCGCTTCCACCTGCCTGGCCAACGGCTGGGGGTGGGGGAGCATGACCGTCGCGAGTGGTTCGACCTCCACGGTCCCTCCCTTCGCTCCGGCGACCTGGCCTACCTCCCCTACGCCGCCGCCGGCCTGGTCATCGTCGACCTGACCCATCCCGAGCAGCCGACGCTGGTCGGCCACCTCCCCCTCCACCCCCCGCTCGCCAGCGGCATCGCTGCCCATACCGTCGTCCCCATCGCCGGCCAGGACCTGGTGATCGTCAACTCCGAGGCCTTGGCCGAGCGGTGCCGTGAACCGGTCGGCTTCGCCGGCTTCGTGGACGTGCACGACCCCAGCCGCCCCATCTTGATCTCTCTCTTCCCCACCCCGGCTCCCCCCAAGGGAGCCGGGTTCCACTCTTTCTGTGCACGCGGCGGTCGCTTCGGCCCCCACAACCAGCACATCCCCACCGGCGAGCCACACCTGTTCTCTGAGCAGGACGTTTGTTTCTTGACATACTTCAACGCTGGCCTGCGTGTGTTCGACGTTCGTGACCCCTACCTGGTGGAGGAGGTTGCGTACATCATCCCCCACGATCCGATGCGCCGACACGGGCCATTACCGACTGAGCTGGTCGTGCAGGTGGAGGATGTCCTGGTCGACGCTCGCGGTATCGTCTATTTCACGGAAAAGAACAGCGGCCTCTACGTGGCGGAGTGGAAAGGCCTGTGAGCGGGGTCGCAATGCATGGGATCATCAGCATCTGAGCGGGGAGCTGTCGGCGCGCCTCAGACTCGTCGAGCGACGCCCGATCGCGTCTGCGGCGGTGATCGGTCGATGAGTGGAGCGAGGGCGGCGGGGACTGACTTAGGCGCGAAAGAGCGCCTTGCGCGGCTCACCAGGCTGCTCGAGGTCTCACGCATGCTGACCTCGGAGCTCGATCTGTCCGAGATCGTGCACCAGGTGCTGGTCCGGGCGATCGAGGTCATCCCAGCCGCCGACGCGGGCACCCTCTACCTGGTCGACCCCACCTCGGGAAAGCTGGTGGTCACCGACTCGGTCGGCTTCGGCCCCTCCATCTTCGCGATCGCGTTGGAGCCAGGCGAGGCGGCGGCCGGCAGAGCCTACTACTCCGGCCAGGGGGCGATCTACCCGGACCGCCAGGCGGTGCAGGACGTCCTGGCCGACGCCAGCCCGGAGACCTACCGTAACTTCACGGCGGCCACGCAAGGCCTCCGCGCCCCGCAGGCAGCGATGAGCGCTCCCCTGGTCTTCAAGGGCAAGGTGCTGGGAGCCCTGGTCGTCGACTCCCTCCAGGGACATCGGACGTTCGGCCCGAGCGACCTCCAGATGCTGGAGGACTTCGCCCAGATCGCCGCCATCGCCATCGCCAATGCCCGCCTCTACGACTCTGAGCACACCAGCCGCCTTCGCCTGGAGATCCTCATCGGCGAGATCACAAGGCAGCGCGACGAGCTCGACCGTCGGCTGCGCGCCCTCGACTCCATGTCCCAGATCGCCCGCGAGGGGCTGAGCCTACAGGCCTTGGCCGGACGGCTGGCGTCGCTCGCCTCGGGGAGGGTGCTGATCCTCGATGGCCTCCATCGACAGCGGGCCACCGAGCCCCAGGACGACGACGCCCAGCGTTTGCTCGCCTATCCCGAGCTGCGAGAGCTCCTCCGCCGGGTGGAACGCGACCGTACCCGTCACTCGGCCATGGTCGACGGCGTCCACCTGGTGGTCGCTCCCGTCGTCGCCGGCGCCGAGCCGCTGGGCTACATCGTGCTGGAGTCCGTGGGCTCCGACTCACGCGGCCTCAAGGAGGGTCTGGCGGACTCTGCCGCCCTGATCGCCTCCACGGCCTTCGTCCAAGAGCGCGCGTTGGAGGAGGGCAACGTCCGTCGCCGCGCCGACCTCCTCCAGCGGCTGCTGGAGGGCGAGGTGCCCAAGAGCGCCGCCTCCTTCCGCGCCCTTCCCCCTCCCCTGCAACTCGCGGTCGGGAGGCTGCGGGCGCGCGACCAGGGACGGGAAGAGTTCTCCGACGAGCACAACGTTCTCCGCGAGGTCAGGGTCACGACCGAGCAGATGCTGCGCAGCCTGCAGGCGGCGAGCGTGGTGGCCCTGCGCGAGCACCACGTGGTGGCGGCGTGGAGCTGTCCTGGCGACCAGTGCCCCTTCGACCCGGTCGAGAAGCTGGAGGCGGTGGCGCACCACGTGCGCGACGCCACCGGCTGGCACCTCTGCTTCGCCCTCACCGAGCCCGTCGCCGATCCTCAGATGCTGACCCACGCCTACCACGAAGCACGGCTGGCCACCGAGATCCGGCACCGGCCGGACGAGAGCGTCATCCGGGTCGGCCACCTAGGGGCCTACCGCCTGATCATCGGGGCGGCCTCCGGCCCCAGCGTGGTGGAGTTCAGCCGTCGGACGCTGGCCGCTGCCATCGAGCACGACACGAGGCGCGGGGGACGATTGATCCCGACCCTGCGCTCCTACCTGGCCAACGGCGCCAGCCTCACCGCGACCGCCCGGACGCTCAACGTCCACGTCCACACCATCCAGTACCGCCTGGCCAGGCTGGAGGAGTTGACCGGGCTCAAGCTCCACGACAGCGAGGACCGCCTGACCCTGGAGTTGGCGCTCCGCATCCTGGACCTGACGGGGTCACCGCCCGCCCCGACCAGCGAGCCAAGCGAGGACGACCCACCAGCGTCGTGACGCCCATCCGCCCCGGTCGGTGAGCCGGCCATGCGGAGAGGCTCGGCAACCCGTGTCGCCGGCAGCCGACCATCGGCCGGCTCCTGGCTGGGAAGCTCGGCGCTGGCTCCAACCGCCCGCCGCCTCTTGAGGGTATCGCTCACCGTCTCGGGGCCGCCGGCCCCGGGACATCGGGCAGCTCTACAGGCTCGTGGCTCAGGCTGGCGGCCCGACGGCACCGGCCACGACCGAGCTGGCCAGCCGGTGAGCGATCCCGGCGGTGGCCGGGTAGAGCTCTCGGTAGAGCTGATGGAGCTGCTCGTAGGCCGCCACCCGCGCCGGGTCTGGCTCCACCACCTCCGGCCGCAGGGCAACCCGCGCGCAGGCCTCCGTGAGGTCACGGTACACGCCCGCGGCCACGCCGGCCAGGAGCGCCGCCCCGTAGGCGGCGCCCTCCTCGACCAGGGGGCGGGACACGGGCAGGCCCAGGACATCGGCGGCAAGGCGCAGCCACAGCGGGTTGCGAGCGCCCCCGCCGGTGGCCCGCACCTCGGTCGGCGCCAGGCCCAGGGAGCGCATGGCCTGGAGGACGTCGCGGAGGCCGAGCAGCACGCCCTCCATCACGGCTCGGGTGAGGTGAGCGAAGGTATGACGTGAGGTCAGGCCGAAGAACTGGCCCCGGGCCAGGGGGTCCAGGTGGGGCGTCCGCTCGCCGTTGAGGTAGGGAAGGAAGAGGAGGCCCTCAGCCCCCACCGGCACCGCCGCAGCCGCGGCGACCAGCTGGTCGTAGTCACCGGCTCCCCCCGCTCCCCGGAGCAGGTCGCGCCACCAGCGCAGAGAGCCACCGGCCGAGAGGGTGACGCCCATCAAGTGATACGCGCCAGGCACGGCATGGCACAGGGCGTGGACGCGACCTGAGGGGTCGAGGGCGAGGGCGGAGGTAGGGGCGAAGAGCACGCCACTGGTCCCGATCGAGCAGCTGACCCGACCCGGCGCCACCACCGCTGTCCCCACGGCCGCGGCCGCGTTGTCGCCCCCGCCGGCCGCCACCGGGATGCCCGGCCGGAGTCCGAGGGACGAGGCCGGGGCAGCGCGGAGGGCACCGGCTGGCTCGGGCGCCTCGCGCACTGGGGGCAGCCAGTCGCCCGGGATCTCCAGCGCCTCGAGGATCGGTTGGGCCCAGTTGCGGCGGCGAAGGTCCAAGAGCAAGGTCCCGGAGGCGTCGGAGGCGTCGGTGGCGAACTCCCCGGTCAGGCGTAGGCGTACGTAGTCCTTGGGCAGGAGCACCCGGGCCACGCGCCGGAAGCACCTCGGCTCCTCGTCCCGCAACCACAGGATCTTGGGCGCCTGGAAGCCGGTCAGGGCCGGGTTCCCGGTGACCTCCAGCAACCGTCGCTCGCCGACCAGCTCGGTCATGCGCCGGCACTGGGCAGACGTTCGCTGGTCGTTCCAGAGGATGGCCCGGCGGATGACCCGATGAGCGGCGTCCAAGAAGACCGCTCCGTGCATCTGGCCAGCCAGCCCGAGGCCCACGATCTCGTCCCCGCCGATCATCTCCACGGCCCGAGCGAGCGCGACCTCGGTCCCCCGCCACCAATCCTCCGGGTCCTGCTCCGCCCACCCCGGTCGTGGCTGATGGAGGGGGTACGTGGACTCGGTCGTAGCCCGCACCCGGCCGGACTCGTCGATGACCACCACCCGGACACCACCGGTGCCCACGTCGAGCCCGGCCAGCAGCCTCATCGCCCCGCCCGACGCGCCATCCGCCGCCGCACCACCTCGGCCTCGAAGTCTTCGTCGAGGCCCAGCGCTCGATACACGACCCGCTGTGCGCGGAGGGCGTCAGCACGGCTCCGGGCCTCCTCGAGCGCCTGGCGGTCGATCCGAGCCGCCAGGTCCCAGATGAGCTCCCACTGCAGGACGGCCCGCCGGACGGCCTGGGCCTGGTCCTCCGTGTAGGGGTAGAGGTCGTAGCCGATCAGCTCGCCGCGCTCGCCGTAGCCGACGTCCTGGAGCACGACGGCGAGCTCGAGCGCCTGCATGAAGAAGTTGGTGCCGACGACGTTGTCGTCGTCGAAGGTGCCCCAACCATCGTTGGCGTGCTGATGCCCCAGCCTGCCCTCGGCGGCGAGCAGCGCTGCGTACTCGGCCAAGCTCTCGCCGTTCATCAGCAGGTGCTGCCAGTCCATGTTGACGAGGAGGTTGGAGACGTCCACACCTCGCTCGCGGACCCTCTCGATGACGTACAGCGTCATGCCGAGGTTGCGCATCAGCACCTTCATCGCCGGCTCACTGTTCTTGTGCTCGAGGTAGACCTTCACCCCCCGCTCGCCGGCATAGGCGGTGATCTCGGCAACGCCCTCGATCAGCCAGGACCAGGTCCTGGCGTAGTCTCGTTGGAAGGCATAGTTGTAGCCCTCGGCCCCCGGCCAGATGATGAAGTTGGCGCCGATCGACGCGGCCAGGTCGACGCCACGGAGGTTGGTCTCCAGCGCCCGTCGTCGGAGTGACGGCTCGGGGTTCACGAGCGACCCCAGGGCATAGGTGGGGTCCGGATGCAGGCCAGAGGCCACGATGGGGATGGACATGCCATGCGCCCGAAGCACGTCGAGGATCGGGCCAACGCTCTCCTCGTCGAGCTCCCCCGGATAGTGGTACTCGAGACCATCCACCAAGTCGTGGAGCGCCTCCGCCACCCGTCGGGTGCGCTCGAGCATCGATTCCCCGGCCACCTCGGGGTGGTAGCCCCCAGGCACGAAGCGGGTCACATTGGGGCCAAAGGCCCAGATCCCAACCGAGTTCGGCAACGTCGTCCTCACCGCTGCCCCCTAGCTCGTCGCTCCGACCTCATGCAGCCGGCTGCTCGAGCACCTCGGCTCCGGTGATGAGCCGCACCACCTGCTGCATGTCGGTCTCCGCCGTCCTCACCACGCCGACCCGGCGTCCGTTGCGCAACACCATGATCCGATCGCTGACCTCAAGCACCTGAGGGAGGTTGTGGCTGATCAGGATCACTGAGAGCCCCTGGCGGCGGATCAGCTGGATCAGCTCGATGACGCGCCGCGACTCACGGACACCGAGGGCGGCAGTCGGCTCGTCCATGATCACGATCCGCCGGCCGAAGGCCACCGCGCGCCCCACCGCCACCCCCTGCCGCTGGCCTCCGGAGAGGGTGTCGACACGCTGGCGAACCGAGTCGATCCCCACGTTGAGCGCCTGCAGGCGCTCCGCCGCCTGCCGTCGCATGTTCCGCTTGTCCAGGAGGCGGAACATCCCCAGGAGGCCGCGCCGGCGCAGCTCCCGTCCGAGGAAGAGGTTCTCGGCCACATCCAGCATCGGGACCACGGCCAGGTCCTGGTAGACGGTCTCGATCCCCACCCGCCGGGCGTCGATCGGGCTGCGCAGCTGCACCGGCCGGCCACCGATGCGGATCTCGCCGGCGTCCGGCTGCAAGGCGCCGGAAAGGATCTTGACCGTGGTCGACTTGCCAGCGCCGTTGTCGCCCATCAGCCCCAGCACCTCCCCGGGGTGCAGGTCGAGGTTGACGTCGACGAGCGCCCTCACGCTGCCAAAGGACTTGGACAGCCCCCGTGCCTCCAGGATGGGGGCGAGCGGTCGCCCGCCCCCATCTCGAACCGAGGCTCCGCTCATCCGCGGAGGGGGCCGGTGGCGTCCGACGGCCCGGGCGCGGAGAAGGGCTTCTCGCCCCAGACCTTGGCCGCTGCGCTCGCCCCTTGGTCCACGGCCGCCCAGCGCTGCTGCCACACCTGCCACTGGTCTGGGGTGACGTTGTTCGAGGGCTGAGGGATGAACTCGTGCCACTTGTTGCCCTGGAGCAAGCTGTAGAGGATGGTGACGGACTGGTAGCCCCAGCCCCAATAGTCCTGCGTCCACACCGACTGCACGATGCCGTCGCGCAGGTAGTCGACCACCGACTTCAGCGGGTCGAAGGAGACGACCTTGATCTGACCCTTCTTCTGGTCGAGCAATGGCGTCGCCCCCTCGTTGGAGAACAACGCCCAACCGCCCACCATGACGATCCCGTTCAGATCGGGATAGGTACGGATCGCATCCTCGGTCTTCTGGATGGCGCTGGGGATGTCGTCGTTGGTGTAGAGGACCTGCAGTACCTTGATCCCCGAGGGGAGCGCGGACTTCACCCCTTGGATGCGCTGGTTCAGGTTCAACGCGGCAGGGTCGCCGCTGATGATGACGATGTTGCCCTGACCATTGAGCAGCCGGGTGATCTCCTGGCCCATCCGTTTGCCGACCGCGGTGCTGTCCACGCCATAGAAGCAGACACGCTTGCTGCTGGGGGCGTCGGAATCCCAGCACATCACCTTGATGCCCGAGTCCACGGCATGGTTGAGCACCGGGACGTAGGCGTTGGGATCGTTGCAGCTGACGCCGATGGCATCGACCTTCTGCTCGATGAGCCCCTGGATGACGTTGATGTCACCGTTGGTGTCCGTGGTGCTGTTGGCGGTGAAGATGAAGTGGACGTTGCCCAGCTCCTTGGCCCTCACCTGGCCCCCCAGGTTGGCGAGCGCGAAGACCGGGTTGTCCAGGCCCTTGGGCACGATCGCGATCGTGTACGTCTTCTTCTTGCTAACCACGGTCGGGCCGCCGCCGCAGGCGGCCAGGATGCTGCTGATGCCGCCGCCAACGGCCAACGCCGCCGCCGCCCCAGTCGCCTTGCCCAGGAAGTCACGTCTTGAGATGCGTCCGGAGTCCGTCCCCGACGAGCCCATCTCCTCTCTTCTCTCCCTGCTCATCTGGCACCTCCTCCCGTCTCGGATCGCTTCCAACTCACCCTTCCTCGCTCAACCGCTCATGCCCTCCGCAACCGCCGCCGGACCTGGTCGACGCCGATCGCGCCCAGGATCACCAACCCCACCACCAGCGTCGTCCAGTACCCCGGCACCCGCTCCAGCAATAGGACGTTCTGGATCTCCTGGATCAGCGCCGCCCCCAGCACGGTGCCGAACAACGTCCCCTCACCGCCGAAAAGGCTGACCCCACCGATGACCGCCGCCGCGATCACATCGAGCTCGTACCCGGTCGCAGCCCCCGGGTTGGCCGACCCCAGGAAGGACATCAGCAGGATCCCGCCCACCGCCCCCAGCAGCCCAGCCAGGGCGTACACGAACACCTTGACCTGCTCGACCTTGATCCCCAAGAGCCGAGCCGCGTCCTCGTTGCCGCCGATGGCGTAGACGTGCCGACCGAGGGCGGTGCTGCTGAGGAAGAGGGACAGGACGACCGTGAGGCCGACCAGGATCACGAACGGGTTGGGGATCGGTCCCAGGTGCCCCTGGCCCAGCGCGGTGAACGACGCCGGAGGATAGAGGGTGAAGCCCTGGCTGTAGACCAGGGCGATGCCGCGGAACACGCTCATCGTGCCCAGGGTGGCGATGAAGGGCTGCATCCCCACCACCGTGATCAGAAGGCCGTTGAGGAGCCCGGCCCCCAGCCCCAGCGCCAGGCCGATGGCCACCGCCACCACTGGGTGCACGTGGAAGCGGGACAGCAGGGTGGCCGCGATCAGGCCGGTGAAGGCCATGTTCGCCCCGACCGACAGGTCGATGCCCCGGGTCATGATGACCATCGCCCCGCCCAGGGCGGCGATGGCGATGTACGAGAACTCCTGAGCGGTGGTGAGCAGGTTGTCGCTGGTCAGAAAGCAGCCACAGGGCGCTGTGTAGGTGGCGATGGCCCCAATCACCACGATCCCGACCAAGACACCGATCCAGGAGATGGCCATCACCTGCCGGGCGGCGATGGCCCGAGCCGCGGCCAGACGGTGCGGCTGCCCAGGGGCGACGGGCTCGACTGGATCTTCAGCCACAGGACGCTCCTCCCACCGTCCTTGCCGGCGCGGCCGTGGAGCTGCGCACGACCAGCGAGGGACGCAGTTGCTCCCTGAGGGCAGGGCCTCCTCGCGATGTCGCCTCCGAGCGGATCAGGTCGAGCAGCCGTCCCACGGCCAACCGGGCCATGTGCCGGAGGGGCTGACGCACGGTGGTCAGGCCGGGCACTGCGAACCGGG
>Ga0209061_1003581_pt1 | contig 16523 bp, 18 predicted proteins | sample Coa_R1_10_FD_187157 | JGI IMG/M metagenome (GOLD analysis project Ga0209061, IMG submission 187157) | Surface soil microbial communities from Centralia Pennsylvania, which are recovering from an underground coalmine fire - Coalmine... | ecosystem: Environmental > Terrestrial > Soil >...
GCGCTTGCCGGCGCCGCCGAGCGCGGCGGCGAGCATCGTCGCCGTCGAGCCTTTGCCGCTGGTTCCGCCTACATGGAGGGTGGGGTACCGGTCCTGCGGATCGCCCAGCTCGCGCAGGAGCGCGCGCATGCGCCCCAATTGCTGGCGGCGACCGGACGCGATCTCATCGATCGTTCCCAGCAAATACCGTTGGGCAGCGGCAAAGCTCATGGTGAGGCCGGACTACGGCGCGTCCGGCCTCGGGTCTTTCTTGAGGAAGTTGTCACGGTTCGGCATCTTCACCGCAGCCAGCGTCTTCGCGTTCATGACGGCGTTGCTCTGAACGATGCCGTTCATATAGAGCAAATAAGCAGTCACCGCGTAGACTTGGTCGTCGCTCAGCGTCCCGGGCGCGTTGAACGGCATCGCGCGGCGGACATAGTCGAATACGGTCGTCGCGTAGGGCCAATAACTACCCACCGTTTTGACCGGCGCTTTGGTGTCAAGCGTCCCTTGGCCGCCGACGAGCTTGTCCATTGGGCCGCCTTGGCCTTGCGCGCCGTGACATGCGGCGCATTTTTCGGCGTAGACTCGCTGCCCTTGCGCAACGCTGCCGCTGCCGGCCGGAAGGTTGTCGCCCGCGGGCGAGACGTCGTCGTTCCACGCGTTGATTTCGGCTTGCGTCGCGGGCTGACCGAGCCCATATTCGCCCGTCTTTGCCGCGAGCGCGCCGGGAACGAAGCTCGCGCATAATGACAGCGCTACCACAGCCTTCAACAGATTACGCATGAACATTCGTTACCGTCCCATCCGCAGCGATGTGCCAGCTTTGAATTGCATTTAAGTGGTAGACGGAATTGAGGCCGCGGACCTTGACGAGTTCCGCGAGCGTCGGCTGCACGTAACCCGTGTCGTCATAGCAGCGGCTTTGCAGGACCGCCTCTTCGCCGTTCCATTTCCAAGGAAAGACGAATCGCGCGAGCGCTTTGGTCTGCACCGGCTCTACCAATCGCGCCGGCGACCACGTCTTGCCGGCATCCGTCGATACTTCGACGCGGCGAATCGTGCCGCGGCCGCTCCAAGCGAGTCCGGTGATCGGACGCTCGCCCTTTTGAAGAATTTGCATACCGCCCGACGGCTGAGTTATGACGGATTTCGCCTCCATCACGAAGGTGAACATGCGGGCGTCGCCGTTTGCCAAGAGATCGGTATACTTCGACGTTTCCTCCCGCGTGTAGAACGGCTCGCGGCCGACCTTGAGCCTTCGGAGCCACTTGACGTTCATATTGCCTTCGAAGCCCGGCAGCAGCAACCGCAGCGGATACCCTTGTTCCGGCCGAAGCGCTTCGCCGTTTTGCGCGTAGGCCAAGATCGCGTCGTCCATCAACTTCTGCAGCGGAATGCTGCGGTCCATGAGCGCCGCGTCGGCGCCTTCAGCCAAAACCCAGGCTGCGCCCGGCTTCACCCCGAGATCGTTCAGTAGCGACGAGACTTTCACGCCGGTCCATTCCGCACAGCTGAGCAGGCCGTGCGTGATTTGAACCGTCTTTCCCGTAGGCTTCGCCCACTCCGTGAGCCCGTTGCCGGAACATTCGATAAAATGCACCGCGGTAACGGGCGGATAACGCTTGAGATCATCCATCGTGAACACGCGCTCGTTGTCGACCATGCCGTGCACGAGCAGCCGATGCTCTGCCGGATCGATATTTGGAACGCCGCCATGATTGCGCTCGAAAAAAAGGCCGTTCGGCGTGATCGTTCCTTGCAAATCTTGCAGTGGTGTAAAGTTCCACGAGGTAAGTTCGGTATCGGTGTCCGCATTGAGCTTGACCGGAACGCGCACGACGCCTTTCTCGAACGGCGAAGGCGAACCGTACGGACGCAGTTTTGCGCCTTGTTCGGTCGGCCGCGGCGGCAGTGCGGGCGCGTCGGCGGCCCGAGAAAGCCCGCCGCTGGCAAGTGCGGAGCCAGCCAGAAACGCGCCGCCGATAAAACCGCGGCGCTTCACCGAGAACTTGTTTGAATCCATGAGCCCCCTCTCTCTCGAAACGTTTACCGATTAGTCATCATGCCATAGGTACACGTTGCCGTTTTCCGTTTTGATACGAAAGCACTGCAGCGGACCCTCCGCGAGACCCTGAGGATCGCCCGTCGCGATGTTCCACTGCCAAAGATGCTGGTGACAGGTGAGCGTCTGACCGTCGAACATGCCTTCTTCGAGCGGCGTGTCCATGTGCGGGCACATCGCTTGACACGCGAAATACGCTCCGTTGCCGTTGAGAACGAGAACCTCGTCGCCGTCCTCGGTGGGCAGCTGCTTCATCGTTCCGGGCGCGACCGTCTCGGCTCCGGCTATTTTTTTCCAAGTCATACGTGCGTTCAGGAGAATTTGTCATAGCGGATGGCGGCCCCGCTGACTTTGAGCTCCACGAGCAGCATCTTCAAAGCCGCATCGACCATCGGCGGCGGACCGGCCACGTAGACCACCGTATCGGCCGGCGCGGTGCCGAGCGACCGTTTGGCGACCTCATGGATGAATCCACGGTCGAACTCGAGCTCGGGATGCGCGGCGCGCACCGGGCCGGATGGGTCCTCGTGGGAGAGACCGACGACGACGCGCACGTTGCCGGGAAACGCGCGCGCGTGCGCGCGCAGCTCTTCCAGGTAAAAGGCGTCTCGCGGCGTGCGCACTCCGAAATAGACCGCGGCGGTGTGCCGTGAAAAATGCCCTTCGGCCGCAGCGTGCGCAAGAATCGACATCATTCCGGCGATACCGGAGCCGCCCGCGATGCACACGATGTTCCGCGTGGCGGCCGGATCGAACGTCGCGCGGCCAAGGGGACCGAAGATCCGCAGACGCTCGCCGTCGCGCGACGCCGAAAAGAGCCAATCGGTGAAGGCGCCGCCGGCGAGGCGCTTCACCAAGAACCGAAGCTTGCGCGGCTCCGGCCCGAAATTCACCATCGAATACGCGCGAGCGCCGCGAACTGCTTCGGTCTCGAGCAATGCGAACTGCCCCGCTTCGAACGGCATCAACCCGTCGAGCTGCACGTCGAACGCCACTACGTCGGTCGTCAGCGCCCGGGTGCCTTCGATTCGGCCTTCGAGATAGCGCGGAGCGTACCGCGGCCGGCCGGCTTCGGGGAACCTCACGATCTCCAGCGCGATGTCCGAGAGCGCAACGCTTTGGCACATCAGCACCTCGTTGCGCGCTGCCTTCGTATACTTGCGGCCCGGCGCTTCCGCCCACGCATATTCGGTCTCGCCCGCGACGACCGACGCGCGGCACGTTCCGCACGTCCCGCTCGCGCATTCGTACGGAAGCGCCAAACCTGCGCTCAGACCTGCATACAGAATCCGCTCGCCTTCGGCGCAGGAAAACTCGCACGTGGCGCCCTTCGCGGTGACCTGCGCCCGATGCGAGACCTTACAAGGGATAATGGGTTCCGATGCCAAGGTTGCGCGTCTCGAGGCGCACCTCGCGTGCCGCGAACCGCCAGCCTTCCGGCGTTGCGCGCAGCTTGTCGTGGTAGCGGCCAAGCGCGAAGAGCCGCGTCGTTCCTCCGTCGAGCTCGGTCCGATAGATCGCGACGCTCGACGTTGCCGCATAAAGACCTTCTTGCGATTGCGCCTCGACGGTGTAGACGTTCATGTGGCGCGTAAACGCGGACTGATCGCTATTATGACGCGGCAGATGCTTGACGAGCGTCGCAAGGCCGTCGAGATTCAGGTCCAAGAAAATCACATCTTTGCGAATTTCAGGACTCCACGCGCTGATGACGTACGTGAAGTCTTCGGCACAGACGTCGAGCCATTCTTTGAAGCTCCTCGCGTCGAGCGAGAGACACGTGCGGTAAAGAAAATCGCAAACCGAGCGATGCGTTTCGGCGCCGAGCGGCCGCGACGTTGCCGTCTCGATCATGCGTGTGAGCCCTTGGCGCGGCCGTTGCCGTTACGATGCTCGCTCGCGGCGCTGGAAGGCCGGCCCATCCGCGCGCTCCATTCGGCATAGAAGTGGCGCATGCCGATCTCGTCGTGAATGGTGCGATCTTCCTCGCGGCCCTGAACGATGTACGTCTGCCCGCTGCCGAGCGCTCTGCCTTGACCGTGGACGCCCAGCAAATCTTCGTGAAGGTTGCGGCCGAATGGTCCCCAGATGCTATTGTAGTCGCGGACGCGTTGCGCCCGTTCTTCCGGCGTGTCGCGCTTGAGGCCGAGGCCGCGGTACTCGATGTAGGTCGACGTAGGCGAGATCGGAATGATGGTGTCGATCCGTAGCGACGATCCACGCAGGTTGTACGTCATACCCGGAAAGAGGTCGACCATCTTCCACTGATTGAGCTTCATGCCGGGGAATGAGAGATCGCGCCCCTTGAAGCCCTCGTAGGCTTCGTAGTTGACGATTTGATCGCCGACTTCCGCATGCCCGTTCGGAAACGGCGTATACCGCCGCTCGAAGTAACCCGGCTGCAGCATGCTGGTTTGGCGGTTGTGATAGTGCATGTAGTCGTGATAGAACTCGCTGTTGGTGTCGTGCCACAGCTTGAAGTTCGTATCGACTTGCGCGCGATGGAAGGTGAACACTTCCATCGGCTCCGCCTCCATGCTGGGCAGCATGCCGTCCAGAGCGTGACCTATGAAATCCGCAAGCGTCCCGCAGGCGTCATCCAGGTTGACGTAAACGAACCCGCCGAAGCCGGTCTCGCACTTGACTTCGCGAAGCCCGAAGTCGGCTTTGCTCAAGCGTTCCCCATAGCCGGCCTTCTCGCGAGGAATGTCGACGCAACTTCCCTTGCAATCGAATGCGAATGCGTGGAAGATGCAGACTAGATGCTTGGCATTTCCGGAAGGATTGTACAGAATCGTATTCCCGCGGTGCGGGCAGACGTTGAAAAATGCGCGAATCTGCATGTCGTCGCCGCGCACGATCGCGAGATTCTTTCCCGCCGGATGCCGGAACGTTCGATAGTCGTACTTCTCGGGAACTTCGCTCTCATGGCACGCGAGAAACCATGTTTTTGAAAAGATCTTCGAGCGCTCTTCGGAAAAAATCTCCGGATCGGTGTACACTGCCGGGTCAACGAAATGCGTCGACGGAAGACGAGGTTTTTCGAGCCACTGCGTCGCGGAACGCGCCATTTCCTGATTCCTCCAGATCCTGTGATGAGGCTGTTCGCGCTCGAAGTATAGCACCCCGCTCTAAAGGCGGCCTAAATGCGGTGCGCCTAATTCGCCGAAGCTCCGCCGGGATCGAAACGATAGCCGACACCCGGAACCGTAAGGATCATTTTGGGATGGTTAGCGTCGTCTTCCAAACGATTGCGAAGCCGGCCCACATATACCCAGAGGTATTCCGTCTGCTCCGTGTACTCAGGGCCCCAAACCGAGCTTAGCAGTGCTTCGTGCATGACCACCCGGCCGGGGTTTTTGACCAAGGCGCAGAGCAGTTTGTATTCGGTCGTGGTCAGGGTTACCGGCTTGTCTCCCTTACGGACTTGGCGTGCGGCAAAGTCGATCGTGATGCTGCCCACGCGCAAGGGGGCGCGCTGAATCTCTCCCTGGGCGATGCGGCTGCGCCGAACGGCGGCGCCGACGCGCGCGAGCAGCTCTTCCATGCCGAACGGCTTCGTTAGATAGTCGTCCGCCCCGATGTTGAGTGCCTGTACTTTATCCCGCTCTTGTCCGCGCGCCGACAGCATGATGATCGGCGAGTACGAAAATTCGCGGACCTCTTCGCAGACGGCAAAGCCATCTTTGCCCGGCATCATGATGTCGAGAATGATGACGTCGGGTTCTCGCTTCGCCGCCAGCTCGACGGCTTGCGTGCCGTCCTCGGCCGAGATCACATGGTACCCGGCGAGCTCCAGCTCCGACTTGAGCAGACGCACGAGGCCCGCCTCGTCGTCGGCGACCAGTACCGTAACCTTGTTTTCCATCGCTACAATCCTTCGCTCACTAGAGGCCCGTGCCGCTTGCGGCAAGCTTCACCACGAGGTAGAACGCCAGCCCCAGCACCGCCGCTGCGACGATCGTCCGCAAGCGGTCGGCGCCAATGTGCTGGTGGAGAATCGAGCCGCCGATCACTCCGGCGCAGCAATACACGGCGAGAGCGGCGGCAAGCCGAAAATCGACGTGGCCGAAGACGATGTGTCCGATCGCTCCCGATGCAGCCGAGAAAATGGAGTTCGGCTGACTGATCGCGATCGCGGTCGCCGGCGATGCCCGCAGCATCAGCATCACCGGCACGAGGATCGCCGGACCGCCGACCCCCGTCAGCCCGGATCCGATCCCGGCGACGATACCGCACCCCAGCAGCGTCGCCGCGCCGAACGTGCGCCGTCCAAACGACTCGTCACCATTCGCGGGTCTTCGGCGAAGCGCGGTAACGCCGGTGAGCACGAGAAAAAACGCGAAGCACGCCGTCACGACGCTCGCCGGAAGCATGACGCTGAGCTTTGCGCCCGCCAAACCGCTTATGATGCTTCCCGCGCTCGTAAGGAGTGCGGCGCGCCAATCGATGGCACCGTGCCAAGCATAAACGGCGGTCGCGACGATGGCGCTCGCGGTAAACGTCACGAGCGACGTTCCGATAGCCGTCTCGAGCGGGATTCCGAACCACACCAGCAGCGGGATCAAAAACACGCCGCCGATGCCCACGACGCCGATCGAGACGCCGATGGCTCCCGTCCCGGCGAAAACCGCCAACATCTAAGTCGCTGCCGTTCTCGCTCGCGGCAACGCGAAATAAACGGTCGTTCCTTTTTGCTCGTCGGAGTCGAGCCAAATGCGGCCTCCGTGCGCGTTCACGATACCGCGCGCGATATACAAGCCCAACCCGCTGCCGTCGCTTTTACCGTTGCCGCCGCGATAGAACCGCTCGAAAACGCGTGCCCGCTGCTCGGGTGGAATACCGCGGCCGCGATTATGCACGGAGAAGACGATAGAATCTCCATCCACTCCCAAGCCGATCCCGACAGCCGCATCCTTGCGCGAATAGCGAACGGCGTTGCTCAGCAAGTTGTCGAGAACTTGCTCGATTCGCTTGCGGTCGATGCTGACCATGGCACCGCCCACGTCGCCGCTGAGCGACAGGCGCCGTTCGGGCACCGCCTTCCGCCACCGGGCGACGACCGCGCGCAGCAGCACGGCAGGATCGACGTCGTGAATGTCGAGCTCGAAAACTCCTTGATCCAATTTCGAGATATCCGTGAGCTTTCGGACGAGCTCGTCCAGACGCAAGCTCTCGAGATCGATCGTCTCGAGATATTCTTTGCGGAGCGACGGGCTGCGCGCCTTGGATCCATCCAAGAGCGCAGACGCATACCCTCGGATGAGCGCAAGGGGAGTGCGAAGCTCGTGCGACACCAGCGAGATGACCTCGCTCTTCATCTCGTCGACGTGCTTTTCGAAGGTCACGTCGCGGCAGAGATAACCGCGTCCCAGGCGCGATCCGTGCGAATCGAACACCGCGAATCGCGTGAACCTCACGGTAACTGCCGGCGACCCCGATAACGGGACGTCGAGCGTCGGAAAGCCGCTCCCGGTGCGATCCAGTTCCAGCATCTCGACGAGCGTGCGCGCCGGATCCGTCGATGCGCGCGCGATCCGGCCTATGAAATGCTGCACCGATTCGCCGAGCGGTTCCGATTCGGCGAGTCGAAGCAAAGCCTTCGCCTGGCGATTCATATACACCACGCGCTCCTCTAAATCGACGAGCACCAAGCCTTCATTGATGCTCTGAACGACGCTTTCGAGGCGCGCGCGTTCCGCCCGCAGGCTTTCGTACAAGCGCGCATTTTCGACGGCGATCGCCGCTTGCGACGCGAAGCTCGTCAAGGCGTCGGTTTCTTCAGCGGTGAAATGATGCGTGGAGCGGTAGCCGATCATGAGGCAACCGCTAGGCGCGTCCATGATTTGGAGCGGAACGCCGAGCACCGAGCGCAAGCCCTCAGCAAATGAAATCGGGAACTCCGCCGCGGCGTTCCTTCGTTTGTGAAGATCTTCGATGACGACCGGCTTATGCGTGGACATCGCGCGTCCGGCGATTCCACCGCGCTCGGGAAAGACGACGTTCGGATAATCGGTATGGCAGCCGCTCCAGGCACGCCAGACGAAATTGGGCGATTGCTCTTGTACGAGAGCGAACCCCGCGACGTCACACTGCAGCAGATCCCGGCAGCGCTCGGCAATCAGCATGAGAAGCTGATCGATGTCCTGCACGCTGCAAATCGTTCGGTTGATCTCGAGCGTCGCTTCGGCCTGCAGCTGCAATCGGGCGCAGCGAGCCGAAAGCGAGCCGGGCGTCAGCGCTGACCGGCGGGAAAGTCGTCGGGATACCGGCCGCATCGCATTCTTCCGGGAAAGCCCTTCGCGACGCGCACAACGCGGAAAAGACGGTCGAAGGCCGCATCGGAGCAGCGTGCCAGATCGCCGGACCACGGCGGAAGTCCCACATCGTACGTCGGTTGCAGCACGTATCGTTCGAACGGTGGATCGAGTGCCTCGACTTCCAAGCCGATGCGCTCGACGTACGGGTACCCGGGCACCGCCGCGCACGCTTCCTCGAGTGTTCCTTGGTATACCGGATTGGGCCAGTCGCGCATGGGCTGAGAAGCGTTCTCGCCCTCGGACGCCTACCCTCCGCACCCTCATTTGAGAACGCGCGACGCGCAGCAGCGATCGCGAACCGGTTCCATGCACCTGAATGACGGCTAAACGCTCGCTGATCCGTTCAACGGCATGCTTCCGAGGAACCGAATATCGTTCGTAAAACTCTTCCGTAGCACCGCGCCACGGAAATTAGGGGATCTTTAGGCTTCGATCTCGCCGCTGCTTCGCAGTAAAAAGGGGGGCACAATGAAAGAAGCGTGGGCTGCAGGAACGCAACAGACCGGCGCAGGTTCCGTCGACGTTGCGCAGCCGATTGCGCACCACGGTCCGGTCATCGCATTCAAGGATGCGATGCTCGTTGCCATTGCCGCTGGACTCGGCTATGGGTTCGATGCGTACGCCGTGAACATTTTTGGTATCGTCGGTCCGTTGCTGGCAAAGGACTTCAACGTCACTGCCAAAGTGATCGGATTGATTGGTTCGATCTTCCTCGTCGGTTACACGATCGGGACGATCTTCTTCGGATGGCTCGCCGATCGCATCGGCCGCCGCCCCGCACTCGGTTTCTCGATACTTCTCTACGGAATCACCACCGCGCTGGGTGGCGTGGGAAACAACTTGGGCCTCTTCACCTTCCTGCGGTTCCTAACCGGCATCGGCGGCGCGGGCGAGCTGGCCGTCGGTGCGCCGTACACCGCCGAAATGTGGCCGAAGAACGTGCGCGCGCTTGGAACGGGCGGCGTCATGTTCTCGCTCTACTCGCTCGGCTTTATCGTCGCGGGTTTGAGCGCACTGTTCATCGTGCCGCATTACGGATGGCGGTGGGCGTTCGGCTTCGCGCTCGTTCCGGCGATCCTGGTCTTCCTCTTCCGGCAGTTCATTCTCGAATCGGAGCGCTACAAGCTCGCGCAAGCAGAGCTCGAGCGGCTCGCGCACGACGCCAAGAAAGAAGCGCGACCGAATATTTGGAAGATTCCGGGCGCAACGAAGCGCATTGTCGTCGGCTGGCTTCTTTACATCGCCAACGCCTGCGGCTATTGGGGCATCGCGGTCTTTCTGACGACGTTCATGGTCCAAAAGTTCAAGCTGACTCCGACCGATGCGATCTTCTGGGCCGTGATGTTCTACGTCGTGCAGTTCTTCTTGTCGTACGTCGGCACCGGGCTCTCGGACGCCATCGGGCGCAGGCCCGCGGGCATCCTCGGTGCGGTCATCATGATCGTCTGCACCGTGATCGCCTCGACGACCGGCTCGCTTCAAACCTTCCTCGTCTTCGGGGCGGTCATGGTCGGCATGCTGGGCTGGTTATGGGGCGTCAGCGACACGTACATGAGCGAGTTCTTCCGCACGACGCTGCGCGGCACGGGCTTCGGGATCATGGTGGGCGGCGGCCGCACGGCCTCGATCTTCGCGCCCTTCCTGGTCGGGTGGGGCATCTCGGTCGTCGGCCCGACGATCCCGTTCTTGGCGACCGCCGGCCTCTGGGTCCTCACGATCATCGGCTACCTGATCGGACCGGAAACCGCCAAACGCGAACTCGAAGAGATCCAGCTCTAAGGTCTCCCGGGGCCGCGACTTTTTCCCAGGTCGCGGCCCTAAATTTCGGCTATACTTCAGCCATGCAAAAGCTGCGGCAGCGCGCGATCGCGATCCAGTGGCCGTTCGGCTTCCTCCTGTTCATTGCCGGCTTCATCGTCTTTCTCGTCTCTCCCATACAGAACAGGACCAGCATCCTGGGCGCCGTCATCGCGACGATCGGTCTGGCTATTGGTCTCGACGCGCTCGGTCAAGAAGGCGTTTTCGGCGGACGATAGCTCCTTAACGCACGACTTCGTCGGAATCATGCGGGGTGACGTACCACGTCACCCTGCCTGTTTTCGGGTCGTACATGCGCCGGCGCTGCGTACCGATATCGCAGCCGTAGACGTGCAGGCTCACCGACGGGGCGGCACCGGGATTCTCGACGCGATGGATGTCGCGTGCCGGCGTCATGATATGCGAGGTTTGCCCCCTTTCGGTGAGGACCACGATGGTTTGCTCGAGCCGGGCTACCTCCGCGTCGCATCCGTCATCCAGACGGCGGTACCGCGTCTCCCGTTCGGAGCCGTCGATGAATCCGAGGACGCCCCACGCCAAGTGATCGTGAATCGGCGTGCCTTTGCCGGCGTCCCAGCAAAACACCACGATTGAGAGCCTGTCGGCGCGGCGATAGAGGCAATACTGTCCGTATCCCGCGGCCACGCCGGTCTTGCCCGCGGGCGGACGGCGATATTCGTCGCGCAGCCAGCGGTTATCGCCCGCAACGAATTCCCGGACGAGCGGCTCCAGGTGGCCAACGATCTGCTGCTGGTCGCGACCCGCTTGCGCGATGCGTTCGACCTCGTCGATGAACGCCGTCAGCGAACGAGATTGCGTTACCTTCATGCCGGCTCTCCTTTCAATTGCACCGAGTCCCAGGTGTGCTGCAGCAGGCAAGCGATCGTGGCCGGACCTATCCCTCCCGGCATCGGCAGAATCGCGCCCGCGACCTTCTGGACGCTGTCCATCTCGATGTCGCCCGTAACGCCGAAGGGCGTGCGATTGTAGCCGGCGTCGACGACGGTCGCACCGCGCTTGACCACGTCACCGCTCAGAAATCCCGGCTTCTCGGCGGCGGCTACGAGAATGTCGGCGGCGGCCGCCGACGCCGCGAACCGGGCATCGCTCGGTTCGACCAGGGTCACGTCGGCGGCACCGCGCGTCACGAACAAAAGGGCCAGAGCGCGCGCGATCTCGACCGACTTGCCGACGATCGCCACGCTGCGCGAGCGCACTTCGATACCGTAGAGCTCCAGAAGCTGCACGATTCCATCCGGCGTCGCCGGCGGATGGGTGGGCTTTCCGCGCACCAGCTGCCCCAGCGATCTCTTCGAAAGGCCGTCGACGTCTTTGCGCGGCGGAATGCGATCGATGATTGCAAACGCGTCGAGCTGCGAAGGAAGCGGGAGCTGCACGAAGACGCCGTGCACCTGCGGGTCACTCGCGAGCTCGTCGATTGCGCGCTCGACGTTACCTTGCGATTCGTTTGCGGAAAACTGGCGATGAAGCCATTGCATCCCCGCCTCCTCCGCCGCGCGATGCTTGCGGCGCGCGTTGGCGGCATCACGCGGATCGTCGCTGACGAGCACGGTCCCCAGACAAACGCGAGGGCTCCCTGCTGCGGCAATCTCGTCGCGCAAACGCGCGACGACGCGCCGCAGCAGCAGAGCGCCGTCCAGTCTTCGCGCGGAATTAGTTGAGACCGACGATCTCTCCGTTGTCGTCCAGCGAAATGTGGAAGGCGGCCGGATCCGAACCCAGCCCCGGCATCGTTCGCATGTCGCCGCAGATCAGATAGATGAAGCCGGCGCCGACGGACGCGCGCGCTTCGCGCACCGGTAGCGTCCATCCGGTCGGCGCGCCCTTGAGCGCCGGATCCGACGAGATCGAGAGATGCGTCTTCGCAATCACCACGGGGAAGTGGCCGTAGCCGTTCTTCTCGTAGGTTTCCAACTGCTTTGCGGCGGTCGGGCTGTACTCCACCTTGGCCGCACCGTAGATTTTCGTTGCAACGGCTTCGATCTTTTCGCGCAACGACGCCGTATCCGGATATGCAAAATGGAACGACTTCGGCTCTTCTGCCGCGGCGACGACCGCTTCGGCAAGCTCGATCGCTCCGCGCCCGCCGTCGAGGAAGTGCGTGCAGACCGCCGCACGCGCACCCATCGATGCGGCGATGTCGCGGATCGCCTGATGCTCTGAAGGATAGTCACCGGGAAACGCGTTGATCGCGACGACCGGCGAGACGCCGTGAACGCGGATGTTCTCGATCTGCTTGCGGAGGTTGGCGCCGCCTTCGTGCACTTCGTCCGGGTTTTCTTTCAGCAGCGCTTCCGGCAGGGCTTTTCCGGCGACCACCCGGTGCTTGCCGGAGTGCGCCTTGAGCGCACGCACCGTTGCGACGACGACTGCGGCATCGGGCTGCAATCCCGAGACGCGGCATTTGATGTTGAAGAATCGTTCGGCACCCATGTCGGCACCAAAACCGGCCTCCGTGATGAGGAAGTCACCGGAATGGATCCCCACCAAGTCGCCGACGACGGACGAGTTGCCGTGCGCGATGTTGCCGAAAGGGCCGGCATGGACGATCGCCGGAGTATTCTCGAGCGTTTGCATGAGATTGGGTTTGAGCGCGTCGCGCAGGATCGCCGCCATCGCGCCCGCGCCACGCAGCTCGTCTGCCGTCACGGGCTTGCCCTTGTCGGTGTACCCGATGACGATGCGCTGCAGCCGGGAGCGTAAATCCTTTAGCGACGTTGCCAGCGCCAAAATTGCCATCACTTCGGATGCCGCCGTGATGTCGAAACCGGTCTGGCGGACGACGCCGTCTTCCTTCGATCCCAAGCCGATGACGATGTTGCGCAGGGCACGGTCGTTGACGTCCAGCACGCGTCGCCACGTGATGTTCTTCGGATCGATAGCGAGCTGATTGCCTTGATGGAGATGGTTGTCGACGATCGCGGAAAGAAGATTGTGCGCGGCCGTGATGGCGTGGAAGTCGCCGGTCAAGTGGAGGTTCAGCGACTCCATCGGCACGACTTGACTGTAACCGCCGCCGGCGGCGCCGCCCTTGATGCCGAACACCGGGCCCATCGACGCCTGGCGAATCGACATCGTCGCTTTTTTGCCGATGTGATGCATCGCTTGCGCGAGGCCCACCGTCGTCGTCGTCTTTCCCTCGCCGAGCGGCGTCGGCGTGATCGCGGACATGACGACGTAGCGCGCCTTGCGCCGCTTCTTCAGCGTCTCGATCGCATCGAGATTGATCTTTGCGACGTACTTACCGTACGGCTCCAGCAGATCGGCCGGGATACCCATCCCTTCCGCGACCTCGGCGATTGGTTTCATCGAGGCTCCGCGGGCGATCTCCAAGTCCGATTTCATCTTAACGGCCATTCAGGCAACTTCCCCCCTTGTGGTGCGCGGTAGAGAGAGCTTCATGCGTGCGCATTGGAGCGTGTTGTGCAACAAGAACGCGACGGTCATCGGGCCGACGCCGCCGGGCACCGGCGTGATGGCACCGGCGACCCGTGATGCGGAAGCAAAATCGACGTCCCCAACGATTTTGCTTTGACCTGTCTCGTCTCGGATGCGATTGATGCCAACATCGATGACGGTGGCACCAGGCTTGATCCATTCCGCCGTCACAAGCTCGGCCCTGCCGATGGCCGCAACGAGGATATCCCCGCGACGCGCAACTTCTTCGATATTGCGCGTCTGGGAGTGAGCCACGGTGGTCGTGCAATTTTCGAGGAGGAACAGCTGCGCCGCCGGCCGTCCGACGATTGTCGAACGGCCCAATACGACGACTTCCAAGCCCCGCAGCGACGGCTGCACGGTCTTTGCCAGCCGGACGCAACCGGTCGGCGTGCACGGCACCAAATTAGGCTTGCCGATTGCGAGCAAGCCGGCATTGTTGGGATGGAATCCATCGACGTCCTTGGCGGGATCGATCGCCTCCACGACGCGATCCACCTTGATGTGTGAGGGCAACGGCAACTGAATGAGGATGCCGTGAATGTCGTCGCGGGCGTTCAGCTCGTCCAGCAGCACCAGTAAGTCGCGCTCGCTCGTGCTCGCCGGAAGCTCGTAGCCAAAGGATTTGATGCCGACGTCGGCGGCCCGCCGCGTCTTCGTTTTCACGTAGACGCGGCTGGCGGAGTTATCGCCGACGAGTACGACCGCAAGGCCCGGCACGATGCCGCGATCGCGCTGCAGCTGTGTGACGCCCTCGAGTACCTCTGCGCGAACCTTTGCCGCTTCCGCGCGGCCGTCGATGATTCGAGCGGTTTGGCTCACGAAGCGCCGACGGGTTGCTTGGATTTCTCCTTCCAACCAATGAGCTGCCGCAGCTTCTCCAGCTCGTCCGGCTTCATGAACACGCTGTGCTCTGGACCCGGATACGCGCGCGACTCGACGTCGGCTTTGTAGTCCCTATACACCTTCTCCATGACCGGCATCAGCTCGACATAGACTTTCGAATGGCGTGGAACGTGCCTGTCGTATAGCTTGAAGAGATCGCACGTGATGATGTGCACGCCGTCCGCCTTGTTGCCGGCGCCCAAGCTGATGACGGGAACGGGCAGCGTCTCGGCAAGGTACTCGGCGACCTCCGATGTCGTGACCTCGCAGAGAATCGAGAAACAGCCGGCTTCGACGAATGCCCAGGCATCTTCAATCAATTCCTTGGCACGGTCGGCGGTCTTCCCCTGAGCGCTGAAGCCTCCGAGCTGAGCTTCACGCATCGGCGTAATGCCGATGTGCCCTTGCACGGGAATGCCGGCCTTTACGATCGCGGCGATGTTTTTCGCGTGGTGCTTGTTCCCTTCGCACTTCATCACTTCGGCTCCGCCTTCGGAGACGTAGCGTGCGGCATTGCGTACGGCCTGCTCTTCGGAAAGGTGAAAGGACATGTAGGGCATGTCGACCATGCGCAGGCCGTACTTCGAGCCGCGCTTCACGGCCTGCGACATGAAGAGCACTTCCTCGAACGTCACGGTGAGCGTCGATTCATGACCGAAGAGCGCCATGCCGCCAGAATCGCTCACGCACAAGATATCGATGCCGACGCGATCCGCAAGAATGGCGCTTGGATAATCGTAAATCGCCATCTGCGTTATGGGCGTCCCCTTTTTCTTTTTCTCCATCAGCGAGGGGATCGTTACTTTCTTGCGCTTGACCTCCGGCTGATTGCTCGAGTTGCCCGAATTGTCCGACATTTTCCGCTCTCCGTTTCTGCCAGCGCTGCCTAAACTGTATCCTCATTCGTCGGCCGGAAACCCGCCGTTTCCCTGCCCGCGCGCGCGGCCTAAAGAGAGGCCAAAAATTCCTCATCCCACTAGCGCTGAGCGCTCGAATGGACGTTCACGAGCCACCAATCGCGCAAGATTCCAACGACATACGTCGAGCCGGTGACCAGCACGACGTCGGCGGCGGCGGCGTTGCGGCGCGCAATCGAAAATGCTTCGACCGGATCGCTCACCGCGCGGCCGGATGCGCCGAAATCTTCCAGAATGCTGGCGAGACGCGCGGGTTTGATTGCCGCGCGCCCGGTCGCGTCGAACGACGTAAAGATGAAGTTTGCCGGTAAGCGCGCCAGATCGCTCAGGATGCCTTTGGCATCTTCGTTTTCGCCGACCGCGACGACCGCCGTGAAGCGCTTGCCCGGAAACGCCTGCAGCAGCGCGCCGGCAAGGTTGCGCGCCTTGTCGGGATCGTGCGCGATGTCGAAGACCACGGACGGATGCGAGGGAAAGAACTCCATTCGGCCGGGGATGACGAGCCGCGACATCGCAGCCTCGATCTGCTCGCGGGAGGGCCGCAGCGCGGCGTCGAGCTGCTCGAGCGCCAACACCGCAGTCGCGGCATTGCGCTGCTGAAACGCGCCCAGCACCGGCAAGGAAATAGCGTACCGGTCGGCCGGCGTCGTCAGCGTGAAGCTCTGCCCGTAGCGCTCGCCGCTGCGCCCTTCGATCTGCACCAAGTCGCGCACGGAAAGAAACCGCGCGCCGACCTGTTCGCACGTGCGCTCGATCTGCGCGCGTGCGTCGACAACGTCCGAAACCAGAGGAACGCCGCGTTTGGCGATTCCGGCTTTGTCGAGCGCGATGTCTTCTAGGACATTTCCGGGCACCGCGGTGCGATCGAGACCGATGTTCGTGATCACGCAGACCTCGGGGCGCAGCACGTTCGTACCGTCCAGCGTCCCGCCCAATCCCACCTCGAAGACCGACGTCGACCTGCGCCTCGGCGAAATACAGGAACGAGAGCACCAGCAGGGTTTCGTAATAGGTCGCCCTCCCGTACTCGGCGGCGACGCGATCGATGGCCGGACGAATTTCCTCTAAGAGCGCCGC
>Ga0209061_1003583_pt1 | contig 16520 bp, 17 predicted proteins | sample Coa_R1_10_FD_187157 | JGI IMG/M metagenome (GOLD analysis project Ga0209061, IMG submission 187157) | Surface soil microbial communities from Centralia Pennsylvania, which are recovering from an underground coalmine fire - Coalmine... | ecosystem: Environmental > Terrestrial > Soil >...
ACGAATGAAAACCAAGGATCGGGTCGACCTCTTTCTTGTAGATCTTGTCGGGCTTGGTCCTCGCGAGCTCCTCCAGATCAACCCCTCCCTCTGCGCTTGCAATCAGAGTCACCTTTCGTCTGGCTCTGTCGATTGTGAATCCGAGATAGAGCTCCTTCACTGCTCTCTCTGCCTCGACGACTAGGACAGAGTTGACCTGGATGCCCTTGATCTTCGCACCTAGCAGCGCCCTTGTAACGTCGTAGGCCTCATTTGGATTTTGGGCTGGTCGAATCCCTCCCGCCTTTCCCCTACCCGCGACGAGGATCTGAGATTTTACCACCACCGGCTTGCCGATCTTCTCAGCGGTCACCTTCGCCTCCTCCGCAGTTCGGCACAAGGCTCCCTTCGGGACGGGGATGGCCAGCCGTTCAAAAAGCTCCCTTGCTTGGTACTCGTGAATCTTCAAATTGTAATGTATCACACGCTCGGTTCTTTTGATTACACTGCTGAAGCGTCCTGTTTGGTTGAAGCTATTTCCTCGAGGTGCTAATAAAAAGTTAAATGGTGAGCTTTGAAAGATAACAACTCCTCTCCCTCCAGCACTTGAGGGATGGGCAATCCGGGCCGCGATCGTAGAGTTGGGATTGCCGCAGGACAAGCAATAATTGAAAAAGAGAGAGTAAAAAGAGAGCCATGCCGATTACCGACGCAACAAAGAAACAGATAGCTCAGAAGCGAAGACTATTTTTCAAGATCTGCCTAGTGTGCGGAAGCAAGAATGCCATTTCTGCAACGCGATGTAGAAAATGTCACTCAGAAGCGCTGCGTCTGAAAAATAGAGCGCTCGGTGTGAAAAAGTAGAACCAGCAGCCTATTTCATCCGCTGGGAGGACTCTGCCAATCGGCCGAGTCCTTTACTTGCGGCCAGTTGGCGTCATCATACTTCTTCGTCGCTGAATCAAAGCAAAGCACTGCAAATCGCACCATGCTATCATTGTCCATGGCTGATTGTCCTTGCTTCGAGATGATCTTGGAATCTACAAATACCCCTGAATTGGATTAAGGAGAAATCCGTTTTTGCGAATGGGCGTGTGGTCCAGCTGGTCTAAGACACCGCTCTCACACAGCGGGAATCGGCGGTTCGAATCCGCCCACGCCCACACCAAGAACAGGAACCCGAAATGATTTAGACTACGTGCACGACTTTCACTTCGCTGGAAAGAGAATTTGGAACCTGAAGAATCTCTCCTTGAAAAATACAGGAAGGAGAGCAAGGTTCCAGGTTTACTCACCCCAAACTATGATGGCTTTGGGATTTCGAATCTTCCAGATACGTTCGCAAAGATCCTGGGTTGCAGCGGAGACAGACCCCTAGACATAGATTATGTATACAGCGCTGCAGATTCTTCGGAGAGCCTAATTTTCTTGCTTCTCGATGGCTTTGGTTACAACCTGATCAAATCGGCTCTGGCGAAATCGTCTCTTCCCTCCTTTGAACGAGTAACCAAGGACGCGTTCTTTGTACCGATTACTTCGGTGTTTCCATCCACCACTTCTGCGGCGACCACGACCCTTCATACCGGATTGACTCCGCAGGAGCATGGAATCGTAGGGTACACCATGTATCTCGCGGAAATCGGGGCGATTGCCCAGATGCTCAGATTCACTCCGATCCTCGGAAGAGAATCGTTGTTCGACCTGGGTTTTAATCCCGAGACATTCATAGGAAGTGAGACCATTCATGAAAGATTTCAGCGATCCGGAATCAACTCGTCGCTCTACATCAGTAGTTACATCGTGGATAGCGGTCTTTCGAGAATTTCCAACAGGGGGGCTGAACTCTATCCACACCTGACCGCGTCTGACATGTTCGTGCAATTGAGGAGGAATCTCGAAAGAGGTATCCGAGGTTTCCATTTCGCCTACTTTGCTTCGCCGGATACGATCGCTCATGCAAAGGGGCCCGACACCGAGGAATACGCGAGCGAGGTTGATGCCATCTTTTACTCACTGGAGAGGGAGTTGCTCTCAAAGCTCGGCGGAACAATTGGAAAAAGGACAAGCATAATCATCTCCGCAGATCACGGATTGGTAAATATCAATCCAGACATGATAGTGGACTATTCCGAGCACGCAGAGTTGCGCAAGATGTTGAAAGTTCCGCCGACGGGTGATTCACGAGCCGTATACCTTCACACGAAGGAAGGGCAGGCACAGAATGTCAAAGAGTATTTTGAAACTCGTCTGTCAGGTACGTTTCACGTGTCCGATTCAAATTACATGTTGAACGCCGGGTTCTTTGGGCGCGGTCGCGTGAAAAAAGAGCTCTCGGATAGAATCGGGGATCTAACGGCTATCCCCAAAAGCGAGTCGATAGCCGTTGATAACTCGGATCTAAATGGTCGTGTTGAGCCTTATCCCGGGAGGCACGGTGGTTTGTCTGAGAATGAGATGCTCGTGCCGCTCATCGTTCGAAAGCTAGCCTAACCACGACTGGCCGGCGAGTATTTTGTCTCTATAACCGTTTTTAGTACAGAATTATATTCTAACTGTGTGCCGCTTCGCACTCAGAGCTATAAAGAACTAGCATCTGGCTGTTGTTTGTAGCAAAATAATCTAGGGATAATAACCACATGGCAAAGCAAAAGAAAGGTTTCGCGGCAATGGATCCTGAAAAGCAAAAGCAAATCGCAAGCAAGGGTGGAAAGTCACTCTCGCTTGAAGTGCGAAGAGAGATAGGAAGAAAGGGCGGGCTAGCACGCGCTGAAAAGCTGAGAAAGAGTTCCGCTGCAATTCTACTCGAACCAAAAACGCAGCAACCGGATGAACTGGTGATGGTGAATCAAAGCGCAGAGCCAATTCCGGTATTCGTGCAGAAGGAAAAGTCTGGGATAGAGTCCCTTAGAGTAGAGGAAAGTTCGACAGTGGTCGCATAACGCAGCTAGCAAAAAATTCGTACAGCGGCGCGGCGGAAAGGGGATCTGGTAGAGAGCTCCCTCCACATAATACAGGGAGATCTTGAAATCTCTCGTTTATGGCTATTGCGTAGAGAGCTCTTTAGCTTTGGTGGTAGCATCCTTGTTCGCTTTGAAGGACAGGCCGCAACCACAGGATGAAGCAGCGTTGGGGTTGTCGATTTGAAATCCCGACGTTTGCAAATTCTCTACGTAATCGATCTTTGAGCCTCTGAGGTATATCAAACTCAACTTGTCCACGAGAACTTTGATCCCCTTCGTCTTTACAACCGCATCGTCGTTTGAGATTGCGTCATCGATGGTCATCCCGTAAGACATGCCCGCGCATCCGCCCCCTGAAATGTAAACTCGCAAGCCCGCTTCCGGCTTGCCCTCCTTCTGAAGCAGATACTTTATCCTATCAACCGCGGCATCCGTCAAGATCAACTGCTCAGAAAGGCCGGAGATTGTAGACGACATCGGGGATCCCTCGAGCTCCTATTTACAATAGGAATGATGTTCCTCAGGATATATCCCTTTTGGGTCTCGCCACACGTGTACTTACGCTGTCAGCGAGCTGCCGCCTGTTGTTGCTGGGGGGCCTGGAAGAACGCCTTCTCTTCTCTGATCCCGTCCCTGGTGGCGAAGAGCAGATCGACCCCATCCCCGCTTGAAACGTCCCTCTTGATCGCCGCTCTAATCGCTTTGACCGCAAGATCCGACGCCTTTTTCTCGTCCATGTTTTCAGCGTAACCGCTTTCGACCACACCAATAGCAATCTCCGCTCCGGAGCCCACGGCTGCATACTCATCGGGGATGACCGAACCCAAGGGGTCGAGAATGTAAATTGACGGCTTTGCATCGACGCCTCCTATCATGACCTGTGTGATCATTGGGGCGTACCTTCTCTCAAACATTATCACCGACAGCAGCTTGGCAACAGAGTTCGCAGCAAGCGGTCTGCGAATCTCCAGTTCTCGAATCTTTACATACGAGTGAAGCTCCTTGATGAGAATCTGCATGTCGCCGATCATCCCGGCGCAGGCCGCCCCGATGGTATCGGTTACCTTGAACGTCTTTTTGGCCGTCTTACTAACTATGAACCCGCCCAGGGTAACGCGCCGCTCAGCACCGAGTACGAGACCGTCCTTGTAAGTGAGTCCCACGACGGTTGCTCCCGGAATATATGCTTCATTGAAAGCCATGAATCGAGCACAACTATTGATTGAAAGAACTTTTTTGTGAATTACCTAATTAGACTTTTCGGATGTCCGAGCGGCTCCCTCCAACTTTGATTTTGAAACACTCATCTTTGGATTTGATTGCTCGATTACTGATTTGGAACTTTACATCTTTCACAATTGCCTCGCAAACTTTCATATTCGTCATCAAATGACCCGACAATTCCGAAGTCGTAAATTCGCTTTCACCGGGAAGACACGGAAGCAAAGTTGACAGCATGTCTGCCAGATGCAAATCTACTGTTGGCTTGCATCTGGATTCATTGATGAATGCTCGAGCGGCCTCATCGCCGACCATCTCTGCTCTCTTTCCTCGCTCTCCGAGTGAACTAAATCCCATGAAACTTCCAGAAGAGTTCGAGTAGACCAAAATCGAGGAGCCCGGCGACAGGGACTCCCCCAGAGAATCAAGTTCGGGCGTACTTATTTTCCCAGAATATCCGAGTTTCATCAAGGATGTGGCCGCGGATTCCGCCTGTCTCCTTGCGACGTGTTCTGGTAGTGATCTTGATGCACTGATTATCTTCACTTCTTGCGTTTGTCCCGGCTCTAAGATGATGCCGCCTTCCAGTTTCTTTGCCAATTTACACACAACTTTGATCCGGCCTCCCCCCTTTGGATAGTAGCCTCTCCTCTTGAGATCGATTGTCAATTCGGCACCGATCATTCTGTAAATTGGCGCTACGATGTGCATGAGGTAATCAATCGTCGGCGAGTTGGGAACCTCGGTACCGCCGGCTATTTCGATTCTCAAATCGACCGACCTGAATATCGAAATCGGGATCAAGGTCTGCGCTATCAGCGTGATGCTTCCCGCGGTTCCTGTATCTATGACTCTATCAAACTCTGAGGGCATCTCTCCAGGAGAAAATTCAAGGAAAGTGGATCCCACCCGTGCACCCCTGAGTTCCGCGTTGCACATTTCACCAGCTGAAAGAATCGCCTGGAGGTGCTGAGGCCGGATCCCTGGTTCGCTTCTCTTGGCTCTTATGTTCGTGATCCTTACGGGTTTCCCAAAGATGGCCGAGAGTGTGACGGAGGTTCTTAAGATCTGTCCTCCGCCCTCGCCGATGGCTCCGTCCACATTCACGAAATCCATTCGAAGCTTTTTCTCACCTAACTCAGGGAGACCTTCGTCATCGGGCGTCCTGACACTTTTTAATATTGGCGAATGTCGAAGCGATGATTGCGCTGATCCCGATGAACTCAAAGAAGAAGCCCGTTGGTCTCTTTATTGGGCGATTCCAGCCCTTCCACCTTGGACACCTCACTACCGTAAAGTATGCGCTTGACCACGTTGATCTGCTGTACATAATCGTTGGAAGTTCCCAAAAGTCACACGAGTCGCGGAATCCATTCACCGCGGGCGAGCGAATAATTATGATTCGAAATGCACTAATCAGCGAAGGCGTTGATCCCTCAAGATACCTCATCATTCCCATCCCCGATGCAGTCGGGCACTCGGTGTGGACCGCGTTCATCGACCAGGTCGTCCCTCACTATGATGTCGTCTTCTCAAATGATCGATTGACCTTGCAACTGTTTCGCGAGAAGGGCGTTGAGTCCGTGGAGGCGCCGCTGTACGAGCGCTCCCAGTTTTCGGCAACGGAAGTGAGGCGTCGGATAATGTTGGGCGAGGACTGGAAATCGCTCGTTCCAAAAGCCGTGGTGAAGCTCGTGGAAGAGATCCAGTCCAAGGGGAGATTCAATGGTCTCGAATGAATGGCCTGATCTCGCAAACAGTTATCTCATAGTGCCCTCCATATACAAATCGTAACTTCCGGGCAAGCCGTTCCATTGAAACTAGCAGAGTGCGTCGCGCTAAAGAACGTGGTCTTTCAGCTCGATGAGCGTGTTCGTTATTTCGGCGTCCTCGATAATCGTCAGGGGATGATGATGAGCGAGCTTCGAACGCCGGCCGGGGAGAGTCACCCGGGGGAAGCACAACTCGTACGGGATCTAACATTCTTCAAGGGCGCGATGGCCTCGTGGTCGATTTACTTCGGAAGAGTGCGTTACTCACTTGTTTCTCACGACTCATTCAAGATCATCATGATTCCGGTGGAATCGGGACTGCTCATAATTACGGCGGAAGCCTCCCTGCCGCTCTCCTACGTTGAAGAAATTTCAACAAGGATACATGAACAACTCGGCATCTTGGGCAAAGTTTAGAAGCCGTCCAGAAGAACATCGTGTCCTGTCCTCCCCACGATTTTTCCGTTCAATATATGTGGTCTTTTGAAAAATGAGAAAACTCGTAATGATTCCAGGCCCCACCAACGTCCCCGACAGTGTAATGAACGCGATGATCGCTCCGACGATAAATCATAGGAGCGAAGAGTTCCACGATCTGTATCGAAGGGTGCAGAGCAGGTCGCAGGAGGTCTTCAGGACAAAGAACGAGATCGTCGTTCTGTCCGGTTCCGGAACGGCGGGGGTTGACGCCGCGGTTGGTTCCGTTCTCAAGCCCGGCGACGTCGCCGTGGTTCCATCTTTCGGCGAATTCTCATCGAGGCTCGGAGAGTCAGCATCGTACACGGGGGCAACGGTGATTGCCCCCCAATCTCCGCTCGGTACCGCACCATCGCTCGAGCAGGTAGACATCGCGATGCGAGACGCTGGAAGAGTAAAGGCGCTCTGCGTCGTTTTCAATGAGACGTCCACCGGGGTTACCTGGCGCAAACTGAAGGACCTCAAGGAGATCGCATCAAAGTACGGCGCGCTTCTCGTGGTGGATGCCATAAGCGTACTTGGCGGCGAATCGCTCCCAGTCGACGAGCTCGGAATCGATATCTGCATCGCTGGGAGTCAGAAATGCCTCGCCGCCCCTCCCGGGCTGGTGATCCTTTCGTTCAGCGAATCCGCGAAAGATGCGATGCAAGGAGTGAAGCCAAGGACGCAGTACTTCGATATTCCAAAGTACTTCAAGTTCGCGGAGCACGCGGAGACTCCGCAGACTCCGGCACTCCCGCTGATGTTCGCCCTCGACGAAGCGCTCAGGTTGGTAATCGAGGAGGGCCTCGAGCATAGAATCAAGAGGCACACCATCTGCGCGGAGGCGTTCTACGACGGGTTCGAGGCTATCGGACTCAAAGCTTACGTTTCCTCGGTTGAGTTTAGGTCTCACACCGTAATCGGAATAGTGTATCCGCCAGGGATTGATGACAAGAAGTTTAGGACGACTCTGGATGAGCGCTTCGATGTTTTGGTGGCTGGAGGATTCGGGAAACTGAAAGGTTCGATGTTCAGGGTGGGATCCATGGGAATGATCAGTCCCTCGCTTGTCACGCTCACCCTTTCTGGGATCGCTCAATCGCTCAAACTTTCAGGCTATGATTGCGATGCATCCAAAGCGCTCGACGCCGCTTGGAAGAAGCTCGGCCATCTGGATTAACCAGAAAGATTTTAACACGATAATCGCTGGTGTATTTTTTACAATGACACTTGAAACTGGAACGCTAATCCTCGCGGATTACACCGCCAAGATCAAAGACACTGGTGCGATCATTGACACAACTCGCAAGGAGGATGCCGAGAAGGCTGGGAACGCAGACCCGACGAGGGTTTATGAACCCAGGTTGATCGCAGTCGGCGAGGGTTGGATGCTCAAGGGAGTCGACGAAGCGCTCAAGAACGCGGAACCCGGCCAGACGCTCGACATAGAGCTCACCCCGGACAAGGCGTTCGGTTCGAGAGATGCTACCATGGTCTCAAAGATTCCCGTGAAAAAGTTCGGCGACAAGGCCTCCGAGCTGAGCGTCGGCGCCGAGGTCGAAGTTGACAACAGGGTGGGAATTGTGAGGTCTCTCGAATCCGGTCGAGCCATAATCGACTTTAATCACAGATACGCTGGAAAGACTTTGGAGTACAACATAAACATCAAGGAAAAATTGGAATCAAAGGATTCAATCGTTCAGGCGCTGATCAGGAGACGGCTCCCGATCGAGAAGGAGAAGCTCAAATTTGAATTGGAGCAGGATGGCGAAGTGGTCAAAATCACGATTCCTTCCGACTACTTTCTGGTTGAGGGTCTGCAAATAATAAAACGCGGCATTAGTACGGACCTCTTCAAGTACGCCAAGGCGCAAAAGGTGGAGTTCCTGGAGGACTATGAGAATCCTTCCACAAAGAAACCGGAGGGACAGGCGGAAACTCCAAAAGAGCAACAGGAAGCTCAAAGCTCCGAAGCACCAACTAATGCACCGGAACAGACCCCGGTGGCATCGGAGACCCCCAAGCCCGCTTAGGTCTTTGGCTATCCTCAGCAGATCACGCCGACATCTCTTGCCAGTCTTTCGGCCGTCACATCCGTCAGCTTTACCTCATCAAGAATCGTAAATCTCTCCTTCCTTATCGTCCCCGCTAGAATTAGGGCTCGGATGATCTCATCATTCGAAGCTCCGATCTCCCTTGCGGTGACGGGCGCGCCTATTCTTTTGAGATTCTCCCTTATCATCTCGGAATCGAGCCCGTGGAGCTCAGACATCATTATGGTTCCGATCCCGCACTTTTCCCCGTGCAGTCCCCTTCCCGGTGCCACCACGTCCATCGCGTGGCTGAAAAGATGCTCCGACCCGCTGCACGGTCTGCTGCTCCCCGCGATTCCTGCTGCTACGCCAGAACTTATGAGCGCTTCAACAACCACTCTGACGCTGTCAAGGTTCTTTCTTGAAATCAGGCGAGAGTTGTTCAGGATAAGATCTGCGGAGAGTAGAGCTAGGCTCGCCGAGTATGTCCCGTAGTACTCACCTGTAACTTTGTGTGAAAGCTCCCAGTCCTTCACGGCAGTTTTCTTCGAGATCAGATCTCCGCAACCGCTTATCATGAGGTGAAAAGGAGCGCGCGAGATTATGTCAACGTCGGCGATGATCGCTATTGGGGGTTTTGCCACGAGAGAGTATGGTCTGTTCAGACCCTTGACTGAACCGAAGGGGCTGGAGATCCCGTCATGGGATGCGCTGGTGGGTACGCTCACGAACGGAATCTTGCAGTTAAATGAAGCGAGCTTTGCAACGTCGATCGACTTGCCCCCGCCGATTCCGATCAAGAAATCGGCGTGACTCTCCATAGCGATCTTCGTCACTCTTTCCACTTCTTGGAATGTGGACGCATCCACGTCACCCCATTTTGCTTCAAAACCCGACGCGTTGAGGTCGGAAACGAGCTTCGCTCCTGCTATCTCCCTTACGACCGGCCCAGAAAGGACGATGGTCTTTCTTCCCAGCTCAAGCTCGCCAAGCATGCCCCCGATATCCGAAAGTATGCTAGAACCTACTATGACTCGTCTGGGAAGCTCCATGATGTGGGCTGGCAAATTGAATTTGTCTCACTCGGTGCTCTAGAAGCAAGGCTCCGTCTTCTTCTTGTTCTTCTTTCTCTCTCTTTTTCCCTACTTTGAGAATGAACCGTAACTGAAAACAATCAAGTAAATCTGCTCTGCTTTTGATCGCATTCAGGTTCATCGGAACTTATTTAAAGGACATTCCTCCAGTCTGTGAATGAACGGCTTTACTTTGCGACGCCAAGACCGGGCGGTATCGTCTGGTTTTTGGGGAACAAATGTCTGGAATCCTTCGGGCCGTGGAGTTGTCAATTAGTTGTCACGAAGTTTCAATTGGGAAGATAAAGAAAGCAGAGAGAATCTCAGAAGAGAGTCTCCCTACGAGAAAATCGCAGAAGCACGCGACAGGGTGGATGCTCTAAAATACCACGGCACTACGACCGTGGCGATGGCTTGCCCCGATGGCGTGGTACTAGGAACTGATACGAGGGTCACAGCCGGATACCTGTACATCGCCCACAGGCAAGGCAAGAAAGTTCACAAGATTGACAGCCACGTCGGAGTGACCATCGCGGGGACGGTAGCCGAAGCGCAAAACGTCATTGATACGCTAAGATACTACGCAAACCTTTACAGGATCGAGCACCAAAAGCCGATTCCCGTGATCTCGCTTGCGAGGATATCCGCAAACATCTTCTTTGCCCAAAGATACTATCCCTTGACAGCGGACTTTTTGATCGGGGGTTACGACCAGCAGGACGGAAACGTGCTCTACAGCGTAGACTTTTTCGGAGCGCTGACCAAGGAGGACATGGTCTCCACTGGAAGCGGATCTCCGGTTGCATACGGGATCCTCGAGGACGAGTTCAAGAAGGGGATGAACGTGGCTCAAGCTGTCCCCATCGCAATAAAGGCCGTCAACGCGGCGATCAAAAGAAATGCTGGAACCGGTGATGGGTTTGACATTGCTGTCATCGACAAGGCGAAGGGCTACACGGAGCTCAGCCGCGAAGAAAAGAACCAGCAACTTTTGACTATCACGAGCAGTAGTAGAAGTTAGTGTTGACCGAACGAGCAAGCGCACAAAGCGTAACAAGTACCATCCTCAACCACATTCCAGCTGAAGCTGAGATCACGAGGGTCGAGTATGAAGGGCCGAGAATCGCCCTTTACTCCAAGAATCCCAAGTTTCTCCAGCAGAACAGCTACATCGTCTCAGACGTAGTGAACATGGTAAAGAGGCGAGTGGTGGTACGCACAGACAAGTCCATCCGAAAGGAGGAGCAGGAAGCCCAGGATATCATCATGGCGAGCGCGCCACCCGAGGCAGGATTGAAATCGATCTTCTTTGACGCCGCCCTGGGCGAGGCCATCATAGAGGCACACAAGCCCTTACAGCTTACGCCAGAAAAGGGATTCAACCCCATCGAGATCACTGACAAGACCGGGTGGAAGTTGAGGATACGAAAGCTTCCCCACATCCCCTGCCAGAGTATACAGAACATCAACCTGACCCTCTCCCAGAGCGCGAAGGAGCGAGTCCAGTTCTTCAAGGACGTGGGCGAGAACATATTCCGGCCACGTCTGAGCGCCGAGTCCGAGGTCAGCATCATGACCCTTGGGGCGTTTGAGGAAGTCGGGAGATCGTCGATCATAGTCAGCACCTCCGAGAGCAAACTCCTCCTCGACTGCGGGATCCACCCGGGAGCGAAGAACGCCTGGGAGGCCTACCCGCGACTCGACTGGGCGGACATCGAGCTCGACGAAATCGACGCGGTGATAATTTCTCACGCGCATCTTGATCACTCTGGATTTCTGCCGGCGCTCTACAAATACGGATACGACGGTCCGGTGTACTGCACCGAGCCCACGCTGCCGCTCATGACACTCCTTCAGAGCGACATGATCAAGCTCGGGCAGATGGAGGGGAAGCGATTGGTTTACGACATGCGCGATGTGAGAGAGGTGATCAAGCACGCGATAACCGTGCCCTACGGGCTCGTAACGGACGTCGCCCCCGATGTAAAGCTCGTGTTCAACAACGCGGGCCACATCCTCGGGTCGGCAACCGTACACCTTCACGTTGGAGAGGGAGCGCACAACATAGTCTATACGGGCGACTACAAGTACGGCAAATCTCTCCTCCTAGAGCCCGCCTTTTGGAACTATCCGAGGGTGGAGACTCTGATCACAGAGTGCACCTACGGGACGAAGGAGGACATCATGCCCGCGAGGGATGACGTGGAGCGTAACTTTGTGAACCTCGTGAATGAGACGCTGAGGAAGGGGGGGAAGGTCCTGATCCCGATCCCCGCTGTGGGGAGAGCTCAAGAGATAATCCTTGTAATAGACCAATACATGCGTTCGAAGAAGCTCATCGAAGCACCCGTGTTCATAGAGGGCATGATCTCGGAAGCGACCGCGATTCACATCGCGTACCCGGAGTACCTTTCACGCGAGCTAAAGTACAAGATTCTTGAAGAGGACTCAAATCCCTTCAACTCGGAGTACTTCACCGTCATAGAACACCACAGCAATAGGGAGGAGGCCCTCCGCGAGGGACCAGCTATAATAATGGCGACGTCCGGAATGCTCGAGGGCGGACCGGTCATCGAATACTTTTCGCAACTTGCAAGTTCCGACAAGAATAGAGTTCTGTTCGTCTCCTACCAGGTTCAGGGGACATTAGGGCGCAGGGTTCTCGACGGTTCAAGTCAGGTCAGTCTTTTGGGCGAGGGAGGAAAGATCAAGGTCATCGACGTAAACTGCGAGGTAAACAGGCTCGAGGGATTCTCAGGTCACAGCGATTACAACCAGATAGTGCGATTCGTCCAAAAACTCAGGCCGAAGCTCCAGCAGGTCTACGTCAACCACGGCGAAAAGCGGAAATGTGAATCCCTTTCCTACAACCTTTCGAGGATGTTCAAGTTGCCGGTTCTTCATCCGAGCGTTGAAGAAGCAATCAAGATTCGCTAGTCTGAGCTTCTTGACTTCTCTCTCCACGCCAGATCTTTACACCTGGCGGAGTGATAACTATCCTCTCCTCTCCCAACCGGGCTATATCACCGCCGAATGAAAGGGTAAAATCTGTGAGCTGCTCGATCGTATTTTTCAGCTCATCAATGCTTGACCTCGCGAGCGGGGTGATCTTGAGGATTACAATCGTCCTGTTCTTCACATCTTCCTTGATCTGCTGAACCTCTTGGGGGCTCTTCAACGGGAAGGCCTTGAGCAATATCGCCGGGGACTCTTCGGTGGCGGTTCTGCTTGCGCTCAAGGTGACGATTTTACCTCCCAATCGGGATTATTTGAAAACACGGCTTTTTATCTTGCTTCTAGTGAATAACCTGGATCTCGCACGAGCTCGCTTAAAAACAACGCCATTAACTAACTTGCCTGTCCCGGGCCGTCGATCTCCTTGAGCGAATCCCAGAGCCTGTCCCCCACGTAATGGACGTTTTCTACGACCGGTCCCTTTGAGGCAGATTCCAATTCTTTCCTTGAGAGGAGCGCTCGGCCAACCGCGATCGCCTTGCCGTACTTCTGCTCACGAACCACCAATAGACCTCCCTTGGCAAAATCATCACCCTCAAGTTTCGTTATCCCGGGCCGCATGATGTTTGCTCCATTGCAGACGAACTTTACAGCTCCGCTGTCGACCGTCACGACGGGCAATTTCGGTAGGATTCTCTCATCCTTGAGGAGTGGGAAGATGAGCTCCTCTCCGGACGGGAGTCTCCTTTGTCCCACGTAGAGCCTCTCCTCCCTGTCAAAGATTATGGAAGAATCGCCATCAGATTCCGGTTCTGCTATCTTGAGATCCTTCGGTTTCGCTGAGGTAAAGCCCGTGATTTTGTGGACTATCTCGTCTCGTGCCGATTTGGAAAGGTTATAGATGCGCAATTGTGCCTTGATCGGGTCTACTGGGTGCCTCTCTTTTACTCTTTGAGGCGATCAGCCTCTAATGCAAATAATCTTAATAAGAGTTCGCGACAAGCAATAGTTCCACATCGGTCCGGTCGATCCTCGCACAATGTCCCAAGATATGGCTGTCAGAGTACTTGACGAGAGCGTCGGGAAGATAGTCCTGATAAAGCTCAAAGGGGGCAAGGTGATCAGGGGTAACCTGCAAGGTTTCGACCAGCACATGAACCTCCTCTTGGATTCCTCAGAGGAGATTGTAGAGGAAGGCAAGACGAGCCCGCTCGGGACGATAATCGTGCGCGGGGACAACGTGGTGATAATCTCGCCCCCTCCTGGATCGTGAGATAGTAGAATAATTCCGAAGTGTGTGACATAGAGATATGAGAGGAACTTCATCAATGGGAAAGATGGGTCGGAAAAAGACCCACATAAGGTGTAGGAGATGCGGCCATCACTCTTTTCACGTGAGGAAGAAGAGATGTTCGCAGTGCGGGTTTGGGGATTCGGCGACGATGCGCAGATACTCGTGGATGACGCGTTTTCGCGGCTAGCGGATGTGCTTCAGAATTCGCTTCTCCGCTCCTTTTGCCCTCTTCGATGAGAAATACCAATAGTTAGGATCGAAAGAAAAGAAGGAAAAAAGAGAGAGAAGAGAAGCGCTTCCCATTTGTCTTTTAACGAGATCGTCCTAGCTTTGGGTGGAGTTGCCATCGGGCTTGGATCAGGGTCAATCGTTTCTTATCTCTACGTGAGCCGCTCGAACGGCAAGAAAAAGATTGGTGCTTCCCCGCCGGAGGGACAATTGCAATCGCTAAAATCTGGAGAGTCCAGTGAAGATGAGGCTGGCGCTTCCAGTTCTGAACCAAAGATGGATTCTCATCAAGGCGTTGCCCTGATCCCCCAGCGCGAGGCGAGGGTCATACCGGTCGCGATCTTGGAGAAGAGCAAGCGCGAATTACGAACGTTGCTTCTTGAAAAGGAACTGGTCTCCGCGGCCCTCACACGACTGTACGAGGCAGAGGCGTCAAGGGAGATTACAAAGGAGGAGCTCGGGATCCTCAGTTCGAAATACAGGGATGAACTAAAATCGCTGGATCAGAGGATCCTGGAGGTTGATGCATTCATCGAGGTCGGCGATCTGGAGACGCTCCGAGACCAGTTGATCAGACTCGTGAATCAAAAGATGGACGCTATCGACAGAAGGATTGAAAGGACCAAGGTAGCCGCGGGGCCGCTGATCCAGCAATTTTTAGCTCCCCTTCAGCCAAAGCCCACGGCGTCCGAAGAGCAACAGCCCGAGCAGGCGGGGTCAAAGCCGCGGGTCCCGGACATCTCCGATATGATCGATCCCGAAGCACCAAAGCAGATTCAGGGATCAGCATCCGCTGCAAAAGTGAGCGAATCTCCAGATCAAAATCAGCAGCTCAGGCCGATTGAGCCCCAAGCGGTTAATCAGGATTCGGTAGCGCCCCAGCCCGATCCCAGATTACGGAAGCGTCCGATCTCGGAGAGCGATTCACAGGCAGAACAGCTCCAGAAGGAGCTTCTGGAAGCCCTTGACCGTCTGGAGAAGCTGGACGTCGAAACTTGAGTTCCTCGAATCTGCTCGATAGCGCCTTCAAGAGCATTGCTCTTGAGATAGCGGCAAAATACATTCACAAGGATTGCATTTTGGGACTCGGTAGCGGCTCGACAGTTTCCACATTTGCGCGCGCCCTGGGCGAGGTCAACGCGAAATCTAGTTTGAACCTGAGAGTCGTGCCCTCCTCCATGCAGGCGTGGTTTCTCGCCCGTGAGAACGGGATGCCGCTCCACGAAGACACCGCCAGGTGTCCCGAGCGGATAGACGTAGCGGTGGACGGGGCAGACCAGATCTCCGTGACCAATCGCTCGATGGTGAAGGGGGGAGGCGGTGCGCTCTTTCGCGAGAAGATCATCCTTTCGAGCGCGAGCAGATCCATCATCCTTGCCGACGAGCGCAAGTTCGTGACGGTGCTTAACCGAGCCGTCCCCGTGGAGGTCGCACAGTTTGCTCTCCCCTCGGTCGAGTCAAAAATTAGGGCGCAACTCAACGCTACGCCGGTCCTCAGAAAGCTGGACAAGGGATACCCGTTTTTCACCGAGAACGGGAACATAATACTGGACTGCCAATTTCAGGAGCCGATTTCAGACCCGAGATCGATGGAGGCCGCGCTAAAGTTGATCCCGGGAGTCATCGAAGCAGGCGTGTTCAACGTGAAGGTCGATCACTTTTACAAGGCAAATCAGGACGGTTCCTTCGAGTCCTTGTGAGCTCCGAAGGTGATTCTGTGTCCCAGATTGTACGAGTGCATGTACGCGTTGGTCACTTCACCGGCGATTTTGAGCATGGTCGGCTTGTCGGTTAGTATGACCAGTTCCTCCGCGCTGCGCCCGTTGCAAACCCGTCTCAAATCGCTGTTCTTTACGAGTTCGATGAGCGCTCTCCACGAATACTCGTCCTTTGCGGTTGCTTTGCGGTGAGGAACTTCCTTCCACGCCATCAAGGCGGAGATCGGTGGAAGTACTGAGGAACCCTCTTCAGCAAGAATCCTGATCAGGGTTTCAAACGAATCCCAGAGGTACTGCTCTCTTGCGTTCGATAGAACGAGCCCGTCTTCGTCGTCACAAGTTATCGAGTATCTCCGGCTGCGGTGCATGCTGGTCAATGTAACACTGAGGGAAAATAACTAGTTAGAAAAGGACGAGGAAGAAGAAGAGTCGTCCCTGTCAGATCTGCCGTTTCGCCCACGATTTGCACCGCCCGCACGAGATCTGATATAGTTTACAATGATCGGAAGGGCGAATATGATCAACAGCCCAACGAAAGATTGGTAGACGATGGAGATGGAGATCCCCAAGATTGCTACTATGGCGACGATGGCCAGAATCTTTCTGCCATCGGTGTTTGGGGGAGCTAGACCACCTGACCTGTAGGATGGCCTCTGCCGATCAAATCTCGGCGAATACGACGGCTCGGGGTTCGCCACCCTTTTTTCTCTTTTCCTGCTAAAGTAATCTTCTCGCTCGTAACGCGGCCGCGGAGGACCCCTGAGCAGTAGGACAAAGCCAAGGATCACCACAAGAGCGAGACTGCCAAAAACAATTGAGATTGTGGGG